>Ga0224557_1002785_pt1 | contig 14387 bp, 11 predicted proteins | sample 714S31014metaG_FD_180677 | JGI IMG/M metagenome (GOLD analysis project Ga0224557, IMG submission 180677) | Peat soil microbial communities from Stordalen Mire, Sweden - 717 S3 10-14 | ecosystem: Environmental > Terrestrial > Soil > Wetlands > Peat | place: Sweden: Norrbotten County, Stordalen...
GAAGCCGACTCGCTGGAATACATGTACAACGGCAACACCGCGATCGTGAGCATGCAGTACTCGTTTTTGCCCAGCTGGCTGTCTTTCCTGGTGGACAAAGAAAATGCCCGACGCGCGGGCCAGGCGCTGTTCGAGGCGGTCGACAAGCTCGTCCGCCATATGCCCGAAGGCCAACGTCCGAAGCTGGTCGTGTTCGGCGAAAGCCTGGGATCGTTCGGCGGCGAGGCGCCCTTCATGAGCCTGAACAACGTCCTGGCGCGCACCGGCGGCGCCTTGTTCAGCGGGCCGACGTTCAACAACACCATCTGGACCGACCTGACCGCCAGACGCGATGCCGGTTCGCCGCAGTGGCTGCCGATCTACGACCACGGCAAAAACGTTCGGTTCGTTGCTCGCCCAAGCAATCTGATGCGCCCCGATCCGATGTGGGACCGCCCGCGGGTGGTGTATTTACAGCACGCCTCCGACCCGATCGCCTGGTGGACTCCCGACCTGCTGTTCAGCAAACCCGATTGGCTGAAGGAGCAGCGGGGCTACGACGTACTGCCTCAGACGCGCTGGATCCCGGTGGTGACGTTCCTGCAGGTCTCGGCTGACATGGCGGTGGCCGTGGACGTGCCGGACGGGCACGGCCATCATTACGTTGCCGATGTTGCCAACGGCTGGGCTGCGGTGCTGTCTCCGCCGGGGTGGACGGACGACAAAACCGCACGGCTGCGGCCATTGCTGCACGCCGACGCTTCCAGCGGCGGCTCGAGCGGTTAGATCCAGCGCTGGCTGGATCCGGCGTCGACCAGCGCGCCCAGACGCGGTTCGATCGAATCGCTGGCCAGCTCGGCCAGCACACCGGCGGCGACCAGCGCGTGGTAGCCGCCGAAGACGTCCGTGGCACGGCGCTGGCCGATGTCCAGCAGCGCCGCCGCTGCGAGGCTGGACGTGTAACCCTCCGAGCACACGATGACCCACTCGACGTCATCGCCGACGGCCTCGGGCAGCCTGGCGTCGCTGGTCGGATCGCAACGCCATTCCAGGACGTTGCGTTCGATCACCAGCGCGCCCGGCACCCCACCCTCGCGGAAGCGCTGTGCCTGCGGCCGGATGTCGACGAGCACCGCTCCGCGCCGCAGTGCATCGGGCACCTCGGCGGCGCTGAGGCGGCGGTACCGCCGCCGGGCGGCGTCCAAAACACGGTCGATGCGGCTCATTTGGTTCCTTCAGGTTGATCGGTCAATTCGGTGCGCTGGCGGCGCAATCTGTTTCGCCCGGTGACCTCGTAATACGACATGGCCGTCAGCGGGGGCGAGTATGCATGAACGCTCAGGGTCGGCTGAGCGGTTGCGACCGGGCGGGTGGGTGCCGTCCGTGGTGCCCACACCACATCGTGCACCCAACCCAGCGGGAACCCAGCCTGATCGCCGGCATCCAGTCGGCGGCGACGCAATTTCTCTCCGTCCCAACGGAATTCATTGAGCGACCCGGACAGCACGGTTAGCGCACCGAGTGAGCCGCCGTGGTCGTGTAGTTCGGTCGCGTGCCCGGGCACCCAGCTGATCAGCCAGACGTCCAGTTCATCGTCTCCGTGGATGCGGGTGAACCACCGCTCCGATTCCGGCACACCGTCGCCGGGCAGCAGATGGTCGCACCGCCCGCTGAGCACGTCGTCGGCGGCTTGGTCGGTAGCGTGCAGAAGGTCGGGCACCCGTAGCCGGGTGGGTCCCGAGGATGTGGACGGCATGCTCAGTGGCCGAGCAATCGGATGCGTAACAGCAGATACAGACACGAGGAGCTCCAGAGTGGACGGATTGGAAAAGCGGCGGCGTTATTAGGGCCGACAACACTCACAAAATCCGAAGCGCTCCATCACGCCGCCAGTGTTGCATAGATTGACAGCGTGCGCCCTTACCCTCCACCGCCCCGGCCATGGGCACGGTGCTTCTCGCGACCGGATTGATCGGTTTGTCCGGGGCCGTGGGCTGTTCGCATGACGCCGGCAGCGGCAAGCCGACGTCCTCGTCAGCACCGTCCTCGACAGCCCGCAGCAGCCCTGGCTCAGCGCCGCCCGGCGCCATCGAACTCTCCCCCGCCGGCGTGACGACCAGGGTCGATGTCCCCGCGAATTCGACCGAGGAGGAGTACTTCCAGGCCTGTCACGCTGCAAAACTATGGATGGAAGCCCAGCCCAAGGCCGGTGGCTCGGTATTCGAGCCGTATCTGGCGATGGTTCAGGCATCGCCATCGGGTACGGCGGGCAGCTGGAACGTCCGATGGGCGGACCTCACCCTGGCCCGGCAGGCGGCCGTGATCACCGCGGCGCGTGCCGCCGCCAACGAAGAATGCGGGTAGCGTTCGGCCTCCTCCGCTTCGACCGCCTGAGTAATTGAGATCACGGGTGCACGAAATTATCGACCCGGCCACTTGACGGTCCATTCTGCGGCGCAAAGATAAACAGATGCCCCGCGATGTAGCAGCGCGCTCGCACGGGTCATCACCCACTCGGGTGGCACTGGCCCTCGGTAGCGGCGGCGCCCGGGGCTACGCCCATATCGGCGTCATCGAAACGCTGCGGGAGCGCGGTTACGACATCGTGGGGATCTCCGGCTCGTCAATGGGGGCCGTAGTGGGGGGTCTGCAGGCCGCCGGGCGACTCGACGAGTTCGCCGACTGGGCGAAATCATTGACGCAGCGCACCATTCTGCGGTTGCTGGATCCGTCCATCAGCGCCGCCGGGGTGCTGCGGGCCGGAAAGATCCTGGACGCGGTGCGCGACATCCTCGGCCCGGTCACCATCGAGGAGCTGCCCATCCCATACACCGCGGTGGCGACCGACCTGTTGACCGGCAAGTCGGTGTGGTTTCAGCACGGCCCTCTCGACGAGGCCATCCGGGCGTCCATCGCGATACCCGGGGTGATCACCCCGCATGAAGTCGGCGGACGCCTGCTCGCCGACGGCGGGATCTTGGACCCGGTACCGATGGCGCCGCTCTCAGCGGTCAACGCAGACCTGACAATCGCCGTGAGCCTCAACGGCAGTGAGGTAATCGACAACCGCGAGGCGGAGCCTGGTGTGACCGTGGAGTGGTTGAACCGCATGCTGCGCAGCACGTCTGCGCTGCTGGACCGGCCGACCGCCCGAGCGGTGCTGAGCCGATTTGGTGCGGACGGCGAAGACGCCGAAGATCTCGAAGATGACGCCGACGAGGCCGAGGCAGTTTCGCTCGAGATTCCGCTCGAAGTTCCCAGGAAATTGGGCAGTTTCGAGGTGATGAACCGGACCATCGAGATCGCGCAGTCCGCGCTGGCCCGCCATACGCTGGCAACCTACCCGCCCGGTCTGCTGATCGAGGTGCCGCGTTCAACGTGCCGGAGCCTGGAATTTCACCGGGCGGCTGAAGTGATCGACGCCGGCAGGGCGCTGGCCAACCAGGCCCTAGACGCCCTCGCGATAGAGGCGGATCAGTCCGGGCCGCCCGCGATCGAGAGTTGATCTAGACACCCAGGAACCGTGCGACCGCCGCCGCGTCACGGCGCCCCTGCGCGCGTCCGGCAAGGGCAGACGGCTTGCGGCAGCGCGGATCCAGCGCATTGGGCCCGAAAGCCGCCAACGAGTCGCCGTCGGCGAACAGGGTGAACGTCGAGCCGGCGAATGCCGCGATCTCGGCGGCCGGCCCGGCGCCGAACGGTGCCGGTGCATCCGCACCGGCGGGCACCAGGACCACGGCCGCGTCGCAGTCGCGGGCAACGTCGAGGTTGACCGAGCCGGCAACCCCACCGTCCATGTAGCGTCGGCCCGCGATTGTCACCGGCGGCCATGCCCCCGGCACCGCGCAGCTGGCCGCCACCGCGTCGACGAGCCCGACACCTGATTCCCCATCGAAGACCACCAGTTCGCCGGTGGCTATGTCGATCGCGGTAACCCGCAGCGCCCGCTCGGGCCACTCGTGCGACGGCAGGCGTTGCGCAATTACCTGACGGCGGACGGCTTCTGGGACCGTTTCGGTGCCGGCGGCCACCGCGCCGATGCGCCGCATCTGCTGCCGCGTTTTATCCGGCGTCTCAACGTACGGTTCCCGTAAGGCAGTTAGGAAAAGCTCGGCGATGCCTTCGATATCGACTCCGGGGTCAAGCTCAGCCGAGGTCTCGGCCAGTTGCCGGTCGAACAGCGCGTCGAGCGTGGTGTCACCGCTGATCTGTGCGACGACAGCCGAGCCCGCCGACGTCCCAACCAACACATCCGAGTCAAGCAGCAGCCGAGCCGCCACCGGTGACTCATCAGCGATTCCAAGCAAAACACCTGTTTCCCAAGCGATTCCCGCCAATCCTCCGCCTGCGAGCACCAACGCGCGTTTGGTAGTCATGCGGGCCTCACGCCGAAGTATGCTGCGCCTGTTGGGCGTGCGCGCTCAAGTCCTGCTGACGGATCAAGTGCGTGGGCGGCTCGGGCAGCACGACACTGCGGGTGATCTGCAACTGGGCGTCGACGTGGACCAACTCCCCCGAGTCGAGCAGGGACCAGCTCGGGTCGTTGTCCATCCGTTCGGTGGCAAACACGACCGACGGGCGGGACTCCAGCTGCTCTGACGTCGCGTGGATTCGCTTGGTGCGCAGATTAAATCCGGAGTGCGGGTCGGCCCTTCGATGGCCGTGGGACCGGTCCAAGACGTAGAGCTCATTGGACTCGGGGTAACGCAGCGCCCACATATCGGTAGCCGTGCAGAGCAGAATGTTGGCCGCGTAGATCGGTACATTCGCCGCCAGCCAATTCATGGCGTCGACGAAACCGGCGGTGATATCGGCTGGAGAATCCCCGCGGGCGCGGACCGAGCCGGTGATCAAAGCGAATACCCGCTCGGAATCTGTCTGGCCCAAAACCAGTTCAGCCGTGCCGATTTCGCGCAGTCGCGCGTCGATGGCGTCCAGCCCTTCGACCACGCCGTTGTGCGCGAAGATCCGGCCGTCCTGCAAAAAGGGGTGGGTGTTATGCACGTCGAGCGCCCCGGTCGTCGCATAGCGAACATGGGCGATGAAGGTCGTGCCGGTCAGGTGGTGGGCTTCGGTGGCGAACTGCGCATCCTGCCACGCCGCCATCGGCTCTTTGTGAAGCTGGGGCTGGCCGTGCTCGTCGAAGAGGCCCAAGCCCGTACCGTCGGGGTTCCTCCTGCTTTGCTCGGACAGGCTGTCCGGGGCGTCGAGCAGCCAAAACGTCGCGGGAACAACCGCGGCCCCTGCGTGCAAGCCAAAGAGTCGACACATGTTGTCGACGGTAGCGAAGTCAGCCCGTCAGCGCGTCGGCCAGGTCGCGCAACGCCAGGCGGGCGTAGCCCTTCCAGATCCGGGCGAACACCGGCAATGCCCATGCCGTCAGTATCGACTTGCGGTGGATGGTCCAGCGCCAGGTGACCTCGGTCCCATCCCCGTCCGGTGTGAAGATCCATTCGCCCGCGACATGGTCGACCAGCAGCGTCATGGGGCCCCTGACCTGGGTCAGCAGGTAGCCGAACGATCGCGGGGGGTCGACGCTGGTCAGCTCTTCACGCATGCCGCCGCCGCCGGCCAGCAGCACGGTACGGGTCTGGCCCGCGGTGTCCCACGCTCCGGTCTGGTCGCGCACTTCCTTGATCGGCGGGATCGGCCCGTGCCAGCGCTTGAAGAGGTCTGGAAGCGGCATCGGCAGCGTGCGGCGGAAGGCGTCCTCCACCGGGACGGCGATGACCAGCGATTCTTCGACGGCGAGCGACTGTGCCATGGACTTTCAGCCTTCCACACTCAAGCTTGGCGCGGCCCGGCCGGTGATGAGCGGCAGATCGAAGAAGCTTTGAATGCCCGCCGGCGCGGCACACGTCGCGGGGACCGCATTCACGCAATGCGCCGCAGTGGCGACGATCCCCGGGTTGCTCTGCAGCCCCGCTTCGACGGTCTCGGGCTGCCACCCCTTGATCGTCACGAATGTGTCGGGGTTTCCGCGCACCTCAATCTCGTAGCGCTCCCCCGCCGACCCGAACGACCAAGGCGGATCGAGGTTTTCCTCGCCCATCAACCAGTTCACCGTCACCCGCACCACTACGGTGTCACCGACCAGCGCCTCCCAGTGGAAGCGACGCCCGGCGACCTGCCCGGGTTCGATCGCACCGATGGGCGAGTCGATCGGGGCGGTCGCGACCGCGATCTCCTGCGTCGAGCGGATCTCCGGATCAGCGGCAAAGCCCAACCGGTCGACGCACAGCCGGACCGACTGGCGGAAGCCGCCGTCGAGCAGCTTCTGCATGGGCCCGGTCAACGCGCTGTCCGGTGTCCCGCCGAAACCCATCACATAGCGCAGGACGTCCGGCGCAGCGTAGGTACGAAGATCGGAAAACTCTTCGGCGCGAACGAAAGTCACACCCGTGGACATCACCGATAGCAGCAGCGGGAACAGCTCTGTCGCGGCACCGGGTCCGATTCCCGCACCATGCAGGGTCGCATTGCCGGCCCGCGCGGCAGCTTCCAGCGGCCCGGCTTCCTTTTCGCCCGGATAGAACCAGCCGACCGGGGTGACGACGTTCTTACCCGAGCGCAGCAGCGCGGCGACTTCCTCGACGTTGGGCATTAAGGGTGCGTAGATCACCGCGTCCGCGTCGAGCGCGAGCACTTCCTCGATGCTGTTGGTCGCCGTCACCCCAAGCGGTGATGTCCCGATGATGTCGCCGACGTCTTTTCCGTTTTTGGCGTCGGAATGTACCCAACAGCCAACGAGTTCGAGTTCGGGATGTTCCAACACACCTTTGATCGCCGCCACGCCGACCGACCCGGTTGCCCACTGAATGACGCGTACGACCCGCAGGCTCATGAAATCGTTCTACACCATCGGCGCGGGCGGCCATTTTGGGTGCGCGGAGCTGTCTGAGCTGTCACGGCGACCTTCCAGAGCCCAACTTGCCGCGAAGACCGCCGGCCAAAACCCTATGGACCCAGACTTCGCGGCCTTACGATGAACTGGTCTTAATCGCTATCCCTAGCGTTCGACGGCGCAGCGGTAACCCTCTGGGCTGCCGCGACTTAGCGGGAGGTGCGGATGCCGTTCGTCATCGCAGCACCGGAGCTGATGGCTTCGGCCGCTTCGGATCTGGCCGGTATCGCCTCCAGGATCAGCGAGGCCAGCGTGGCCGCGGCTCCGACCACCGCGGTGCTACCCGCGGCCGGTGACGAAGTGTCGGTGGTGATCGCCTCGCTGTTTTCCGGCTACGCCCGGGCCTATCAGGCGCTAACCGCCCAAGCGGCGACCTTCCACCAGCAGTTCCTACAGGCTTTGAGCAGAGCAGGGATTGCATATGCGGACGCCGAGGCGGCCAACGCCTCGCTGTTGCAGACCGTGCAGAACGACGCGCTGAGCGCGGTCAACGCGCCAACCGAGGCGTTGCTGGGTCGCCCGCTGATTGGCAACGGCACCAACAGGGCGCCGGGGAGTGGGCAAAACGGCGGCAACGGCGGACTTTTGTTCGGCAACGGCGGCACCGGTGGGTCCGGCGCCCCGGGGAAGTCCGGCGGCAACGGCGGTAGCGCCGGATTGTTCGGCAGCGGCGGCAACGGCGGCAACGGCGGCGCAGGGGGCGCCGGCGCCACGGGCGCCGCGAGCTCCGTTGGCGGCAACGGCGGCGCCGGTGGCAACGGCGGACTGTTGCGCGGTAACGGCGGTTCCGGCGGCGAAGGCGGCACTGGCGGTACCGGCGGGGCCGGGGTGGCTGCCACCACCGGCGCGGCTGGCGGTGCCGGCGGGAACGGCGGCACCGGCGGCATGGGTGGGGCCGGTGGCCAAGGGTCGGCATTGTTCGGCCATGCCGGGGCCCAGGGCGCCGGCGGCCAGGGCGGCAGCGGCGGGGTCGGGGGCCAGGGTGGCACCGGTGGCGTGGGTGCCGATAACAGCGCAAACATCGGGGTTGCCGGAGGCCAGGGCGGCGGCGGCGGGGTTGGGGGCACCGGCGGCAACGCCGGCCTCGGCGGCAACGGCTTGGGCGGGCAGGCGGCCTCGGGTTCCGCCGGCAGCGGCGGCACCGGGGGCACCGGCGGCACCGGCGGTCAAGGCGGTGTCGGCGACACCGGCACCCAGGGCGCGGCCGGCGGTGACGGCGGCACGGGCGGGGCCGGCGGGCAGGCCGGCTCCGGCGGAGGCGGTCAGCAAGGTGCCGGTGGGCAGGGCGGCATTGGCGGTGTGGGCGGCATCGGCGGCCAAGGCTGGACTGGCACCGACAACAGCGCCAACCGCGGGCTGGCCGGCGGCCAAGGGGGCACCGGCGGCACCGGGGGCACCGGCGGCAACGCCGGCGTCGGCGGCAGCGGCCTCGGCGGCACCGCCGCCTCCGGCACAGCCGGTAACGGCGGCCAAGGCGGGGTAGGCGGCACCGGCGGCAACGCCGGCGCGGGCAGCCAAGGTGCGGCCGGCGGCGGCACCGGCACCCAGGGCGCGGCCGGCGGCGCCGGCGGCACGGGTGGGGCCGGCGGGCAGGCCGGCTCCAGCGGCGGCGGTCAGCAAGGTGCCGGCGGCCAAGGTGGCAACGGCGGCGGCGGCGGCACCGGCGGCCAAGGCGGCGCAGGCACCGACAACAGCGCCAACCCCGGGCTGGCCGGCGGCCAAGGCGGCGCAGGCGGGGTTGGAGGCAACGGCGGCAACGCCGGCGCCGGCGGCAGCGGCGGGGGCGGTACCGCCGCCTCCGGCGCGGCCGGTGACGGTGGTGGAGGTGGGGTCGGCGGTACCGGGGGTAGTGGCGGCACCGCGGCCTCCGGCGCGGCCGGTAACGGCGGCCAAGGCGGCCTTGGCGGCACCGGCGGCAGTGGGGGCGCGGGCAGCCAGGGCGCGGTCGGCGGCGGCACCGGTACCCAGGGTGCGACCGGCGGCACCGGGGGCACGGGCGGGGCCGGCGGGCAGGCCGGCTCCGGCGGCGGCGGGCAGCAAGGTGCCGGCGGCCAAGGTGGCAACGGCGGCGGCGGCGGCACCGGCGGCCAGGGCGGCGCAGGCACCGACAACGTCGCCAACGCCGGGGTGGCCGGCGGCCAAGGCGGCATCGGCGGGGTTGGGGGCACCGGCGGCGACGCCGGAGTCGGCGGGGCAGGCTCCACCCAGGGCGCCGCCGGTACGGCGGGGGCCGGCGGGCAAGGCGGACTCGGCGGCGTGGGCGGTGCCGGTGGCGCGGGGAGCAACGGCGGGAATGGCGGGAACGGCGGCGCCGCCGGAGTCGGCGGTGCGGCCGGCAGCGGCGGCACCAACGGCGATGGCGGCCAGGGCGGTATGGGCGGCCTTGGCGGCACGGGTGGTGTCGGCAGCATCGGCAGCACCGGTAACACCGGCCAGGCCGGCGGCTCCGGCGGTCAAGGCGGCGACGGTGGCACTGGCGGGCAGGCTGGCAACGGTGCTGGTGCCGCGGGCACCCCGGGCGCCGGTGGTCAAGCGGGTGGCGGCGGCGCCGGAGCCAACGGCGGGGCCGGCGGCAGCTCGGGCAATGGCGGTTCAGGCGGCACCGGCGGCAACGGCGGCACCGGCGGGAACGGTGGGGTGGCCACCGGCAGCGGTGTCGGTGGTAACGGCGGAGACGGCGGCGATGCGGGCGCCGGTGGAAGCGGCGGCCTCCCCGGCGTCGGTGGCGTCGCCGGCGGCAGCGGCGGCACCGGCGGTGACGGGGGCGCCGGCGGCCAAGGCAGTAGCGGGGGCGCCGGCGTGAACGGCGGCGACGGCGGCAACGGCGGCAGCGGTGGTGCTGGCGGTAGCCCGGGCCTAACCGTCAGCAAACAAGTCGCCGCAGACAACAACGTCTTCTATGGCAGCGGCGGCAACGGTGGCGCCGGCGGGGCAGGTGGCGCCGGTGGCACCGGCAACAACGGCGCGCCTGGGAATAACCCCGGCTTTGTCGGGGGCGCCGGCGGCACCGGCGGTCAAGGCGGTCAGGGCGGGGCTGCTAACCAGCCCGCATCAAACCACGGCTTGTTCGGATCCAACGGCGATGGCGGACCAGGCGGTGACGGCGGCGGCGGCGGCACCGGCGGCAACGGCGGCACCGGCGTCAGCAGCGTCGGAGGGGGCGGCGGCGACGGCGGCGACGGCGGCGCGGCCGGGGCGGGCGGAGCGCCCGGCAACGGCTTCGATTCCGCGCCTGGGAACGAAGCGCTTCCCATTGGCACCGGCGGGACCGGCGGGACCGGCGGCGCCGCCGGCGCCGGTGGCAACGGCGGGCAAGGCGACAACGGCTTCAACGGCGGCCAAGGCGGCAACGGTGGCCAAGGTGGGACCGCCGGCGCCGGCGGCGATGCTGGTAGTGGCGCTGGCACCTTCAACGTCCAAGGCGACAACGGCGGGGATGGCGGCGCCGGCGGCAACGGCGGCAACGGAGGTGCAGGTGGTATCGGTGGAGCCGGGGCCAACGGCGGCACCGGCGGCAATGCCGGCCAGGGGGGAAACGGCGCGAATGCCGGTAACGGCGGCGCCGCTCAAACGACCGGCGCGGGGGGCTATGGCGGCGAAGGCGGCACGGGCGGCGACGGCGCCATGGCCGGGGCCGCGGGTGACGGCGGTGTCGCGGGCTCCGGTGGCAGCGTTGGCGCCGGCGGAATTGGCGCCGACGGCGGCAACGGCGGCAACGGCGGCAACGGCGCCAGCGGCGGTCCAGACGGCACGTTCGGCACCAACGGTGCCGGCGGCATCGGTGGGACCGGCACGCCCTTCGGCGGAAACACCGGCAGCCCCGGCAGCCCCGGCGCTACCGGCGGCACTGGTGTCAGCACTCTAGTGAACGCTTCCGTCCCACTGACCATGAGCAATGTGACGAATCCGGTCGTCTACATCTCGATAAACGGCGGACCGATGGTGCCCGTGGAGGTCGACACTGGATCCACTGGCCTCGTCATCGAAAGCCAATACGCGCAAAACCTGGGCGCCGCCGTCGGATCCGGTTCGGCGGGTTACGCCGGTGGACTGACCTATAACTACACCACATATCAGGCCACGGTGAATTTCGGAAATAATATCGTCACCGCGCCAACCGGAATCGACGTCGTCAGTGGATCGGCGGCACAGTCCTATTTCGCTGGCTACGGCGTCGTCGGCGTGTTGGGTATTGGGCCCAACAACGGGTACCCGGGCACCAGCACGGTGGTCACGGCGTTGCCGGGCCTGCTCAACAATGGTGTGCTCATCAACGAATCCCAGGGCGTGCTGGAATTCGGTCCCAACCCGCTACCCGCCGGCGTCTCGGTTACCGGAGCGCCGATTACCACCGTGGACGTACAGATCAATCACGGGTCTTTGCAAAACGTTCCGGTGATGATCGATTCCGGTGGGTTGTATGGAACCATCCCGTCATCGGTGCTCGGGACGGGCCAGGTCTCCGGAAACGTGCCGTCGGGAACAATCATTTCGGTCTACACCAGCGACGGTCAGACGCTGCTCTACTCGTACACGACGACCGGAACAAACAGCCCAGCGATCACGTCCGGCGGCCGGATGGAAACTGGGTACGAGCCGTTCGCGCAGCAACCGGTGTACATCGGGTACAGCCCCAGCGGTGTCGGGGTGATGACCTTCGATACCTGACGCGCAGCCGGCCCGGCTCAGTCGCGCGCCTCGATCACCTGGTAGGCATCGTCGGCGTAGCGAGACCGGATGGTCTTCTTGTCGTACTTGCCGACGCTGGTGCGCGGAACCTCGTCAGCAAAGGCCCACCGTTCGGGTAGCCACCATCGAACAACCTTGTCCGCCAAATAAATTCGCAGATCACCGGCACTGACAGCCGCCCCTTCGTGGAGAACGACGACGGCCAGCGGCCGCTCCTGCCAGCGCTCGTCAGGAACTCCGACGACCGCAACCTCGAGCACATCGGGGTGGGCGATCAGGCAATTCTCCAACTCGACCGAGGAGATCCATTCCCCGCCGGACTTGATGACGTCCTTGGCCCGATCGGTCAGCGTGATGAAGCCCAGCTCATTGATGGTGCCCACGTCGCCGGTGCGCAACCAACCGGATTGGAACTTGGACGCGTCGCGCCCCCGGTAGTACGAGCCGGTGATCCAGGGACCACGGACTTCCACTTCGCCGACGGCCTCACCGTCAGTGGGCAGCACCTGACCGTCGTCGTCGACGATCCGGGTTTCCACCCCGCACACGGGCTGACCCTGCGTCGCACGGAACGCCCAATGCTGGTCCTCCGGGGTTCCCGGCGGCGGCCAGGCCATGGTCGCCAGCGGCGACGTTTCGGTCATACCCCACAACTGCCGGATCTCGACGCCGTACCGGTCTTCGAAGGTGCGCATCAAAGACACCGGTACCGCCGAGCCGCCGCAGACCACCAGTCGCAGCGACGACATGTCGTGGTCCGGGTCTTTCTCCAGGTGGTGCATCACGTCGTTCCAGATGGTCGGGACCGCGCCGGCAAGCGTGGGGCGCAGCTTCTCGACCATGTCGATCAGCGAGCGAGGGTCGAGGCGGCAGTCGGGCAGCACCAGGTCGGCGCCCGCCATCAAGGCGGCATACGGCAGACCCCACCCGTTGGCATGGAACATCGGGACGATCGGCAGCACGCTGTCGCTGGACCCGAGTCCCATGGCGTTGGCCGTGCAGGCCGCCACGGTGTGCAGGTAGGTCGAACGGTGGCTATAGACCACGCCTTTGGGGTTGCCGGTGGTCCCGCTGGTGTAACACATTGCGGCCGCCGAATTCTCGTCGATCGCGGGCCAGTCGAACTCGGTCGGCTGGCCGGCGATCACGTCGGCGTAGCGCAGTACGGTCTTGCCGGAGTCCTGCAGCGGCGCCAGGTCACCCTCGCCGACCGCGATCACCGTGTGCACGGTGTCCAGGCTGGGCAGCATCGGCCCCAGCAGTTCGGCCAGCGACATGTCGACCAGGACCACCTGGTCTTCCGCCTCGTTGGCGATATAGGCGACCTGCTCGGGGAACAGCCGAATGTTGAGGGTGTGCAGGACCGCGCCCATCGACGGCACCGCCAGGTAAGCCGTCAAGTGTTCGGCGTTGTTCCACATGAATGTCGCGACCCGCTGGTCTCCGGTGACGCCGATGCCGCGCAACGCGTTTGCCAGCTGGGCGGCCCGTTGGCCCACTTCGCGGTAGCTGCTGTGCCGGTAGCCGGCAGTTGTCGCCGTGCTGACCGTGCGGGCCCCGTGCACACCGCAGCCGTGCCGCATTATCGCGGCGATCGTCAACGGGAAGTCCTGCATCGTGCTGTACATCGATGTACCGCCTTAGGGTCTCGGCGCAGCACCGCCTCGTGTCCGCTGCGGCGATGCTATCGCCGCACGGAAACGGTGCGAAGCGGGTCCCCCCTAGAAGGCCGGCCGCGGGTTCAGGCCAGCGCCGACTCGTACAGCTCCAGCTCAGGCAGACGCCAGGCGGCAGGCGCGTCGGCGCTCTCGATAGCCACCGGGGCCTTCGAGGCAATCGGCGCCACGCTGACGGTGCCCGAGTAGTCGGCGATGTAAAGGAATTTCCCGTCCGGACTCTCGACCACCGCCGACGGCTGCATTGCGAAGCCCAGGGTGCCGGCGACGTCATGTGTGCGGGTGCACAGCATCGTGACGCTGTCGTCGGTGACGAGGTAAGCACGGTTGCCGTCGCCGCTGAGCGTCAGTCCGGTGAGGATTCCTCTAATCTCACCGATCTTGCTCGTGTTGACGATCTTGTTATTGCGGGTGCCGATAACGTCTACCACGACCCCCAATTCGGGGCAGCTACTGGCCACATAGGCAACCGAGCCGTCGGGACTGAGCGCGACATCCCGGATGGGCAAGCCGATCTCGACGGCGTCGATGACACGCAAGCCCGCTTGCTCGCCGATCCCCGTTGATCGGGCCGACTTCTTCGAGTTCTTCCGGCGCGAGCGCACACCGTCCTCGGACGGTGCGTCTACGCCGAACACAACGAGCTGGCCACCGGCCGGCCCGTTGGTTCCGACGTACAGCCGACCCCCGTCGGAGCTGATGCGCACGCATTCAGTGGTGATACCTGGCGGCTTGAAAAGGTCTGAAAGGCTGGCGAGGTCGATAACCTCGACCATGTCCGTCGTGGTGTTCAGAACCGCGATATCGCCGCCGCGAGCGCAATTTCGGCTGGCGTAGACGTGCTTTCCGTCCGAAGTCACCACCAGGTCGCTCACGCTGAACGCCAGTGGGTGAGTCGCGATGACCGCATTGCTGGACGTGTCGATGACCTCGATCGAGTCGTAGGCCGCTGACACTGCGCTGACATACGCGCGTTCGGCGTCCTCGCTGCCCATCACGATCGCGAACGGCTAATTGATATCGGCGACGGTCTGCACCACCCGACAGGTGCCGGTGTCGATGACCGAGACGCTGTCCCGGCTGTAGTTGGTCACCATCAGTCGCGCACCGTCGGGGCTGACAGCGATACTGCTGATCGG
>Ga0224557_1002790_pt1 | contig 14380 bp, 12 predicted proteins | sample 714S31014metaG_FD_180677 | JGI IMG/M metagenome (GOLD analysis project Ga0224557, IMG submission 180677) | Peat soil microbial communities from Stordalen Mire, Sweden - 717 S3 10-14 | ecosystem: Environmental > Terrestrial > Soil > Wetlands > Peat | place: Sweden: Norrbotten County, Stordalen...
GCCGAGCGGGCCCTGGCGTCTGAGCGGCTCAACGCTCCGGAGACGATCGCGAACACGTCCCGCAACGCGCGCGCCGAGCGCGACCGCCACGCCCGTTGGGCTCCGGCACGTGATGCGTTCTGGCAGCTGCTGAGTCCCCACCTAGAGCACGGGGCGCGGGTCGCCGCTGTCGGTGCGGGAAACTGTGACGACTTCCCGCTTGACCGGATTGCGTCCCGATCGCAAGAGGTCGCGTTGATTGACCTCGACACAGATGCCGTCAGCGCAGGGCGCCGCCGAGTGCCTCGTCACCTGCGCGAGCGGATCACGGTGATCCGGCACGACGTCACCAACGGCGCTGCGGACGCGATCGCCGCGGGCGCTGCTCGGGCGGGCGTTCCCCTACTGCCGGTAATCCCTGAGTCGCCGCTGCCGGGCTCTCCATACGACCTCGTGATCGGCGACCTGCTCTACAGCCAGACGCTATACCCAGCGCTCGTAGACCTCGACGTTCCGCCCAGCCGGACAGCCGCGTTTGTGGCCCGCTACGCGCCGGTCCTGACCCGCTCGATCGTCGCGCGGCTGCAGATCTCAGCGCCCGGCGGGCGGGTGCTGCACGTCCACGATCCGCTTGCGTGGTGGCCCGGTCATTCACAGCCCGCCTCCCTGGAACAGATCCTCGCGCTCGCCAACGTCCATCCCGAAGCCGCGCTGCGTCTCGCCGCCCGCGGCCGTGGACCGCACCACAGCGACCCGCGCGCGGCATTGACAGGGTTCGGAATCCCGATCGATGAAACCGCCCTGTGGCGCTGGCCGTTCGCCTCGTACGTCGACTACCTGGTTTGCGCGACTCTCACCATCGCGGCCAGCGACGATTTGCCCATCTCGGCACCCGCATGGGCACATTGATCGAGCTGCCGATCCTCACGGCGTCCAGCGACCCGAACCCCGGCGAGCGTCAGCGGCTAATCCGTCGCGCGAAGGCGCTGTCGTGGCTGAGCCTCGCGTGGATGACGGTCGAAGGCACCGTCGCGATCAGCGCGGCACTAGTCGCCGGGTCGGTCGCGCTGCTGGGGTTCGGGATCGATTCGGCGATCGAAGCGATCGCGTCGGTGATCGTGATCTGGCGGTTCACCGGATCACGCAAGCTCTCCGCCGAGGCTGAGCGGCGCGCGCAACAGCTCGTCGCGATCAGCTTCTTCCTGCTCGCCCCGTACATCGCGCAGGACGCCATCCGCACGCTCGTAAACGGTGAGCATCCGTCGAGCAGCTGGGTTGGGATCGCGCTGGCGGTTTCGAGCATTCTGCTGATGCCGACGCTCGGACGTGCCAAGCGCCGCCTCGGGACGCGACTCGGATCTGTGGCGACCGCCGGGGAGGGCGCCCAGAACATGCTCTGCGCGTACATGGCCGCCGGCGTTCTCGTCGGGCTGCTCGCCAACAGCCTGTTCGGTGCATGGTGGCTTGACCCCATCGTCGCACTGGCGATCGCCGCCCTAGCTGTCCGTGAGGGCCGCGAAGCGTGGTCGGGAGACGGGTGCGCCTGTGCCACCATCCCCGGTCTCGAAACAGCGTCCTGTCAGGACGGCTGCTGCTGATGGCACACGACCATGCCCACGACCACGCCCAGGTCGGGCACGACCACAGCTCCACGCCGAGAGAAGCTACCGACCGTCTCGCGCCAGCTCCCGGCTGGCCGACCCCCTGTCTGGCGGCCGGCCCTACTCCGCGGTCAGACCGGTGGCTCGGGCGGATAGCTGTCGGCCGGGGGGCTGTCAGCGTAAGTGCGTCGGGACACGTTTTGGGACACCACCAGCATCCAGTACAGCGAGATCACGAACCCGACAGCACCGATGATCATGAGGATCACGCCGACCGTGTGCAGGTTCACGCCAGTGGTGGTCGCGGTGACCGCCCAACGCAATACGGCTCCTATCGCAATAAGAAGAAGTGAGCTACCGAGCCTCATGCGGGTCTCCATTTCGGGTGGCTATCCAACACGGAAGGTCTTCCCGGAATTGCGACGTTTCAAACAAGGGCTCTGCGGTCGGGATCCAATCCGGCTGAACCCGAGGCCAAGCGCAGCTACGGCCGCCGAGTCCCGACCACCAAAACTCCCCCCGCTGACGTTCCCTCTCGGGAGCCGGGGGGAATCACTGTCGTCTGAGGCACGTAATCCCCCCGGCTCCCTGCGAGCTGTCTTAGCCGGGGGGATATTGGTGGTCGGCGACCGTCGGACCGCGGCGCGAGTGTGGTGGTCGGCGACCGTCGGACCGCGGCGCGAGTGTGGTGGTCGGCGGCCGTCGGACCGCGGCGAAAGCGGTGACTTCTCGGTCCGCGTCGGCCAGGCGGGTGGCGGGCACCGCCACCCATCGCGTCAACGGCAGGACATTTTCCACTCAATCAATAGACTTACTCGGGTCCCGATCGAGCCTTACGCCCCTACGGGGGCTTAGGACCCCATCGGGACTCTCCCCATCGGGGCTCTATTGGAGAGCGCCGAGGTTGAACCAGAGGAGCGAGTGATGTCCGTTCTACCGGAAGTGCTCTCAGCCAACGACGCCTACGCGGAGGCGTTCGGCAAGAAGTCCGAACTGGCCCTGCCCCCGGCCCGTGGGTTCGCGATTCTCACCTGCATGGACGCCAGGCTCGATCCCGCGAAGTACGCGGGCCTGGCCGAGGGCGACGCACATGTGATCCGTAACGCCGGCGGGCGGGCTTCGGATGACGCCATCCGTTCGCTCGTCATCTCCTACAAGCTGCTCGGGACCAAGGAATGGTTCGTTATCCACCACTCGGACTGCGGCATGGAGTTCTTCACAGACGAGGTCATCCGGGGTCTGCTGGCCAGCAGCCTGGAGACCGCCGCGCTCGGGCCCGAAGGGTTCCACGACGTCGGCGCCGGTCCCGGCTCACATGCCGCGGAGTACATCGACTGGCTGACGATCAAGGATCAGGCGCAGAGCGTCACTGAGGACGTTCGGCGGATCAAGACCCACCCCCTAGTGCCGGCCTCGATCCCGGTCTATGGCTACATCTATGACGTCAGGTCAGGGCGGCTCGTCGAGGTCCCGGAGGCTACGCGCATCGGCGCCGCCGCCTAAGGACCTACCCCGGTAGAGGCGTGTGCCTGGGGTGGGTCAGAACCAAGCTGCGGCGCTCAGCTCGCGGCTGAATGGGAAAACCAGCTGGCACCGAACACGCTGCCGTCCTTCTCCGGCGCGAACGGGATCCCGGCCGCGATTGCGCGGGGGGACCACGACCGCCGCCTGGGCGACACGGTTCAGACCGAGCGTCAGCAGAATCGCGCTGCTGCTGACCAATCAGATAGACGATGAGTCCGGCTGCTACGAGCACTGTTAGAAGCGACATTTTCAGACCTCTGTTTGGGGGATGAATCGACACTCCCAAAGCTATGGTGCATCGCTGCTCTGCACATCGGCCCACGGCTTGATCTGCAGGGTTGATCCCGGGTGGAGATGCGGGTGGAGGCTGGGTGGAGACCGGTGCGCCCGGCCGATCACGATCGTCGCGGAGGTCCGAGCGTTACTGCGCCCCTCCGACAGCGTCGCCGCGCAAGGCAAACGACGCGAGCCTGGTCAGGCTTCAGGCTCGAGCACGAACACCGGGATCAAGCGCTCCGTGCGCTCCTGGTATTCGGCGTAGTTGGGGAAGGCGCCGACGGCGCGCTCCCACCAGGGCGAGCGCTCGTCGCCCTCGAGCTCACGGGCGACATAGTCGCCACGATTCGGACCGTCCCAGACCTCGACCTGGGGATTGGCGCGAAGGTTGGCGACCCACGCAGGGTTCGTTGGCGCGCCCCCCTTTGAGCCGACCGCGAGATAGCTACCGGCGTGCTCGACCCGCATCAGCGGCGTGCGGCGCAATTGGCCGCTGCGCACTCCTCGGTTCACGACGATCACGCAAGGCAGGCCGGTGTCGCGCAGCGTCGTGCCCTCGGTACCACCCGAGCGCTCCCAGGCTTCGATCTGCTCACGGACCCAATCCCTCGGGTCTGGCTGCGCGTACTCCCCTTGCAAAGGCATGCTCTGAATCGTACCGAACAGTGCCTCTCGGCTCAGACGGTGGGTTCTGCGATTACCTGCGCGACTGGGTTACGCCGCTGCGCGAGGTGCGCCAGTGGAAACGGCTGAGCACGCAACCGGTGTTCGTGATCTTCAAACTCGCCCCGGCAGCCCCAATGTGACGTGTTCGCGTCAAAAGCGCGAATTTGGGAAGGTTATGTAACGCTCGTTGCCTCGAGCACAAGCTGACCGACAGAACCGCCCCAAAGGAGACGTCATGGCCACCACACACGCAACGCACCTTCCGGCACTCGGAGCCCATCAGCGCGAGGAGACCGGGAATCAGCTCCAAGCGACGTTAATCGAGCTTGTCGACCTCGCACTGGTCGGTAAGCAACTGCACTGGAACGTGGTCGGTCCGCACTTCCGGTCGCTCCATCTGCAGCTGGACGAGCTGATCGACTCCTGGCGGGATCTCGGAGACACCGTCGCTGAGCGCGCAGTCGCGATCGGCTTTCAACCAGACGGGCAGAGCGCGGCAGTTGCGGCCGCCACTGAGTTCTCACCACTTGAGCAGGGCGCGATTGAGGATCACGTGGTCGTGCGGGAGCTTGCCACGCGCTTGGCTGTCGTGTCAGAGCACGTTCGCGAACGGATGGACCGCCTCGGCGAACTCGACGGCGCCTCCCAGGATGTGCTGACTGAGGTGCTTCGCGCACTCGAAGAGCAGCTCTGGATGGTCCGCGCTCAGATCCCCGCGGGCAAGTAACGGCGCTGCTTCTGGCGGGTCCCTCGCCCGCCAGAGACCAGGCGACTAAAGCGGGTCCCTCGCCCGCCAGAGACCAGGCGACTAAGGGCCTATCCCGGTTGGGGCGTGCGACTGGGGTGGTCCAGGACCAAGCTGGGCGCCGCATAACGTCTTGCAGGTAGCGGCGCTACCTGCAAGACGGTGGGTGGCGAGCCAGCGCCGGTACTGGGCCGCAACCGGGCGCGCGAACCTACCGGGATAGGCCCTAAAGCGGGTCGCGTATGTCTTCGGGACGCAACCGGCGGTCGGCGCTCTCGCGAAGGATGGCGAGTATGCGACGCTGCTGAGCGTTTACGAGATCCCTGACCGCCCGATCCGATTCCGCGTCCAGGTTGACGAAGCGCAGGCCGGTGCAATAGAGGTCCACACGAACTACCTTGGCCTGAAGCTCGATCTCGTCCGGCTTCGCCGTCGCGCCATACATCGGCACCTCGAGCCTGAACTCGATCGTGACCCCGGGGGTGCAGGGCAGCTCGCGGTCGAACCGCACGCCCAGCACCGAAATATCGACGACCTCGCAGAACAGCTTCACCGGGTCATCCACGTACACGGGTAGCCGCATGTTCACGCGGTACGCCTGCCGACGCTGTGGATTCTCAGACTCAGACTGACGTTCGGAGACCCGGCGCGCGTCGTCAGCGAACGCACCGCCCCGCCCGTGGCTTTTCAAGCTATCTCGATCTCCGATCGAGCAAACAAATCACCATCACAAACGCCGAGCAAGCGTAAACGGTAAGTACAGAGCCGGACGCAGGAGCCGGGCGGGCAAACGAACTGACGGCACAGTTAACGCCTTTGCGATGCGAGGCAGATGAGCTCCTCCGAACCTATCTGCAGCCACCTCGAAACGATCACGGTCACCGAACTACCAGAATCGGTCGCCGGCTCCGGATCGTGGCAGACATAATCAGCCGAAGCGGAGACACCCAAAGAGAGAGTTATGACTGAACGACGTGTGAACAGCAAGATGCTGTTGGTCGGCAGCCTGCCGGCGGATTCGGCCGAGCACGCCTTCACGGCGGGGGCGGAGCTGTTCGGTGACATGGTTTTCGCGCTGCCGGACGGCGAGACCGGGCCGATGAGCGGCTGGGTCAGCTATGAGCGTGAGCGACTTATCCGTCCGAGTGAAGACGTCGTCGTTATCTCTGAGACGCCGTCACCGACTGGGCTGCCGCGTCACGCCTATGAGACACCGGTGTTCGGCGTGCGCGACGGCGTTGAGAAGGTGCGTTTCGACGAGTGGCCGCGGATTGACGTCGCGATGAGCTCATACAGGCTCTTCAAAGAGCTCCGCGACGCCGGCGTGATCCCGAGCCACCTCCGCTTCCAGATCGGTCTGCCGTTCCCATCCAGCGCGATGAACGCCTTCAAGGCGGACTTCGCCCACGATTACCCACGCGCGCAGGCCGGCTACGAGGATTTGATCGCGCGTGAGTTGCCGCGGCTGTTCGACCGGATCCCGCCCGAGGATCTGGCGATCCAGTGGGATTGCGCCTACGAGACCCAGGACATTGAGGGCGTGCTCGCCTGGACCAACGAGGGTGCCTGGGAGCGGTTCGCCGGACCGGTCACCCGCCTCACCAAACTGATCCCGGAGGAGACGCTCGTCGGGTATCACCTCTGCTACGGGACCTTCCCCGAGTGGCCGATGTACGAGGCCCGCGACTATCAGGTGCTGGTGCGGATGGCGAACTTCGCCGTCAAGGAGTCAGGCCGGACCGTTGACTGGCTGCACCTGGCGGGTCCGCGTTACCTGCGCAGTGAGGATCGTTCGTTCTTCCGTCCGCTCATGGACCTCGAGCCTGGCAACGCACGCGTGTTCCTCGGCATCGTCCTGCCGCTCGACGGTGTGCCCGGAGCGAGGCTTCGCCATGCCACCGCCTCGCGTTACCTCGATGACTTCGGCATCGCGATGTACTGCGGCTTCGGTCGTCAGCCCGGCCAGGACCCAGCGGAAACGATCCGCGAACACTCCCGGGTCGTGCGCGCCGTCGCGTGAAACCAACATCTAGACGACTGTCGGCGGCTGCGATCGCCCTGGCCCTAGCTAACCAAGGCCTGTTCGCGATCCAACACCCAGGCTTCGAACTCCTCGACCGGCATCGCCTTGGCGTAGAGCCAGCCTTGGGCGAGTGGCTGTAGTCAGCCGGTACGGCCCGACAAGGTGACCTCGAGGATCGGGCGCTCCGCCTCATGTGGCGCGTCCAACGCCGCGAGCAACTCCGCCGCGCGAGCGCGCATGCGCTTTACACCCGCGAGCTTGATGTCCTCGTAGCCGCGCACGAGCTCGGGCAGCTCCGCGATCTCAAGCACGGTCGCGGCAGTCGATGCGTTCAGCCGGCTGAGAGCGGTGGCCACAAGCGACTGGTACTCACCGATCAGTGCGCGTTCGGTCCGCCGGACCGCGGCTCGACCGAACGGATCAAGACCGGTGCCGCGCAGGCGACGGCCGGCTCGCAGCATCCTGAACATCGGCTTCGCCGAGGCACCGAAGCGCAGCTTGTGATCGAGGCCGAAGGCCCGCATCAGCGGTGGGTGCAGCAGCACCTGGACCCGGACGTCCTCACCGAACTCGGCGCGCAGCCGAGCCTGCTCGAACGTGTCCAGGTGCAACCTCGCGACCTCGTACTCGTCCTTGTAGGCCATCAGCTTGAACAGCCCGCGCGCGTAGGCGGCGGCGATCCGCTCGCCGCCGTCGCTGTCCTGGAGGTGTTGACGCGCCGCGGCAATCACCGCGTTCACGTCCTCCAGATACCGGTCCGCATAGCGCGCATCCTGGTAGACGGTCAGTTCGGCCGTGTGGACGCGCACCAGGTCATCGAGCGTGTCGGTGGCACTCGGGGCTAGCGCGACGCCGTGACCGAGCGCTCGCTCAAGCGCGGCCGGGTCCGCGATTGCGGCACGACCCCAGCGGAAGGCGGCGACATTGGCTTTGACAGCGGCCCCATTGAGCTCGATCGCGCGCTCAATCGCGGCCGCCTCAAGCGGAAGCGCGCCGTGCTGGAAGGCGGCGCCGATCAGCAGCATGTTGGCCTGCATGTGATCGCCGAAGAGCTTCTCCGACATCGACTCGGCGCTGAGCGTGACCGCGTCGCTCGCGCGGGTGGTGTGACGGACCAGGCCAATCAGGCGCGCGGAGATCGGCAGCGGCACATCCGGTTGCGTGATGTTGGCTGCGGTCGGGGTGACGTCGCTGTTGAGCACCGCCACCGTGCGCTCCGGGTCGAGTGTCGCGAGCGTGCCGGCATCGACGCAGCCCAGCAGGTCGTAGCCGAGCAGCACGTCAACCGAGCGGCTGCTGGCCCGGATCTGACCCTCGATCGGCCGGCTCGAGATACGCAGGTCAGAGATGACAGGCCCGCCCTTCTGAGCGAGCCCGGTCTGCTCAAGGCCGCTGGCGTAGCGGCCCTGCAGGAAGGCCGCCATGCGCAGAATCGCGGCGACGGTGACGACACCGGTGCCGCCGACGCCCGGCATGCGGACCAGCACGTCCTCGGGTACCCGGAGTGAGGGGTCGGGAAGGTCCGCCGGCGAGGGGGGCGTCGGGCGCCCCGCTGGGCGCCCGTTCTCCTGGCTGCGGCGACTCTGCTTCGGCGTCACCATCACGAACGAGGGACAGTCGCCGTTGATGCAGGTCATGTCCAGGTTGCAGGAGCTCTGCTGAATCCGCGTCTTGCGCCCGAACGGCGTCTGCACCGGCAGCACCGAGAGACAGCTCGACTTCTCACCACAGTCACCACAGCCCTCACAGACGCGCTCATTGATCCAGGCGCGCTCCGGCGGAGTCTCGAGCTTTCCGCGCTTGCGCATGCGCCGCTTCTCAGTGGCGCAGCGGTCGTCATGGATCAGCACGGTGACCCCCTTGATCGCTGTCAGCTCGTCTTGCACGTCCTGATAGTCATCGCGCTCATACACGGTCGCGATCGGGTTCAGCGTCACGCCGCGATAGGTCTCAGTCTCGGGCGTCGTGATCGCCACGCGCTGTACGCCTTCACGGGCGAGCACCTCGATCATGTCCGGGATCGACAGCCTGCCCTCGGGCTGCTGGCCGCCGGTCATCGCCACGGCGTCGTTGTAGAGGATGCGGTAGGTGATATTGACCCCGGAGGCGACCGCGGCGCGAATCGCCAGTGAGCCGGAATGGTGGAAGGTGCCGTCGCCCATGTTCTGGATGAAGTGCGGCTCGGAGACGAACGGCGCCAGGCCGAACCACTGTGCCCCCTCCCCACCCATCTGCGGCATGCCGAGCAGGTGGCCGCGCCGGTCGTCGTGATCGAGCGCCACCATGGTGTGACAACCTATGCCAACCCCAACCAGCTGATCCGAGTCTGCGCGGGTCGAAACGTTATGTGGGCAGCCCGAGCAGAAGTAAGGCGTGCGCTTGGCGGCCGCAGCGTACGGCGCATCCAGGGGCTGGCCGGACGCCGCGTTCAGATCGCGCTCGAGGCGATCCCGCAACCGGCTCTGGACGGAGTCAGGCACCCAGTCGTCGGGCAGAACACGGACGAGCGCTACGGCGACGTCATCGGCGGTGACGGCGCCGGCGACGGGCAGCAGCGGACGGCCCTCCTGGTCTTCCTTACCGAGCACGATCGGCGCGCTGGCTTCGCGGTAGAGCGCCTCCTTGAGTCGCGCTTCGACGAACGGCAGCTTGTCCTCGACCACCAGCACCGTGTAGAGCCCGTCGGTCAGCTCACGGAGCTCACTCTCGGCCAGCGGCCAGGGCATCGAGATCTGCACCAGCCGCACCCCGATCGCCTCCAGGGCAAGCTCATCCAGATCGAGGTCGGCAAGCGCCCGCAGCACCGCCTGATAGCCGATCCCGGACGCGACGATCCCGATGCGAGCGCGGCGCGGCTCGAAGGTGACGCGGTTGAGCCGCGCCAGCCGTGCGTACTCATACACGCGATCCAGCCGCGCGGTGAAGAGGTCATGTTCGGCGACGAGGTTGAACGGAGGCAGCAGGACCGGCGGGTCGTGATCAGGGCGGGTCGCCAGCAACGGGATCGCGTCGAGGCTCGCCCCGAGCTCCACGACCTCGGCCGCGTCAGCGATGTCAGCCACGACCTTGACTCCAGCCCAGGTGCCGGCGTGGCGTGAGAGCGCGACCGCGTGCAGACCGAGGGTCAAAAGGTCCGTGACCGACCCCGGAGCAAACAGCGGCAGCACCAGGCTGCGGCACATCGGCTCGCAGCCACTCGGCACCGTCGATGACTTGCTGCTGGGGTCGTCCCCGATCAGCGCTACGGCACCGCCCAGCGGGGCGGTGCCAGTCAAATTGCTGTGGCGGATCGCATCCGCGGCGCGGTCGAGGCCGGGGCTCTTGCCGTACCAGAAGCCGGTCACGCCGTCCTTTGAGCGTCCGTCGAGCTGGCCGATCAGCTGCGTGCCGCTGACGGCGGTCGCCGCGAGTTCCTCGTTGAGACCCGGGTGAAAGACGACTCCGGCCGGCTCAAGGAACTTGCGGGCGCGGGCCAGCTCCTGGTCCAGGCCGCCGAGCGGCGAACCCTGGTAGCCGCTGATGAAGACGCCCGTGTTGTGGCCGCGGCGTTCGTCCAAGCGCCGTACGTCGAGCATTAGGCGCACAAGCGCCTGGATACCGCCGAGCATCACCGGCCCGGACTCCGCCGTGTACTTGTCGTCGAGAGTCAGGTCGGAGCGGATCGGCGTATGAGTGCTCACGTGTGAAGGACCTCGCGGATGTGGTGGGCTTCCCTGACCTCGCGCGCCTGCGCCAGCATACGGCGTACGCGGGTCGCGGCAACGGTCAACGGAGTGTCTCCGGGACGTTCGGCCTCGTCCAGCAAATGTCGCACACGACCCCCTATCTGGGCGATGTCGGCGCGCAGTCGCGGCTCGTCGTGCATGGCTCGAAGCGCGTGAATGTGGATCACGCCACCGGCGTTCGCGATGAAATCCGGGACATATGTGATCCCACGCTGCGCCAGCAGGTCAGCCTCTGCCTCATGCGAGAGCGTGTCGTTGGCGGCAGGCACGATGATCCGGCAGCTCAGCTCATCGATCGTCGCCGGCGAGATGACGCGGGCGACGGCGCATGGCGCGAAGACGTCGCATCGCGTGCTGATCACCTCTGAAGGTGCCACGGTGCTGCCGCCGACCTCGTGTGCGACTGCGGCAGCGCGTTCAGCGTTCACGTCGGCGACGACGATCTGCGCGCCGTCAGCGGCGAGATCGTGGGCCAGCGCGGCACCGACGTGGCCAGCGCCTTGGATCAGCACGCGGACGCCATCGAGGCTCTCACGATCATCCACGTGCGCGACCGCGGCACGGATGCCTGCGGCAACGCCGAGCGCCGTCCACGGAGACGGGTCCTCGGTCGAGCACGACACCACGGCACCGGACTCGCCGGCGATCGCGAGGTCCTCAATCGTGGTGCCCATGTCGACCCCCGGCAGATACGCACCGCCGGACCGCAGGATGAAATCGCCAAAGCGGCGCATCAGCGCAACCCGATCGGTACCTGGCTCGGGCGCCAGGATCACGGACTTCGCGCCGCCATAGGGCAGTCCGGCCGACGCGTTCTTCAAGGTCATCGCCGCGGCGAGCCGCTGGGCCTCCACAACCGCTGAGCGCTCGTTCGCGTACGCGACGCAGCGTACTCCGCCGAGCCCGGGCCCGAGGGTCGTGTCGTCGATCGCGATGACCGCGCGCAAGCCGACCTCGTCGTCCCGGCACAGCACCAGCTGCTCGCTTCCGAACCAGCCTTGTTCGTCTGCCTCAGGCATCGCCACTGCTCCTCCTCACGAATGCAGGTGCAGGAAGCAAAGATCCAAGCGGGCGCCGACGCAAGTCATCCGCAGTGTTCCGGCTGTAGGCGCAGGTTCTCAGAGGTAAAAGCGCTCGCTCGCGCAATTTTCTTGCGCCAAACTCACGAATACGGCTAGCGTCGTAGCCATGGACACTGACACGAAGCTTGACGACATCGATCGGCGCATCCTGGAGCTCTTGAGCGACGACGCCCGCCGGACGATCGCCGACATCGCGAGTCGCGTTAATCTCTCGCCGGCACCGGTCAAGCGCCGGATCGACCGGTTGCAGCGCAGCGGCGTTATCGCCGGATACACGGTGGTGCTGGATCACGCGATGATCGGCCCTTCGATCGACGCGTTCACAGAGCTACGTTTCGCTGGCGACGCTGACATCGATGAGATCCTGCGAGCGGTCGAAGCGATCCCGGAGATCCAAGAGGTCTTCACGATGGCCGGCGACCCGGACGCGCTGCTGCGCGTCCGGGTCGATGACGTTGAACATCTGCGCGAGGTTGTCAACCGCCTGCGTCGCACCGGCCGCGTGACCGGCACCAAGACGCTGATGGTGCTCGATCACTGGAGCAGGCACGCAGGCGCGGGCAGCGCCGATTGAGGGTGGCCGGAGCAGGAGTTGCGCCCGCGGCGCTAGCTGTCGCCCTGGGCCAGTTCAGCGACGGGCTGCCACTCACGCCAGGTCTCAAGGCGGCTCGCATAGTCGGCTTCCGCAATCTGAAGCACGCCGGCGCCGAAGAAGCAGCGCAGCGGCGGCGGATCGGCGTCGACCACCCTCAGCACCGCCTTGGCCGAAGCGTTCGGATCGCCGCGTCGCTGTGTGGCACGGGCGCGCTGGCGCGCCTCCCAGACTGGCTTGTAGGGCTCCAATTCCGCCGAGTGCCGGGCGGAAGCATCGGCCCAGTCGGTGGAGAAGGCGCCCGGTTCGATCAGTGTCACGTGGATGCCGAAGTCTTTGACCTCCAGCGCGAGCGCCTGACTGAAGCCCTCGAGTGCCCACTTTGACGCGTGGTAGATGCCGACTCCCTGGAAGCTGGTGATGCCACCGATCGACGAGACCTGGAGGAAGTGGCCGCGCCCCTGCGCACGCAGATACGGCAGCGCCGCTTGCGTAACCCAGAGCGCGCCGAACACATTGGTCTCGATCTGGTCCCGCGCCTCCTGCTCGTTGATCTCCTCGATCATTCCGAAGTGCCCGTAGCCGGCGTTGTTGACGACGATCTCGAGCTCACCGAAATGGTCGTGTGCCTGCTTGACAGTTTCGAATGCGGCCGCGCGGTCTGTCACGTCCAGTGGCAGCGCGAGGAACGTCTCGGGGTACTGCTCTGTGAGGTCGTTGAGTGTGCTCGGGTTGCGGGCCGTACCGACCACGCGGTCGCCGCGGCCGAGCGCGGCGACGGCCCATTCACGCCCGAAGCCGCGTGAGGTGCCTGTGATGAACCAAGTTCTGGAAGCCATGCCCCAATCTTAGGCAGGCGGGAGTCTCGGCAGATAGCCTACGGCTGCGACCGTGCAGAAGGCCTTCAGCGGCCCGCTCGTGATCCGTGAGGGATCGGTTCGCTCGACACCGGCGCGCTCGCCAAGGCGGACCTCGACACCGGCCTCACGAGGTTTATGCCGCTAGCAATCTTTCGGCTAGCGCTAGGCCTGTCGGCTTCGTAACGATGCCTGCGCGCATTTCAGCCCTACCTGCGGCACGTTCCAAGCTTTCAGCCGCACTCCGGTAGGCACTGGCCATACTCATCCAGTACTCGCGCGCATCTGAATCGATAGCTTCTTCTGCGCACCGCTCAGCTTGCTCGGACATTTGCGTCACCTGCTCTGCGTCACGATGCCGTAACGCTGCCAGCTCACTGTAGGTGTTAGTCGCTTCCATCGTGGACTGATCCCGTCTCGAGCTATGACCTGCGACGGCGAACTCCGCCACAGCACACACAAACGCCATGCGAATTAGGTACCCCAGCTGCTCGCACCGGCCGGAGTTTGACGCAGAGCCACCGACCAATCAACTAGTGCTACTACTCCTCCACTCCGGGCGCGGGCGACTGACCTCCCCTACCGTACACCGTGGCCAGGCTGGACAGACCCACGCCGCGAGAGCACGGGTGCTCGACCATGCGCACGCCAGCTTCTGACCACCGGTAGCGATCTACCGCTGGGCCTCAGCCAGGCTTGGGCTGGGTACGCTGAAGCCTCTCCGCTTCGCGCCCACGGACGACAGGTAGGTGACCCCGACCTGATCAACCTCTTGGCTGGGCATGCCCAGCAGCTCGCGCAGGAGCTCTCAGCTGAAGAGATCACCGCCAGCCTTGGACTCCAGGCGGATGCTGCAATCTTCGCCGCCGGATCTATCGCTGACGCCCGCTGGCGCCGATAAATGAGGTGATGAGTTCGCCTTTAGAAGATATGCGCACAAACAGGCGGCTGATGGCCTATACCGCCGCGGGGATTTACGGAGCGGTAGCGGTGGACGGCATCGTTGACGGCTTCCTGCCCGGCGACCCAAAACTCTCGCTGCCGGCGATCATCGTCGTGCTCGTCACCTTCGCGGTACTCGTCACCGTCGGACCGCGGATGCCGCGCTGGGCGCTGGCGTTGCTCGGACCGCTCGGGGTAGCGCTCATTGCCTACGCTCTCGCCACCACGCCCGGTCCCGGCGACGGCGCCGTTCTGTACGCGCTGCCGGTCCTATGGACCACGTTGTTCTTCAGCCGCCGCGGCGCAATCGCGATCATCGCGTGCGTCGCCGTAGGTCACGCCATAACCTTATTGTTGCTGCCAGCCGC
>Ga0224557_1002793_pt1 | contig 14368 bp, 14 predicted proteins | sample 714S31014metaG_FD_180677 | JGI IMG/M metagenome (GOLD analysis project Ga0224557, IMG submission 180677) | Peat soil microbial communities from Stordalen Mire, Sweden - 717 S3 10-14 | ecosystem: Environmental > Terrestrial > Soil > Wetlands > Peat | place: Sweden: Norrbotten County, Stordalen...
GGTATTCGTCTTTGGGTTCTGGCGCTATTTCGGCAACTTTGCGAAATTTGGCGACTTCTCTTACGGCGTATATATCGTTCATTGGCCTATCATCCAGACGGTTATTCTGCTTGGCCATGGAAGACTGCCTCCGCCTATGTTCCTTCTGCTCAATCTGACTCTTGTGGCCCTGACATCTGTCCTGATGTGGCATCTGGTCGAGAAGCGCTTTTTGAAGACTAGCTCCCACTACCGTCAAGGTTCCAAAATGGCGCCAACGTAGAAATTCGCGATGTGCATATTCGTCCACGCCTCCATCGGCTCCGCTACGGACTTTAGGTACTTGAAGAGCACAGGATCCGTTTTGCCGGCCCATGCCTTCGCAATAGCACTTTGTCTGGCCTCGCGAAAGTACCTACGTCGATTAGGCATCTGCGAAGACGCAGTATTAGCGGATTGATTCTACCGGCTGCCGGCGAGTTTCGCGTCTACGATTCGAAAGATATGAACCGAATCTTCATCATATATCTGATTAAACCGAGGGGACGCACTGAGTACTCCAAGAAAGTTCGGATATGCACTCTCCTCATACGGACCGACGTAAAGATAATCAATCTTGTATTTGGCCGTCATGGATACTACTTCTGTCGCATCCGGTGCCCGAAACATCGTGTCAAGATCTGCCTCTCGCAGATCGGCCAGTTTGTCACATCCTGCGCAAACCGACCTTGCGCTGTATTCTCCCCCAAGCGCACTGCGGCGCAAAGCAAACGTGGGTATCAATGACAGCTCTGGTCCGAAACCTCCGGCGGTCGGAGTCACTAGATAGTCCCCGACATAGTCAGGCCTGCTCTGAACAATGGCCGCTGTCGGAAGGTGGGTGCGAATCCACTCACAAGCTTTCAGATCTGCAGAGCTCACGTAAAAGGTGTCATGCCTATCCAGAATATTCGACGCGCCAACTATGTCAGTCATGAGGGTTGGTACGGCCAAAGCAATCGCGGCCAGCACTAACCATTTCCTTGCTGGAGTCAGCTTAGCGTGCTCGAAGAACCAGGCCGCTCCTGCCAGGAGTACGACGGGCAATAATCTGTTACCGATCCTGAAGTGTGGAAGTTGAGCTATCCCAACGAATAGGTCGCAAAAGACTGCCATCGCGGCGATCAGGCCAAGAGAGAAGGCTCGAAGCCGGCTGCCCCCCCATAGCGATTTTAGCCCGAGCAAGCCCAACAAAAGCATGGGGCCGTACTCAAATACGTATTGCAGGACTCCAAACTTTAGACCCCACCAGTAGGGAGCTACAGAGACAAGGCTTCCGCTTGAGAAACCAACCATACGAACTACAAAAAACGTGGCCCATAGTATGCCCGCGATCGAAGCAACGAGTAGCGATTGTGACCAAAGCTCCAGAATGGCCCAATGGCCCCAAAGCCGCATGAGCTGTATAACCGCGAACCAAGCAGCTAGAGTCAATCCCAACCAGGAATCTATACCAAATTCAATTCCGATCGCGAGACCCAGGAAACAGCTCAAAGCGAACCCCAACCGTCTATCTGCGGATAATATGACGGTGAGAACAAAGAGAAACACCGCAAGCGCGAGGATTGCCTGCGGTTCGACCATGAACAGCCGCTGGAACAGGTGAGAAACGCTTCCGAATGCGAATTGACTATCCAACATGGCTGCAAGGGAAGCGGGCAGCAAACGCGCAAAGTGACGGGCGATAACAAACCACCCATAGTAGCTGTAGCCGATCAGCGCAACGACGGCGGTGGCGAGGAGAGCTCTGGCGGACTTTGCGAACAGTCGCCAAAATGCCAAAAGGCAGCCGACGAACACAAGATCCAGCATAACTTCTGTGACTAGCAAGATCCCTTGCAGGTGTACGGCCTGTCTGCAGAGGCTATAAGAAAACGCAGGAAGCGTGTACCCAACCAGATACATCTGCAGCGGCACGCCGGCCATGTGTATGTGGTCTATAGGCAGACCAATGGTGATTGAAGCTGCATACGCGGAGCGCAAAATAAAGTCAAAGCCGAATAACCATGAATATGCGTGTCCATAGGGAGTGAGTTCACCAACCCGAGAAAATGGGATCGTCACAAATCCCAAAACCGCGAGCCCCATACATCCCAGAACACTATAATCGGAAGCCGTCCAGGGCCGCAGGGTGGGAAGCAAGGGAGAGCGGCGCAGCCGCAAGGCATAAAGGCCTGCCAGCGCCGCCATGACCAGGAGTGCAGGAATGATTGCAGATACTGACCAGTGTCCAAGATAACCCAGCATCAGCGCGACGTAGCCGCTGAGCATCAATCCGAGAGGCACTCCGAATATGAGAGATTCAGGTTGCTGCCGCACATTCCAACCAAACAGAGCCATCCCGATGAAAACCCCAGGAAGCGCCATGAGGAAGAAGGCCGAAAATGTGGCGATAACTCCAAGTGCCGGTGATAGCCGAAAGGAGAGAGCGATTGAAAAGATCGCGACGGAGGTCAGCAAGATGTAGGGCGTGGCAGTGCTCAGCGTCCAGCGCGGCACAAGGGTCGACCTACGCGAAGAAGAATCCGTCATCGTTGTCCTCACTCGATTAGGTTAGGACAAGCCAAATCCGAGATTCGCCGAAGCCGGCGTTCAAGACCCTGGAGCACTGGGTTGTACCGGTGACAGTTGCTTATCCCCTCGTAGTATATTGAGCGTCAACCCACCGGGCAACAGAATTCGCAGTCGAACTGCGAGAAGCGTCATGATAGAGGCATAGCTCCTACGGGTTCATCCGGTTGCGGAAGCCGGTATCTGCCGCATTTATCTGTACGGCCTCCAGCAAATTGAACCTTGACGATTCGAAGCCGGAGATTTCGGCAGCTTGGCAGCCTGACGCGCCTGGGGGCCTCGCTGGTCTTCAGAGAGTAGCCACTTCCCGGAGATTTGGGTACAATCGAAGGTAGTAGCATCTATGCAGGTCGTTCCTGCCTTTGTCGCCATTCGGAGGAGGGTTTCGGCTGTGAAATTCGGTCCGTCTACGCCCAAAGATCCCATCAATCAAGGCCGAACATAATGGGATTTGCCCTAAGTATTCTCTATTTCATTACCTACTACCTCGGTCCGTCTACCGTATTCGGCTCGCTTGCAGCCTATAACGTCGTACTGATTATTGCTGCTCTGGTTATCCTGGTCTCCCTCCCTGTGCTCCCACGGTCCTTCATCCTGAAAACACCTCAGTCCTTGGCGCTGGTAGGATTGACGGTAGCAGTTTTCTTATCCATTCTAGCAACCGGTTGGGTCGGAGGAGCATTCACGGCTTTTCAGCTATTCATCCCCAACGCTTTCGCATACTTCCTTGTTTGCCTCCACTGCAACACCAGGAAGAAGCTGCAAATCCTCGTTCTCTTGCTGCTCTCCGTATCCCTATTTGTGATCATCGAGGGAAATCTAGAACTAATTCATAGTGCTTCCCCACAAGGGTTGGAAACTTTGCCTGGTGATATTACTGCTACTGTCACCCTGAATACACCCATTTGGAATGCCCAGCATCCTTATCTGCTGGCTCAGCAAGCTGATTCCGGGAAATGGATTTATCGCATCAGAGGCATGGATCAAATCAACGATCCGAATGACTTCGGGCAATTGTTAGTGTGCGTGATTCCCCTGATCTTCATCTTCTGGCGCCCAAAGAAACTTGTCCGGAATACTCTGGTGGTGCTCTTGCCAGTCTGCGGATTACTATACGGGACATTTCTCACTCACTCACGCGGCGCCCTGTTCTCTCTTTTGGCTATGGTGATTGTGGCTGGGCGACGCCGAATTGGGACCATACCCGCTCTTTTGCTGGCTGGAGCGTTGTTCTTTGTAGCGTTTGCGAACGGCTTTACCGGTGGACGCGATATATCTTCGGGATCAGGTCGAATGGTGCTTTGGGCGATGTCAATTGGCCTGTTGAAATCTCATCCCCTCTTCGGAGTTGGCTTTGGGCAACTTGCGGAATATATAGAACATACTGCGCACAATTCGATTATGGTCTGCGCAGCGGAAACTGGCCTGTTCGGATTATTCTTCTGGTCGATGTTCCTTTTTTCGACGCTAAGAGACATTCTAACGCTCGCCTCACCTGAAAAGGTTAGTGAAGGAGAGCCGAATGAGTCCGCGAATGAGCTTCCGGCGTACGCGACACGACCGAGGGACTTGATCGAAAAGCCCGAAATCATCCGCTTAGGCCGATTATTAATTTTATCTTTTACTGGATTTCTGACGGCAGGATTTTTTCTTTCGCGCGCATTCGTTCTGACATTTTTTTTGCTGGGCGGGATAGCCGAAACAATCTACCAAATGGCGCTCCAGCGCGGGATGGTCTCTCCGCGGTTGAAGCTGGGCCGGGTGATGTTGTACTCCGCTCCCCTATCAATAGCGCTTGTAGTGGGTGTCTACATCTTTATACGAATCGGGATTTTCTTCTGATTTACCCAGCTGAGAGAGCTTACGGGAAGGCGCCTGAGAATTGCAACTAACACCAGAGCTGCACTGCTTGAGGTTCAATCACCGACATGAAAATTGCGCACATTGTTGACAGCATGGAGATTGGCGGGGCCGAGACGCTCGTCTCGCAGATGTGCAGTCTCCAGCGGGAGCAGGGCCATGAACCGTGCGTATACGCGATAGCGGCTCTTGGCCCGCTCGGCGAACGGATGAGAGCAGATGGTTTCGCCGTACAGGCGAACGTGGGTCAGCATTTGCCGGACGCCGCGCGGCGCTTCTTCCGCATTTTCAAAGAATCGCATCCAGACGTGGTCCATCTTCATAACCCGACGCCGACGGTTTATGCCTCTATCGCTGCCAGAATGGCTGGCGTGCCGAGCATCGTGTCAACCCGCCATAGCCTTGTGGCTGCGCCACGCAGGATTATTGTGGAGTTGAAATATGCCTTTGCGGCTACCTGTTGTGATTGGATCGCCGGCATCTGTGACGCTACGGCGAATAACATGAAGAGCATTCACAGTGTCGCGGCGAGAAAGATTGTGCGCATTTACAACGGCGCGGTCCCGGTGGCGCGCGTGGCAAAAGAACAGTGGCCTCAGAAGGACGGATTCACGCTGGTTTACGTCGGCAGGCTTGAACCCGTGAAGAACCATGCGCTGCTGCTGAGCGCCTTTCGCGCCGCGCTTTGGTCCATGCCGGGTTTGCGGCTTTGGATGGTGGGTAATGGCAGCGAACGAAAGGCTCTGGAGAGTTTGGCCACAGAGTTGGGCATCGATTCGCAAATAACATTCTGGGGTCAGCAACTCGACGTGGCGCCGTTCTTTTCCGCGGCCGATGCTTTTATTATGTCGTCGAAGTCGGAAGGGTTGCCTATGTCACTTCTGCAAGCCTTCTCGCTGGGGCTTCCGGCAATCGTGACCGACGTGGGCGGAATGGCGGAAGTTGTACGGCTGGCGCAGGCGGGGTTCACGGTACCGGTATCGGACCCGGCCGGGATGGCTGCGGCGATTCTTCGGCTGGCGGCCGGCGATGCGGAACGGCAGCGATTCTCGACCAATGCGAGAGACGCGTTCCAATCACGCTTTACCCTGGAAACTATGGTCAATGCCTACATGAACCTATATCGCAACACTCCGCGAGCTGCGTTTCCGCGGCCTGAGAGCATCTCGACCATAGCGCAATGAGCCCGCGTCGGGCGAACTCCAGGTCATGGCTTCCTTGATGAGGAGCATAAAACGCGCTCACACTTTTTCTGAATCAACGATGTCGAAGCACAGTCTAGCTAGCGTTTCTTCTGTCTGGCAGCGCGCTGCGCGCTTCCCGCCTCCGGGAGAGTACGGAAGGAATCCTCGAGGCTGCATACGAAGTTGAATCGCAAGATATACCAGAGCGCCATGATGCCGTCCTTCATTCCGATCTTCTTTCCTTCCTCATAAGTCCGGCCGTGATAGGAAATGGGCACCTCGTAGATAGCAACGCCAAGTTTCGCCACTTTCGCTGTGACTTCAATTTCGAAGCCAAACCCGGAACTGATGATCGTCATATTGCGGATAATCTCGCCGCGAAATGCCTTATAACAAGTTTCGACATCGGTCATGTTGATGTTCGTGCACAGGTTCGAAAGAAACGTTAGTGCTTTGTTGCCTAGGTAGTGGTAGAAATACAGCACGCGCGACGCCTTGCGCACCAGAAAGCGCGAGCCGTAAACCACGTCCGCGTAGCCTTCCACAATGGGCGCAATCACGTCGCCTATTTCCGCGGGGTCATATTCCAGATCAGCATCCTGAACTATTACGATTTGGCCCGTCGTCAGCGAAAAGCCTGTCTTCAGCGCCTTGGTCTTGCCCATATTCCTGGGATGGTGGGCGACTTTGATCGTCGGGTGCTCCACCGCCAAGCGGTCGGCGATCGCCGGCGTCCCATCGGTGGAACAATCGTCTACGATGATGATTTCGCCGGCATTTGGAACCGCAAGCAGGCGCGCCACGATTTCAGGTAACGTGGCTTCTTCGTTGTAGGCCGGAACAACAATGGAAAGCAGCGGCTGGCAGTCAGCAGGAGCGTACATTCAAAATCCCCTTTGACAATCTTCCGGGTGCAGGAATCTGCTCGACACACGGACTGCCTCTATCTTCTCACCCCACAACTTTCATTCACGCCACCATGCGCAGATTGAGGCGGAAATGACTCTTCCACGTTACCTGTTCCTCACGCAGTCATCGGTCAATCGAATTAGCGCTTCTCCATCCACGACTTAAAAAGCCTTCAAGCTAGAGAGGTTTCGATTTAAGTGTTTACATATCCGCACGAGGCGATGTAGTTTTCGCACTCGCTTTGTGTGACGTCGTTAAGCAGTTTTCCGATTTCCTTCCATAGCTCATCAATGGATCGCTTGGCGGCTTTGCGCAGCAGCGCCTTGAGCTTGGAGAAGAACTTTTCTATCGGGTTCAGGTCGGGAGAATAAGGCGGCAGATAGAGCACCGTTGCGCCGGTCGCGGTGATCGCTTCTTCGACTCCAGCCACCTTGTGACTGCTGAGATTATCGAGAATCACAATATCTCCAGGCCGCAGCGTCGGGCAGAGAAATTTGCGCACATAGGCAAGAAACATCTCACCGTCCATCGGTTCATCGGTAACCATCGGCGCGGTCAATCGACGGCGGCACAGAGCACCCACAATGGTCGTCGTCTTCCAATGTCCGTGTGGCGCAGAAGCGATGCAACGCTTGCCTCTGGGCGCGCGCCCGTAGCGTCTGCTCATATTGGTCGTAGTCCATGTTTCATCGATGAACACTAGCTTTTCTACGTTCATCGTCGGCAGAGATTCGATCCAGGCGCGGCACGCCGCCTGTACGTCCTCGCGTTCTTGCTCGCTGGCGTGCAGGGTTTTTTTTGAAAGTAAGATTCCATTTGTTCAATTGATGCCACAGCGCGCCGGTCTTAATCGCAACGCCTTGCTTGGCCAACCGCTCACACAATTCAGCCAAGCTCAGATCGGGCTCTTGTTCGATCCTGGCGCAGAGCACGGATTTCATTTCGGCCACCCGCGAACATCGATGACCGCCGATCTGAAGGCTGGTGCGTTTGCCGGACTTCTGCTCGCGGTCGCGCACTCGATAAATCCAGACACGACTGACTTCAAGCCGCCGCGCAATCGCCGCCGGACGTTCTCCGCGACCCAATGCCCACAACACCCGATCCCGCAAATCTTGCGAATATGATTGCATCCATGCCGCCCCTCTGCCAGCAGGATAATTATAACACAATATGTATACACTTAAATTAAATATGCTCTAGCCCCCGAAACTGTGACGCTGGGGAACCGACTCAAGAGAGCCCGGGCGATCCGTGTGGTGTCCCAATACGGTCTTCCTTATTTGCAGGAAAGGGTATTCCACACCGCAGAAGGTTACGATTGCCACGGCAATCGAAAGCGTCACGACCAAAACGACGCCCATGAGATTGGCGAAGAGCGGAAGTTGCGCAGCGAACGGCAGCCTGGAAAGTACCGCGCGCACTATCCAAGGGCACATATACTCATGATTCAGATACATGCCGAAGGACAGTCTGGATATCCAGTAAAATATTCTCGAATTGAATATGGCTGTCCTGCGCTGTATCCCAAACCAAACAAGTGAGCCAAACAACAGCGCCAAGGCCGAGAAATCGAAAATCTCTTTTTGTAATTGGTGCAGCCCGATCAATAGTGCGACCGCCACCGCTACCAGGATACCGGGAGTCGCGAATTTGGAAACAGGCTTCTCACGCGTTACCCAAAGATTCGAAATGATAAGTCCCATGACAAGCTCATCGCAATGAGTAATGGAGCCGTAATAGAGCGAGGAGAACAATGCGGCATTCGGCTGAAAGAAATGCCCGGTGCCATGCACCCAAATTACCGTTCGGAGTAGAGGAATAAATAGTAACAGCCCCCACAGCCAGGGGCGGTACATTCGAATTGACCGCACATGACGAGAAGAGAAATACAGTACAAGAGGGGCAACTATATAAAACTGCTCCTCGATGCATAGCGACCAACTGCCCATGACCATGCCGCGGTTGTAGAAGTTTGTAAGGAAGACGAGATCAGACCAACCATATTGCTTCGCGGCTGCGCCGTGACCAAATGTGAGCGCAAAGGTCAGAACACAGACAAAAGCAAAGAAATACAACCTCGGTGATCACCTGAAAACCGGCCACTTGTGGTCACTTCAAAACCGGCCACTCTGGATGGACTGAGACATGATTGTTTTACCTTGTCGCCGGGTGTTTAGGCAAGGTGTGGTTTGAGTTGCAGAGATTGCGCCTGATATTCAAGGCTTTCTGATGCGTGTTATGGTTGTAGTTGCTCCGCCGGGGTCGCGCCTTGCGGAGTGATCCAGGGCCGAGGACGCGGGGCTGGCTCCGAAGGAATCGGTATTCGAGACCCTCTGCGGTTTGCCCGATGGGCTGGCCGGCAGAGGGTTTCGTGTCTTTACCAGTATTCCTAGGGTGAGGCTCCGTCGGGAGAGGCCTCTGGATCACGAGTCGCGACGCCGCCGGGCGTTCTTTGCCCGGCATCCAAATCGCTTTTGCCTTTGTCTTTGCTTTTGCCTTTGTCTTTGCTTTTGCCTTTGCCTTTGTCATTTGCCTTCTCCCGCGCCGCCGGTTTTGGTTCGCCAACTGCGCGGGCCGCACTTGAGCACGTGTCCGTGATGCAGCAGCCGATCCAGCATGGCGGAGACGGCGGCGCTATCGCCCAGCAGCTTGCCCCAGTCTTCCACTGGCCGATTGGATGTGAGCAGCGTGCTGGCGCGTTCATAGCGGCGCATGATGATTTCCAGCAGCTCCTCGGCGGCGGTCAGCGGCAGCTTGCGCATGCCGAGATCGTCGATGATCAGCAACGGCACGGTGGTCAGCAGTTCCATGTGCTGCTTGCGTTTGCCGTCCAGTGTGGCATCGGACAACTCTTCGAGCAGAGCGTGCGCTTCGCGATAGAGTACGCGGTAGCCTTGCTGGATAACAGCATGGCCGATGGCCTGCGCGATGTGGCTTTTCCCGCTCCCAGGTGGACCAAGAAACAAGGCATCTTCGCGCTTTCCCACCCAGCTCGCGGCGGCCAGATCGAAGACCAGGCTGCGGTTCATCTTGGGGTTAAACTGGAAGTCGAAGTTATCCAGTTGCTTGTTGGCGTCGCGGAACTGCGCCTGCTTGTGGCGCCTCTCCAGAAGTCTTGTGCCGCGACAGGCAAGTTCGTCCGAGACCAGCGTGGAGATCAGGTCGATAGGGGCCATGTTATCGGACTGTGCCTGTAGCAGGCGTGTTTCCAGCACGGCGACCATGCCGCTCAGGCGCAGTTGCACCAGGGCGCGATTGAGTTCTATCAGGTTCATAATTTGGATTCCTCGAATTGAATTCGTTGTTGGATAAAATCGCGATACTGTGTCAGTTCGCGGATCAGTGGATCGACTTGGCGCAAGCTCAGTGGAGCCTGCGGGCTGCGTTCCAGATAGCGGCGCACGAAGCGATACTCGGGCACGCGCAACTCCAGTGCCGCCGCGCAGGCGTCGTCGCAAGCCACGCTGCCATATTGCTTTACCAGTTGGAGAACGCCCTGGATGCGGCGGATTCCCAGTTCGCCCTGGCGAGCATGGATGGCATCGCAGACCGCGCCGATGCTCGGTCCGGCCTTGTGCGCACGCGCCAGCAGTTGCAGTAACTGCGGCGGCGTGCGGCGCGGGCGATCCTCGTCGCGGATGCGGTGCCCGCCGCGCTTGCCGCTCAGATGCTCGCGCAACAGCTCGCCAGTGCGCGGATCAAGAAGGCGCACATACATCGCATCCCATTGCACGTTGACCTCGCGTCCGATCCATCCCGGCGGCGCGCCGTAGTAAGCCGCTTCAACCTCGACGCAGCCATCCAGATGCACCGTGCGCACGCCATACTGGTAGTAGCGAAACGGCTCCAGCGGAAGCGCCTGCAGAAAGGGCTTTTCTTCGGCGAACATCGCCGCCACCTGCCGCTTGGTGCGACCGTGGATGCGCTTGTCAGCCCAGTTATCTTCCCAGTGATCGAGATATGCCTGCGCCTCTTCCAGGCTCTCGAACTTCTTGCCCTTCAGCGGTGTCATCTGCGCATGGTTAACGCCACTCTCGACCTTGCCCTTGCGATCCGGATCGCGCACCTTGCAAGGAAGCGCCGTCACACCGTAGTGCGCCAGAACATCGCGATACAAGGGGTTCAGGCCCGGATCGTAGATGTCGGGAGACAACACGCCTTCGCGCAGGTTGTCCAGCACCACAACCAACGTCGAGCCGCCCAGCCGACGAAATGCCTTCTCGTGCAGCTCGGCCCACACCCGCGTACTCGATTTGAAGACCAGCAGACGAACACACTTGCGACTGCAACCCAGCGTCAACACGAACAGCCGCGTGCGCCGGTACTTTCTGCTGTCGGGATCGCGCACCATCGGCCCGGTGCCGTAATCAACTTGGCATTCCTCACCAGGCCGCGTCTCGATGATGACTCGCGCTTCCGGCGATGTGGCTCCGCGCAGTCCCCGCACGAAGCGCCGCACACTCTGATAGCCACCCGTGAACCCGTGGCCATCCACCAGATCCTGGAAGATGCCCATCGCGTTGCGGCCCCGCGTGAGCTCCAACTCGATCAGCTCGCGGTAGGGTTCACTGCTGCTGGCCGTGCGCTGGACGTTTTGCGCCAGATCTGCCCCTGAAGGCAAAAAGCCGGTGATCACTGAAGTGGCCGCTTTTGAACTGTTGGCGGCTTCTGGACCGCCGGAGCCGGTGGTCACTTCGATGGCCGCTTTTGTATCGTTGCCTGGTTCTGCGCCGTCAGAGCCGGTGGTCACCAAAGTGGCCGCTTTTGCCAGCGACTTCTCTCCCCAGCTTCCCGGCGAACGCACCACGATCCCGGACGACCTCAGATAATCGCCCGCCGTCTCGCGACGAACTCCCGTCGCCTGTTCGATCCGCCGCAGGGACCAGCCCAAACATCCCAGCGCGACCACCTGTTCCCGCTTCTCTTTGCTCAAGACATTACCCATGCCAACAGAGGCTAATTGCCTCCGTCAGTGCGTATGTCTCAGCCCCTCAGAGTGGCCGGTTTTGAACTGATCATAAGTGGCCGCTTTTGGGTGACCGCCAAGGAAATACAAGGGCCAAATTCGAAATCCGCGACGTAGGATGAATCGACCGACCGCAACGGACCCACTATCTCGGCGTTCTTTCCATAATTGACCCCCGATAAAGAAGCCGCTAAGAACAAAAAATAGGTCGACTCCGATCCATCCATTGGCGACAAAAGGCAGCCTGGAATAGAGGTTTGGGCCGTATGCGGCCACGAACTTCGCGCTGAGATGATCGCTGATTACGAGCAATATGGCTATCGATCGCAAGCCGTCTAGGAACGGGATTTGACTGGCAGGAGGGTGAAGCAGTTCGGAAACCGAACCCGAAAAGAGGGTTGAGTTGATTAGACGCCATTTCGAGTGCTTCATGTCCCTCCTGAACCTGAGTGAAAGCTGGTCCGAGCGCCTCCGCATTCAGCTTTGAATCCAAGTGCCGCCGCGCGGCTCTTCGTTCTACGGATTCCGCACGCAGTCATCGGTCAATCGGATTGGAGTTCCAAAATCGACAACTTCAAAGTCTGTCACCTTCAGATCCACCAGATCGTGGGCACCGAAATCCATGTCTGTGTACTTTGCATTTGTATCTCTGTCGCTCTGGGCTGTGAGTGCCATATTGCCACCATCAGACAGGAACATGCCATATTTCTGCATGGCGCGCGCAACAACCTGTGCAGCGGGCGTCAGTCGCGACATGTCGTAAGAGGCCTTGAGGCGGAAGTGAGCGCCCATGGGCGGAGCGGTAACGGGCCCGAGCGGAGCGCCGGCGTGCGTAGCTGGATGCACAAAAACGTGCGCTCGAATCCGTGGATTGGGAAGAATAAAACGAATGGCGTGGCTGATTCTTCCGAGAGCGAGTTCGTCGGCGTTGAAGAGCAGTGGAGCAATCGGTAAGCCGGCGGCGTCGGTGCTGGAGCATTGATCTCCTCGCCCGGAAGGAGGATAAACGCGGTTGAGGTTCCATACAGCGTTGCCGAGTCCCGAAAGCGCGCCATCTGCGTAGTTGGCCTGGTAGACTTCATAGAGTTTTCCCTGGTTACGGTCGACCACGATAAGGTGGCAGTCGCCTTCTGGAGGAGGGCACGTATAGTCCGGTAGCCCCTCGATGCCGCCGCCGGCAGGAAGGGGAATGGTCGAGATTTTATCGGAATCCGCAGTGCCAAACCCTGGAGCTTCGCGAAAGGGCACTCGTGGAGTGGAGGCGTCCGCCTGCAATACCCGGAGGCTGAAATCGACGTTCATCTTTCCGAATCCCCATCCGCCCGCATCCGCGAGCCAGGCGATGATTGTGGAGGACTGAGGATCGAGGGGAGCGTGACTAATGTCCTGTGTCCAGATGGCGCCAGGGGGAAAGTAGGCCGCGGGCGCGGCGATATGGTCCAGCCTCGCTGCCCTCACATTGACGATGTGGTTGTGAAGACCGTAGCCAGTCACGATGGCTCCGATTCCCAGTATGGAAATAAACAGCACCTTCGAGTGTTTCATGTCGGCCTGATGCTCCTCTCATTGATTTGAGTCATTCAAAGGAATTTTACACCCGGTCATTTCCCGCGGCAGGTGTAAAGGGCCCCTGTGGCGCGGAGTTCGTTGTTTCAGGAGCCGTAGTCCGCTCTTCCGGCTCATGAGAAGTCCATATCTTCCAAAGCGGGCCACGTGTGAAGACAAATTTGTAGAGTCCGACAACGGCGGCCGCTTTGAGTACGAGCAGCGCGCTGGCCGGCGCCGCGACACGATGCAACACGGGAATCCTGTAACGCAGGCCAAGGATAGCGATGGCCCAGCCGAAAATCTGAAGAGCTGCAAATGCAGCGAAGATAAGTGATCCGCTCGAAAGCGCCAATGCGGAGATAAGCAACAGAACCAAAAGGTAAGGCACCACGAGACGCATGACCTTGTGCGAGACAAGCTGAAAGAGAACTGGATTCCGCGGAGTAAGCGTCCACGGCGCGAGACGGAAGAGCTGGAAATTCCCCGCCAGCGTGCGCACCTTGCGATTAAACTCCTCTCCAATTCTCGCGGGCCAGATGTCGTAGACGTAAGCATGCGAATCAAGGACTGATCGGTATCCCTGGCGGATGATCGAAAGCGGCTGGAACATATCATCAAGGATCATTCCGGCCGGCTGCGGCACGGCGAGTTCGCGGCGAATCGCGTAGAAGCCGCCATAGACGCCTACCGGGGAACCGCAGATGGACTCGCATGTCCTGATCCACTTTTCATAGCGCCAGTAGACCCCGCTGACAGCCGCGGAGGCGTCGTCGTGGCTTCCCGTGCGCAGAATCAGTTCGCCGGCTACGCAACCGACCTTGGGGTCGGCGAAGTTACTGACCAGTTGCTGAATCGCGCCGGGAGCAATCTCCGGCCGGATGTCCACGAAGAGGATCACGTCAGCCGTGGCTTTCGCCACGCCGGCATTGACGGCAACCGCCTTGCCGCTATGCTCATCAAGAATGACGGTGGTGAGACGAGAATGGCGCTGGCTGGCCAGCAATTCCACCGTGCCGTCGGTCGAGCCATCAGAAACGATGATGATCTCTTTGATGCCAGGGTAGTCAAGGCCAAGCAGGTGTTCGATCTTGCGCGGGAGCAGCGCAGCGCCGTTATGCACCGCAAGCACAATACTCACGCTGGGAGAGATTGGGTTGACGATCCAGGGCCGTGGCCGCAGTCGAGCGAGCATCCACATCACCACGGGATATCCCAGGTAGGTGTAGAGGATGCCGATCATCGACAGCCAGAAGACAATCCTCACTGCGCGCCCCTTCGCAGAATGATGGTTTTAATTGTCTCGAACATG
>Ga0224557_1002798_pt1 | contig 14337 bp, 9 predicted proteins | sample 714S31014metaG_FD_180677 | JGI IMG/M metagenome (GOLD analysis project Ga0224557, IMG submission 180677) | Peat soil microbial communities from Stordalen Mire, Sweden - 717 S3 10-14 | ecosystem: Environmental > Terrestrial > Soil > Wetlands > Peat | place: Sweden: Norrbotten County, Stordalen...
ACGCTCTCCGGCTTGTTCGGCGCGCGCCCGGCTAACTGGTCCTCCAGGTCATGCTTGACTTGCTCAGCTTCAGCCCAAGAACGGGTCCCTGCCTTGCGGCGGTATTGGGTGCCGTTCTGAGTCCATCGGAAGTGCTTTCGGCATTGGCACCGCCGGGCAAATTCATCACCCTTATACTTGCAGTCTGCCGAGTGCCGGACAAAGATTGTGATGACGGAGCCGTGCTCATTCTGTGTGCCTCCAATGCGGAAGACGGCATAGCACAGAAATAGCGCAAGAAGCCAATCAAAGTAGGTAAGTTATTGATTTATATGCAAGAAAGGATTGGAGGCGCGGGCCGGGATCGAACCGGCGCATAAAGGTTTTGCAGACCTCTCCCTTACCACTTGGGTACCGCGCCTTGGCAGGGCTGCCTTGATTTTTTACGCTCCATGCCGCCGTAGCCAACCCGGACAGAGCCGGAGGGCGGAATGGAGCGGGAGACGAGATTTGAACTCGCGACCCTCGCCTTGGCAAGGCGATGCTCTACCACTGAGCTACTCCCGCAGGTTGCAAGATTGAGTATACCGGGGCTACTAAATGAGGTCAAACCGTAGCGGTAGCCGGGCCGACTGAAGGTATCGCCGCACCTGCAATTGGCACAGCAAAACCGGGCCGCGAACCTTTCTCCTCGCGCACAATCTCTCCGTCGCGCATATACAGAATCCGGCTGGCAATCGAGGCCGCCTCGGGATTGTGCGTAATCATCAGCGTGGTCTGGCCCAGTTCCCTATTGGAGCGCAACAACATGTGCAACACCGCGTCCGAGCTTTTGGTGTCCAGGTTGCCGGTGGGCTCGTCGGCCAGCACGATGGCAGGGCGAGTGATCATCGCACGCGCAATGGCTACGCGCTGCTGCTCGCCGCCGCTCAGCTCAGACGGCCGGTGATGGAGCCGCCCCTTGATCGCCAGCATCTCGCTGAGATGGTCCAGATAAACCCGGTCCAGCGGTTCCTTACCACCGCTCACCGAGTGGGCGATCTCGATATTGCCCATGGCCGAAAGCGTGGGCAACAGGTTGAACTTCTGGAAAACGAATCCGATGCGATGCTTGCGCAGCCGAGTGCGCTCGGCGTCCGAAAGCGAGCCAAAATCCACCCCGTCGATAACCACGCGCCCCTCTGTGGCCTGCGTCAACCCGCCCAGCAAGTAAAACAGCGTGGATTTGCCCGAACCCGAAGGCCCGACAATGGCGACAAACTCCCCCGGCTCGACGGCAAGCGAAACCCCGCGCACGGCGGTGACCTGGATTCGGCCCGCCGCGTAAACCTTGGTCAGGTTTTCGGCGAGAATGATCGGCGAAGATTTTTCGGGCTGCACAGTTGCTATTGTAAATGCGACGGCTCGCAGGCTTAGAGTTTGCCGGTTTCACGCGAGTGGCGTGCGGGAATCATTGATATTAAATGGGTTCGGCGCGGGTGCAAAGTTTTACAGGCATATACGAATAATTACCTGCAAGATTTTGAAAATATAAATAGGGGGGAAGGGGGTGCGGTTGGGGGGTATAAACCGGGCAGATCCCTGACAGATCAGACCGATGAGAGGGTGTGTGTTCATTTCTTCTATCTGCCAGTGTGCGCCAATGGAGAGTAATTCTCGGCAAGGAATGGCCCGTTCGGTGTTGCTCAGGGCAGGCTTTGAGGCAGACGCATCCCTTGGCCGGTCAACTTCGATAAGTCAGACCTCGCCTGAAACTACTCGGTTCTGTCTTCCGCTGCTGCCAGGGGCCAACCAATCATTAGTTGCCAAGCTTGCAGGACAGTATCTCCTGGTTTTTCACGTAAAGATTGCACAGGCCGATCATGCCGGAAGGGCACGTATAGTCGCCAGCTTGACCCTCCCTGCACCCCCCACGTTTCAGGATCTGGTCAACTTGCACTGGCACAAGTGCGCTGCATGTTGCTACCGCACCATTGTGTTGCATGGTGTTGCACAGGTTGAGCATGCCACCCTTGACGGGGCACAGATAATCGCCCAACCGGCCCTCGTTCCGCTGGCACCCTCCGCCCGTCAATGTACGGTCGGCCGCAACGTCTGTTTTGGGAAGCATGCCGCCCTGAACACAGGACTGAATTCCCAGCAATGTGCGTGCCGCGACGGCATTCTGACAGGTGTAGTACGGTTGGAGTTGCTGGCAGGTCATCACGTTTCCCTGGATTGTGCAACCCTGGCTCAACAATTGCTGCTTCAGCCCGCTTGTGATCCCTGCTTCAAGTTCGGGCCTGAAGTCGAGGACACAGGTGGTCCCGGCATGGCATCCAAAATCGATTCCATTTGGTGGCAGATCGACCGCCAACTGCGGAAACCATACAGGCCAATCCCAATTGTGCGACCACACTGCCACATCGATAAAAAGCCGAGCATCGATCCCGGGCGTAAGCGTAAATCCAAGATTGTAGACCGGGTTGCCAAAGCTGAAATGGCTGTCGTTCTTCCTGCTTTTATCAACGCCAACGGAAACGGTCTGCCCTGTCGATGTAACTTTGGTCTGCCTGTTCAAGACTTCATCATTCAGCGTGTATTCCAGCTTGTTCGAATGCAGGTTAATGTCTACAGCCGGAAACACCTGTCCGCCCAAAGCCCCAAAGTTGAGCAGCCCGCCTAGCAGGTCAATGCTATCGAAAACATAAGGTGTATCAATGCCATGCGTTCCCGGCGCAGGTGGCGTGAAATGGCCGTTTGTATAGGGCGCCGGCAGCAAACTGGTAAAGTCCACGCCGACCGAGAATCCCGCACCGCCGCTACCTACTACCGGCAGATTGTAATTGAAGCCGGCATCAGCGCCGACCTGGGCAACCAACTCCTTGCCGTCAAAAATCTGGTCGCTCTCCAGGCCAGTGGAGGCGAACTGCTGGGCTGAGCCGTTAATGGGCTCGAAGGCGGCGGTCAGATTAGCCTCGGAAGTTTGGTTTGGATGAACTACGTTGTGGTATTTCAATTGCGTCTGGATCGGGAATCGCAAGCCAAACCCATAATTGAAACCCGCGTACAGTTTGACGCTGTAGGTCGAGGAGCAACCGACAACGCACCAATTGATCGTTGTATCCACTTCCATGCTCCACTCGTAATCGTGGCCGAGCGTAAAGCCGGTCAGATAGATATATGTGCCCAAATCAATATCTGTCGTCTGGTCGGTTGTGTTTCTGGAGGAACCGGCGCCTCCCTGCGTGTGAAAATTCGCAGGGGGCACGATCTTCAAAAGTTTAGGAAATTGTGAATTGGCCTCTCCGCTATCTGGAATTGTCTCGTGCAACAATTGCTCCCCTGCTGCCATCTCCTGCGTGCTTGGCGAAATGCGTAGCTGGCTCGCACTATGCGCGTATTGCGATGATTCGACCTTGGGAACGAAGACCGTCTGCTCCACGTGTTGCACTGAGGAATTAATGATCTCTTCCTTGAGTTGATCATCGTTCAGGTTGCTCATGCGCGCGACTTCGGCCGCGCCAACCTGAGCGGCTAGTGTGGCTCTCTGCGACGGGTTGGCAAAAGTCTTGCGCAGATCGGCAATATGCTGGTTCGCATCGGAGTCAGCGAGCGCTGTCTTCTGCTTATAGGCGGCAATTGCGATTTCGCGTTTGGCCGGATCTGCGACATAGCGTACGTTGCCGGGCATGGCAAATTCCGCCACGTGCTGGTTTGTCGATTCTTTTGTGAAACAACCGATGCCCGCTTGCGCAATCTGGGCCTTCGCGCCGCTGTCAGCGCATTTACCCGGCAAAACCCGAAATGTCATAACATGATGAATTACGAGCCCCTGATCGATTTCACTGATGTCGCTCTCATCCTCACGCACCTCGACATTCTGCGGCATCGCGCGCAAGCGCTGCGCAATGTTGAACGAGGCCTTGGGATTGTTGAGCATCGGACCAAAGTCCAGCTTCATCTCGCCAAGCATTACCTGCGGGTTAGAACGAACATCGCTGATTCCGTATTGCCGCACAACGCGCAGCCGCTGCATGGTTGCAGCGTGTTCTTCGCCGCGCAGGATTGTTGAGTTCGGCAAGCTGCGTTGTCCGGTCACACGGGGCTGCATAGCTCCGTTTTGTCCAAACGCATATCCTGTCGCTGCGAAAACCGCAAGATACGTTCCATAGCGCATGGCCATGCCACGCTTTGAACTGAGGATTCCCATGCCTGATTTCTCCTTTCAAGATCGCTTTGGGCGCGAAAAGAGCTGCAACCATAAAGCCGTATGTATTGGCAGAAATCAACAATTCGGGAATACGGGAAAATCGAGGACTTTCGGGTGCTCGCGGATCACCGGTTTTCAAAAATCGACACCCTGCTTGCCACGTGCGGGAATTATACCTCCTTGCTGAATTCGTGGGAAGACGCAGAACTGTGTAGAGGTTCCTTAGTCATAAGGAGAGCAACGGCGTGAGTCGGAGCGCGTTGGTAACCGCAGACTCGTTTCCGGGATTGGTCCACTGAAACGCACATCTGTCTTGGAACGAAGCAGTTCCTGGGTCGTTGGCAAGCCGGAAGGTGGTTTTTGATCACGTTTCGCGGCGTTTTGTCTGGAATTTGGTTCAAATATAGCTCAGGAGTTGATGGATGCAATTTCTCAATGGCTAAAGAGGCTGCGGGAAAGACTCGGGATTTCGGGTTAAATTTGCGGAAACTTCCCTCCGGGGCTAAAGCCCGTGATGATTCTGTTGGCATTGTGCGGGGGTTGAAACCCCCGCCTCCCTCCGGATCGAGTTTTCTCGCGGCCTGACAAGCCGGGCGAGCGGTCAGGCGCGGGCTGCCGTGTCAGGGAATGAAGAGGCGGGCCAGCTTGGTTGCCTGCCTGCCGAAGCGGGAGCGGCGGGGCGGCGGGGCGGGGTTGGCGGGCTTGGCCTGGGTTTGGGCAGAGCGCAACTGGGCCATGGCGTCTTTGACCATTGCCCTCAGGGATTCGGCCTCGAAGGTGCAGGAGCGCAGATAAGCCGAGACGGTAAGCCCGGCTTCGGCGGCGCGGCGGTGGAGTTGCGCGCACTCCGCCTTGCTCATGCGGATGGTGATGCTGGCATTTTTCAGATTGCGCTCAACTTGCACTGGCGGAAGACGGTTGAATTCCGGTTGCGGATTTGCGGTAGCGCGAGGTGCGGGGTACGCAGCGATGCGAGGCGCCGGTTGCGGAGTTGAGGCCGGGACCTCGTCGAAACAGAATGGCACTGGATCGAGGAGCTGAGTGAGCGATTGATCTGAGGGCCGGTAGCGCGCGTGAACCTTCAGCGCGCTCTCGTAGCTGAGGGTTGCTACATCGTCGGCAAGATCGTCATCGTTCCAGGTGGATGCAGTCCTCTTCTCAGACGACGAAGGCTTGCCGCTGAAGTCCCCCGTGGTTTGCGCGGGCGCGGCCAGCGCGGCAAGCAGGCCCGCAAAGCTGGGGGAGGGCGCGGATTCCTGCACAGACGGCGCAGACTCGCCATTGGGTGCCCCTTGTTCAGTTGGGTGCTGCATGGCTTGGAGCATACCGCGAGGCAGTTCGGCAAGTGTGAGGGATTTCCCATTCGTGAGACAAACGGATTCCAGAAGGGGACCGGCCGGTTGGCTGTTCTGAAATGAAACGCGTCGGAATCCCACCCTTGCCGCAAAAACCAAAACGCGGCAAGGATGGGGCACCCAATTTTTTGGGCGCATCTGGCACGGGGTTCGTTGCAGCTACAACTCGTCAGCTCGAATCTAAACGGTCAGGCGCAGGCCAGTTGCGCGGCCGCGGGTTCAGGGAGTACGCGGCCGGGGAGTCTCAGGAGTTGAGTGACGGCTTCGGCGCTCATGGGTCGGGCGAAGAGAAAGCCCTGGCCAAAGCGGCAGCCCATCTCGCGCAACAGGCGATATTGCTCGTGGGTTTCAATTCCCTCGGCCACCACGTCCATGCCCAGCACGCGGGCCAGTTCGATGATGGTGCGCACGATCTGCAGCGGCTGATCGCCCTCGGTCATGCGGGAGACGAAGGAGCGGTCGATCTTGAGCACGTCAAATGGGAACGAATGGAGGTAACTGAGAGAGCTGTAGCCGGTGCCGAAGTCGTCCATCAGCAGGGAAACGCCCAGCCTGCGCAGGCTGCCGAGGACTCCCATGGCGGTACCCATATTGGGAATGATGCTGGACTCGGTCATCTCGAGGCCGAGTTGACGGCTGGAGATGCCGGATTGCACCAGGAGGGTCTCGACGTGATCGGCCAGTCCTTCACGCGAGAACTGGCTGGCGGATAGGTTGACGCCAACGCGCATGGAGGCGTGGAGCGGGTCCTCGTTGCACCATTTTTGAATCTGACTGCATGCCTCGCCAATTCCCCAATCGCCGATGGGCAGAATCATCCCGCTTTCTTCAGCCAGTGGAATAAAGTCCATGGGCGGGACCAGTCCCCGTTCTGGATGGGCCCAGCGGATGAGAGCTTCAAGGCCGACAATCTTGCGCGTAACGAGATCAACCTCAGGCTGGTAATAGAGCACAAACTGGCCACGGTCCAACGCGTGACGCAGATCGGCCGGCCTTGGCCAATCCTGGTTGGCGGCGGGCGCGGTGTGGTGAGCGCGCCGTGGGCCTTTTTTGCCCTCGGTAAGGGTGTTGCGCAGCCTGCGCAGTTCCAGCTGGCTGGAGACCATGTCAGCCAGGCCCTCCAGCGTGCGAATGGCTTCCGGCTCCATCTTCTGGCTGGGCCTTTTACTGAAGACGGTCAAAATTCCGAGGATCCTCCCGTCGAAGGAGCGCACAGGCACGCTGGCAAAAGAAGCCTCGTGGTGGAGTCTGAGACGCGCGGATAGTTGTTCGCGATGAGGATGACGAGAGATGTCCGGAACGACCACCGGGCCGTTCTCGGCAAGCACGAGGTCGAAGATGGAATCCTTGCGCGGCAATTCGCGAACCACCTGACCCCAGTACGACTTGATCCAGACGCGGCTCTCATCGGCAAAGCCAAGCCTGGCCGAATCGGCGTGGAAATACTCGGCAGCCAGGCGCGTAATGGTGTCGTAAGCGGGCTCGGGCGGAGTGTCGAGAATTCCGGCGGCAATCAGCGCAGCCTGCCGTGCATCTTCCTTCTGCCGATCCACTGCCCCAATCTCGATTTCTGCTTGTGGCATCTTGACTCCTGGCCCTGTGGCGCACATAACGGCCTGGCTCTGGCGGTAGACAACTAACCTTTGAGTGACCGCTTGCTTTACAAGCGGTCAAAGGCTGTTGATCCGGTCCCCGCATCGAGCGTTTGCGGCTACGGCGAATGGATGGTCCCGATAAACCCTGCCGCAAAAGCGCCGTATCTCCCTTATCGGAGGGGAAACCCCGGTGCGCGAGGTTACCACAGGTCTCCGAGGTGAGTACCAATCCCGCACAGGAGGCACTAATTCACGAAAGAAGAATGTGCCGTTTCCGTCCACAGGAAGGCAAGCTCATCGGCGGAGTGGCCGGTGGCAAGACTTAAGCGAAGAGGGACGGCCCGTTTGCTGGACGGAACCGGCTGCAATGTAGGTTTTGCGCGTCGAAAAGGGGCAACACCGTTAGAATCAAGTCCAGTGGCAGAATGGCCCTCAACCGAACCCTCACCGGCGACGCGATCCAAATGGGCGCGCGGCCTGGGGTTGTTGCGCCCGTCGCACGCGCACACGGCTTTCACGGCGACGCTGGTGCTGATGGCTTCGACCTTTCTGTCGCGCATCATCGGCCTGGTGCGGGTCAAGTACATCGCATGGCTCTTCGGCCGCGGCATGGAAGCTGACGCCTTCAATGGCGCCTTCGTGCTGCCGGACATGATTTCGTATTTTCTGGTGGGTGGTGCGGCCTCCATCACCTTTGTCACCATCCTCACGCGCTATCGCGAGACCGGACGAGAAGAGGACGGGCAGCGGTCGCTCTCGGTGATTCTGACCACCATGTACCTGGTGTTGGGCGTGGCCCTTTTGCTGGCGGAAATCTTTGCACCGTGGTACATCCATTGGTGGTTCGACGGCTTCGACGCGCAAAAAGCGGCACTGTGCGTGCGGCTGACGCGCATCTTGCTGCCCGCGCAGTTGTTCTTCTTTGCCGGCGGAGTCTTTGGCGCGGTTCTGCTGGTGCGCAAGCAGTTCAGCGTGCAGGCCGTGGCTCCGTTGATCTACAACCTGGGCACCATCGTGGGCGGCCTGTTTCTGGTGCGCCGCCTAGGCGTCTCTTCGCTGGCCATCGGCACGTTGGCCGGAGCGTTTCTGGGGCCGTTTCTGTTGAACGTGTTCTTCGCCCGGCGGATGGGTACACGTTACCGCTTCCTGCTCGACTGGCGGGACCCTGGGTTGCGCGAGTGGGTGCGGCTCTCGCTTCCGCTCATGATTGGCGTTTCGCTGGTGAGCGCCGATAGCTGGATCATCGCCCATTTTGCCTCAAAGACCGACGGCGCGGTCTCGCTGATGACCTATGCCAAGCAGCTCTTCACAGCGCCCATGGCCATGCTGGCCCAGGCGGCCGGCGCGGCCTCCATGCCCTTTTTCGCCAGCCTGTGGACCAAGCAGCGCCACTACGAATTTGCCACCGGCGTAGCCGACTCGGTCTCGCGCGTGGCCGCGTTGGGGCTGCTGGGGGCATCGGCCATGGTGGCTCTGGCTGCGCCGCTGGTGGAATTGTTGTTCATGGGGGGGCGTTTCTCCCTCGGCGACGCGAGAGAGTGTGCCCTCTACTTCGCCATCTTCTCCATCAGCTTGTTTCTGTGGTCGGCGCAGGCAATTTATTCTCGCGCCTTTTATGCCGCGGGGAACACCTTCATCCCCATGGCGGCCGGAACGGTGGTTACGCTGGTCTCGCTGCCCATCTATTACTGGCTTTATCATCTGCTTGGAGCGATGGGGTTGGCGGTTGCCTCGGATGTTGGAATCGCGCTGCAGACCGTTTCGCTGGCCGTGCTGTTACACCAGCGGCGCATGGTCTCGCTGGCCAGCCTGGACTATGCGGAGTTGGGCCGGTGCCTGCTGGCCGGCGTGGGAAGCGGCGTTGGGGTCTGGGCGCTCTTCGGAGCTCTGGGCCGTGTGCTGCACAGAATTTCTCCGGGCCAGATTTACTGGATCGACCTGACCGTGTTGCTGGCCGGGACGGCGCTATGGGTGGTGGTCGTGAAATGGGTGCTGGAAAAGAGCGGATCGGCACTGCCCAGAGTGACGATGAAACGGCTGGGGATGGGATAAAACCTTTTGGGGCCATTTTCAGTTCATTTTTTGCTATCTACTTTAGATTAGTTAATCTACGTGACCTATTTCCCATTCCATTTCCACTCCATTTCTCGAGTTTCCGCAGTCGGTACCAACCGCCTGGCGCTGGGACGGGCCGGCAAAACACGCTCCGCGCAAAGACACACGCGCCCCTGCGTCGGCAGGGGCGCGTGTGTTGGAGCTGGGCCTGAGATGCGGCTATAGCTGGACCGGTTTGGGCGGTTCCGGCGTCCCTGCGGCTGCCGGCTTGGCATCGGCCTTCTTGATGTCGATGCCGCCCTTGAAGAAGGCGCCATCCTCGATGCTGATGCGTGCCGCGGTTACGTCGCCGGTCAGGGCGCCCTCGGCGCGAATGTCAACCCGGTCGGAGGCGGTGACATTGCCGCGCACCTTGCCCAGAATGACGATTTCGCGGGCGGTGATGGTGGATGCGACCTGGCCGTTGCGTCCCACGGTGACGCGGTTGCCGGGAAGGTTGATGCTGCCTTCGATCTTGCCGTCGATAAACAGCGACTCGGAGCCGGTGATCTCTCCCTTGATGAACAGGCCTTTGCCTATGGTGGCCTGGTCGCCGCCGGCCGCAACCGGGGCGCGATTGGCGGGTTCAACGGCTGGAGCGGGCGGAACAGGGCGGGAGGGCTCAGGTGAATAGTTGGGTGTTGCAGGTCCGGATGGGCTGGGTTTCCACATAGCGCTCAAGATGGTTCCTTTTCTGTCCTGACAGGACGGGCTTGCCAAGGCAAGGGCCTTTGCCGTGCGCCCAAAGTCTAAATGAGTGGACAGCCGAAGTATACGCCCTTGGCGGCCCCGATGGCAGCTACGGATACGATGGTCTCGCCCCGTGGTCCGCCCGGAAAACAGCGTTGCCGCCATTCTAAGACAATCCGCCGCGCATTTGCGAGTGCACTGGGAATTTGAGTGGCTGTAGCCAAATTAGACAACATTTTGAGGATTGAGAAACGCCCACTTGCGTCCCATCGGGCCGGTTGAGGCCAGATAGCTAGCAAAGGGAACCCGCTGTACTCTTGAGTTATGACGGATCGGGAACTTCTCACCCGCATTGCTCGCTCTGCCGGCGGCAAAGCCGGATACAAGCAACTGGTGCGCGAACTGAGCCTCGGCGGCGGACGGGAGCGGCGGCTGCTTTTGGAACAGCTCGCGCGGCTGACAGTGCGCGGCGCGCTCGTCAAGCTGGACCGCGAGCAATGGAGCATTCCGAGACCACTTGGAACGCGCGACAATCTGGCGGCTGGGCGGCTGGACCTGCACCGGGACGGCTACGGATTTGTGCGGCCCAATGCGCGGCAGGCTGATAAATCGAATTCAATGCAGGAAGATATTTTCATCCCGCCCAACGAGATCAATAGCGCCATGCAGGGCGACCAGGTGCTGGTGGAAGTGGAGCCTCCTAAGGCGGATGGACGCAGGATGGGCCGGATAGTGCGCATTCTGGAGCGGCGCAACCCCACCGTGGTTGGCGTCTTTCACTATGCACGATCGGACCGTGCGCAAGGCCATTCTGTCGTTCCCTTCGACGAGCGCATGACGCAGGCGATTCTGATTCCCGCTGGGCAGGAGCTTCCCGTTGCGAGCGAGTCCGCCACGCCGCATCGCGTCCTTGGCAAGGAAGCTGCGCCGGCCGCCGTTCACGAGAGCCTTGAAGGCCTGGTGGTGGATGTGGAGATCACCAGTTGGCCGACGCCGACGCGCCCGCCGGTGGGCCGCGTGATTGAGGTGCTGGGCTCGCCTGACGACTTCGGCGTGGACGTGGAGATGATGATCCGCAAGCACCAGTTGCCGCGGGTCTTTCCGGAAAACGTGCTGGCCGAGGCGCGCGCCGTGGCTCATCTCGACGAGGAGGAAATTGCAACTCGCCAAGATTTTCGCTCGTTGCCAATTGTCACCATCGACGGCGAGACGGCCCGTGATTTCGATGATGCGGTGCTGGTCATCGAGCGCGAAGGCGGCGGCTACGAGTTGCAAGTGCATATCGCCGACGTCTCCGAATATGTGCGCGCTGGGACGGACCTCGATCTGGAAGCGCGGCTGCGCGGAACCAGCGTCTACTTCCCCGATCGCGCCATCCCCATGTTGCCGCAGGAGCTATCGACGAACATTTGCAGCCTGCGCCCCGGCGAAGACCGGCTGGTGTTGAGCTGCATCATGCAGCTCGATTCCGCAGGCCGCATCGAGAGCTATGAAATCGTTGAAGGCGTGATCCGCTCGGCTGCGCGCATGACGTACACCGAAGTCTCCGAAATCCTCAACCAAAAGGAAGAGACGCGCGCGCGTTACGCCGCACTCGTTCCAGAGTTTGAGCGGATGCATCGGCTTGCGGTCCTGATGAACAAGCGCCGCGAGGAACGCGGCAGCATCGATTTCGACCTGCCCGAGCCGGTGATCGAGTTTGACGAGCAGGGGCAGATGCGCGGCGTGACCAAATCCGAACGCACCTGGGCCAACCGGCTGATCGAGGAGTTCATGCTGGCGGCCAACGAGTGCGTGGCCACCTGGCTTGAAGACATGGGCGTGCCTTCGCTCTATCGCATTCACGAGAAGCCGGAGCCGCGCCGCGTGGTCCAGTTCGAGGAGCTGGCCGCCGCCTTCGGTTATACGCTGGGCTTCGGCGCGCTGCCGGTCAGGCGTATGCAAATGAAAAGTGATCGCCGCGACGCCCAGCGCACGGGACGCAACGCTCGCACTCATGAGGTGCCGGAAGACATTCTCGTCACGCCACGCATGTATCAAAAACTCGCTGCCAAAATCGAAGGCAAGCCGGAAGAGCGGATTCTGAGCTATCTGATGCTGCGCTCGCTCATGCAGGCGCGTTATTCGGAGACGAATGAAGGCCACTTTGCGCTGGCCGCACCGACGTACACCCACTTCACCTCGCCCATCCGCCGCTATCCGGATTTGATTGTTCATCGCATCGCAAAGGCGCTGCTGCGGGAGGGCGTGAGCGGCGAAGGCACGGTGGCCGAGGGCCGCCACAGCTCACCATGGACGCATCCGAGTGAAGGGCAGCAATCAAGTGTCGTGGTGTCCCACCCTTGGCGCAAAACCGGGGCCCCCAGCGACAGGTCTTCGTCGCTGGGGTGGAAAAGCAAGGACGCACCAAGGATGGGGCACCCGGCGACTCATGCGAAAGCAAAATTCTCCGGCGAGCCGCCCATCCCCGAAGCTGAACTTGCGCAGATTGCCGAGGAGACCAGCCAGACTGAGCGTCGCGCCGCGGAGGCCGAGCGCGAGCTGGTCGAGTGGAAGAAGGTTCGCTTCATGCAGGACAAGGTCGGCGAGGAGTTTGCCGCGCTGGTGCTGAACCCGGCCAAATACGGGCTCTTTGTCGAGCTGACCGACCTGTTTGTCGAGGGGCTGGTGCCCATCGACAGCCTGCGCGACGATCGCTACACCTGGCGTGAGAATACTCATGAAATTATTGGCGAGCGCACGGGCCGCCGCTTCCGCGCCGGCGACCGCGTGCAGGTGATTCTGGACCGCATCCTGGCTCAGGAACGCAAGCTGCAGTTCTCGATTGTAGAGGAGGGTTTGCCGCTGACCGGCAGAAAAGCGGCTCCGTCCAAGCCAAAGAAGAGCAAGCGCAGGAACGCGGCTGCTCCGACCTCCAAAACCAGGAAGAAGTTCGCCAAGAAAGGCAAGCGCCGTTGAAGACGGTTTGCCCCAACGGCGCGGCCCAAAGACGCGAATGGCGCGGTCCCCAGGTGCAACAGCTTGCCGGATACCTTAGGCGTTAGCCTGCTTCTCGGCAAGATCGCCAATAAGCGGCAGCTTGAAGCGCTGGCCGTTCAAGGCCTTGAGCAGCACATACACCCAAATCACAAGAAAAACCAGGCCGATAAACGGCATGATTATCCATCCGATAACCGGGATGACGCTGAGCACAATATTGACGGCAAAGACGGCAATACCAAAAAAGATGGACTGCCAGGAGTGAAAGCGCACGTAGGAGTTCTTGTTAAAGGGTTCGACGATCAGGAAGATGATCGCCGGGATGATGGTGACGTATGCCAGCGCGCCGGCGGCGTTGTCGGAGAGGCCAGATTGGTTTGGTTCGGACATGGTAGCTCCTTTGGGGTTGAGATCGAACGTCAGTACGCCTGTTAGCTGTTGGCCTGCTTTTCGGCGAAATCGCCGATGACCGGAATCTTGAAACGCTGGCCGTTGAACGCCTTGATCAGCACGATGATCCAGAGGATGAAGAATCCGAGACCCACCAGCGGGCTCAGGATAAAAGTGAACCAGCCGATGAACGGTATCCTGCCGACAACGAGGAGCGCAACATAGACCACAAACCAGGCAATGGCCAGAAAGATGGATTGCCAGGAGTGGAAGCGCACGTTGGGACTTTTGTTGTAAGGGGCGACGATCAGGAAGATGATCGCCGGGATGATGGTGATGTAAGCAAGTCCCCCGGCTGCGGTGTCGGAGAGGCCGGTTTGCGGAGTTTCGTCAGGCACGGTAGCTCCTTTTGGATTGAATCCAATTTGTGAGAGTAGGTACTCCAAGCCCCGGCGTGATTATGCGAACCGGGGAAAATCCGGACAACGATTTTCGAGGGAGAACAGCTTGAAACTGAGATAAGAAAAAATGCTGGCCCTCGCCATTGTCAAGCACAATCTCTTCCGCAGTTACGAAGTCTCCAGCACTCCTGGATGCTATGTCGGTTTCCGTGCTGTATCTTGAGGCAAGATTCGATGGTCGCACGCATTTGAGTAAGGCGAGTTTCCAGTTTCCCGGAAGTCGCGCAGAGTGCAAGCGGCGCTGAACTCTCCCGATCCGCGTCGCCACATGCGATAAGGAATATTCTGCCTGGCCTAGGCCAAGGCCTGCTTCTCGGCAAGATTGCCGATGAGGGGCAGCTTGAAGCGCTTGCCGTTCACGGCCTGGACTCCGCAAATAACCCACAAGAGTATCCAGGCTAGCCAGACGAGCCATGTGGAGGCCACAAAAAGGAATGTCGCAAAGATCAGGCTGAACGGCAGGATAACGCTCAGCGCAAAGTTGACGACAATCGCCACGATGGTGAGGAAGATGGACTGCCAGGCGTGGAAGCGGACAAAGGAACTCTTGCAGTAAGGTGGGAGGACCAGAAAGACGATTGCGGGGACAACCGTGATGTAGG
>Ga0224557_1002804_pt1 | contig 14319 bp, 11 predicted proteins | sample 714S31014metaG_FD_180677 | JGI IMG/M metagenome (GOLD analysis project Ga0224557, IMG submission 180677) | Peat soil microbial communities from Stordalen Mire, Sweden - 717 S3 10-14 | ecosystem: Environmental > Terrestrial > Soil > Wetlands > Peat | place: Sweden: Norrbotten County, Stordalen...
ATGGGTGGGATGCAAAACACTGGGTGCCCCATCTTCGCGACGGTTTCATCGTCGCTAAGGTGGGGCCTTGCCTCTGCCCATCATTCCATCCCCGCGCTAAACTAACCCTCAACTGAGGTCGCCTCATGCCCCGCGCGCTCACCCTCACCCTCGCGCTCCTCGCTCTCGCCGCACCGCTCCGCGCCCAGCCACCCGACTCCGACCTCACCCAGGCCGAGATCGAACAGGTCCGCGAGGCCCGCTACTACCCCGCCGACTGCGTCCTTCTTTACGTCAACTTCCTCGACCTCCGCACCCAGGAACTCCACGACCTCTACGCCCATCCCCGCCGCCCCGGCCGCGAGCAGGACACCCACGACCTCATCCTTCAGTTCACCTCCATCGCCGACCAGCTCTCCGACAACCTCGACGACTACGGCCCCCGCCACGTCGACATCCGCCGCGCCCTCCCCAAAATCCTCACCGCCATCCCCCGCTGGTCCGCCGCCCTCAACGCCCTCCCCGAAGACGACGCCTACAACATCGCCCGCAAGCTCGCCCTCGAGTCCCTCCGCGACCTCCGCGAAGACACCACCCAGCTCGCCGCCGACCAGGCCGCCTGGTTCAAGGCCCATCCCCCCAACAAATCCCCCGACGACAAAAACGGCCCCATCGACATCCCCCGCTGACCTTTGTACCCATCTCGAAACAACCGTCATCCCGACCGAAGCCGCTCACAGTCTCATCGTGAGCGGCGCAGTGGAGGGACCCCCGCATTTCGTCGTTGCTTGTTCTTAGCCGTTGTCTGTTCTTGCTGTCATCCTGAGCGCGTCTTTCGAGCGCGAAGGACCCCGACAAACTCCATACCACCCACAACCGCCCGTCCCTTTCTCCCAACAAACCCACTCGCCCCTCACCACGCATGAAAAAACCCATCCCGCCGCATCACACTTACCTCCACCCCGAACAGCTCGCTCAGCACCCGCGCCGTCAGCAGCTTCTCCTTCGCGCCGTCCGCCACAATCCGCCCCTCCCGCATCAGGATCACCCGCCCAATCTCCGGCAGAATGTCCGCAATCTGGTGCGTGATCAGCAGAATCCCCGTCCCCTGCTGTGCCAGCCGCCGTAGCATCCCGCGCAGCCCCTGCTGCGCAGCCAGATCCAGCGCATTCGACGGCTCATCCAGCAGCAGCATCTGGTTCTCATTCGTCCCCACAAAACCCTCCGCCCCGCTCGCCCCCGACCCCACCAGGGCCCGCCCGATCATCACCCTCCGCTGCTCGCCCGCGGACATCTCTCCCACCAGCTTCTCCGCGGTCCCCGCCGCGCCCACCAGCTCCAGAACCTCCTCCGCCCGCGCCCGCATCGCCGCCGTCACCACCAGGTTCGGCCACAGCGTCGAACTGGAGAAGAACCCCGTCAGCACCGCGTCCCGCCCCGTCGTCCGCAGCGTCGGCCTGCCCGGCAGCTCGTCCGAAACCACCCCCAGCCGCCGTTTCAGCTCGGTCAGGTCCCACCGCTCGCGCCCGAAGATGCTCACCCGAGTCCCCTCCTGCGCCAGCGGATAGCACTCGCACGTCATCGTCTTGATCAGCGTCGTCTTGCCGCATCCATTCGGCCCCAGCACCGCAATCTGCTCGCCCGCCTCCACCCGCAGGTTGATCCCGTGCAGCACCGTCCGCCCGCCGCGCGCAACATTTACATCCACCAGCTCAAGAAATGGCTGCATCCTCTCCAGAATAATCGCTCCCGCAGCCTCCGCCTCATCCCGCCGCTTTATAATCGTCCCTGCCGTGATCAACAAGCTGCGGAAATACCCGTTTTGCTTAAGGGCACAGCTTCACATGCTGTGAAAGCCCGTTTTGCTTAAGGGCACGGGTTTACCCGTGCCGTAAACGCTGCATTTGAATTGCGGCTTTAGCCGCTGAGGTCAGTTTTTCAATCCAGCTACGATTCTTTCTCCCATGATGTTCAGCCCCGAGGAACGCCCAACGATGCCCTCTCAAAACAGCTCGACCGCGCAAGCCCGCATCGCAACCGCACTTCTCCTCGCTCTCACCCTCCTCTGGTGCGTCTACTGGTTCGTCCACGCATGGCACTACTGGGAGGACGACGCCTACATCCATCTCGAGTTCGCCCGCAGCCTCGCCGCCGGCCGTGGCTTCGCCTTCAACGGCCGCGTCGTCGCCGGCGATACCGCGCCCCTCTGGGTCTTCCTGCTCGCCGCAACGCACTTCCTCATCCCCAACTGGCTCGTCGCCGGCAAGCTCCTCACCGCTCTCGGCGCGGCCCTCTCGCTCGCCGGCTGCTACGCCTTCGCCCGCCGCCTCGCCTCCTCGATGATTCCCTCGCATCCCGACGCCGCGCTCTTCCCCGCCGCCCTTCTGCTCCTCATCGTAGCGAACCCATACACCTGCTACTGGATCTTCTCGGGAATGGAGCCCCTCGCCGCCTTCGGCCTCGCCTTCTTTGCCGTCCTCGCCGCCACCCGCGCGCAGCCCTCAACAAAAACCCTTCTCGCCGCCTGCCTGCTCGCCGGCATCATTCCCCTCCTGCGCCCGGAGATGGCATTCCTCACCGCGCTCCTCATTCTTCCCCTCGTCGCCCAGTGGCGCCGTCTTCCCGGCAACCCAACCTCGCCCTCCAAACTGTCAGCCTTCATCGCAGGTTTGCTCCTGCTCGCCGCTCCACTCTCGCTCTGGGTCCTCTACTCGCTCCACGCCTTCGGACATCTCCTGCCCAACACCAACGCCGCCAAGCGCGCCGGCCCCGCAGACTCCGTCCTCCACCGTCTCCTCTCCGTCTACTCGCTCGGCTTCCCTCTCATCCTCTGTGGCATCATTGCCGGCATCCTCTATCTTCTGCTGCGGCCCGCCGCCGTCCGCCGCTCCCTGCAACACGCCGTCGCCTCTGCCTTCGCGCGTCCCTCCGGCCCCACTCCCACCGAGTCCACGCCCACCCGCGGCCTTCCCCTCGCCGGCTGGATCTTCCTCCTCTGGCCTTTGATCGCGACCCTCTTCTACATTGCCAACCACACCTACGTCCAGACCCGTTACGTCCTGGTCACCGCTCCCGGCCTCACCCTCGTCATCCTGGTTCTCGCCCTCCAGTCCGCGCCACGCACCGCCCGCCTCCTCTACCTCGCCGCCCTCGCCGCATCCCTCGCCGTCAGCGTCATCACCGTCCGTCCCTTCATCCGCAACAAAGCAATAGACTGTCAGACCACCAAAGACCTCGCCCTCTTCATCCACGACCACATCCCGCCGGACGCGCCGGTAGCCGTCCAGTTCATCGGCCAGATCGCCTTCATCTCCCAACACCCCCTCGTCGACACCGGCGGAATCACCCCCCCGGCAGTCATCCCCTACATCAACCTTCCTCCCCAGACCACGGTGCAGTGGGCGCGCTCCCAGGGCGCGCAATACTGGATCGGCAATCGGCCCACCCCCGACTCCGTCCTCGTCTACTCCGTCAACCAGAGGTTCACTGGTTGGTCCCTCCACCCAGCGCTCTACGCCTCCTCCACCCGCATCGAACTCTGGAAGCTCCCCCCCTCCACAGAACCTCCCAGGTAAACCCAGACCCGCGCCTTGCGTGGACCGCAGACCATTCAAGACAGAGAAAAGCCCGGCCAACAGCCGGGCCTTCCCTTTTAATAACCGTCAACCAGCAACCTATGTCGTAACATCCACCCCGCGCCAGAACGCCACATGGTGTTTCACGCTGCGCGCCACAGGCTTCGGATCGGGGTAGTACCATGCCGCATCCGGGTTCTCCTGCCCATCCACCACCAGCGTGTAGTACCGCGCCTGCCCCCACGTGTTGCTCGAAGTCGTCGAACTGGCCCGGAAAAACTCCCGGTTCATCGATTCGTCAGGAAAGTAAACAACTCCCTCAACCGTCTCAACCGTCTCGCTTTCGGCGAGGGTCTGACCATTCCATACTGCCTTAGCCATAGACAAATCCTGTATTGTTTTCAATAAGTTACGCTGCCAGCGGAGAAAACCCGCCAGGCATCCCGGGCCCTCAAGCCCATCATTCCACAACGCCTTTGTATCAGAGTTGACAAAAAAACGAAAGCCCACCCACAACTTCGAGTGGGTACGGACTAACTCCATCAGATCACATCGTTCGATCTAAAAGCCCGTTTTGCTGAGAGCAAAACCAGCGATGTTTGTTCCACCGCCTTAGCTGATAGCTGGATGGCTGATCGCTTACAGCTCAAGAATCATGCCTTTCGTCTTTGTCTTGCCGTTGGCCTTCCGGGTTCAATGGACCACCCCAACAATGGTTTTGCTTTAGCCCCTGAGGTCATCTTTTCAGCCCATCCCACACTTCTTCCGACCCATCAAGCCACGCTCTCTACCACCGCCCGCGTCTTCTCCGGGTCGGGCATCTCCAGCACAGGAACCGCCGGCGGCGGCCCAATCTTCTTCTGGAACCCGCACTCCGGCGTCGTCGGCTCTTCCACCTTCGCCCCCTTCTTCGACCGCCGCTTGGGCAGCGCCTCGCGATTGTTCGGGCACACCAGGAACGTCCCCTTCGCGTTCGACAACTCCAGCAGGTACGCGCTATCGCACTTCGGACAAACCTCATTGACCATCTTCTGGTTGCTGGAAAAATCGCACTTGGGATAGTTCACGCACCCATAGAACGTATCGCCGCGCTTCGTCTTGCGCACCGCAACGTCGCCGCCGCATTTGGGGCACGGAACCTCCAGCAGCTCCTGCTTCACATATTTGCACTTCGGATAGCCGCTGCACGCGATGAACTCGCCGTACTGCCCGTCGCGCTGCAACATCGGCTTGCCGCACTTCGGGCACATCTCATCCAGCACCACCGGCGGCTTCTGCTGCACCTTCTGCGTCAGCTTGCGGATCGTCTTGCAAGGCGGGTCCTCGTTGTAGCCTGGGCAGCTCATGAACGGCCCCCACGGCCCATTGCGCAGCACCATCACCCGCCCGCAGTTGTCGCAGAACTCCTCCTCCGCCACCTCGTCCGCCCCCGGAGCGTTCAGGTCCGGCTTGGCCGCGAAGTTCTCCTTGGTGAAGCCGCAGCTCACCTGCTCCACCGTCACCTTCTTGCCCGCCTGTTGCGCCAACTCGATCGCCGCCGCCATCTCTTTCGCGTCGCCAACCTGCTGCGTGTACTCCACCACATGCCCATTCGCCGCCTTCACCGTCATGGGGAACTTCAGCGCCTTCCCGATCTTCTTCACCACCGCCGTCGCGTCCTTCTTCCACGCCCCCGAGCCCACCGTCATCGGCTTCAGCCTGCTGAAGTTCGAGCAGGAATAAAAACTCCCGAACTTGCCCCACTTCAACAGCAGCGGGCTGCCGCACTTGTCGCATATCTCCGGCGTCGCGTGCTCCATCCGCTTGATGTCTTCCATCTGCTCGCCCGCCACCACCAGCTCCTGCTCAAAGTGGTCGTAGAACCCATTCAGCAGGTCGGTCCAGCGCTCCTCCCCGTCCTCCACCGCATCCAGCTCGCTCTCCAGCTTCGCCGTGTATTGCGTGTCGAAGATGTACGGAAAGTTCTTCACCAGCAACCCCGTCACCACGGTCCCGATCTCCGTCGGCACAAACTTCTTGTCGATCTTCTTCACATAGTCGCGGTCCTGGATCGTATTGATGATCGACGCATAGGTCGAAGGCCGCCCAATCCCCCGCTCCTCCAGCGTCTTCACCAAACTCGCTTCGTTGAACCGTGGCGGCGGTTGAGTAAACTTCTGCTCGCTCGCCACCGAGATCTTCTCCAGCGTCTGCGCCGCCGTCAACTCCGGCAGAATCGTGTCCTCCGACCCGCCCTCCCACACCTTTAAATATCCGTCGAACTTCAGCACGCTCCCGTTCACGCGGAAGTCGTACGTCCGCTCCGCCGCCCGCGCCGCAACGTCCACCGTCGTCTGGTCGAAGACCGCTGGCGTCATCTGGCTCGAAACAAACTTCTGCCAGATCAGCTTGTACAGCTTGTACTGCTCTTCGCTCAGCGAACCACGAATCGACTCCGGCGTAAAGTCCACCCGCGTCGGCCGGATCGCCTCGTGCGCGTCCTGCGCCTGCGCCTGCCGCTTGCCCGCGAATTCATTCGCCTTCTCCGGCAGATATTTTTTGCCCAGCCTCGCGATGTACTCCCGCGCCTCCACAATCGCATCCGGAGAGACGCGCGTCGAGTCGGTCCTCATATACGTAATCAGCCCGACCGTCCCTTCCTTGCCGATCTCCACGCCCTCATACAATCGCTGCGCCACGCCCATCGTCCGCCGCACGTTGAAGCCCAGCCGGCTCGATGCGTCCTGTTGCAGCTTGCTGGTGATATACGGCGCCGTCGGGTTCGCCCGCCGCTCCTTCTTCTCCACCCCGCGCACACTCCACTTCGCGCGCTCCAACTCGGCGAGAACTTCATCGACCGCTTCCTTGTCCGGCAACGCACTCGCAAGAAACTGCTCCTTGCCGTCTGCATCCACTCCATTCGAGACCCGCGCCGCCACGCCATCGACGCCGACAAACTTCGCCGTGAACTCCTCGTCCTTCGCCGTCTTCAACTTTGCATCGATATTCCAGTACTCCACCGGCTTGAACTCGTTGATCTCCTGCTCGCGCTCCACAATCAGCCGCAGCGCCACCGTCTGCACCCGCCCAGCGCTCAACCCGCGCCGGACTTTTTCCCAAAGCAGCGGAGATATCTGATAGCCCACCAGCCGGTCCAGCACCCGCCGCGTCTGTTGCGCATCCACCAGGCGCTCATCAATGTCCCGCGAGTGCGCGAACGCCGCCTTCACCGCCTTCTGTGTAATCTCGTTGAACGTCACCCGCCGCAGCTTGCTCTTGTCCTTCATCACCGGCAGCAGTTGCATCGCCAGGTGCGCGGCAATCGCCTCGCCTTCGCGGTCCGGGTCGGGTGCCAGATAAACAAAGTCCGCCTTGGCCGCCAGCTTCTTCAGCCGCTCCACCACCTTCTCCTTGCCCGGTGACACCACCAGCGTCGGCTCGAACGTCCGCCGTTCCAGCTCCACCCCAATCTCGTTCTTCGGCAGGTCCATGATGTGGCCGATCGAGGCCTCCACCACAAACTCGCCGCCCAGATATTTATTGATCGTCTTCGCCTTCGCCGGCGATTCCACGATCACAAGTGACTTTGCCATTCGTCCTCTTCAATTCAAAATTCGATTGCCGCGCGGCAATCTTCGTCGTCTTCCACCGTTCCATTGCGAACCTAACACGGAACCCCAAAAAGATGCGAACCCACCGCCCTCGCCAAAATCTCCGGCGCCAGTCGAGAATCTACACCCATACACTCCCCCACCACAAATCCGTCTCGTTTGTAATTCCGTCTTTTTACGGTTTGTCATTCCGTTTTTTTCGGCTTGTCATTCCGTAGCGAAGCGGAGGAATCTGCTTCTGCGTTTGCCGTTGCATGTTCTCAATCCGAGCAAATCCGCGTTCGTCTTTCCCTCAGAAGCAGCGCACGTAATTCTTCCCCGGCATCTGCTTCACCCGTCCCCTCAGCTCCAACTCAAACAGCGCCGTAAAGATCTCCGCCGACCCCAGCGTTCCTTCCAACCCCTCGATCAGCGTATCCAGTTGCACCGACTCGTCTCGCCGCAACTTCTCCAGAACCACCCGCTCAGCCTCCGGCATCGGCTTCTCGTCTTCAAACAGAGATGCGCTCCCGCCCGTCTTCGATTCAATCTGCCCCGCCGCCTCCATCTCTTCTTCCAGTTGCAACCGGATCTGTGTCGGCAGGTCCTCCCAGATGTCCTCCCACGTCGCGGTCAGCTTCGCGCCCTGCTTGATCAGCGTATTCGGCCCCCACGCGCTCTTGTTGGTCACATTGCCCGGCACCGCGAACACCTCGCGGTTCTGTTCCATCGCGCAGCGCGCCGTGATGCGCGTGCCGCTGTACTCGCCGCCCTCCACCACCAGCACGCCCACGCTCATCCCGCTCAGAATTCTATTGCGCAGAGGAAAGTTCTGCGGCGCCGGAAACGTCCCCAACGGAAGCTCGCTCACAATCGCTCCCCCGCTCGCCACAATCCGCTCCGCCAGTTTTTTGTTCTCCTTGGGATACACCACATCGATCCCCGTCCCCCACACCGCCACCGTCTTCCCGCCCGCATCCAGCGCGCCCTTGTGCGCCGCCGAGTCCACACCGCGCGCCATCCCGCTCAGGATCGTCATCCTCCGGTTGGCCAGGTCGCGCGACAGCATCTCCGCCATCCCCACGCCATACGGAGTAGGGTGCCGAGTCCCCACCACCGCAATCCCCGGCCGCTCCAGCAGCTTCGCATCGCCGCGTACCCACAGCACCGCCGGCGGATCGTAGATCTCCAGCAGCCGTCCCGGATAAGCCTCGTCCTCCCGCGTCAGAAAAATTCCGCCCGCCTCCGCAACCTGCTTCGCCTCTTTCTCCGCCGCCGCCCGCGCCCTCCCATCACTGACAAACTGCGCCGCGCCGGCCGGCATTCCCGCCGCCTCCAGTTCCGTCAGCGAAGCATCAAACACCCGCTCCGCCCCGCAAAATGCCCGCGCTGATCCGTTTGAGTTGTGGCCTGTTTCGTTTAAGTCGAGTCCCGCCCCGCCTCTCGCCAGCCGCTCCATCGCCCGCGCAATCCGTGTCGGCCCCATCTCCGGCGTCAGCATCAGCGCCATCCACCCCAGCCGCCCCACCTCGTCCCTCTTCAGCGCATCCCGCTCCGCGTCGCTGCTCATCTCGCTCCGTCCCACCGCTTGCAAAAAATTGCCGCATTCCCCGCAGGCTATCGCGATCTCTCCGCCTCTAGCCCTTGAACTCCTCGGTCGAAGTTGTCGCCTCCATGTCCAGCTCCGTCGGGTCCACCAGCGGCATCAGCCACGTCATCAACGCATCATGCAGCGGATGAGAAAAATATCTCTCGAACGCTGCGCGGTCCGTAAACATCATCACCCCGCCGAAGTTCGTTCCCTTGGCCCGCGGAGACAGGTTCTCGCCGACATGCGTCGCCAGCAGCCCCGCGATCTTTCCCTGCAGCGCCAGAATCTCCCTCTTTGCCCGCTGCTTCTGTTCCTCGGTCGTTCCCGCTACCCATCGCAATGCAAACGTGTGAATAAACATTTCGCCCTCGCAGACAAATCCTACATCCGCAGGAGAGTATCACGAAACCCACATCTCACAAACAGCGCCAACGGCGCGTCCCATACCAGCCTGGGGCGGAGCCCCAGGTATAAGGCCAAGACAAGCCCCAAAGGGCTGAAAGCCCGCTCTATATTTTGGCGTGACAGGATAGACAGGCGTTGATTTAGCCAACTCGCATCCATTCATCGCCCTCCGCAGCGCATAAACTAATCTCTTGCCCCACTCCGCCCCATCCCGCCTGCGCGTCGCCGCCATCAACTTCCTCAATCCCGCGCCTCTCATGTGGGACTTCGACCACCCCCCGCTCGCCTCCGCCCTCGCCACCCGCTACCAGGTCCACTCCACCCAACCCGCGCAGTGCGCCATCGAACTCATCGAAGGCCGCGCCGACCTCGGCCTCATCCCCATCGCCGCGCTCACCCCCGAGCTGGCCATCGTCTCCAACTGCGCCATCGCCTCGCTAGCCCGCGTCCGCTCCATCCAGCTCATCGTCAAGCTGCGTCGGCCACAAGCACTGGGTGCCCCACATCTCGATTTTGAGATGTGGGAAACGAGAGCCGTCGACCTCGCTTTCGTCGATGAAGCCCTCGCCCGCGTCCGCACCGTCGCCGCCGACACTGCATCCCGCAGTTCGCTCGCCTACGCGCAGGTCCTCTTCCGCAAATTCATCGCCACCGACCCCACATTCCTCCCCGCGCCCGCCGACCCCATCGCCATGCTCTCCCACGCCGACGCCGCTCTGCTCATCGGCGACCCCGCGCTCGTCGCGCTCGAATCACGCGCCCAAATCGAATCCGCCGTAGGCCCATGTCTCTGGCTCGACCTCGCCCATCAGTGGACCAGCCGCACCCACCTCCCCTGGGTCGCCGCCGTCTGGGCTGTCCGCCCCGAAGCCCTCGCCGCCTCAGCCGTCACTCCCGCCCAACTCACAGCCGATCTCCAGCGCTCCCGCGACCACGGCCTCGCCCACATCGATTCACTTGTCGAAGAATGGACCCCCCGCATCGCCATCCCACCGGCAACGATCCGCCACTACCTCACCCGCAACATCCACTACACGCTCGACGCCGCCTGCATCGCCGCCATCGAGCTCTTCCGCCGCTATGCCGCCGAAGCCGCCCTCCTGCCCCCGCTGCCCACCCTCCGCTTCCTCTAAGCCGCACTGTTCCCTGTTCCCTGTTCCCTGTTCTTTCAAATCTCCCACTGCAACAGCGTCGCCGCCACGGTGAATCCCGCCCCCGCGCTGGCCAGCAGCACCAGGTCGCCCTTCTTCACACGGCCCTCCTCCATCGCCGTCTGCATCGCCAGCGGGATCGTCGCCGCCGTCGTATTCCCGAAGCGGTCGATATTGATCACCACCCGCTCCATCGGCAGTCCAAGCCGCTCCGCCGTCGACTGGATGATCCGCTTGTTCGCCTGGTGCGGAATAAAGCAGTCCACATCCTTGCCCGTCACGCCGTTCTTTGCCAGCACCGTCTCGGTCGCCTCGGCCATCTTGCGCACCGCGAACTTGTACACCGCCGGCCCGTCCTGGTGAACGTAGTGCATCTTCTCGGCCACTGTCTCCGCCGACGGCGGATGCAGGCTCCCGCCCCCCGGCATATACAGCGACCTCGCGCCCGACCCATCGATCTCGTGGTAGTAGTCGATCATTCCCACCTCGCCCTCCGCGCACGGCTCCAGCAGAACCGCCCCCGCGCCGTCGCCGAAGATCACGCACGTCGTCCGGTCCGTATAGTCGATGATCGAGCTCATCACGTCCGCGCCCACCACCAACACCTTCTTGTGCGCCCCGCTCTCCACCAGCTTCGCGCCCACCTGCAATGCGTAGGGAAACCCGCAGCACGCAGCCGACAGGTCGAACCCCCACGCGCCCTTCGCCCCAATCTTCTCCTGGATCAGGCACGCCGTCGCCGGAAACAGCATGTCCGGCGTCACCGTCGCCACCACGATCGCCTCCACCTCCGTCGCCGCAATCCCACGCGCCGCCAGGCACCGCCGCGCCGCCTCCGCCCCCAGGTCGCTCGACGCCACGCCCTTCTCCACAATGTGCCGTTCGCGGATCCCCGTCCGCTCCGTGATCCACTGGTCGTTGGTCGCCACCATCTTCTCCAGGTCCGCATTGGTCAGCAACCGCGGCGGAACGTACGTCCCCACCGAACTGATCTTCACCCGCACGCTCTGCCGCGCCTTCAACGTCAGACTCAATCCATCACCTCACTGTCTCTTTTGGCCCAACCCGGCCCCGAATCATTCTCTCCGACCCGCGCCCCAAGAACAAGTCCAACCCTACGCAATCGTGTCGTTGTCTGTTCTTGCTGTCATCCTGAGCGCGTCTTTCGAGCGCGAAGGACCCCGACGAAGCTCGCCCCGCCAATACCGCCCGAACCTTTCTCCCAACAATGCCACCGTTATCTCTTCTTTGTTTGTCATTCTGAACGGAGTGAAGAATCCCCGTATTTCGTCGTTGCTTGTTCTTGCTTGTCATTCCGCAGCGTAGCGGAGGAATCTGCTTTTTCCTTTGCCGTTGCTTGTTTTCCCATCGCGCTCGCGCAGCAGCAAACACCCCTCGCGCGCCGCGCGCCAAAACACACTCAAATTGTTCAAGGGGGGGAATCCCGTCCAGCCGCCGTCAACCAACAACCAGCAACCAACAACCGCATTTAAAAAAGTACCGGGCGATCTACTGCGCCCGTAATGGCCCGTTGCCGTTGCTTCCTTCCGGACCTGGCGGGGTTGGCGGGATCACGTCGCGTAGGGCCCGGCACACACCCAGTCTACCATCCTCCCCGGAATCCGCATCCTACTCCTCAGGCCCTTGATCCGGCCGCTACAAAATCCTCTCTTGAACGGAGTCTTCCATGCTTATTCCAATTATTCTCATCCTCCTGATCTTCGGCTTCGGCTTTGGCGGCTACCGCATGGGCCCGGGCCTCGGCTACTACGGCGGAGGCAGTCTCTCGCTCATCCTTCTTATCGTGCTCATCGTCCTCCTCCTGCGCTGACTCCTGCGTCGACCCTTGCCGTGTGCCGGGTGCCCCACATCTCGCTTCTGAGATGTGGGTTCTTCCCGCGTACCATCTCCGTACTTCCAGCCGCCAGACTTCCCTGAGAAAAATATCTGTCGTAATACGATTTACGCCGTTGACATACGATAATAGTCGTACTACCGTGATTGTCATGATCCGGCGAAGCAACCTGCTCATTCAACTCCACCAGTCTGCCGAATCGTTTAACGGACCATCGCGCAAGAAACGAGACCCCGCATGAGGAACAAACGTCCTGCCCGCAAGTCCGCTCGCCGCACAAATCTCTTCCTCGCCACCGCCCTCATCGTCCTCGCCGCACCTGTCGCACTCGCTCAGTCACCCGCCGCAACCGCCCCGCCGAATGCCACGCCCGCTGCCGCGCCACTGGCCTTTGACGCCATCTCCATCCACCCAACCAAAATCAAAACGACCACAGTCAGCAACGACGTCGTGATCAATCGCATGTTTATACGCGACACGCCCGACGGCTACTCCGTCGGAAATGGCACTTTGAAATACCTCATCATGGACGCCTACAACGTCAAGTGGGACACCATCGTCGGAGGCCCAGACTGGATCGGCACCACTGGCTACGACATCGACGCCAAGGTCACACCCGCCGCCGACGCTCCTCCGCCCAAGCTCACCGGAGCCCAGCGCAGGCAGATGATCCAGTCGCTGCTCGCCGACCGCTTCAAGCTCATCGTCCACAACGAAACCAAAGACGCCCCCATCTACGAGCTCGAAATCGCGAAGAGTGGATCGAAGCTCCCTGAATCCACTCCCAATGACGGCTTCGCCAAGGGGATCAAAGGGCCCGACGGCAATCCCATGCCCATCGGCTCCCTAATGCCGCTCGGTCGGGGCCGGCTCTTCGGTCAGGCGGTCACCATCCCCTCGCTCATCGACTATCTGACGTACGACCTCAAGCGCCCCGTCGTCGACAAGACCGGCCTCACCGGAAAATACGACCTCTCCCTGGAGTGGACGCCGGACGACACCCCTGTCGACTCGCCACTCGCCGGCGGCCCATCGCTCTTCACCGCCCTCCAGGAGCAGCTTGGCCTCAAACTCATCTCCACCCACGGCCCCGTCAAGACCCTCGTCATCGACCACGTCGAGCCCCCCTCGCCAAACTAGGGAACCTCTGAATAAGTCCTCGTTTTGAAGGGACCGTACTTCAGTCCTCGTTTTGAAGGGACTGTACTTCAGTCCCCGTTTTGAAGGGGCGGGACTTTAGTCCCGCCGGTTGCGGCCTATATCCAATGCGGCTTTAGCCGCCGAGGGAATCTCGAACACTTGTGCAGACCTTCCCTGGACTCGCGTACCATCTCCGTACTTCCCGCCGGGCCCCCTGGCGCGAGACAATCGACTCCATGCCCCGCCTCGCTCTCACCGCGCTCCTGCTCGCCCTCGCCCTCCCCGCCGCCGCGCAGACCCTCGCCCGCCCCGGCTTGGCAGGCTCCGGCCTCAACAACGATCCCTGGTGGCGTCAGGCCGTCTTCTATCAAGTCTCCTCAAGCCCCGCCAACCCACCCGGCGGAAGCCCCGCCGAACAGCTCCAGCTTCAGCAGAGCGCGGACTACAAATCCATCGCCGCCCGTCTCGATGCCCTGCACTCTCTCGGCGTCGACGCGCTCGTCGTCCCCATGCCCCCGCTGCCCGCCTCGCTTGCCCCCGATCCCGCCCTCGACGACTTCGACGAGCTCATCCATCAGGCCAGCCGCCGCGGCATCCGTGTCCTCGTCGTCCTCTCAGCCCCCTCCGTCCCCTCCGATCTCGCCCCAACCGCCCGCTTCTGGCTCAGCCGCGGAGTCGCCGGCTTCCGCCTCGTCACCCCGCCCTCCGCCAGTCCGCAGGACTCCCAGTCCATCGTGCAGGCACTGCGCAGGATCACCTCGAGCGCCGTCGGCCAGCGCATCGTCCTCGCCGATCTCAACCTCGCCGCAAGCCCCACTCCACTCGCCTCGCCCGCCTCTCGCCAGCCCTCCCGCACTGCCTCCACCCGTCGCGCCAACCGCCCCGGCGACGCCCTCAACGCCCAGCTCCTGATCGATCCGCAACTCTCCCAGCTCGATCTCCCCGACGCCGAAAACATTCGTCCACTACTTGCAAAATCACTGCTCACTCTAAACATTTTGCTTGACTTCTACCCTCCAGCATCACCCCCAAACGAACCCGACCCTTATCCCGC
>Ga0224557_1002806_pt1 | contig 14311 bp, 12 predicted proteins | sample 714S31014metaG_FD_180677 | JGI IMG/M metagenome (GOLD analysis project Ga0224557, IMG submission 180677) | Peat soil microbial communities from Stordalen Mire, Sweden - 717 S3 10-14 | ecosystem: Environmental > Terrestrial > Soil > Wetlands > Peat | place: Sweden: Norrbotten County, Stordalen...
AAACTCATCGGCGCCAACTCCAACATCGAAGGCTGGGCGCATTACTGCGAGCAGATGATGCTGGATGAGGGTTATGGACAGCCGGGTGTTGGAGCAACGACCGAGCGCGAGGCCAAGCTGATTCGCCTCGGGCAGCTGCAGGATGCGCTCTTGCGCGATGCACGGTTTGTCGTTGGCGTTCGCATGCACACCGGCGTTGGTGGAGCGCTGACGATCCCGGAGGCGGAAGATTTCTTCGTCACGGAAGGCTACCAGGCGCGGCCGATCGCGGAAGTCGAAACCAAACGAGGTACCGCGGACGCGCTCTATCTCTACTACACCCTGGGCAAGCTGGAGATCCTGAAGCTGCGCGCTGACGTGCAGAAGAAAGAAGGTGCGGCCTTCAACCTGCAGCAGTTCCACGACGATTTCATGCGCCAGGGATTTGCGCCCGTCAAGATTATCCGCAAGGCGATGCTGCACAACGACAGCCCGGTGCTCTAAGGATTTCCGGTACTCCAGGAATTGAGGCAGCGGTCCACCGTGGATGCTGCGATCGCTCCGCGCAGCCAGCGGATCTCTTCCGTGCTGAAGCGGCTGCGTTCCATCGCGGCGACGTTCGCGTGCAGATGGTCGAGCCGCAGCATCGACGGCACGACCAACTGCACGCCGGTGTCGCGGGTGATCGTGTTCAGCACAACATCCGCGAGCACCGCATCGTCCGTCGGGATAAGCTTCTCGTGCAGCGTCGTGGGGGTCTCCGGCGCGCTTGCAAGCCGGTTCAGCAGCGTCCTGCTTGCGGCGATGCCAGCACCGCCAAAGGGATGGTTGGCGATGACGAGGACGTCGCCGTTCGCTCCCCGCCATTTCTCTGCGAGCCTCATGTTGAAGAGATCGCAGGGGAACTGCACGGTCTGAAGCCCCGGCACACTAGCCGCCATCGCGGCTTCGATCACCTCCGGCTGTGAGGCGATGCCGAAGCGCCGAATCTTGCCCGCCGCCACCAGCTGTCGCAGCGCGGCGAACAAGTCGTCCTGTTGAAGAACGCTCATGGGCGCCTCGTGCAGGAAGAGGAAATCCACGTAGTCCGTGCGCAGGGCGCGCAGGCTCTCGTGGAGGCTTTCGTGCAATGCGGCCACGCTGAAGTGACCGGTGGAGGACATGCTCGCGAGCTGTCGCTGCATCGTCCGGCGAGCGCTCGGAGCAAGCCGCAACAGAGCGCGTGCGAGCGGCTTCAGCGCGCGCTTCAGCGGGCTCGCGGGTGTCGGCCGAATACCGAATTTGGTGGAAAGCAATACCCGGTCGCGGCGGCCGTGAAGAAACTCGCCGAGCAGCGCCTCCGATTCTCCATAGCCATAGGAGCGGGCCGTGTCATAGAAGATGACGCCGGCGTCATACGCCGCCGTGAGCGCTGCCAGCGAGGCCTTTCGGCCCACACGTCCCATCACCGCGGAGCAGCCAAAGCCCAGCGCCGGTGTGCGTAGGTCGAGGTTGCTCAGCGCAATCGATTGCATGCACATCCGCCTTGCAGGCCGCGCGGCAACCTGTCAGAATCGTTTGGCCATCTGAGCCAGAACATCCAGTATTTCCCCGGTCCTTCTGGTTTGTAACACGACTGTCCCTCTGCGTGCGTTCATGTTCGGCTCTCGACCGGACGATACTGAAGAGGTAAAACAGTAGAGAGACATCGACTTCAATGATCCCGCAAAAAATCCGCAAGGCAGTCATTCCCGCAGCCGGTTACGGCACCCGCTTTCTACCCGCCACCAAGGCTACTCCCAAGGAGATGCTTCCGCTCGTCGACAAACCCCTGATCCAGTACGCCGTGGAAGAGGCCGTCGCCGCAGGCTGCACCGACGTCATCATCGTCACAGGCCGCGGCAAGACGACGATGGAGGATCACTTCGATCGCTCGCCGGAGCTCGAGGCTGCGCTGCGTGCCAAGGGTCGCATGGATCTGCTGAAGATTGCCTGCTCGGTGTCCAAGCTCGCGCGCATCAGCTATGTCCGGCAACCCGAAGCGCTCGGCCTTGGCCACGCCGTCCTCATGGCGAAGCAGTTGGTCGGCGATGAACCCTTCGCGGTGATCCTGCCCGATGACATTGTGGATGCCGAAGGCGGATGCCTGGCGCAGATGGTCGGAGCCTTCGACGAGACGCAATCCAGCATCCTTGGCACCGAGGTCGTGGAGGGCGATGCGATTTCGATGTATGGCTGCCTGGACTGCACCGACCATCCGACCAATCCTCGGCTCGTCGCGGTAAAAAACCTGGTGGAAAAGCCGAAGCCGCAGGAAGCGCCCAGCCAGAATGCGATCATCGGCCGCTACATTCTCACGCCCAGGATCTTCGAGATGATCGAGCAGCTTACCCCGGGAGCGGGCGGGGAACTGCAACTCACCGACGCCATCAAGGCGCTTCTGCAGTTTGAGCAAGTCTACGGATTTCATTACGTTGGCCAGCGGTACGACGCGGGCGACAAGCTTGGATTCCTCAAGGCAACGGTCGATTTCGCCGTCAAACACGATGGGGTGGGGCCCGCCTTTCGTGAATGGCTGAAGTCTCAGAAGTTCTAAGCCAGATATCTTCCTCCGCGTCGGCATCGGTTTTCCTCACGCCGGACTATATGCTGGAGTGTGTTGAAGCCCGCGCGGAGCCTGCCTGTTGTCGGCGGCGCGGATGCCCCTGAGGTCGTCTTGAAGAAGAATCTGCTGCCCATTGAAACCATCGCCGCCAAGCTTAAGCTGACGGACGACCTGTATGAACGACGCACACCCGTCAGCGCTAAACTCAGCCTCGAGTTGCTTAAGCAAAGCCCTCGCGGCGATCGTCGTGGCAAGCTGATCCTGGTTACGGCGACCTCGCCGACCGCCTCTGGCGAGGGCAAGACCGTTACCTCCATCGGTCTCGTGCAGGGCCTGGAGAAGATTGGCAAGAGCGCGATCATCACCTCCCGCGAGCCATCGCTTGGCCCCGTCTTCGGCATGAAGGGTGGCGCTGCCGGCGGTGGTCAGTCCCAGATCGAGCCGGCCGAAAAGATTAATCTGCACTTCCATGGCGACTTCCACGCCATCACCTCGGCGCACAGTCTGCTCTCCGCGTTGATTGATTCGCATCTCTTCCATGGCAATGAGCTTGATCTCGATCCCGACGCGGTGACCTGGCCGCGCGCGGTGGACATGAACGATCGCGCGCTGCGCAACATCGTCGTCAGTGTCACCGCTCCCGACAAACGCCAGCGCGACGGCAGCAATCGTGCCGCCGGCTTTCTCATCACAGCTGCATCGGAGATCATGGCGATCCTATCGCTGGCGTCCGGCCGCGAAGATCTGCGCCGCCGGATTGCGCGCATCGTGATTGGCCAGAATCGCAAGGGAGAGCCCGTGACGGCTGCTGATCTGCGCGCCACCGGCCCCATGCTGGCGCTGCTCAGCGAAGCCATTCTGCCGAACCTGGCACAGACCACCGAAGGCACACCGGCGATGGTGCATTGCGGGCCCTTCGCAAATATTGCGCACGGAACCAGCTCCATCATCTCGCACGAGATAGGCTTGCGCCTTGCCGACTACGTAGTCAATGAAACTGGATTTGCTTCGGACCTGGGGTTCGAGAAGTACATGGATCTGGTGATGCCGACGTCGGGCATCAAGCCGTCCCTTGCAGTGCTCGTGACCACCGTGCAGAGCCTGCGCAACCAGGGCGAAGGAGACCTCGAACGCGGTTTCGCCCATCTTGAAAAGCACATCGCGATCGTGCGCGGATTTCATCTCCCCGTGGTCGTCGCCATCAACCGCTTTCCCAACGATACCGCTGCTGAACTTGAAACGCTGCACCAGTTCTGCGAGGACCATGGTGCGTCCTTTGCGCTGTCTGAGGCGTTTGCGAAGGGCGGCGAGGGCGCGGTTGATCTGGCGAACAAGATCGTTGAGGTCATTGATGCGAACCCGGACGTTGAGCCCACCACGACCTACGCGCCCGAAGATTCTGCCATCGAGAAGATCACGAAGGTGGCGCGATCGGTCTACGGAGCTGAAGGCATCGAACTCAGCGAAGGGGCGCGGGATAATCTTGCACGCTTCGAGCGCTGGGGCTTCGGCCACCTGCCCGTCTGCATCGCGAAGACACAGTACTCGCTCTCCGACGATCCCAAGCGCATGGGCGCGCCCAGTGGCTGGACGCTGCACGTCACCGACGTCGCGCTCTCTGCCGGCGCGGGGTTTCTGGTCGTTGTTGCCGGCTCCATGATGCTCATGCCCGGCCTGCCCAAGGTCTCTCGCGCACTCGACATTGATGTGGATGAGGACGGCGAGATCATCGGCATGTCCTAGCTCCTCCTGTATCATCACTGCCATGCCGACGCCGTTCGAGAGCGCGCAACTGAACCTGCAGCTCTATGAGCTGCGGCGGGAAGCTGTGCTTCGTGAGGCACGCGACTGGTTTCTCCGGGAATTTAATCCTGAGAGCTTTGCCGAACTGGTGACGCTTGCGAGCGGCCCGAGAAACGCAGCCTTTCGCATGGTGCTTGGATACTGGGATATGGCGGCGTCGCTGGTAACGACAGGGGCTATCGATGGCGACGCCTTCCGCGAGGCGCACGGTGAGATATTCGCAACGTTTAGCAAGGTCAACCCGTTTCTTGCCGAGCTTCGCGCAGCCGCTGGGGAGCCAGGTTTCTGCAGGCATATGGAGACCGTTGTCCTTGCGGCTCCTGACGCCGAGGCTACCTTGGTGCGTCGCAGGAAAATAATCATCGCAGCCGCCAAGGCGAAACTATCGCAGAAGTCGGCTGTGCCCGATCCACCTGCCCGGTCGTCTGCCTTGAAGCCTTGAGGGCTGGAGGAGAGGCCGAATGCGAGGCTCTCGCTACTCCTTGATTCGTGGTTCGGGAAACGCGTGCTTCACCGAGCGCGGAAGAAGTGTGCACATCGCCGCGGCCACCAGCGTTAATGCGGCAATCGTGTACAGCCCGCCAGAGAAGCCGTGCGTGAGATCGCGCAGCCGCCCTGTAAGATACGGCCCCACGAATCCTCCCGCGCCGGAAATCATCATGATGATAGCCACGCCGCCAGCTGCTGCGCGACCGCCCAGCATGCTCGTGGGCAGCGTCCAGAACGGGCCCATGATGCTCCAATAGCCCACTGCCGCCAGCGTAAACCCCATGAGCGCCGCTACCAGCGAGTGCGTGGTGCCCGCCCACGCAAAGCCGATCGCGCTCAGAATCAGGCAACCGGCGATATGCCAGCGACGCTCGCCGGTGCGGTCGCTGCTATAGCCGATTACCACGGTGAAGATGGCCGCGGCGAAGAAAGGAATCGTCGAGTAGGTTGCAATGCGGCTCGTATCCGCATGCGAGAGTGTAGAACTCGCAGCAGCGGCCCCATGCAGAAAACTGGACAGGATCAACGGCATCCATAAGTTCACGGTATACACGCCCACCTGGTCCACAAAGCAAATCGCGCCGAGCAGCCAGATCATCGGCTCGCGGAAAGCGTCGATCAGGTTGTGCTTCTCCGCGGCGCCGCTGGCCTGTTGATCCTGCTCCAGCTCTGCGTCCAGCCACAGCTTCTCCTCACCGCTCAGCCAGTTCGCATCGTCGGGTTTGTCTTTCAGCAGGTACAGAACGCTGAAGCCCATCACAAAGCTGGGAATGCCTTCCGCGAGAAACAGCCACTGCCATCCGTGCAGCCGCGAGAAGCCGTCAAGGTTGAGCAGCCATCCCGAAATCGGCGCGCCCACCACACCGGCGATGGACGTCGCGGTCATGAACTTGGCGATCGCGCCTGCGCGTTGCCGCGAGGGAAACCAGTACGTGAGGTACAGGATCATGCCGGGAAAGAATCCCGCCTCGCACACTCCCAGCAAAAACCGAAGCACGTAAAACGAAACCGGCCCGCGCACGAACATCATGCACGTCGCGATCACGCCCCAGCTGATCATGATGCGCGCAATCCAGCGGCGCGGCCCGACCTTGACCAGCATCAGGTTGCTGGGCAAATCGAAGAGCGCTGAGCCCAGAAAGAAGATGCCTGCTCCGGTCCCGTAGACCGTGTTGCTGAAGCGCAGATCATGCTTCATCTGCAGCGCCGCAAACCCCACATTTACGCGGTCCAGGTAGGCAAGGATGTAGAGCAGGAAGAGGTATGGGATCAGCCGCCAGGCAATTTTGCGGAAGAGCCGCGGTCCATCGACATCTTGCGGGGGTTCGACGCGTTGGGGAAGTTCAGCGGGTTGCGGAGGTTCAAGCGGGGGCACACTTCACTGTAACCGCTCAGACGTGCCGCGAGACGCTGGGCGAGGGATGAGGTCCCGGGGCTGTGCTGTCGGCGACCATTAATTGGTTGCGGCCACAGTCCTTCGCCGTATACATCATCGTGTCGGCCGAGCGAATCAACTCATGCAAGGTGCTCCCATCCTGCGGAAACGTTGCCAACCCCAGGCTCGCGGTGATGGAGAGCGAAAGTCCTTCGCCGGTGAGAAAGCGCGTCTGCGAAAGCTGTTCCATAACGTGCCGCGAGAGCTCGGTTGCCGCCGGTTTATCGAGTCCGCGCAGGATGGCCACAAACTCATCGCCGCCATAACGAAACGCCGCGTGGTCCGGCCCCAGCAGCCGCTTCAACAGATTACCTACCTCGGCCAGCAGCCGCGACCCCACCAGGTGCCCATGCCGGTCGTTCACCCGCTTGAAATAATCCAGATCCAGAAACACCAGGCTGAAGTGCGGCTTCATGATCGGCACCACGCGGAACGCGCTCTTCGAGGCGTGTTCGGCGATCTCCTGCTCCAGCAGGGTGTACAGGTGCCGCGCGTTGAACAGTCCCGTGCAGTCGTCCGTGATGCTCAGGTGATGGATCAGCTTCACGCGGCGAGCATTCTCCAGCGCAATCGCCGCGTAGTCGCACAGCACCCGAAGAAACGCGATCGAGGACTCGGGCAGCAGATCCAGCTTGCTGTTATTGAGCTGCAGCGCGCCCAGCGTGCGGTCGCCATGGCGGATGGGGAGGCAGGCGATCGAGCGCAAATTTAATTCGGGATGGGCCTTGGCATAGCGCGACCAGTCCGGATCGGCGCTGATGTCGGCCACCACCAGCGGATTGCCCGTGGCGGCCACATAGCCCGCAATGCCTTCCCCTGGCTTCAGCCGCAGATCGCCGAGCATCGACTCATCCAGCCCCGTAGAAAGCGCGTAGTACAGCTCGCCCGTCTCTTCATCCACCATCAGGAGCGACCAGTGTTCCGGTCCGAAAAACTCCTCCATCTTCGCCATGATGGAGCGCAACAGCGAGTCAAGCTTCAGGTTCGATGTCAGCGCGCGAGCGACCTCGTGGAACACACGCAGGCTATCCATCTGGCGCGAGTCGATGGATGCCAGCTGTCGCCGATCGTTCTTGCGTTGGTCGCTCATGATCTGCGGCAGGTGTTGCCGCTTACCCCTTCCGAGCGGGTGCTCCACGTTTGCCGCGTTTGCGTACGAACTGCCGGTGCGGCTCAAGAGGTCCGGGCGGTCAGGCTAGGATAGCTGAGAAAAGCTTTCATTTCCATGCTCTGCCCGACATAGGACATCTTCCGTGACGATGGTCACCTGCAAATCAGCGGCCCGTCAGCCACCGATATGCACCATGCTTCGCGAAGGTTTGAGAAATCCCGGCTCTCCAATGTGATGCCGAGCCTCCTTGTGCTGGACGATCTCGCGAATCCGGCTCTCCATCTCAGCGTCCGTTGCCCCGCGAACCATGTGTCCGACGAGATCGTGGTCCGACTGCGAGAACAGGCAGGTCCGCAGCTTGCCGTCCGACGTCACGCGCACGCGGCTGCAATGCCCGCAGAATGCTTCAGACACCGGTGCAATGATGCCGATCTCTCCCAAGCCATCGTCGAAGGTGAACCGCCGAGCTGTTTCCGAAAGATGGTTCGCCGGCAGCGCCACCACAGGCCGCACCGCGTTCAACCGCGTGAGGATCTCCTTCATCGGCACCACCGTTTCCGGAGACCAGGTCCGGTCTTCCTCCAGCGGCATGCACTCGATGAACCGGACGATCACCTGCTCGTTGCGTGAAAATTCTGCGAACGCTTCAATCTGGGAATCGTTGAACCCACGCAGCAGCACGCAATTGATCTTCACCGGTCCCAGTCCGGCATCCTGCGCCGCGCGAATCCCGTCGCGCACCCGCTCAAAGCTGCCCGGAACCCGCGTGATCCGCGTAAACGTCTCCGGGTCCACCGCATCCATGCTGACCGTGATCCGCTTGAGCCCGGCCGCCTTCAGCTTCCGTGCCATCGGCGCCAGCAGATGCCCGTTGGTGGTTATCGCAATGTCCAAAGGAGCGTCCGAGAAGGCAGGCTGCATCTGTGCCGTCTCTTGAATCAGCTCCAGCAGTCCCTCGCGCAGGAGCGGCTCGCCGCCGGTCAGCCGCACTTTCTCAATCCCCATCGAAACAAACACCCGCAGCATGCGCGCATAGATCGCGATGGGCAGCTCGGTGAACTTGGCGCCTTCGTTGCCGGTGCGGCAGTACACACAGCGGTAGTTGCAGCGGTCGGTTACCGACAGCCGCAAGTCGGTGAGCGCGCGGCCATGACCATCCCGCAGCCGCAACGCCTCGCCGCGTTCCGCGTGCACCTTCGAAGGTGCCACGGCGGACGCAGCGTGCTCGAGTTCGGAGAGGTTAGGCAGGGAGAGGGCCATAAGCAACGATACATCCGTTTAGATGCCCGGCGAGGGCTTTTGGCATCAGCAAAGGGCGGCAGGGGAGAAGGTCGCCAGCGCGCGTAGCGTTTTGCCTTGAAGCCGCGGCCGGCTGCCGTTAGGAGGAGGGTTTCGCCTAGATTCCTACGCCAAACTCGACATCCTGCGCCTGGTCGCCGGAATGCGCATAAAAGTCATACGGCGTCCTGCGGTTGAACTTGTAGCGCTGACGGAGTTCGCGTCCGATCACAACACCGATTGCCAGCGTTGCGACGCCAGCGGATATCCAGCCGACACTGCGCAGGAAAGAACTTCCGTCGTCGGTCACGCGATCGACAGAGTCCTCGATGTGGTCGCCGATTTTGCGGAGCGAACGAGAGAGCTTCATGGCTGGATGATAAATCAATCCGATAAACGTTGTGTAATGCGGCGGAGGGGAAACCCGTCCGCTATCAGCTAGTCAGTTAACAGTCGTGCACCGGATAACACTGTATCCATCGGCAGGCTGGGCTTAGTCTTTAGCCGCGCTCGAGGAAGCGGGCGCGGGGCTGGCTGCTGCCGGCTTCGGCTTCTCTGCGGGTTTCGCACTATCGTTGGACTTGGCGCCGCCGCTGGGCTTGGCTCCCTCGCCCGAGCTCGCGGACAACGTGGCGGAGCTCTCAACGCCAGTGCCGGAACCGCCGCTGTCGGCATTTTTGCTGTCCGATCCGCTCCCGCCGCCGTCGCCTCCAGAGCCTTCGCTGGAAGCCGACGGCTTCGCCGAAGCATAGCCGTCCTTGTACCACCCGCCGCCCTTGAATGAGATCGCCGCCGCCGTGATGGTGCGTTCCAGCCTCCCGCCACAGTGCGGGCAGACGGTCAGTTCAGGGTCAGAATACTTCTGGATCTTCTCTGTGCGGCGATGGCAGGCGGCGCATTCGTACTCGTAAAGCGGCATTGCGGGTCCTTAAGGTGTCCGGCTGAGATACACGCTCTATGCGCAATTCAGCCTTTCCTCAGGATACAGAGTCCCGCGCCTGCGTGGCCAATTTCCCTGGTTCACGCAACAAACGTCCCCGCAAAAGCCCTCCTGGTTTTTCCCGAAGTATTAGAAAACTCTAATGTTATGGCTGGTTTTGCTACACGCCTCTTGGTGAGTTAGAAGTTACCCACGATTAGAGTCGCGTCCTTAGACTTTCCTAGTAGCCGGTCTGTGGAAACGCACAGCCGCAGGGGAATTCAGATGGCTCCGCGCACCCTCAGCCCGACCTTCTCAGCCCGCACGCTCTCCCGGCGTCAGCTTCTGCACGGTTTTGCTGCCGTCGCGGCCAGCTCCCTGCTCACCGGCTGCGGTGCCGCGCTGGTCCGCTCCATAAGCTCCTCCAACGGCGCGCCGCCCGCAACGCCGCCCGCAACGCCGCCCGTCACGCCGCCCGTAACGCCGCCCATAACGCCGCCCATAACGCCGCCCATAACGCCGCCTCCAACACCGCCCTCGCCAACTCCCGCTCCGGTTCCTCAACCCGTCCCGACCGGCGCGATCACCTCTGCTTCGTTGACGGTCGCTTCCACCTCCGCAGGCTCCTTCGATCCCGGCTTCCTCGGGCTGGCCTACGAAAAGCGGTCGCTGCTCACGCCGCTCTTCACCGACAGCAACCTGCATGGCCTCTTCCAGCGCCTTGGCACGGGGGTTCTTCGTATCGGCGGCGCGTCCGTTGACCAAAGCGTGTGGACTCCCAACGGCGTTGGCCAAACCCCGGGCCAGGTGGCACCCCCGGACGTCGACGCGCTCGCATCGTTCCTTCGAGCCACGGGTTGGAGCTGCATCTACGGCATCAACCTGGGCGGCTCGGCCACGGGCACCACTAGCCCCGCGCTCGCCGCTGCAGAGGTCGCCTACGTTGCGCAGCAGCTTGGCTCCGCCCTGCTCGGCGTTGAGCTTGGCAACGAGTGCGAAAGCTACGGCGCCAGCTTCTACCCCAACAACTGGTCGGTGGAGAGCTTCGAGGCTCTGTGGCAGCAATACCGTTCGGCCATCGTCGCCGCGACGCCCGGCGCGCCGATCTGCGGGCCCGCTGCCGGCAGCGACCTCGACACCTGGACGCTCCCCTTCGGCGAATACGTCACCAGCGGCCAGATCGACTTGCTCACACAGCACTACACTCGCGGTCCGGCATCCACTGCCAGCGTCGACGACCTTGTCAGCCCCGATACTGCGCTTTCCACCGAGCTGCTCATGCTGCACTATGGCGCGCAGTCCATCGACGTTCCCTTCCGCATCGACGGTCTCAGCTCCTACGACGACGGCGGGGCACCGGGCGTCAGCAACACCTACGCCGCTGCGCTCTGGACCGTCGACACCATCTTCCAGACTGCGCTCGCCGGCGCCTCCGGCATCAACCTTCAGTGCGGCGGCCAGCAACCCGGCACCGCCATCGCCGACAACAACGGCATCGTCCTCGGCCCGCAACCAGTGTTCTACGGCGCACTGCTGGCGGCCATGGCCGGCACCGGGAACCTGCTCAGCACGCAGCTCTCGGCTGGCGCGCTCAACGTGACCGCCTATGCGCTCCAGACCGCCAGTGGCATGAGCCTCCTTCTGGTGAACAAGGATGCAACGCAGAATCTCGACCTCAGTATCGTTCTGCCGCAGGCTATGTCCAGCGCAACGCTGCTGCAGATGACCCAGATCTCCGCCGGCGCCACCGCGCCCAGTCTTGCCGCACTCTCGGGCATCAGCATCCAGGGCGCAACGGTCGCTACCGACGGCGCCTTCCAGCCCGGTGCCGCCTACTCCCTCACCCTCAACGGCACACAACTCTCCTGCTACGTCCCCGCACTCGGCGCTGTCCTGGTCCAGCTCACCTAACGGCTCATGCAAGCCGTGGCTGCACAATGCTATCGTCTACCCCATGAGGCCCTTGGCTGGTTGGATCGCATTTGCAGGATTGTTCTCGATGCTCGCAGCAGCGCAGCCGCAGTCAAGCGTAGCTCCCACCCCACCCATGGGATGGAACAGCTGGGACGCTTACGGCCTCACCATCACCGAGCCGCAGTTCCGCGCCAACGTCGGCGTGCTCAGGGATAAGCTGCTGCCCTTCGGCTGGAACTACGCCGTTATCGATGAAGGCTGGTACTTCGAGAACCCCAGCGACCGCCCCACGCCCGACAAGCTCCGCTACGCGATCGACCGCTACGGCCGCTACGTTCCCGTGTCCGCGCGCTTTCCATCGGCGGTCATAGCCTCGTCCCCATCGCCGGTAGCAAGCCCCATCACGGCAGGCCACAAGCTCCCGGCGACGATCGAGGACACCAGCTTTGCCGCGCTTGGCCGCTGGGTGCATGCGCAGGGGCTGAAGTTTGGCATCCACATCATCCGCGGCATTCCAAGGGTTTCGGTGGAGAGGAATCTTCCCATTGAAGGCAGCAGCTTTCACGCGCAGGAGGCGGCCGATCAGACCGACGCGTGCCCCTGGGATCCGACCAGCTGGGGCGTGCGCGACAACGCTGCCGGGCAGGCCTGGTATGACTCGCTGCTGCGGCAGTATGCCTCCTGGGGCGTCGACTTAATCAAGGTCGACTGCATCGCCGACCATCCCTTCAAGCTCGACGAGATTGAGATGATTCATCGCGCCATCCAGAAGACGGGCCGTCCCATCGTGCTCAGTCTCTCGCCCGGCCCCACCGCGCTGGCGCATGCCGCAGACGTCGCGCGCCTGGCCAACATGTGGCGCATCGCGGACGACGAATGGGATGTATGGTCGACTTCACCGAGCGCGCCGTTTCCGCAAGGCGTGAAGGACCAGTTCGCGCGCCTGGCCGCATGGGCGCCCTACGCAAAGCCCGGCAACTGGCCCGATGCCGACATGCTGCCCCTCGGCCAACTCCGCCCCGAGCCCGGCGAGGGCAACGCCCGCGCCTCGCGCCTTACGCCCGAAGAGCAGCGCACCGAACTCACCCTCTGGACCATCGCGCGCAGCCCGCTCATCGTCGGCGCGAATCTCACCCAGCTCGACGAGCCCACGCTCGCGCTGCTTACCAACCGCGACCTCATCGCCATCAACCAGACAGCGACGAAGAGTTTCGAGCTGCTGCACCACGCCGATTTCATCGTCTGGCAGGCAGACCTTCCCGATGGCAAGATCGCGCTCGCCCTCTTCAACACCAGTGACGCGCCGATGAATCTGAAGAGAAGCTTCGCAGAGCTGAGCGCCGAACTCGGCGACCGCGCGTGGAACGTTCGGGACGTCTGGGCAGGGAAGGACCTCGGCCAGCAGCGCGGCGTCGCCACCGATCTCCCCCCACACGCTTGCCTGCTCCTCATCCTCCGACCCTGACGCCGTGCTGATATGCGAAGATGGAACTCTTAGGCCATGCAGCGACGCGTTCTCTCCATCCTGTTGTTCTGGGCGACCTTGGTCCCCATGATTGCCCCCGCGCTCACCACCGGAGCTCTGGGACAGACGATGCTGCCTGCCTGCTGCCGTCGCGGCGGCCAGCATCACTGCCAGATGTCCCCCGAAGTTCGCGCGCTGCTGTTGCACGAACTCGATGGATCGACGCGCATCAACGCGCAGCCCCAGCAGTGCCCCTACCGCCAGCGCTCGCTCGCCGCGTCGCATCTGCAGACCCTCACCTCGGGCGCTGCCGCAACCCACGCGGCCTTCTCGCTCCATGAGCCTTCGCCCAGCGCGCAAGCCGAGTGCCTGCGCCGCATCTCCTTCGATCGATCCCGCCAAAAGCGCGGCCCTCCCTCTCTCCTCGCCTAGCACTCGCACGCGTCGCGAACCTCCTGCTGCCCTGCAGCTGTGAGTCTCCGCCGTGCTCCCTTGCAGTGCCAGTAAATCGTTACGCTCGCGTGACCCAGGAAAATTCTATGTACTTGTTCGTGCTGCATCGACGCACGCATCTCACACGTCGCATCGTTCTTCTCTTTGCGCTCCTTCTGCCCGCGACGCTCGCCTGGGCTTCCATCTTCGGAAAGGTGCAGGGCATCGTCCACGATCCGCAGCATCGTCCGATCCAAGGGGCTCACCTCACCCTGAACGCTCAAAACTCAGCGTTCACCCAATCCGCGGATACCAACGCGAACGGCGAGTTTGTCTTCACCTCCGTGCCCATTGGGAATTACACGGTCACGGTCTCAGCGAACGGGTTCCAGCAAATGAGCCAGGATGTGGTTGTTCAGTCCGACACGAGCCCGGTTCTCCATTTTCCGTTAGCGATCGCAGGTGTGAACGAGAGCGTGGTTGTGCCAGGAACCGCAGGGCAGGTGTCGACCGATAGCGTTACGCCGACCACGATGTTGAGCCGGGTAGATATTCAGCAAACTCCCGGAGCGGACCGCACCAACGGCATGGAGATGATCACGGATTACGTGCCGGCTACCTACATGACCCACGACATGCTGCACATGATGGGTGGCCACCAGGTCAGTTGGCTGATTGATGGCGTTCCTATCCCCAACACCAACATCGCCACCAACCTGGGGCCGCAGATTCTCCCCAGAGACATTGATACTCTCGAGGTTTATAGCGGCAGCTACGACGCGGATTATGGGGATCGCACCTATGGAGTCTTCAACGTCGTGCCGCGCACCGGCTTCGAACGGGACAGGGAGTGCGACCTGGTCCTCACGGCTGGAAATTTCTATCAGACGGATGATCAAATT
>Ga0224557_1002807_pt1 | contig 14309 bp, 11 predicted proteins | sample 714S31014metaG_FD_180677 | JGI IMG/M metagenome (GOLD analysis project Ga0224557, IMG submission 180677) | Peat soil microbial communities from Stordalen Mire, Sweden - 717 S3 10-14 | ecosystem: Environmental > Terrestrial > Soil > Wetlands > Peat | place: Sweden: Norrbotten County, Stordalen...
GGCCTGCAGACACGCTCTGCTAAGCGCCACGAGCCGCATTTATCCCACAATTTACCGCTGCTTGAAGAAAACTCCGGAAAGAAACACCCTCATATCATTGCTGCTGAAATTGACAAAGCTTGTTCAGAGGTTCCCTAAATCATTCCGAAAAGGTTTAGTAATACGAGTAGAACACTTTGTACACTCGAACTCTACTGCAACCACGTCAGCAAATTCGATCATCGTGCGCGTTTCGCTTGTCACTGAAGTCTGCCTCTCTACATCGGATAATCCATCGAGTTGGAACAGTATCCGTTTACCACGAGTCAAGCGGCAAGTCTAAGGTTTCAACCTCGGACGGCATTGCAACGTGGGTATCTTACTTTGCGCTTCTATACTTCCAGCGAGGCGGTAAGTCCATGCGTCAAGAGAAACTCAGGTCTAACCGCCTGCTAGAGCAATTTCACCGGATGCCGGTCAACAAACGCGACGCCGTGACCCCGAGAGCGCGGGCGATCTTCACAATATTGAGCAAGCTGACGTTCCGCTCCCCGCGTTCGATCCCGCCGATGTACGTCCAGTGCAGATCGGCCTTTTCTGCAAGCCCTTCCTGGGAAAGTCCAAGAGCGCGCCGCCGTCTTCTGACGGTCTGACCGAGCCGTGCGCGGGGATCGTAGTCCACGTCCCCGATGATCTTGAACCAAACACTATGATGCTAGAGACGATAAGTATTACCATGTTCCCAACTGCATATTCAGAGGTTCTTCGGGGGGAACAGTGGCTAGAAACAATTTCCATCTGCGGCCAACCGGCCCAGCGATATGGCTGCTCACTCTGGTGGTTGTCTCAATTACGGCCTGCGGCGGGGGTGGCGGAGGCAGTGCGCCAACCCCAACACCCACGCCAACACCTACGCCTAGCACCGCCAACGAGTGGACTTGGGAGAGTGGAAGCAATACAGCTTGGGCAACCGGCGTCTACACCACATTGGGCAGCCCCTCCACAACCAATGTCCCCAGTGCGCGGGGCGGTGCCGTCTCATGGGCCGACAAAAGTGGCAATCTATGGCTCTTCGGCGGGCAAGGCAACGGGTCGAACAACGGCGACTTAAACGATCAATGGGAATATAGCCCCACAAACAAGACTTGGACTTGGGTAAGTGGCAGCTACACAACCGGTGCAAACGGTATCTACGGCACACTAGGCACCTCATCCAACGGCAATGTTCCCGGTGCGCGGAACAGTGCCGTTTCGTGGACCGACAAGAGCGGCAATCTCTGGCTCTTCGGTGGACAGGGCTTTGCTTCAACAGGCAGTGGCAACCTCAACGACCTTTGGAGGTTTACTCCTGCAACTCAGACATGGACCTGGATGAGCGGCAGCGACACTGCTGGAGCAAGCGGAGTCTATGGCACATTAGGCACACCATCAACCAGCAACTTCCCTGGAGCCCGTAACTGGGCCGTCTCCTGGGCTGATGCCAGTGGGAACTTCTGGCTCTTCGGAGGTTCTGGCACTGGGGGACCCCTCAACGACCTGTGGGTGTACAGTCCCACGAATAGCACTTGGACATGGGAAAGCGGGAGCGACGCACCATGGGCCAGCGGTGTCTACGGCACATTGGGAACCGCTTCCACAGCCAACGTGCCTGGAAGCCGGGAACAGTGGGCCGCTTCGTGGATCGATGGCGACGGCAACCTTTGGCTCTTTGGGGGAGAGTATACGTTGTCGAGCGGCGAGTACTTCAACGATCTCTGGGAGTTCACTCCTGCGACTAAGGCATGGACCTGGGTGAGCGGCAGTAACACCTTCAATGCAATCGGCGTCTATGGCCTACTAGGCACTCCTTCTCTCACTAACGTCCCCGGAGCGCGGGCAAGCGCCGTCTCCTGGACTGACAATAGCGGCAACTTCTGGCTCTTCGGTGGTTCGCTTTACAGCGGCGCCAGCGAGGGCAATCTCAATGACCTTTGGGAATTCAGCCCGACAACCAAGTTGTGGACGTGGGTCGGGGGAAGTAGTGCGGAGAATGCAAACGGAGTTTACGGCTCACTGGGCAGCCCCTCCACCAGCAATGTTCCGGGAGCACGGAGCGGGGCGATCTCTTGGACCGACGCCAGTGGGAACTTCTGGCTCTTTGGCGGTGCTGGCGAAGCTGGGTCTGGCAGCGGGGGTGCCCTCAACGACCTGTGGCGCTACCAGCCATAATTGAAAGCAGGCAGGAACTACAAGAACAATTTCGTGAAGGGGATCGTTCCGGTTGGTGCGGAGAATTTCGCATTCCTGTTTCCAGTGGAGTTGCTGCAAGTGCGCGCACATCAGTTGAACTCCAGATAGCGGAGGGGGCATTTGATGATCTGGGGATTTGTAGACGGTGTGAGAAGTGCACGCAGGCGGCTTCCGAAGTGGGTCGAGGATATGGAATACGACGGGATAACCGCTCTATTGAACGCCGAAAACTTCTCAGTGATGACTAGCGAGCCGTTCTTACATCGGGAACACTGGCAAGCCTTTCCTCGCGCAATCGATTCTGACCGTTACTTGCTGCCAATTCGGACAAAGTGGTTAAATGCTGACGCACTCCTTCAACCTCAGCCAGTCCCAGATTTGCCGGTGATCCCTAAGTATTGGAAACCTGCCGAGAAGAAAGCACTTCAAGAGCAGATTGATACAAAACGACGCAACTTTGAGGAAATCTTCAATTCGGAAATGGCCCGGCTTGATGGCCTCCAACTTCGAGAAAAGTATTTGAATGAAGAGCCCGCGGCGATTGCAACGCTAATCGAGATTGCGAATCGGCGTCATCCAATCGCCAGCCAATTCCGAAAAGGATTCCGCGCCTTTGTCGATCCTCACGCAAAGGTCGTGCTGATCGAGATGCAATTCCCAGACTTCGCAAAGCATGACTTCCAGATAGACACGACCGCCAAAGGGATACCCAAGTACGCGCCCGAAACCCAAAAGAAGAAGATCGTTCGGCGGTGTCTGTACTCGGTCGTCATTCGCGCCGGGTATCTGGCGTCAAGAGTCCTGGAGCCCACAAGCTACAAGACAGTTGCGATAAACGTATCTCAAGATTGGTTCGACCCGGCAACCGGCTCGCCCCGCTCAGGAATCATCTGTTCTTTGCAGGCTCAAGTCAGCGAGTTCTTGGCGTTGAACTTGGCTGAGGCGGACCCCGAGGCTTGCTTCCGGCACCTCAAGGGGATCGCCGTACCTTCGTTCGATTCGATTTCCCCGGTGAGACCAATCTTCGTTTTGAACAAAAGCGACGACAGATTCATTGCAACCAAAGAACTCGATTCACTGCTCGCGCCAGAGTCCAACTTGGCTGCGATGCCGTGGGAGGACTTTGAGCAGTTGGTAGCTCAGTTGTTTGAGTGGGAGTTCGCGAAAGAGGGAGTTGAGGTTCGGGTGACGAGGGTATCGCGTGACCGGGGTGTTGATGCTGTCCTTTTCGATCCAGATCCGCTCAGAGGCGGCAAATTCGTGCTGCAAGCGAAGCGTTATACAAGTCCCGTAGATGTCGCGGCGGTGAGAGACCTCTACGGCACAGTGGTGAATGAGGGTGCCAACAGGGGAATTCTGATTACTACAAGCTCTTACGGACCCGATTCATATGCATTCGCAAAGGACAAGCCGATTTCCTTGGTGGACGGTCCAAATCTGCTGGTGATGCTCCGGCGTCACGGGAAAAAGTTCCGCATCGATTTGGAGGAGGCCAGGCGCTTGAATCAAGAGAATGGTGGTCTGCCTTAGATCATCGGGTAGGCACGCACACCGCTCCCACCGACACGATTCCACATAGCCGGGTTACACGAATCCATGTAAAAGCACTTCAGCCCCCGCGCAACTCAAAAAATTCCCGCTGTGTGACGGTCCAATACTTCCGCCGCCCCCACCCTGCGAACCCTACCCCCAGAGAACGCTCCCACGGATTACCCCGGCAGATTCGCTCTCGACTGCCTCCGCTGCGCTGGCCGAATTGTCGCTTGCCCGGCGAATCTGTTTCCGCTGCCGCGCCATACGCGCTGGAGCCGGGGACGCTACGGGGACTAACGGGGACGTAAAGTGGGTCAAAGTGCTGCAAAGCACTCCCCGGTCAAAGTGCTGTCAACCCTCTGTAAGGCAAGGTGTTATGCACGATTCTGCAAATTGCTCCGAACAGGGCAAAATGGCCTAATACCCACTTTCACGGCGATAACACGGGTTCAAATCCCGTCGGGGACGCCAATAGAATCAATAACTTAATCATTGCATAATAATCAATCGGTTAACTTGTAGGACAATTTTAGGACAATGATGCCTCTGGGAGTGTCGTTCGAACCGTTCGCAGCGCTCGCTTGCTGTGAGAGCCTACCGAGACACCCCCCGCACCCCCCTAGCGGCCTTCTGGAAAAGCGCGGGGAGCCCGCATCGACAGTCGGGGGATTAGACTCGAAACTGGGTATACCCCCAATAACGTAGTGGATAATCTTGCCATGCATATCATTGATTTATGGAGCTTCGCGAGAACGACAATGCTTGTTTGGAGCCCGCTAGCTTCAGGGTTAGTTGCCGCATTTGTCGTTCATCTCTTGACTCAATCGAGGGAACGAGAGAAATGGATTCTCGATTGCAAGCGACAGGAATTCAAGGAGCTTATGTCGGCAATAACAGTGTCGTATTTGATGACGCTCCAAACGCATGGTTCGCCAATCCGAACCGTAGACTCAGAGGAACTACGTAGATTAGAAAACGCAAAAGTCGATGCATTGAGAGTCTCATGGGACCGAGTATTCATCGTCAATGACCTGCCCTTGAATGAAATTGGGAATCGATGGAGCCGAGCGTTGGGCCTCTATGCAAATCGAGGACAACTTGACGAGGAATACGCGAGGATTGGCAGGAGCATTGTTGATGCAGCAAACAGATGTGTTCCCAAATCCGCGTTCCAGCAATTGCAGTTTTGGAGACGTTGAAGCGAGAGGAAGAAATGTTCATTCTGCGCGCCTGCGCGGCATCGAGCCGTTACTAAGTGCTGGGTACATCAGACCGTCAGCTTCGAGACAACCTCCTCTCGGAGCCCGATGCCGAGGCCTGGTTCACGTCCCAATGTCAGCATTCCGTCCTTCGCCTGCGGCAATCCCGCGAACAACTTCCAGAAGAGTTCGTTGCCCGTGTCGGGCTCGACATCAGGAAAGTACTCCACCAGCGGGCACACATGAGACGCACGGCTGAAAATCACATGCAGATTGTGTGCCTCATTCGAGTGCGGAATCATCGGCAATCCCGCCGCCTCCGCCATCGCGCAAATCTTGATCGCCTCCGTGATGCCGCCCGCACGATTGACATCCATTTGCAGAATATCCACGGCGCGGCGATCGATCAGATCTTTGAAGTCCCACTTCCCGTACGAGTGTTCACCGCAGCTCCATCGCTGACGGGAGCACCTCCGCTTCAGCTCAATGTAGCCGCCGATATCATGCGGCATCAGCGGCTCTTCTATCCACGAGAGTCGATACTCTTCGAGCATCTTCGCCATCTCAATCGCGTAACCCACGTCCCATCCCATATACGCGTCGGCCGCAAGCTCCACATCGTCGCCCACTGCTTCGCGTACCGTGCGGACCAGGTCCGCGTTGCGGCGCATGCCTCCTGGTCCATCCTTCGGCCCAAAGCCGAAGCGTTGCTTCATTCGCACAAAGCCCAGGCTCTTCCAGTGCCGCGCCTCCGCCGCCAGATCGTTCAGATCTTCCAGCGCATACAACCTGCTCACATAACATGGCACAGTGCTCTGCGTTCGACCACCGATCAGATCCGTGACCGGCTTACCCTCTGCCTTACCATGCAGATCCCAGCAAGCAATGTCCAAGGCGGAAATCGCCGCCATTGCCGAACCCGACCGGCCAAAGCGAACGGTAGTACGATACATGCGCTGCCAAAGATGTTCATGACGGCGCGGGTCCTCTCCCACTAATAGATCGTTGTAGTACCCCTCAATCAGCGCCTTCGCGCCGCCGTGGAACGCACCGGCCGTGCCTACGCCCACAACTCCATCGTTGCTCTCCACCTCGACGAGCGTACACATAACCGAACCGAACCAACCACCGGGCTTAGTCTCGAAGTCCTCAAACTGCGACGCATTCGATACGAGGTTCCGCTTCAGCGTGGTCGGTGCCCGCGAGAAACCAATATTGCGCACTCTGATCTTTACAATTCTCATTATCGCCACCACAACGCGCTGATTATGCAACCGCCGTCGTGCATCAACTCCGTGCCTGTGATGTATGCTGCCTCATCGGATGCGAGAAACGCAGCCGCACCTGCGATCTCTTCAACCGTCGCAAGCCGCTTCGCCGGAATATTGGCCTCCAGAGCACTCATGATTGACTCATCCCGCAGCAACTCGCGATTGATATCCGTCACAGCTCCCTGCGGACACAGCAGGTTCGACGTAATGTTGTAGCCAACAAGCTCCAATGCGGCGCATCGGCTCATCATCATCAGCCCGGCCTTTGCTACGGAGTACGCGGATTGCTGCGCCGTCGGCAGAACCGACGCCGTGGAGCCGATATGAATCATGCGGCCACCGTGTCCCTGCTCGATCATGCAGCGCCCCACAAACTGCGTGAAATGAAATGCGCCAGTCAAATCAACGGCGATCATCCTATTCCAGTCTTCGATGTCGCAATCCATCAGCGATCCAAAGACAATAATGCCTGCATTATTTACCAGAATATCAATTGACCCCATCGACTCTGCAGATTCCCGCACCACGCGTTCTACCGCTCCACGGTCGGTGACATCCGCCTGGAGCGCTATTGCATGAACGTCCAGATTCTCCACCTCATGCGCCGTCTGCTCCGCCTCTGACAGATCCTTATCGACGATGCAAACGTCGGCTCTCTCCTGTGCAAAGCGCAGTGCGATCGCCTTGCCAATCCCACGTGCCCCGCCCGTCACGAGTGCTACCTTGCCGGCCAGTCTCTCCGGCGTCGGCGTAATACGAGGTCTAAACAATTCCGTGTTTGACTTGGCGCTGTTCATTTCTAGTCTTCAAACTCCAATCAATGTGACCTTCGCTTTGCCGCCCTCATTCAACCACGCCATGTGAACAATGTTGAGTGTGAAACTACGGTGTGGGGTACCACCCACTCAACACAAATACCCGAATTGACGTCATTTTTCGTTGTCGGGTAGGCTCCAACTCTTCCAAAGAGTTGCCTCATCATCATTCCGCGCCCGACTTCGCCGCGGCGCTCTCCGCAAGCGCCGCGTTAAGCGTGGAGCGCGGTACCTCTACGGTCGAGGTGAATACATATTGGCCGGAGCCTACTTCATAAACTGTCGCGCCCGGCACGCTCTCCACAAAGTGAACACCCTGCACCGTCTCTGGAACCGTCCCACCCTCACGCACAACATCGCGACTGTTACCCGGCACGTAGACGGTCGCCGTTGTATTCGGCGGAATGGTCACACGCAACGTGAGGTGATCGCCGGCACGGTTCCAATCCGTTGCAATTCGTCCATACGGTGAATCGTGCGATGCGCGCACAAACTCAAGGTCTCCGACGATCTGCGGCTGCACAAGAATGTGCTTGAATCCCGGCTGCTTCACGTCCGTGCGGATGCCGGCTAGGTCCTCATACATCCACGTGGAAAGATCTCCCAGCAGCATCAGGTGGTTTCCGGAGTTCATCGACGGGCCCGCGACGTTTCCGTTCCATAGCTCCCAGATCGTGGTCGCATTCTGACTCAGCATGTAGCCCCAACTCGGATACGTAGTTTGTTTTGCGAGTTGATATGCCACATCAATGTGACCGTTGTTTGTCAGCGTTTGCATCAGCCATTGCTGCCCCACGATTCCCACGCCCACATGTCCACGCATGTGGTGCTCGATGCTGTCTATCAGGTTGGCCACAAGCGCTTCGCGACGGTCTTGCGGCGCTATGTCGAAGGCAAGGGCGATCACACTCGATGTCTGCGACCCGTTATCATACAGATTCTTCTGCGCATTGAAGTACTTCGCGTTGAAGGCCATCTTTATTTTCTCGGCCAATGCATCGTACTCCTGCTGGTCCTGCACCTGCTCATTAATCGCCGCAAAGTGAGACATTAGCCGCAACAGGTAGTAAAAATACGTCGTGCCCAATATCTCCGGGGATGTCGCTGCTGCCGGATCGTTGTCCTGCAGCATGTCCAGCGTGAGGGGCGGCACACACCAGTCACCATACGTATCCACGGGCAGAAGATCGCCCTTCATGAGCGTGCGCATGTGCGCTACCCAGCGCTTCATCGCCGGGTAGTGGGCGTGAATGGGCTCATCGTCGCCGTATTGCTCGTGCAGCATCTCCGTCACGATGAAGAAGGTGGCGGGCCACACTACATTCTCGTTATAGAAGGGCCAGTATGCGGGCGCAACATCGTTCAGCCGGCCATCCTTGTCCTGCGAGTCGTCAATGTCGTTCATCCACTTCGCATAGAAGTCCTCTACGTTGAAGAGAAACGTCTCGCCTGTACTCTCGGCGGAGCGGTCGCCCAGCCAGCCCTGGCGCTCGTCGCGCTGTGGACAGTCCGTCGGTATGCTGCGATAGTTCCCGCGGTCGCCCCATAGCATGGTCCGATATATCGCATTGATCGTCCCGTTCGACGTCACAAAGTCAGCATGCTCATCCAGCGCGTCATTCACTACCCGCCCGTTAATTGCAGCCAGGGTCGGGACGCCCGGATATCCTCGTACCTCTACGTACCGGTAGCCATGCTCCGTGAACCTCGGCTCAAACACCTCTGGACCACCACCCTTCAGCGTGTACACATCCGTCTGCCGCGCAGAACGCAGATTGTCGGTATAGAGCTGTTCGCCAGGTCGCAGGCTCTCAGCATAGCGAAGCGTCACCTTTGTGCCTGCGGGCCCCGCAACCTGAAGGCGCGACCAGCCCACCATCGTCTGGCCCATGTCGAACAAATATACCCCCGGCTGCGACTGAATCATCTTCACCGGCTTCAATTCGCGCGTGACGCGCACAGGTTCATTCATCTGCGAATGTGCCACTCCTGCAGGCGCGTCAATCGCCTGTGCCGCTATCCACTTGCGATCGTTGAAGCCGGCTGTTGCCCATCCACGTTGCTCCATGCGCGCGTCGTACTCTTCGCCGTCGTAGTCGTTATTGGCGCGAATCGGTCCGTCTGTCGTGGCTTTCCAGGTTTCATCCGTGGCCACGGTCTCATGCCCGTTTGTAGACTCCACCTCCAGTTGTAGTCGCGCTTCGGGATAATTGAACGACCGGGTCCTCACCGGCGTGTTTAGCCGCGGCGAAAAAAAGCGTCCGTTGCCCAGCAAAATGCCCACCGCGTTTGCGCCCGCATGCAGATACTTCGTCACATCGTAAGTCACATACAGCACCCGCTTGTCGTAGTCCGTCAGTCCCGGCGCAAGAACATCGTTGCTAATCTTGCTTCCGTTTATGTAGATCTCAAAGTACCCAAGCCCGCTGATGTACACCTTCGCCTCGTGCGGCGCCGCGGCCAACCGGAATTCCTTGCGCAGCATCCGCGCTGGCAGGCGAGTGCGCTCGCTTCCTGTTACCGGCAGCGGCATATCAGCAATTGCCTTCACTCCCTGCCACTGCGCATCGTTGAACTCTGGACGCTCCCAGCCATTCTCTTCCGTGTCTGCCGCCTTCCACTGATCATTACTCTGGACGTGATCGATCTCTCCGTCTTCGCGGTCTAACGTAATACCTGCGATCACAGCCGGAGAGAATGCCTCGGAATTTACCTGGATAGCCAGGCTGTTCCAACCGATATGGAGAATTCCTGTCACGTCCTGCGAAGCGTAGCCATGGGGGAACCGGCCGAATGGCGAGTTGATTTTCTGCCCGTTCACATATACCGTAATCTCACCGGAGCCGGCTGCTGCAAGCAGCCCATAGCTGACCGGATCCTTTGGGGAGATCTCAAACCGGCACCTGAACCACCGCATCCCCTGCCCGGCCTGTTTGCTCGCGACCCAGCGCGCACCGTGCAACTCCTCCGACGCGCCATCGCCGCCGCGGACACCAATCCACTTTCCGTTCCAGTCACTCTCTTTCAAAAGTCCCATCGACCAGGTCGCCGCGCTGCTCCAGGCAGACGGCTTATCGTCCTGATCCCAGGCCTTCACTTTCCACCAGGCATTCTGCTGAGAGCCCAATGGCTTGCCCGTATAGTGCAACTGCGTCGACTGGGACGAGTTGACCTTTCCCGTATCCCACAAATCACCCTCATCCTTATCAAGCAGAGCGAGCGAACTCGCCACCAGGACACGATACGAGGTCTGCTTCAGGTTCCGCGCCTCCGGCCTCGTCGGCAGCAGAATCCAGCTCAGACGAGGCGTCGTCGCATCGATCCCAAGCGGATTGGCGAGGTTTTCGCACCGAAGATGGGCGATCTGGACAGTGCTGCCCGTCTCCACCTTTGTGCAAGAGCCAGGCAAAGCGTTAAATGTCGCAGCAGTGACCAGAATGAATGCACAATAATTCCGCAGCGTTCTGACGATTTCCATAGCATTGGCAATCTACCAACGCTGCTCACACATGGTCAACTCGCGCATCCTCATGAATGCGAGTTTCGCAAATCGAACTTCTTGATCCTTGGGAAATTTCTGGATTGTTGCATTTAGACGTGTACCAGAAGGGAATCGCCCAGCACTCTGAGGGTTTTGTTGCGGCAAAAGGAATGCATGCGCGGGTTCGCAGAGAGAACAAGACCAAATCCGGCATGCGAGCGCTTGCTGCAAACCGTTCAGACCGCTAATCCTGTTCTTCGACGAGAGCCGGATGAGACAGATTCGATGAAGATTAGGCGGTCTAACCACTGCCGCGTCTCCTGCAGACCCCACTATGCTTACAGAAGTTTTAGCTTCAGCCGCTAATGCAACGAAAGGTATTCCGGGACAAGACAGCCGCCGCGGCCATCGATTAGTTTACTTTTATAAGGAAAGGGCGCTCATGAGATCTGCCATCGGCGGAGTTATTCCCGTCCTCCCCACTCCCTTTAACTCAGCGGGAGCAATTGACGACAAAGGATTTACGCGAGTAATCGATGCTTCGATCGCCTCAGGCGTCAGCGCGGTCGCCATGTTTGGCCTCGCAAGCGAATATTACAAGCTATCCGACAGTGAGCGCGATCATCTTACCGAGTTGCTCATCCGCCACGTCGCAAAGCGGTGTCCAGCCATTGTCTCCATCATTCCGCACGCCACACAGCTCGCCGTAGCAGAAGCTATTCGAGTAGAGGAGCACGGCGCAGACGCTCTCATGCTCATGCCTCCGTTCTTTCTTGGCACACCCGTCGCCGATATCGTCCGCCATATCCACTCCGTGGCCTCAGCCGTTTCCATTCCGGTCATCGTACAGTACGCTCCAATCCAAACCGGCCGTGCGATCGACGCACAGGTCTTCGCCACGCTCTGCGCGCAGCTACCCAACATCAGTCACGTTAAGGTGGATCTTGTCCCTTCGGGCCCCACCATCTCTGCCCTCAGCGCGCACGGCGTGAGCTCGCTGGTTGGTTACATGGGGCTGCACCTGCCAGAGGACTTCACGCGCGGCACGTGTGGCGTAATGCCCACCGTCTCCGTTGCGCCGGCGATGGTGAGAATTTGGCAGTTGCTCGCCGAAGAAAGCGAATCTGCTCGCCAACTACATGCGCAGCTTCTACCTTTTTTGAATTTCACCATGCAGTCGGTGGAGTTCCTGATTGCCTGTGAGAAGGAGTTGCTCGTCGAAGCCGGAATTCTCGAATCGGCCCTCAGTCGCGAGCCATCATACAAACTCGACAGCATAGAACACTCCGAGCTCCAATGGCACAAAAAACGTCTCGATGCGTGGTTGATTCACAGTTAGCACGCGGAAGAGATCGTCGGGGCATTTCACTTTCGAAATACGCCAAACGATGAACATGTGCGCATGCTACGGTTGAATCTGGCCCAGCTTTTGGAGATCTTGCAGGCGTGCGGCATCATGAATCTCGCGCACTTTAGCCATTTGGTCGTTGGCTTCTCGGTTACGTCCGAGTTTTTGAAGTACTCTCGCCATCCAATAATGAGCCGATACGTCCTGATCCATTGCTGGAAAACTCGCCTCCAATTCTCTTAGGGCATCTACGTACCGCCCTCGGTCGGCCAAGAGACGGCCAAGTGCGTAATGTCCGTCGCTGAACTCTCGATTCTCCTTGAGCGCGTGTTGGTACCACTCAAGCGCAGCATCAGGCTGACCGGATCGTTCGGCGATGTCGCCCAGGTAACGCATGGCCATATAAGAGTGTGTGTCGATGGCCAGCTCCTTTTCAAACGATGCCTTAGCCCCTGGTAAATCCTGCCATTTTAATTCAAGAACTCCAAGCTGCAGATGCAATCCCGGCTCCTTCGGTCGGCTGGCAATCGCCGAAGCAATTTCACTTTGAGCTGCTTCATCCTGGCCCGCACGATCTAGCGCCTCACCCAGCAGTTCATGTCTCAACGGTGAATCGGGAAAGTTCTTGCACAGCAGCTTGTATGCTCTTTCCGCACCTTCTGGATTGTTTGCCTTGCGAGATGCGATGGTAAGCATGTAATACACTTCTCCAGTTTGGAAGCCATTGCTTTCGGCATTCCCAATTTCTTTTTCCGCCACTTGCCACTGCTCGTGCACAAAAGCGCAGACTCCCTCTAGATATTCGGCGCGAGCTTTGTATTTCACCGAAATTGTGGATCGTTCCAGATGCGGCTTCGCCGCATCGCACTGGTCAGATCGCATCAATGCAATTCCAGCGTTGAACTGGTAGTCGTCATTCTTTGGTTGGTAGCGTACAGCCTGTAGAAATGCCTCTGACGCCTTTGCATACTCGTTCTTTGCAAACCATGCGGTTCCCAGATTGTTCCATGCGGGCGCAAAGGACGGCGAGGCTTTGAGAACTTTTTTATAGTCCGAAATCGCGAGATCGTAATTCTGTCTGCTAAGGGCCTCATCTGCTGCGTGTGAATACACAGCTATCTGACCATTCAGAGAATGAGGCGCGAGGAAAGCCCCGAACATGCCAAGCAGCAGAACGAGCGACGCTCGCTCAGATTGAATTCCGCGCATCGTTTTGCCGACAGCGCGACCTAACTCGCGACGACATGCTCGTTGCAATTTCAAGAGTCCTACCGGAAACCGTTGAACTGGAACTCTCCGCATCACGTCCATAAAAGCACTAACTCCCGATGGAACACAACTGCCCCAGGATCGTAGACCCTGGGGCAGTTGCCTTCCTGAAAATCTGACTCAGAAAGTGATTCTTCCCACCATTTCGAGAATACGCTGGTCCCCAGGAGAATTCACCAACCCGGGGTTTGGCTCGTTGGAGCCAATACCAGTATTTGCATTCTGGAAGTCTGGATGGTTCGCGATGTTGAAGGCCTCGGCCCTGAACTGGAAGTTAACCCGGTCCGTAAAGGCATAGGTCTTGTAGATGGCAGTATTGAACGCCACATCCTTCGGCCCACGCAAAGAGCCATTGGATGCAGTGCCGAAGAACCCGTACCCGGGAACCGCAAATGCGTTCGCGTTGAAAATATGATTGCGGTCGCCGCTCTTATGGATTGCGCCGACCTGGTCCGGTCTGCTCGTCAAGCCGGAATTGGGGTTCGCCATTGTGGGAGTCAGCGCAAAGCCGCTCTGCGCAATAGCAATCCCTGAAACCGACCAACCACCGATCGCACCTTGCAAAATCCGGTTTGTTCCGTGGTTGTAAAGAGGCAACGCGTAGATCACATTTCCCGTGAACATATGCGTACGATCGAAGTTAAGAACGCCATGTTCGCACTTGATGCAGTAGCTGTTTTGCGTTGAGCTGACTTCGGTCCGGAAGTCCTGCCCACTGTTGGTGGAGTCACCCATAGACTTGCTATAGGTGTAGTTTAGTGTTGTTTGTACAACCTTCTTCTGATACTTGAATTGCGACTGTAGCGAGTTGTAGCTCGAGTTACCGGTATAGAGCACATTGCCAAGACCTTCCCATCCCTTGTACGGTCTGAGATAGTCCGACGAAATTGTTCCAAGTGACAGTGAGCCATTATTGAGGCATGGGTCGTAGTCGTAAGTTGCAGAGGCCGACTGTCCGGGAGCTAGGCAGTCGCTTGCGTACGGCGTGGAAGTCGGTAACACTTGGTTGGAATCTACACCTTCGTGGAGATACCGTCCCAGAGATCCGGCGTACCCAATCTGGAAGATGCCATCACGCACGACTTCACGCTCCAGAATCAAGCTGAAGTTTTGGAATTGTGACGGCCGGAAATCGGTATTCACCAAAGTCAGGCCTTGCGGTCTGGGTATGCTCACCGACAGTGC
>Ga0224557_1002810_pt1 | contig 14297 bp, 13 predicted proteins | sample 714S31014metaG_FD_180677 | JGI IMG/M metagenome (GOLD analysis project Ga0224557, IMG submission 180677) | Peat soil microbial communities from Stordalen Mire, Sweden - 717 S3 10-14 | ecosystem: Environmental > Terrestrial > Soil > Wetlands > Peat | place: Sweden: Norrbotten County, Stordalen...
TTGAGTTATAATCCATAGTTTAACTCAAGAAAGTTCTGAACGTATACGAAAATTCTACAGGATTATCTAATAGAATTCAAACTCAGAAAAATTATCCTTTTTGGGAGCTATATAAATGTTCCAAACTTAACCTATATTCTATCTCCAATCCCATCTAAACTACTGTTTTACAAATTACATGATTCAGATAACTCAAATGGGATATCCCTCGTTAATAGTGCCCATCATAGTTCTAGCCATTTTTGGTGTTGATTTTAAAAAAGGTTTTTTGCTGTTACAGCTATTTCTATGGACAGATCTGGTTACCACTGCTCTAAAGATATTAGTCGAGTATCCAAGGCCTTATTATGTGGGTAAAAAGGCCATTAACCTAGAAAATAATGCAACAAGTACATCGCATTGTGGGGATAAAAAGGTCATTAACCTAGAAAATAACACAGCCAGTACATCGCTTTTTAGTGAAAATGGAATAAAAGACATTTTTGCTCTTCCTGACAATCAGACTCTAAAAACATTTCATCTTAAAGAAGCGTGTAAACTTAGTTCTCTTGGTTTTCCTTCAGGACATGTGTCGCTTACGACCGTACTATGGGAAGGAATTGCCACTGTTTTCAACAGCCGGTTAATCAGAATATTGACTACTTTTGCAATAGTGTTGATGGCTTTTTTAAGAGTATATCTAGGAAAACATTTCATAGGAGATGTATTTGGTGGGCTTATTGTAGGGTTAATTTCCCTAGGCGTTTTCAAGTATTTTCTTAAAAGCCCTATGAAGCGTGATTTTTTCAAAAAAGAGAGTTTTGAATTAGTCCTCAGACGCCAGAATTTAATTTTTTACTGTTTTATGTTCGTTATTCCTATTATACTCATAACATTGTCTCTGGTTAGATTGCAACCTTTAAACCCCTGTACTGTAGCAGATTTGTTTGGCATGGTGGGACCTGTCTTTGGCATGAATATTGCATATCTCTTAATTATACGAAAAGGGATACCTTCTGACACTGGAAGTACAGAACAGCGGGCTACAAGAGCATTTATTGCATTTCTGCTATTTGAGGTGTCCAAAATCATTCTTGAAACTTGTTTTTGCACTGGTCAAATGGGGGATCATTATCTTTGCACAATGGCAGAAACAATCAATTACCAACCATTTGCATTCCTAAAATGCGCATTAATAGGATTTCTAAAAGCCTTTATTCCTGTATTTACAATCTGGGTTTCCGTAGTTATCTGTACAAAGCTTAACCTATATAGAAAAAATGAAGAAAGATTATAAGCACTCCAGATGACTTTAATTGTAAGATCCAGTAAAAAATGTAGAAAACAATGTCACAAATTTGTTGTAAACTAGGAGTTAAATTTTTGTTTACTGCTTCTAATTTCGCAACTGTTCTTTATAATCAATATTTAAATCCATATAATGAGGCTTAGCACGAAAAAAGTGTTATGTGATAAAGCAAGTAGAAAGCATACTTACATAATGGCTTTAAGCATCACTATGGTGATGTTTTTAATTCTGGTGAGTATCGCAAGTGTGGCTTCATCTGAAAATATTAAAAATTCCGATAGTAACAATGCATTTAATTTTAATAAATTTGATAAAACAATAAGTGCGTATGACAAAGCAATTGAAATTAACTCGCAGAATTCATCTACTCTGTATAATCATGCATTTTTTTGTTCTCCTATCAATAAAACAGGCAATATATCCGTTCATATCCTGGCTATTAATGATTTCCACGGCCAGCTTGAGCCGCCCAGTAGCGATGCTGGAGGTGCCAAATACCTAGCCACCTACATAAAAAAATTCAAAATCAGAGAACCAAAATACAATTGTGGTTTCGGCTGGAGACAATATAGGTGCTAGCCCATTGATCTCAGCCTACTTCCATGATGAGCCAACAATAAAGGCTCTTAGCATGATGGGATTTGATTTTTCGGCAGTATGCAATCACGAGCTGGATAAAGGACTAGATGAGCTCATGCGAATTCAATATAGTGGTTGCCATCCAGATGGCTGTCTTGGGAACTCATCCTTTGAAGGAGCACACTTCCAGTATCTGGCTGCAAACATAGTCAATAACACCACTAAAAGCCTAGTATTCCCTGCTTATGCTGTCACCTACGTTCAGGGAGTACCTATAGGATTCATTGGAATAGCACTGGAGAGTACACCAATGACAATTAGTAAATTTGCAGTAAAAGAACTTAAGTTCCTAAATGAAACTGGGACCATTAACAAATATGTCAAGGAACCGAAGGATAATAAGGGAGTAAAAATCATAGTGGTGCTCATACACAATGGTGGATGTTCCCAGGATGGTGGATGCTCTCCGGATCGAGAATCATTAAACAACACGCAACTGGATCATAACGATAGCAATAGCAGGCACATTTCAGATGTTGTTAACAACACTGATTGTTCAGTAGCTGTATTCATCACCGACCATACCCATCAGACCTACAATGAACTTGTTGATGGCGCAATGTGACACAAGCTTATGCACAGGGTAAAGTACTCACAGATATCGATCTTGTGATCAGTAATGAGACTCATGCTGTGATCGAGAAAAAGGCCAGAAACATTATAGTATCAAGAGATGTTCCTAAAGATTTCGGAGTAGCTGGGTTGGTTATGAGGTACAAATCTCTAGTTGCACCCATTGCAGACAAGGTGATTGGCAGCATCAAGGGTAATTTTACGGCGAAACCTAATGAGGCAGGTGAATCCACTTTGGGAGATCTTATAGCTGATGCCCAACTCAATTATACACATAATCCAAGTTGTGGCGGTGCCGATGTAGCTTTCACGAATCCGGAAGGTATTCGCTCTAACTTAAATTTGAGTGGAAGTGAACGCCAAAGTAATGTTACGTATGGTCAGGTTTTCAGCGTCCAACCCTTTGGAAACAAGTTAGTCACAATGACCTTGAACGGAACTCAAATAAAAGATTTACTGGAGAATCAATTACACTATAGTGACGACAAGAGCAGCACACTCCAGGTCTCAAAAAGCTTCGGTTATACCTGGAACAAGAGCGCCCCAGTTGGCAAGAGGATCAATATCTCCGGCATAAAGATCAATGGAACTTCTATCGATCCGAACAATCCTTCTTACCACGTAACAATGGATAGCTTCATGGCTGAGAGAGCCATATCTATCCTGGAAGCTGACAATATGATTAATGAATCATCACTGGATGGTATGAATGTCACAGCCCTGGATGATGTGAATGTCACAGCCAATTACTTCTCTCACTCCAAGGCAATGGATACTGAACCCGGAAATCGTATTGCTGTGGTAGAATAAAAGCAGGGGGAGCTATTAACTATTTAGGCAAGGAAAATTACAAATATATTTTTTTAGCCAATTCCCCCCTTTTCTGTAGTGATTAGGTTCCGTTGCAAAAAAAAATTATGATAAGAACTCACTAAAATATACAGGAATTTAGGAGTATATGTATGCCAGGAGAAAGATATGCGAATTAAACATTAAGCTACTTCCGGAGAATAATACAAAACCTTGGTGGAAGTTCTGGTAATTTGCTGTCTGGTTTTGATTTTTCATCTTGATGTCTGAGATCATGCTTCTTCAGTTTGTGAATTGTATTTTTTGTAAAGAGATTATAATTCATTGATCATTGATTAAGCGATCAAATAAGCCATTCGTTTCTGTGTTAAATATTATTCCATACATATTCAGGCCATTCTTCCCTTAAGCCATTCTCTGTTTATATGTGTATTATTGCAAAACAGAATTTTTTGGTTTAACTGATTCACAGTTTTTGTGTCAAAATCTGTTCATTTTTGCTATTTCATCCAAGATTCGAGGAAATTCATTAACTCAATTTTGAAGAATTCATCGTTTTTAATATAAATCAAGGTATTACAAAAAGTCAAAGTGTTACTCTCAGATTGAATAAGACTCCAACTTGGATCACCGAGAAAGAGTATATCATACTAAAAAGAGTATATTGTAATGAGTAGTAATCAAAAAAAAGATTTTTGCATATCCACAAAAAGCACATGTTTCACTAAACAGTCAAATATAGTTAATTTTGTGTTTAAGGTGTATAAATCCTAATTCAATTGAAATAGAAATCACGAAATATGGCATGGAATATAGACCAAAGGCTTTCAGACAAGAGTTGAGCGTTGAATCGGTTAGATTTCTGCGGTTCATGACTTTCAATTCAAAATTAAACTATATAAGTGAAATAGAGCAAATATGTCACCTGCACAAAATTCTAAAAAATCCCTTAAATTATCCTTTTTCCAGGGAGTTTTGCCTCTTAAACCTTCACAAGTACCTTGGGAAATCACTGCAGGGATCGCATTCGCAGCCGTTGCCATCCCCCAGGTTATGGGATACACTAAGATTGCAGGTATGCCTTTGGTTACTGGAATATACACAATTCTGCTGCCTATGATAGCCTTTGCTATTTTTGGTTCATCACGTCACCTCGCCGTTGGAGCCGATTCCGCAACTTCGGCAATTATAGCAAGTGGATTAATAGCAATAGCTATCCCAGAATCGCAACAATATATTGCATATGCAAGTATGATAGCCTTGCTTGCAGCGATCTTGCTTCTCCTTGCAGGTCTACTGCAGCTCGGTTTTCTCGCTGATTTCCTCTCTCACACGATTCTAATAGGATTTCTTACTGGAGTGGGCATCCAGATCACTCTCTTTGAGCTTAGTGAGGTACTCGGAATTCCCCATGAATTATATAGAACATCCATGCAGATCACACCTCTACATATCATATCTTTATTCAAATATTTATATCTTATAAATGTTCCCACATTCATTGTTTCTTCATCTGTTATCATGATAATTACTCTTAGCAGAAAGGTCAGCAAAAAAGTTCCCGGTGCACTGTTAGCAATGATTGGTGCAATTGTTGCAAGTTGGGCATTAGATCTTTCTTCTCATGGGATTACCATACTTGGTACATTGCCAGGAAGTTTGCCACATCTATCTCTTCCTCAGGTTCCACTATCTGATATTCCAAAGGTCTTCAATCTTTCAGTGGCTTGTTTCATTGTCATCCTTGCCCAAAGTGCAGCAACTTCTCGGGCTTATGCAATGAAGTTCTCCGATACTTACAATGAGAATTTAGATCTCATTGGATTAAGCTTTGCTAATATAGCAGCAGGTGTATCAGGTACTTTCGTGGTTAATGGCAGTCCAACAGAGACTGAAATGGTTAAAAGTGCCGGAGGGGGAACCCAGCTTACTCAACTCACAGCGGTCTTTACTGTTCTGATAGTTTTGATATTTTTTACTAAACCATTAGCCTATTTGCCCACATGCGTACTGTCATCAGTGGTATTTCTCATTGGTTTACGTCTTATTGATATCAAAGGGATGACTGCTCTTCATAGACAACGGCCTGTAGAATTCTCCGTCGCCTTGATAACAGCTATGACGGTTATAGTTCTCGGAGTTCAACAGGGTATTGAGATAGCTATTGTGCTCTCGATCATCGCTCACTTGCGTCACAGTTATCGACCGCTTAACTTACTGCTTGTTCCAAAAGCTGGAAGCAGCATGAAAACGGTTTCACTCAAGGAACAGCAGCAAGCTGTTGAAGGTTTGCTCATCTATCGTTTTGGTTCAAATCTCTACTTTGCTAACGAAAACCTCTTCACAGAAGAAATAGTAGAACTTACTACAAATATTAATTCACTTGAATGGTTTTGTATTTCTGCTTCAAATATAGGAGATGTGGATTTCACCTCGTCAGAGACACTCAAAAGTGTATATGCTTACCTGAAAAAACAGGGGATCACTTTAGTACTAAGCGATGTAGTTCTGCCTGTGATGAATGAGCTGGAGAGAGATGGCATAATAAAAATGATTGGTAGAGACCATATCTTCGAGTCAGTCCAGGATGTAATAGTAGCGTACAAGAGTTGGGTTAACAGTTAAAACTAACTGTGTAAGATCGGTTTTGTTATAATGGTTTTAAGATGTGAAAATTTCTTTGCACAAATATTTTAAGAACTTACGCAGTTGATACCCTAAATCAAGTACTATCTACACGGTGGTCAAAATCACAATATTGGAAGTTGAAGATTTAATGCTGTTGATTTTGTAATTCAAGTGCATAAGTGCTAATATTCTCGAATTTCGTTTAAAAAAGAGCAACATACATATGTTTCCTACAAAATGTGCGTGCGTGATATGGTAAAGAATATAATCAAAGTCGTTGATTCTACGATTCTACTCATAGCTGTTTATACATCATTTGGGGAAGTTATTCTATCTGGACTTGTTAGTTTTCCCAATGAATAGAGTAGGATTCATCATTTTTGTATATTCCCATAGCTTAAAAATTAGATATGTTAATGGGTTATCGGTGCTGACAAAATAGATATCAAGTGAATTTATTGATTTTACCTATGTGTTTCTAATACTTTTTTTATATTTACTGGGTTTAATTAATAGTAAATTGCATATTCCAATAAACTATTGAATAATCAAGTTATCAAAAACATTGAAAAAAATCGAGATATATTCACAAATTTCAAACAGAAAAATATCTTATATTAATTCTGTCAACGGCAATTAGACTATTCTATATTATTTTATCGATTTTATTTCCAGAATATTTTGTTCTACCAATGCTCGGCCTTTTGTTCTGTATTTCATTGAAATTGAAGAAGACATATTTCAATGAATAAGAACTCAAGCATTCATCACAATGGAAACTTAATCTTGAAAACATCAATCAAAAAATAGCTAATGACCAATTCAGGATATATTGAATAGAATTTATATCAAAATGTGAAGAAATTTAAACCGCCTGACGAGCTTATTTTTGACTATTCTTGACAGTCAATATTTATACACTTTGATCAATAACTTAACGACACACTCAATTTACATGTTTTTAAAAAATATAGAGGAGTTTTTTGACTCCTCATTTTTTTACTTCTTTAGACTTTTTGTATACTTTATTCCAAATATTCTCTACTTACATGACTTGATTACTTGAAGCATTAATCATATCACTTGCTGCATCAATAGGTATCTCCCAACTCTTTGGCAAAAACATCCAAATACTGATTACAGGCTTTGGATACTCCATCAATGCTTATTTCCAAATGGAAATACCATACAATCATCCCCAACTGGGAATTTTAATAAATCAACCGATTGAGTTGTCGGATCGGTTCTCAATGTTATTTCACAGGGTTTATGGGGCCTGTGTGTCGGACATCCAGGACAACATCCTGCTGGTTGTATAAACTGCCCTAAGCTATAGGGAACAGATCCTACATACACTGCGCCTTCGGCTGTGTTGGTTGCTGTCTTAATTACAGTAACTGTATTTCCACTGCCATTGGACGTTGTTAGAGGGTTCGCTACATATACTTCCGTTCCATCAGGTGCTACTGAAATTCCATAAGGCTCTGCTGCAAGATACACAATGTTTGTAAAAGCATTAGTTACAGTGTCCATTACGAAGACACCCCACCAATACTCATCTGCTACATATACTGTTTTCCCATCTGGGCTGATCGCAATTCCAATAGGTTCAAAACCTGTCTGGTAGTTCACTGTGGCTGTAACCGTGTTGGTCGCTGTGTTAATTACAGAGATAGTGCCGTCACCATTGCTGACGCCAGTGGTGTTGTAGGTACCAGAGTTCGCAACATATGCCGTTGTTCCATCTGGACTTACTACAACTCCTTGAGGGTCACTTCCTACCGTAATAGGGTTACCAACAACAGTATTATTTGTTGTGTTGATTACGGATACAGTATTGTCGCCAGAATTTGTCACATATACATTTGATCCATCAGGAGTAACTGCAACTCCAAAAGGATAGACTCCTACAGTTATAGTGGCTATAACAGTGTTAGTTGCAGTGTCAATTGCAGAAACTGTTCCATCGTTATTATTTGCTACATATACCTGTGTTCCATCTGGGGTGACTGCGATTCCCATTGGATAACCTCCTACAGGCACTATGGCTATAGGAACGTTGGTTGCTGTGTCAATTACAGAGACAGTCCAATCAGCATAGTTTGTCACGTATGCATCTGTGCAACTGACTGCAGCTCCGAAAGGACCGTGGCCTACAGGTACTGTGGTTGCAACTGTTTTGGTTGCTGTATCAAATATAGTGGTGGTGTTATCCCCAAAGTTTGGGACATATGCAAATGGTGCTGCACCTACGATATTTACCAGCATTAAAATCATAGCTGCTGAAACCATGGTTATTTTATAAAACTCTCGTTTATTTAGCATGTATTTTCTCCCCTTTCTATATGTTTTGTCTATAGCTCCCCATAAAATGTTTAAATATTTTTTCGTTATAATTTCCCCTAAAAATTTCAAATATTTCCCCTGAAAGAATAAGAAAGGAAACTTATTTAATCGAAAATATTAATAAATATTCTGCATCATATGTTACTAGATATTCAAACTTTGCTATTTTAAAATAGTTAAATAAAAAAACTGATTTTTGATTTACCCCCTTCTGGCAATTTTTTTGACAGGCATTTACAGAAACATTATGGATAAAGTATGTAAGTTTTTCCATTGACATACAATCAAGTTTTTAAACTTTCATACCGAAATTTAGTCTAACAATTATAGCCATCATATCTATATAAATAGCTATGTTAGATCAAAAATGTTTCATTATGATAACTTGTTTAACTATATATATAGACAGTAGAATTTATTTTCCTTAATATAAATGCATTTGATTAAATGCATAAAAACTTCATAAAAGTGTATTCGTATACATAGTAAAATAGTTCAAGTTTATATATAAACACACCAAATAAATATATGTATGCCTATTTTTTGAATAATTTTTTTACTTTGTAGAGTTGCAATTTTATTTGTATCGGATTTTCAAATCCAAGTCTCTCTACTTTTTCCATATATGAACAATCTTGCGAATATATACTGATCATGAAGTGCAGCTGGCGTGATCCTAGTAAATTCACTGTTTTTATATTAAAATGTATATATTTTCTCAATTTCAGCCATAAATTGAAAACATTTTTCCCTAAAATCAGGAGGTATATATATATATATTTATTAAAATCAATGCAATACATAAAAAGCAAAAAGTTGCTATATTAAATTCTTCATATTTTACAAATGTAAATTATTGTATAATTTATTATTTTCATACACTACCACATATTGAATATCAGATATATAAATGGGTTCTTAGTACTTAGAGACCTCTGGGTCTTTAGTTTGACCAATCATAGAATCGAATCTAAACAAGTATGAACTATTCGACCTCTAGATATCTAAGGGCTTTTCATTTGTTTCTTCTCTGAGGGGAAAAAAATATTTAGAGATCAATGGGGTTTTCTGATTGATTATTCTTTACAAAATAATGGTTTCTTACCTGACAAGATAAAATAAGGATAATTGAATCTTATATTAATACTTCTTTTTATGAAAAATTTCTGACGGAGTTCTATATTTAAATAATATTTAACTTATTGATAATTATTATGCCGTTCAATCTTTTTCAAAGTATTGATGTTTCTCCAACTTATGCCGGGCTTTCATTAAACGTTGATATTTTTGATCAGAAATGAATATATGAGTAAGAAGATAACAAATTTTGTGATTATAACCGCTTACTAGTTAATTTGATGTCAAGAGCCTGCTGTGATACAATACTAAAAAGCAAATTGAGGAATATCCATACCAAATCTAACACCTTCGAATTTTTTTATGAATAATTATGATATATTATATGTATAATTTTTCAGATTTTTATAAAATTAATGACTGTAGTAATATTACGGAAAATAAATTCTATCGTCTTTATATATAGTCGAATATAATATCACAGTGAGCATATTTATGATCCAGATGGGGATCCTTATTTAAATATAATAATAAGTATACTTGTTAGAATAAATTTCTTTATTAATTTATCCAAAAAAATATATCTAAATTTGTTAGGAAAAACTGTAGGTAAAATATATAGAAAGGGGAGAAAATACATGCTAAATAAACAAGAGTTGATTAAAATAACCATAGTTTCATCAGCTATGATTTTAATGCTGGTGAATATCGTAGCCGCAATGCCCTGTAACTGTGGAGCAACATTAATAACCGACAACTGTACTCAATCGGTTAATTTATTAAAATTCCCAGCCTGTGGAAGTGACTGTGGATGTGACTGTGGATATGGTGCAAAAGGACGTGGAGCAACAGAATATGGAGTAACATTGATAACCGACCCCAGTTCTCAATCGGTTGACTTATTAAAATTCCCAGCCTGTGGATGCGGTGCAACAGGACGTGGAGCTTATAATCGATAGTTACTTCACTAATTGCAAAATAATTTCATAATTTTTATATATAATAAAGAATCTTACTTTCATGAAGATTCCGATAAACCCCAATTTTTATTTAATTGTTTGTACAGTCCAGATAAGCAGTTTGTTGAAATCGGAGGTTTATCGAAATTTTCTACATTCTGTTGGTTCTTCACTTGCTGGAGAGGTTTTAATTATATCAGCATAGAGATTATTCATTCAGCAATATAAATCTGATTATATTATTGTACCAATATATTGCATATGTATATTATAGTAAAGCTATAGATTGGATAATAGTTAGGGGGTTATGAGTTTTATAAGCACGTTTACTTATTGGGTAGCGAGTAGGACTTAAAATAGTACATTATAAATATAAATAATAAAACGGGAGTGAAAATTAAAAAACCCGTTGGTATCAAACCCTTTATGTGATTAAAATCACACATGAACGTTTAATCAGTCCAGTGTATGGTTATTTTTATTGCCCCAAGCTGAAATATTTGAATAATACTTAATTATGCTACGAAATAATTATTTCACTTGCGTCAGATGACAACATTTTTTTGTTTAAGGTTCTTAAATCAGATTGTAAGTTACGTATGCATTGAAAGGTTTATTCGACAGCTACATATATGATTTTTCCATAACTGACCCTTATTTAACTTCGGGAGCTCAGATGTACAGCAAGCAGTTCCCTTCCTCGTCTTCATCAGAAGGCAGGTGGGAGTAGTTCACGGGAATTTGCATCGTACACTAATGTACCTAAAGTGAATCGTTGTAGAATCTACCCAACAAAATCTCCAGTAACAAAGTTAAATCATACTTTGGATCTATGTAGGTGGGCTTATAATGAAACTTTGGCATTAAGAAAGAATGCTTGGAAATCAGAAATTGTTGGTTTCGAGCATAAAGTTGAAAGTATTACAGGCGATTTCTTTAATTTGTATCAGGGTTATTCTCCGAAATTTGTATCAAAATATTTTGGTTTGTGAACTGGCACTTAGTCTTCAACTGAGCGGTAATTCACTGTTATAATTTGTTTTGTCCCAATCTTTTTATCAACCAGTGTAAAGTCAAAATAACTATTACACCCAGCCCCAAAATTTCAGGAGTAGAAGAATGCGAGAAATTTAATTTAAAAGATTTTTTAAACAACATTGATACTTGTTCTAGTCCTACATAATCGATGGTATCTTTTGGAAAACTTAATCCTTGGAGAGGCCAGAATAAAATTTTAGGACTTTTCCACATTTGATCCTCTATAAGATGAAATAAAGAGCCTGTACTAAGAGACATGATTCTGATATCTCTTTTTTTTGTATAAATCTAAACCTAGCAAGAGGAGAAAAAGAGAAAACAATAGTGTATGACCTATCATGCGTCCAGTTGCAATAGTAGAAGCAAAAATAATCATCCCTGGCTTTGGAATGACCCCCCAACAGTAGCGAATCTGGTATGCCACCAATCTGTTCCCCTTATCCCACCTACAAGTTCTCCGGACCCAACAGAAGCATCCGAAAATGTACCCACGTCATGAGTACCACCTGCTAATGTTTCATTGACCGCCAATTAAATGCCATTTGTGAATGGTTTGTTCAGCACAACATTCGCAGAAGATGTTTTACCAGAGCCTGACAACATCAAATGTCCATTCTGTATTTCTACTGTTGCGTTATTGCTTCCTTCGTTAGAAGCTTTCCCCTTTTCTGTATTTAAGCTGCCTGAGCTAAAGTTATCGTATGTCCACATGACTTCATCTCCATTGGGAGAATAGCCAGGTATATTGTACACATCGAAATGTTGTGTGCTGCCATCCATGTTGACTTTGAGCCACAAATTATGCTGTGGATCAATGTAATATGACTGGCCAGCAGGTTTCGATATTGAGGCGGTCACAGCTGTTACCGATATTAGAAGAAGCATTACTATTATGATACATACCGTTGTTTTATTTACATTAAATGTTTGTTTTTTCATCCTTGCCCCCTCCCCACTTCCGCTTAGTTAGTTAAATTTTTATGATTACTTCCAATTCAGCCAACTGTTATAGGCAAACTGGTTATAATAATGTCAAACTTATTTTTATAATGCCTCCAGTTATTGTAATAAATCTATTTGTTCGATTAACATCCGCTATTAAATAACCACGCTTGTCTATATTTTTAGTAAATAAATCTTAAAAACGTAAGATTACATAAAAAATAAATATCTTACCATATATCATTTAGTATTGGTATTCATAGCCCAATTAAGTTGAAATACGCAGAGTTTAAAATAAAAATTCATGAATCTGTATATGGTGTAAAATCTTCAATTTATTGCTATTAAAGGGGGTAATAATAGTTATTAAAAAAGAAAGTGGGGAGTTTCCTTATTCGAATGGGACCAGCACTACATTTGGAGAGATGAAAGCCGTCAACTTCCGAAGATCAAATCTCTAAAATACAAAATAAATTATAAAAATTATCAAATATATATGTAGCTATATAGTATACAATCCAAGACAGTACTTTTCCCAGAACAATTCCTTTTTGAAATATCCGTCAAACTATCATCTTTGCAAAAATAATGTGATACATTAACAAAAATTTTCTCTAGTTTTTACATCCATACTTTGTATTTATCAAAAAGAAAAAAAAACTCTAATCAGCTAAAGGAATTTCGGTATAAACTTTCCAAAAAAATGGTTGATAATACTAAAACCAATAATCTGATTATAGGAGATTTGAAAGTCAAAAACATGGTTCAATTTAAAAAATAGGACGTGAGAAGAAAGCTTTCTCAAAATGGCTCATGATCAAGATGAAAATAATTCAATCAATGAATATAAAACGTTTCCCACCACAGAATGCTTTGTGGCTAAGATATCAATTTTTTGCTTCTAATTTTCGACAAACATGTTTGCTGGTGGTTAGAAATAGCAATTTTTCCAAATGACGTGAGTACTCGAAGGGAGCTGCTGTCTCGACATATCAGCGTAAAGGTGGTGGAGTTCACCACATAATATACATCAGCCGGGATTCGAACCCGGGTTCGAGCGTTGGCAACGCCCGGTGATGACCACTACACTACTGATGTTCTAAGTTAGTAGCTATCCCTTCTCATTTTGTGTATTATACTAGTTATCATTAATTAAGTTAATCGTTCATATATTTGTTCAATGGTATCCAAAAAATAGAAAAGCACCTAGATGTTCATATGCCAAGTTGGTAGATAAGGATCTCTCAGAAGGCTGCATAATTGTCCTTTCTGTAGCTTATCTATAACCCGTGATCTTAATGCTTCTATTAATATACTCAGATTGGGATTACAACTTGTTCATAAAATAGATAGAGGCCCATGACTTTAGTCGTGGGAGTAGTTCACCAAAATATGTACTTTGTTTGACAAAACATTTTCAAACTTTCTCTGATAAAGGAGGCTAAGGTTGATTATACTCTTTTTGAAGCTTTAAGACACGATAAAACTTTTGATTATAATCTTTATTATGAATGTGAACTAGCTAAGGAGCAGATCACAATGGTCTAAAGTTATCTTGGATTTATGACTCAGATAGAGTTTATGACTCGTTCAATAATAATGTATATAAGTGGTTGTACCTTAAAGTAAAATCAGCTATATCACACGCATCAAATACTTTAATCAATAAGAAAGGAGAGATTGAGAGAATAGATCACTGAGTAAGTAAGATGTGGAAACAGAGGTAGATATCAACGCAAAAATGGAAGATAGACTCTGTTGCTGGTTCCGTTGCAAAAAATCTAAAAAAAATATGTACATCTATAAGTAATGAATAAAAATCAAAATATTCAAGGAAAATGTACTAACATTATAAAACTATACCAAACAATTGATTAATGTATTTGACTTCATTAAGAACAGAGTAACTTAGATCATTTACTTGTCCTTTTTTGATCATATTCATAGCTTCAATTCCTTTTAAAGTCTTATTAGCAGATCGAAAAGACTGAAATCCT
>Ga0224557_1002813_pt1 | contig 14287 bp, 14 predicted proteins | sample 714S31014metaG_FD_180677 | JGI IMG/M metagenome (GOLD analysis project Ga0224557, IMG submission 180677) | Peat soil microbial communities from Stordalen Mire, Sweden - 717 S3 10-14 | ecosystem: Environmental > Terrestrial > Soil > Wetlands > Peat | place: Sweden: Norrbotten County, Stordalen...
CCGGCTACGGACCTCCCCCCGGCTACGGACCTCCCCCCGGGTACGGATCTCCCCCCGGGTACGGCCCTCCCCCTGGCTACGGCCCTTCTCCGGGCCATTCACCGGCCGGATTCCCCACCTGGGCGTGGGCGCCCCCGATCACCGGCTCGGGCCGCTTCCGGGCTCAGTCGTTCGGTGAGCTGCTCGACTCGACGTTCACGGTCTACCGCCGGAAGTTCCTGATCATCCTGGCGATCACCGCCCTCTTCCAGCTGCCCTATCTCGCCGTCCAGTTCTTCTTTGAGCAATCCGCGCTCGGGACCATCCTCTCCTACTCCACGCGACCCCAGCCGACCACCTCGGCAGCCGCCCTCAACGCGCTGGGACCCGTGCTGACCGCCGAGATCATCGTCCTCGCCCTCTCGCTCGCCTACTACCTGCTGCTGCTGCCCCTGGCCCAGGGAGCGGTGATCCGGGTGGTGAGTGACGAGTACCTGGACCGGCCCTCCGGCGTGGGTCCCGCGCTCGGCACGGCGTGGCATCGCATCGGCGGGCTGATCGGTTATGTGCTGCTCGAGCTGGGGGTCTGGTTCGGTCCTCTCGTGGTCGTCGCCGCGTTTGTCTTCCTGATCGCGATATCGGGGAGTGGCGCGGCCGCCATCGCGGTGATGTTCCTGCTGCTCCTCGCCTGGCTCGTCTACTTTCTCTTCACGTACATCAGGATGTGCCTCGGCATCCAGACCGTCGTCCTGGAGCGGCTCTCGCCGGTGGCCGCCCTCCGCCGGAGCATGCGGCTGACCCACGGCTCCTTCTGGCGGATCGTCCTCTTCTACTTCGTGATCGGCCTGGTGAGCGGCATCCTGAGCGACACCCTCACCCTGCTCACCGGCCTGGTGGCCGGCGCCGCGCCGCTCTCCACCCGGACGGCGATCGAGGTGCTCGCCGGCGGCGTCGTGCAGATCTTCACCTCGCCCTTCATCCTCATCCTGCTGACCCTCCTCTACTACGACATCCGGATCCGGCGCGAGGCATTCGACATCGAGATGCTCGCCCAATCGGTCTGACCGTGATGCCCGGCCGCCGCACCCTTCTCCTCGCGCCGATCCTCCTCGGCGCCACCGCCCTTCTGGGGGGTGCCGTCCCGGTCTCGGCGTCCGGCTGCAGCGCCGACTACGTCGCCCAGCTGAGCCAGGTCCGGACTGACCTCGAGGCGGGCTCCTCCGTCCCGGCGGCGGAGCAGCAGCTCCAGGCGCTTGCATCTGCGGACGGGGCGACCGCCGCGCTCGATCCGATCATCGCCGACCTGCGGAGCGGCGACCTCGCGGGCGCGGAGCGTCTGCTCGGCACCGAGATCGCGACCCTCCAGGCCCCGGCCGCCTCCGGTTGCGGTCCGGAGACGAGCCATCAGCGCCAGGCGCTCTCGGGCGTCTACGGCTCCCCGACCTTCGCCAACCTCGATCAGCCGCCGCCGTCGAACTGGTTCCAGCAGCTGCTCACCGACATCGGCAGCTTCGTGGGCCACGTGGTCGGATTCCTGGGGCCGTTGTGGGCCATCCTCCTGGCGGCCCTCGTCCTCGCCGTGGTGCTGGCGATCGCCGGCTGGCGGATCCGCCGGGTCATCGCCTCGGGGCGAGAGCCGACGCTGGACCCGGGAGACGTGCCGGCCGATGCCGACGCGGAGGTGGAGTGGGCCGGGGCGCTCGCGGCGTCGGAGCGCGGCGATTTCCGCGAGGCCGTGCGCCGTGCCTTCCGCAGCGCCCTGGTGAGCCTGGTCCAGCGCGGAAGGCTCCCGGTGCAGCCGGCCTGGACCACCCCGGAGCTGCTCGCCCACGCCCGGGGCGACCCCGAGCTGTCCGCCCGGCTCGGGCCGGCCGCGGCGGGATTTGATCGTGCCTGGTACTCGGAGGCACCCGTCGACGCCGACCGCTGGGAGGAGCTGCGGGGCCAGTGCCAGGCGATCCGCGCGCTCACCGGCCGGGGCCGGCCACCGGCATGAAGCGCTCCACGGCCACGCCGGTCGCGATTCTCGTCGCGGTGCTCGCCATCTTGGTTCTGGTCCTCGTCATCGCCGCTCCGGGGCCCGGCGGGGACGACGACTACACCAGCACGGGCAATGACAAGGTCGGGACCCTCGCCCTCTACGACTGGCTGCAGGCGGTCGGCGACAACGTCGACCGCGTCGACTCCGAGTTCACCCTCGGCGGTGCCGACGTGCTGATATCGGCCGCGCCCCTCGACGAGTACGCCTACACCGCGAGCGAGGCCGCGATCCTGACCGCCTTCCTGCGCGGTGGCGGAGAGGCGATCCTCTCGGTCGTCGACCCCGATGCGGCGGCGGCGGTGCTCCAGCCGCTCGGGATCGACGCCCAGGCCTCCGACTCCAGCGCCGCCTCGCCCAGCCAGCCGTACCCCGGGAGCACCGGCGTCGGCAGCGTCCCGCTCGTCCCGTCGGGGGAGCCCCCGCTCGGCAACGTCTGGGGGTTCTCCGGCGGTGGCGGCAGCCTCGTGCCCCTCCTGGGCAGCGCCGCGGCCCCGGTCGCCGTCGCCGTACGGGTCGGCGCCGGCCGTCTCTACCTCATCGGGAGCGACTACCCGCTGAGCAATGACGGACTCCGGCGCGGGGCCTCCGCCGCCTTCATCCTGGGGCTGGTCCAGGACGCTCGCGGCAATCGGATCGACTTCGACGAGATCCACCATCTCGGCGCCGCCGGGAGCGAGAGCCAGGGACTGACCGCCGTCTTCCAGGGGCCGCTCCTCGCCGCCGCGGCGCTCGCCCTGGTGATCGCCCTCGCCTACCTGGTGACCAGCGGGCGCCGGCTGGGGCGCCCGCTGCCACGGCGGGACCCCGCGCGCGTCCCCAGCGTCCTCGAGCACATCGACGCGGTCGGCCACCTCCTCTCGCGCACCCACGCGCGGGGGGCGGTGGCGGGGCGCTACGCGGAGGAGCTCAAGCTCCGTGTCGGGAGGGTCACCGGGGTCGAGCCACGCCTCCCGGACACCGATTTCGTGGCGGCGCTCGCGAATTTCGGGGAAGAGCGGGCGCACGCGGCCGGCGTCCTCCTCGTGGAGGCGCGGATCATGGCCGGCGGCCGCCCCTCGGAGGGTGAGTTGCTCGGGCTGGCCCGACGGGTCGACGCGCTCGAATCCGAGTGGGGCGTGGCCGCGATCCGCTGAGCACCCCCGCGCCCCGGTCGTGATGACGGAGTCCACCCGGGCACTCCGATTGGCTGCGACAATGCCTCCCGATGCCCGCCGCCGCCGACCTCCGCAGCACCGTCCAGCAGACCATCGGCCGGGCCGTGGTCGGGCAGCAGCAGGTGATCGACGGGCTGCTGCTCGCCGTCCTCTGCCGCGGGCACGTGCTGCTCGAGGGGGTCCCGGGGACTGCCAAGACGCTGATGGCCCGCTGCCTCGCGGCGTCGATGGACGCCGGCTTCAAGCGGGTCCAGTTCACGCCCGACCTGCTCCCCTCGGACATCATCGGGACCAACGTGTACCGCCCTGACAGCGGCACCTTCGCGTTTCGACCCGGGCCGATCTTCACCGACACCCTGCTCGCCGACGAGATCAACCGCGCTCCCGCCAAGACCCAGGCCGCTCTCCTCGAGGCGATGGAGGAGCGCCAGGTCACGAGCGACGGCCAGCGGATGCCCCTGGGCGGTCGCTTCCTGGTGGTGGCCACGCAGAACCCGATCGAGTACGAGGGGACGTACCCGCTTCCCGAGGCCGAGCTCGACCGCTTCTTCCTCAAGCTGGAGGTCCAGGTCCCGGCCCCCGCCGCCGAGGCCGAGATGTTGCGCCGCTTTGACCGGGGGTTCGACCCCCACGACCTGGCGGCGGCCGGGATCGCCGCGGTGGTCGACCAGGCGACCCTCGACGCGGCGCGCGCCGAGGTCGCGAAGATCACGGTGAGCGAGGCGATCGTCGGCTACATCGGCCAGATCGTGGCGGCGACGCGGATGAGTCCCGACCTCTCCCTGGGGGCGAGCCCGCGGGGCGCGATCGCGCTCCTCCTCGGGGGCAAGGCGATGGCGGCGCTGCGGAGCAGGGACTTCGTGGCTCCGGAGGACGTCAAGGACATCTGCGTCCCGGCGCTTCGCCACCGGCTGATCCGCCGCCCGGAGGCGGAGATCCAGGGTGTCAGCGAGGTGGCGGCGGTGGAGCGGGCGGTGAACCGCGTGCCGATCCCCCGGTGAGCGGCGCCGGCACCGGGATCGGCGGTACCGAGCGGCGCCCATGACCCGCTGGGGGGCGGTGTTCCTCCTCGTCGCCCTGGTCCCCCTGGCAGCCGCGGCGGCGTACCCGGCGCTGCTCCTCCCGGGCGTCGCCGTCTTTGCCATCGCCGCCCTCACCGTCCTCATCGACTGGCGCCGTGCTCCCGGGCGGGATCGCCTCAGCGTGGCCCGAGAGCACGAGGAGATCCTCTCCGTCGGGCGGCCGAATCCGGTGACCGTCCACATCGGTGTGCACCCCCGCCTGCGGCGGGCACTTCCCGCCGAGGTCCGCGACGAGCATCCACCCCGGCTCGCGGCCGAGGGGGCGGCGGGCCGCCTGGGGCTGCCCGGCACCCTCCATTACGCCGTGACCCCGGCGGGGCGCGGAGAGGAGAGGTTCGGAGCCACCGTGATCCGCTGTCCGGGACCCTGGCGCCTCGGGCTGCGCCAGTCCTCGGTCGGGGAGGGGGAGACGGTCCGGGTCGACGCCGACCTCGCTGCCATCCGCGTGTACGAGGCCCTGGCCCGGCGTGGCCAGCTCGCCGAGCTGGGGGTGCGGACCCAGCGGCGGCCGGGTGAGGGCACCGAGTTCGAGAGGATCCGGGAGGCGGTCCCGGATGACCCCCAGCGCCGCATCAACTGGAAGGCGACCGCCCGCACCGGGCGGCTGATGGCGACCGAGCTGATTCCCGAGCGTGCCCAGCCGGTCATCGTCTGCCTCGACCACGGCCGGCTGATGGGAGTGGGGGCGGGGGCCCTGACCAAGCTGGACCACGCCATCAACGCCGCCCTGCTGCTCATCCACGTCGCCCTCGCCACCGGGGATCGGGTCGGGCTCTTCGCGTTCGCCGACCAGGTCACCGTCACCCTCCCGCCTCGACCCGGGAGGCTGCAGATGCGGCGCTTCCTCGACGCGGTCCGCCCACTCCGTGCCGGTGAGGTGGAGGCCGACTACGACGAGGCGCTCGCCCAGCTCAGCCGCTGGCAGCGGCGCCGGGCGCTGGTCGTGATCTTCACCGACGTCCTCGATCCGGATCAGGGCCAGGCCCTGGTCCGGCAGTGCGCCCGGCTGCGCCGCCAGCACCTGCCGCTCGTGATCACGGTCCGCGACCCGGCCCTGGAGGACACCGCCCGGTCCCGGCCGGTCGACGCGCCCTCCACCTACGCCCGCGCGGTGGCGAGCGGGCTGGTGGCCGATCGCGAGCAGACCCTCGAGCTGCTCCGCCGGAGCGGCGTCGAGACCCTCGACGCCGACGCCCGGACCCTCTCCCCGCGCCTCGTCAACCGCTACCTGGAGCTCAAGCGCAGCTCACGTCTGTGAGCTCCGGCCGGCGTGCGCCGCCGGACCACCTCGAGGGCGCTGCAGACGGCTACGGCCCCGCCGGGGACGGCGGAGAGGAGCTGGGCGGGTCAGGGGGTGGCGAGAGCGGGGGCGACCCGGGCGGCTGGTAGGCGGGGCCGGTGGGTGCCCCGAGGGGCGGAGGGGTCGGGTAGCCCTGCCCTGGGTCCGGCGGAGGGGGAGGCGCGTAGTACGGGCTGGGCGGCCAGGGAGGCGGGGCGGACGGCGGGGTTGGGTAGCCGGGTGCCGGGCCGTATCCGGGCGGGGGATATCCGGGCGGCGGGCCATATCCGGGCGGTGGCGCCATCGGGTAGCCGGCGCCGGCGCGCACTCCGCCAAAGGCCGCCCTCGCACTCGCGGCCAGGCCGAGCGTCCAGATGATCGCCACGTTGAGGACGATGAGGATGAGGCCGGGAATCGGACTCGACTGGAACGTCGTCCCGTTGCTGGTGTCGACGTAGGTCTGCGATCCACCGACGGTCGAGAGGAGCCCGACGATGAGGCCCAGGGATGCCAGGACAAGGCCGGTGACCCGTGGCCCTCCGGTGAGCCGGCCCATCGCCGCGCCCGACCAGATGCTGGCGATCGCCAGTCCCACGAGAACCGCGCCGAACGCGGTGACGGCGATCCCGACACCGGATGTCACACCGTTGAGCGAGGTCACCTGGCCGTTGATGGTGAAGCTGTTCCCCACGGTTATGACCACGATGCCGACGACCACCACCAGGAGTCCGAGCAGCAGCCAGAGTGCGCCCTCGGTGATGAGCAGCACCCGTCCCGCGGTCACTGAGCCCGGAATCGGCGGTCGATACATGGGGATCTCCCTTCAGATCGCGACGGTGGCCCGGGCCGGGGTGGCCGGGCCGAGTTTGGGGGTGACCATGACCGCGGCGCGCCGGCTACGGCGCGGGTGGCGGCGGGGGGAACTCGTACGCGCCATCCGCGGGTGCGTCGGGCGGTGGCGGTGGCGGCGGAGGCGGCGGGAAGGCGTCTGAGGCACCCGGCTGTCCGTACGCCGGGGGAGGGCCGTACCCCGCCGGCGCCATCGCGGGGTAGCCGGTGGGCGGCGGCAGGCTCCGAAAGGCCGCCCTGGTCTTCCCGCTGAAACCGAGGGCCCAGATGATCAGCAGGTTGACGACGATGATGATGATGCCGGGAATCGGCGAGCCGCGGAATGATGGCCCCGTCGTCACGTGAACGGTGGTGCGCGCGGAGCCGAGCGCGCTCACGATCCCGAGCAGGAGGCCCAGGGAGGCGAGGACGATGCCGGTCACCCGCGGCCCGGTGGTCAGCCGGCCCATCGCCGCGCCCGACCAGATGCCGATGAAGGAGATCACGAGGATGACCACCGCGAAGGCGAGGACCGTCCCGCCCACCACCCCGGCCGCAGCCGAGACGTTGGCGCCGGAGTAGCCGAGCTGCTGCAGGCGGTTCGAGAGCGCCCCTCCGGCCGAGAGGAACCAGACTCCCACGCCGGCGACGGCGACCGCTCCGAGCAGCCACAGCACACTCTCGACGAGCAGCAGGACCCGCCCCAGGGTGAGCGATCCGGGAACCCGTGGTCGTTGCATCTGAACTTGCTCCTGTCGGGTGGTCGAGGTGGCGACCGGATCGGCCTGCCGCATCCGGCGACTATAGATGGGGTCGGGCGGTCACGTCTGAATTCGGGTCCGACGCGCCGGCCGGCCGGTCGCCGTCGACGGGTCGGTCGGCGGACGCCGGCGTGGCGGATCCGGAGCCAAAGAAATACGCATGCAGTTCCGGCCAGTAGTGGAGGAGGAGGACGGCAGCTCCGGCTGCCGGCCCGAACACCCACGTCTCCACCGAGTTGGTCATGAAGCCGATCAGGTAGACGGCGAGCGCGATTTCGGCGACGGCGAGCAGCGGCCGGGCGCCGGCGCCACGCGCCGTCACCTGCTGCTCCACGACGACGAGGGCGATGCCGATGACGACCAGGAGGAGGGCGAGCACGGTCACCCCGCTCCCGGTGAGCGACTGCTTGTCGACCAGCCCGGTGAGCGAGATCCCCGTGCTCGCGCCGCCGATGATGAGGACCTCGAGGGCCAGGGCGGCGATCAGCACCATGATGGCCGCCTGGCAGTACAGGATCGTCCGCGCCACCCTGAGGCGCATGGGGAGCCGGCTGCCACCGAAACGCATGGGCGCAGATTAAGCCGCCGCCCGGGGCACTGGGTTGTTTGTGAACACTTCGTAGCCGGCCGGCGGCCTCTCGACGCGCCGGGCTGCCGCGGCCACAGCCCCTCGGGGGCGCCGGTGGTCAGCTCGGCGCGGTCACCTCTTCCGCGTCGGGCATCGCCTCCAGGGCGGCGACCACGGCGCGGGTGAGCTGCGTCGGCGTCGACGCCCCCGAGGTGACCCCCACCCTGCGGACGCCCCGAAACCACTCCGGCCGCAGCTCGGCGGCGGTGTCGACCAGGAACGCCGGCTTGTGTCCCAACTCCTCGACGACCTGGGCCAGACGCCGGCTGTTGCTGCTCCGCCGGCTCCCCACCACCACCACGCAGTCGACGTCGTCGGCGGCCAGCACCGCCGCCTCCTGGCGCTCCTGGGTGGCCCGGCAGATCTCGTTGTGGACCTCGATCTCGGGGAAGCGCTCGGTGAGGCGGTCGATGATGGCCTGGGTGTCCCACATCGACAGAGTGGTCTGGCAGGTGACCGCCAGACGGGTCCCGGGGGCGAACTCCAGGGCATCTGCCTCTTCGATTGATTCAATCAGCGTGGTGTTGTCCGGCGCGACGCCCATCACTCCCGCCGGCTCGGGATGGCCGCGCTTGCCGATGTAGATGACGTGCACCGCGCGCGCGGTCAGCTCGCGGACCAGGTCGTGGGTGCGCGTGACGTCGCTGCAGGTCGCGTCGACGATGGTCAGGCCACGCTCGCGGGCGGCGTCCACCACCTGGGGGGAGATGCCGTGGGCGGTGAAGATGACCGTGCCCTCGGTGATCTGCGCGAGGCCCTTCATCCGGTCGGATTCCGCCACCAGGCGGACACCGGCCTCCTCCAGCTCGCGGGTGGCGTGCTCGTTGTGGACCAGGTAGCCGAGCATGGTCACCGGCTTGCCGTCGCTCTCGGCGCCGACCCTCTTGGCCAGCCGGATCGCCTCGACCACACCGTGGCAGTATCCACGGGGACGGATGCGCACGACCTCCATCCGGATCAGTCTACGCGAGGCCCCCCGCCCGCCCCCCGGCCGGCACCTTCAACCGCTCAGCGCCGCCCGTCCCTCGGGGAGGCGATCCGCCGCCGGGGCGTCCAGGGCCAGGTGGGGGCGAGCCCGGCGCTCGCGGCCGGCGAGCAGCATCCAGGCGTAGAAGCAGGCCCCGACGCCCAGGCCGATGGCGATCTTGACTCCCCCGGGCATGCCGCTCGGGGAGACGAAGGCCTCCAGGGTGCCGGACACCACCAGCAGCAGGATCACGGCGAGAGCGAGCCCCAGGGTCTCCCGGCCGGCACGGGCGAGCGCTTCGGCCCGCTCCAGCATCCCGGGCCGCAGCACCGCGTCGCCCAGACGCAGGCCCACCGCGCCGGCGGTGACGAAGATGCTCATCTCCAGCACCCCGTGAGCGGCGATCAGCGACCAGAACGCGTAGTCGTAGCCACCAGCGTGGATGGCGGCTCCCAGCGTGCCCAGGCCCCAGCCCTGAAAGAAGATCAGCAGGGCGGTGGGAACGCCGGCGCAGAGGCCGAGGATGAGGATGAGCAGGGCCACCTCCATGTTGTGCAGGAAGATGCTGGGGTCGGCCAGGAAGGGCTGGGGGAGGGTGATCCCGGACCCTCCCTGCGCCATCTCCGCGAAGAGGGAGCTGGGCACCAGGAGTCCGCGCAGGTCGGGCCGGAGGTCGTAGGCGAGCCAGCCCGCGACGACCCCGGAGAGGAGGCAGGCGAGAGAGGCGAGGAAATACCCGGCGTTGGCCCGGAAGGCCCGGGGCGCCCCGGTCGCGAAGTAGGCGACCGCGTTGTGGAACCGGGGGGCGGAGCCGCGGTTGAGCAGCACGTGGGCGCGCCCGCAGAGCGAGTTGAGGTACTCGGTGACGGGCTGATCGGGGAAGTCCCGCCGGGCGATGGCGAGGTCGCTCGCGGTGCGCCGGTAGAGGATCGCGAAGCGTTCGATGTCAGCCGCCCCCAGGCTGCGGAGGTGGTTGCCCGCGAGCGCCGCGGTTCGCGTCTCCAGCTCAGCCCAGCGGGTGCGGCGGCCGGCGGAGAACGATTCCAGGTTCATGGCATCCAGGGCGGGCGAGCACCGGGGCCGGCTGGGGAGCCGAACGGCGGCGAGGGGGGCGGTCCCCCGCTCTCGAAGCGCGGCGCGAGCTGCATGAAGAGCCGCTCCAGGAAGAGCTCCGGCGGCCACATCCGCTCGGGGGCCCCGGGCGGTAGCTCCATCCGGTCGAGCAGCCTCACCGTGAGCCGTCCCGCCAGGTCGGCGCGCTGCTCCGGTCGGAGTCCGGGGCGGCTCAGGAAGGTGCGCACCGCCGAAAGCTCGTGCTCGCCCAGACGGCTGAGGCCGTCGATGCCGGGACCGGGTTCACGGGTGCGCAGGTACACGGGCGCGGGAGCCGTCGCGGTCAGGAGTGTGACCGGGCTCCGCTCCCGCACCACCACGGTTCCGGCGACGAGGTCGCCGAGACGCCGGGACTGGGGGTGGAAGAAGAGCAGGATGGCCCCCACTCCGAAGATGTCGACGATGTAGGCCGCGCTGCGGAGGAAGTACTCGCCGCTGCTCGCGGTGCTGCCGTCGACCCGGATCACCCGGATGCCCATGGCGGACTTGCCCAGCGTCCTGCCTCCGCTCACGGCCTCCGAGATCGTGAAGTAGAGGACGGCGATGATCACCCAGGAGGCGACCAGCAGGTAGGAGAGGAGGCTGAAGACGACGAGCGTGTTGGCCTCGCTGCTGTTGCCGGCGGCCGCCGCCGCGATCGCGATGACCAGCACCGAGACGATGAGGAGCAGGCAGCCGAGGACGAGAAGATCCAGCAGCGCCGCGGTGAGACGTGTGGCCACTCCCGCGACCCGGAAGGAGATGCCGACGTTGTCGGCCGTCGTGACCCGCTGGGTGTCGTAGCCAGTGTTCACGCTCGGTTCATGGCCGCCTGAGGAATATCAGGTAGAAGGCTCCGAACACCAAGACAATTCCGATATTCACCATCAGCCGTTCCCAGGGTAGGTTTCTGAAGAATGCAACATCCAGACCGACAACGATGGCCACCATCGCGACCAGGTAGAGGACGAGACCCGCGTTTCTGCTCATTTCAGGTGAGACCTCCTTGCGACCGCATCATCGCCGCTCGAAGCGGATGGGCTTGCACCTGCGCCCCTGGTGGGGTGTGACGGCGCGCCCCCGCTCTTCGCCACCCGAGCGATGGCTTTCTTGCCCTGCGCGGCGCGCGAGGTCACGGCCGCCGCTCGCGCGGCCCACGACCTCGCATCCTCGCCCGGCGTGGCCAGAAGGCCGGACGCCGTGAACTCCTCACCGAGTCGCACTCGGTTCCAGAGGGCTCCGATGAGGAGGAACTCGGAGAGGAAGAAGAGCCAGGTGGCGAGCAGGAAGAAGAGGGCCAGGCTCTGACCGTAGGTGTCGAACCCGTGGGCCAGCTTGGCGTAGAGGGGGAAGAGGAGGGTGATCAGCTCGATGAGCACGCCGGAGACCAACGCCCCGGGCCACAGCTGGCGGATGCGGAAGGTCCGGTTGGGCACCAGGCGGTAGATGGTGAGCGTGAGGGCTCCCATGGCGAGGAACCCGGCCACCGGTCCGATCCCGGCCATCACCGGGATCAGGTTCATCAGGGTGTTGGCCGCGACCGCGATCAGCAGGCCCGCCACCAGGACAAACATCATCACGGCGCCCATCGCGCGCTGGCGCAGGAAGCCGCGCTGGGGAAAGTCGAAGATGCGGCTCAGGCAGAACTCCAGGGATCCGAAGAAGTTGGTGACGCCCCAGAGCAGGCCCAGGATGCCGGCGATGCCCAGCAGCCCCGCGTAGTGGTGCAGGTCCAGGGTGACCAAGGTGGTGAGATCTTTGCCGCTCTGACCCGGGAGGGCCCTGAGGATGGCGGTCTGCGCCTGGCTCTGGATGCCCGGGCCGTTCACCACCAACCCGATGATGGCGAGGGCCCCGAGGATCATCGGGAACATCGCCATCACCGCGTTGAAGGCCAGGCCGGAGGCGTGACTCCCGCTGTGGGTCGAACCGTATGCACTGAGGACCCGTCCCGGGGTGCTGGCCCGGAGACGGGGCGGAAGCGCGCGCCGGGCGCGGGCGGCGATTGCGGGTCCGCCCTCCCGGGGCGTGGCCGTTTCCATCACCCCATTCTGGCCGGGCGGTGGCGACGGTGGGACCACCCACGCTACTCGACGATGGCGACCGTCTGACCCTCCTGGACGACCTCGCCCTTGGCGGCCAGGATGGCGGTCACGGTGCCGGAGATGGGGCTGGTCACCGGGATCTCCATCTTCATGGACTCGAGGACCATGATCGTCTCGTCCTCCTCGACCCGCTGGCCCACCTCGGCGACGATCCGCCAGAGGCTTCCCAGCACCTCGGCCTTGACCTCCACCGGGTCGTCACCGTGCCCGCAGTCGGGGGGCGAGCCGGTCGGGGAGGGCACAGGTGCCCTTCCCGACCGATGCCCTCATCACCTGGCTCCGATCACGCCCCGACGACGAGCAGGCGGTTGTCCACCCAGCCCGTCCAGCCGTTCGAGCAGAGGACGTGGGCCCATGCCCCGCGCACCTCGGTCACCTGGACCGGAAGGTGGCCGCCGAGAGTGGCCACCACCGCTCCGGCGGGGTCGGGGGCGGCCCATGCCTGCATCCCCTGGGGCGGGACCTTGTGGCCGGGGGTCCAGGCCGGCTGGGCAGGAGCCGGAGCCGGCGCGGGCACCGCCGCGACCTCCGGCGTGAACGGCGCGCCATAAGCCTGTCCGGAGCCGCCGGCTGCGGCCGTGGTCGCCTCTGCGAGCGGGCCCGGGGTCGCCTCGAACTCGATGGGCGCGGTCGACGCCGGGTAGCTCTGACCCGGGGAGTCGAGCGGGTGGTAGGGCGATGCGAGCGGCTCGAAGGTCGTCTCCCCCGCGTCTCCCCAGGGGCTGGCGGCCGGTGCCGGCTCCACGGCATCGATGACCGAGGCATCCGCGACGGGTAGCTCCTCCTGCTCCGTCCCAAGGGCGCCGGTTGATGCGTCCGTCGTGGCGACCTCGGTTGCGGAAGCGGCCGACGGCCAGGCCCAGGGACTCGGTGCAGGGGCCGCCTCGACCTCGGGAGCAGCCTCTGCCCCGGGGGCGGCCTCGACCTCGGCCGTCGCAGCCTCGGGTGCCGCCTCCGACGCGGGAGCCGAGTATGCCGGCTCGGGGTAGGCCATCGATCCCGTGTCCTCGGCCTCCGGAGCCGCCTCGGGGGCGGTCTCCACCACAGGGGCGGCGTCGGCTTCGGGTGCCGGCACGTACTCGGGAACCGGCGCGTACTCGGGGATCGCCGCGTCCTCGGGAGCCGCGGCCTCCTCCGGGACGGCGGTCTCACCCGCTGCCGCGGCGACGTCGGCTGCTTCGGCCCCGCCCACAGCGGCAAAGGCTGCGCTGGCCCCCGCCGGCGACCATGACCAGGTCGAAGGAGCGGCGTCGGAGATGCCGTCCGCCACCGAGGCGGAATCGGCAGCGGCGCCTGCGATGGCCGGGACGGCCGCATCCGTCGCCGCGCCGGCGACACCGACCACCTCGGTCGCTTCGACCGGCGTCGTGGATGCCTCGGCGGTCACCCCGGTGAGCCGGAGCACGGCGCTCCAGGTCCGGTGCAGCTCGCTGACAGCGGTGAGGAGGCTGTGCTTGGTCAGCCCGTCGAGCACGATCCAGGTGCTGATCACCACCTGCTCTCCGGCCGGGTCGAGGCTGGCGATCACCGGGCCCGGACGCCGCTCCTCGAGCTCGACCAGGTCGGCGGCGAGGTCGCCGCTCCCCGCCGGATGGGTCGCCTCAGCCAGGTCGACGACGCTGCGCAGGACCAGTCGGTCCCCTCCGTTCGGGAGGGTCGCAGTCACCTCCGCGCCTCTGCTCGCCAGCCCCAGGGTGAATTCCGCACCCTGGTCGGCGTCCTCCTCTACGCACCGAACGTCGCTGTCGGCGCTGCACCAATCGAGGATGCGCTGCTTTTCGTCAGTGGCCATGGCCCGGGAACCTCCTGTGGAGCGGCCCGATCCGCTCTCGGAGCGAGGGGGAGGGGGAAATTCTCGCAGGAAGTCGGCTGTGGGGGGCGCTTTTTGTCAGGTTAATCAAGAAACAGACGAAAGCCCTGGGGGCTCGGGTCCATGCCGATTGCCCGATAAAAGGCGTGGGCCTCGGTGCGTCGCTGGCTGGAGAGCAGCTGGAGCCGGTGGCAGTTCGCCTCGCGCGCCCTCCGGGCCGCCTCGTCCATGAGGGCGCGGCCGACCCCCCGACGGTGATGCCGGTCGTCGACGACCACGTTTTCGACGGCGGCCCAGGGACGCCCCCCATGGGTCAGGCTCGGCCGGACGATGAGGAGGTCCACGGTCCCGGCGACCACTCCGTCCACGGTCGCCACCAGCACGGTGCGGTCCGGGTCGGCGGCGATGCCGGCAAACTCCGCCTCCGCCGCAGGCACGGTGAGCGGCGGCTCGGGGGAGAGCCCGCCGGAGAGCTGCGCGTAGAGGGTCATCAGGGCCGGGACGTCGGCCACGGCCGCGGGACGGACCTCGACGCTCATGCCGGGGGATTCTGCGCGGGAG
>Ga0224557_1002814_pt1 | contig 14286 bp, 11 predicted proteins | sample 714S31014metaG_FD_180677 | JGI IMG/M metagenome (GOLD analysis project Ga0224557, IMG submission 180677) | Peat soil microbial communities from Stordalen Mire, Sweden - 717 S3 10-14 | ecosystem: Environmental > Terrestrial > Soil > Wetlands > Peat | place: Sweden: Norrbotten County, Stordalen...
CTCGGAACCCCAAAAGAAACCTGCTTATCAGTGAAAATGCTGCCTGGCGGGGTGGTCTACTTTTACTCCGCCACGTCACGCCGCTAACGCGGTGTCACGTGGTCTATTTTTGCTCCGGCGCGTACACCCGCGCGAAGTGAAGACGAAATTCAGCAAGAGCATTACGACATATTTCTTCCCGGTTGGGCAGGAGGTTGGGGAGATCGTCAGGGATTGGGTCCGCTATCTGAAGGACGAAAAACCGTGGGGCAATGACGATCCTCTCTTTCCTGCGACGCGAGTCGCGGTCGGCCCGTCGCGCCAATTCGAACCGTGCGGACTGGACCGGAAGCACTGGAGCACGGCGACGCCGATCCGCAAGATTTTCCGCGAGGCTTTCGAGCGGGCTGGGCTGTCGTATTACAACCCGCACAGTTTGCGAAAGACGCTAGGGCGAATGGGCGAGCAACTCTGCAAATCTCCCGAAGCATTTAAGGCATGGAGCCAGAACCTGGGCCATGAGCATGTGCTGACCACATTGACGAGCTATGGAACTGTACGGACAGAACGGCAAGGCGAGATTATCCGCGAATTGGCCAAGGGGCCAGAGCACTCAAAGCCAGAGACGAGCACACTCGTCAAGGATTTGGTCGAAGGGCTTCGCAAATCTGGCGTGGTGATTCGCGCACAAGGCAAATGATTCCGATTGTCTTGTCACTTCGGAATGGTGCGCTACTCAGGCCGCCGAGTTCCTGAACGGCAGCACCTTGCCGCCGCGTTGGGTATGCTCCAGGAAGGCTGCCCAGTCCTGCATCATCTTGGTGCGTGGCTCCAGGTAGAGCGCATGGTTATATGCGGCGCTGACCTCGTTGCGCGGCGCGTGGGCAAGTTGAAGCTCGATGTGGTCGTGGTTGTATCCCTGTTCATGCAGGATCGTTGAGGCAACCCCACGGAAGCCGTGGCCGGTCATTCGCCCCTTGTATCCCATGCGTTCAAGCGCCTTGAGAATTGTCATATTGGACATTGGCTTTTCCGAATCCTGCTCGCCCGGAAACACCAGCGCCTTGTCGCCGGAGATGGTACGCAAAAGCTCAAGCACTTCGATGGCCTGAGAGGAAAGCGGCACAATGTGCGGCGTCTTCATCTTCATCCGGGTTGCGGGAATCGACCAGCGCCGGGCGTCAAAGTCGAATTCTTCCCAACGCGCCCCAATCAGTTCACTGGTGCGGACAAAGGTGAGGGCCATGAGCTTGATTGCCAGCCGCGTCAGTTGTCGTCCCTCGTAGACCTCAATGGCTCGGAGCAGCGCCGGAAGCTCTTTGGCATCGATACGCGCCATGTTCTGTTTGCGCGTGGGTTTCAGGATGTCAGAGGGACGAATCTCTGCGGCAGGGTTGCGCTTGGCGTATCCGTGCGCCACAGCATAGCGGCAGACCATGCCGACAATCTGGAGAATCCGCTTCGCCATGTCAGAGGCTCCACGAGCTTCGATGTCCTTGGCAAGCCGGACAAGCTCCATTGGCTCGACTTCCGCGATTGGCCTGTCCCCCAGAATCGGATAGACGTTGGCCTTGAGGCGGTTCTGGGTTGTCTCAGAGTGGCGGGCGCTCTTGTTGCCGCGCCAGTGCTCCAGCCATTGCTCGGCAATCTTTTTGAAAGTGTGTTCCGTGGCGACTATGACGGCGGTCTTCTCGGCCTTGCGCTCCCCCATCGGGTCGATTCCGTTGACAAGCTGCCTGCGGGCCATCGCGTGGCGCTCACGGGCGTCGGCCAGGGACAACTCCGGGTAGGTTCCAAGTGCCATGAGCTTCTCTTTGCCATCGAAGCGATACTTCCAGCGCCAGAGCCTGCCACCGTTGGGCTTGACTAGCAGGTAGAGACCATGACCATCGGAAAGTTTGTATGGAGCGGCTCCAGGCTTGGAGCGGCGGATTCCTGTATCAGTCAGCGCCATGCGTATACCCCCCAATATCGGGCCGGTTTTGTCCGGTACCCCCAAATTCTGGAATTGATACCCCCAGATATACCCCCAGGGGAACATGGCTTCCACAGTACACCTTTGGACGCAAAAAGACAAAAGCCGCTGATTTTTCAGCGGCTTATCTTGATCCCTTGGATTGTATTGGATGTCCTAGAATCTCTAAATGGTAGGCACGACTGGATTCGAACCAGCGACCTCTTCCGTGTCAAGGAAGCGCTCTAACCAACTGAGCTACGCGCCTAGATGCGACACAAGTTAGTTTAACAGGGCCGTGGCGATGGGGGAAGACCGGATCGGCTCTTTGCGCCGCGCAAGACGGGTTCGCGGGGGAATCGCCGGCGCAGGCAGGAGGACGGTGGGTGCGGGCGGCCTGTGGCGGGCGGCATATGTTACAAATCTGTTAAAATTGGCGCTCAAGGAGTACGGCAAGCTCGCAAGCCCGCCGCATCGATCCCCCATGATTCTCTATCTCATGCGCCATGCGAATGCCGGAACCATTCGCGAAAACCCCGTTCTGGACACCAAGCGAGGCCTCATCAAAGAGGGCAAAGAGCAGTGCATGCTGATGGCGCGGGTGCTGAACGCGCTCAAGGCGCCCATTGACGCAATCGTTTCAAGCCCCTTGAAACGCGCCCTGCAGACGGCGCAACTGGTGGGCACGGAGCTGGGGTACGAAGCCAAAGTGGAGATCAGCCCGGCACTGGGATTGAATGGGAATTACGAGGATTTCCAGAAACTCTTGGCCAAGTATGCCGACCGCGAAGGGATTCTGGTGGTGGGGCACAATCCCAGCATCTTCCAGTTTCTGGGGCGGCTCATCACGGGCAACGGCGGAGCGGCGATCCGCATGCGCAAGGCGTCGATCGCGCGCGTGGACATGAGCCACCACCCGCCGCGGTTGCAACTGCTGATCGATCCGCGCACGGCACGCAGCCTCTACGCGAGCGTGACGAAGAGCGCGCGGAAGTAGCCCGCCGCCTGCCAAGGCAGCGCGCGAAGGCTTATTGATCCGGCCCGAAATGAGTGTGACTTCATTCCCACCCTTTTCCGCATAGAACGCGGAAAAGGATGGGGCACCCCAACAGTGTTTTTGGGCCGGATCAATAAAACCGGTGCGCTGCAGTTGCAAGCAGCCGCGGATTTCCAAGCTGGACAGGAGCGGGCTCATCATCGTGCCGCCGCCGGTCCCTCCGCAGGGATCGGCTGGTTGCCGCTGCATTCATTTTCACGATCCCAATTCACGTAAATGGGGTTGCCGATGAGCCACAACTTGCCATCGGGCGCGGCAACCTGCGCGCGAATCCAGTGGCGGCGGCCGTCGCTTGTCCAGGGCAGAGTCTGCGTCGCCTCCGCGGTGGAGATGGCTGCGCCAGAGGCAGGCGTGATGTCGTTGCTGTCTTCGATCCAATGCAAGATTCCGTCCGCGGCTGCCAGAACGCGCGCATGGAACTCCACCGCTTCGCCCTGCGCAGCGTCGAGTTGATCTCCGGCGGCGATCGACTGGCTGCCGGCGCGAGCCGTGAGTTCGAGCAGCCGGTCGCGGGTCCCCGTAACGTCAATGAAGACGTGGCCCGCGCGGATGCCGTCGAGAATTGCGGGCGTGGAGAGTTCGGTAGCATAGACGACGGTCGTGGGGCTGCCGATGGAGCCGATCCGATCGAGCGGCTGCATGGGACGGTGATTATCGCTGCCGCCGATTCCCGTGAGGCGGCAGCCGCGATTGAGTTCGCGGTTCCAGAAAGGAAGATCGGAGAGGCCGTACTGCTGGCTGCCGCCGTTGACGGCCTCGACGCCCGTGAGCAAACGCATATCGACGGGCGTGGAAGGCTTCCATCCGCAGCCGAGACAGATTTCGCCGCTCGGAGCCAGCGGATGATTGATGGCGGTAATCGCGCCCACGCGCGCGGCGTTGCGCAGCAGCGTGTTTACGTCGGGAACCGTTCGGCTGTCGAGACGGAAGTCGATGAAATCCGTGCTGCCGAGGAAGTTGATGTGGCCCTCGAAGGTGGTGATTTCGCGGCCAGGGATCAAAAGCACTTTGTCGAAGTACGGCTGCAACTCGCGCATGGCGTCGTATTGCGAGCTGGCATTGTGATCGGTGATGGCGATGAAGTCCAGGCCGCGGCGGGCCGCGGCGTCGACGGTAAAGAAAACCGGGCAGGGAACTGCTTTTCCGGTTTGGCTGGGGCATTGGCCGTCGCTGTGCGCGGTGTGCATGTGCAGGTCGCCGCGAAACCAGGCAGGCCCGGCGCGCAGCGGCTCGCGGAGGACCGGCGGCTCACTGGCGACTGCGCCGGAGCGCGAGAGATAGACATGAATGGTGTAGTGCGATGCGACGTTGGCGCGAATGTTGGGCACGCCGATCAAAACATTCCAGGCGCCGGAGGGAATGGCGCCCGGCAGGCACGAGGGAGTGGCGTCCATCAGTCCGACGGTGAGCGTGGCTTTGTTGCCGCCGCTCCAGCAGCGCAGCCCGGCGGGGTCGAGCAGGCCGAGGTCGAGGGCGGTGTGCTGCTCTTTGCCGGTATAGGTAATCGTGATGGTCACGCGCTCCGTGCCGGCGGGAACGGAAAAGGGAACTTGCACATAGCTCCGATTTTCGGAGCCGCGCACCGTGCCTTCGAGGACGAGATCCGCCGTCGCAGGCTGTGCCGCGGGTGCAGCCTGAGATGCGCCGGCAGCGGCTGCGGCGGTGGGACGGCAGAGCAGCAGGCAGACGAGCGCCAGGCCAGGCGCGACGGCTTGGAATGCAGTCAAGAATGGTTTCCTTGGAACCGGCATATTCCTCCGATGCACTGGGCGCTCCAGAAAGAACCAGGGCATATGATGGAATTGTCAGTCCGTTCAGCTATATTTGCCAAGGAACTTGAATCGCGCCGTCCGGGCCTGTGTTCCGGACGCCGCGAAGCAGGCTGAACCGGCCAGCGGCAGGAACGGCCGAAGCCGGACGGCAGAGGTGAAAACCGTGAAACCAGCAACGGGAATGGTTGCAACTTTAATAGGAATGGCGATGGCGTTTTCCGCCATTGCCCAGGGAGAGACGAAGATGTCGATATGGGGTCATACCGCGGATGGAACTGCCGTCCCGATTTACACGTTGACCGATGGGCAGATTGAAGTGAGAGTGACGGCCTACGGAGCGCACCTGATGAGCGTGAAAGCTCCGGACCGCACGGGCAAGCTGGCGGACGTTGTGCTGGGCTACGACACGCTGGATACGTATCTGATCAAGCCCAATCCGTATATCGGCGCTATTGTGGGGCGCTACGGCAATCGCATTGCGCACGGCAAGTTCACGCTGGATGGAAAGACCTACCAGATCCCCCTCAATAACGGTCCCAACGCGCTGCACGGAGGCCCCAAGGGGTTCGACGAGTATGTGTGGCAGGCGAAGGAAGTGCCGGGCGGCGTCGAGTTTACGCATGTGAGCCCCGATGGCGACATGGGATTTCCGGGCACAATGAGCGCAACAGTCCGCTACACGCTCAAGGGAAGCACGCTGCACATCGAGTACACGGCCACGACGGACAAGGCAACCGTGGTGAACCTGACCAACCACGCGTACTTCAACCTGCATGGCGACGACCAGGGCAACAATCTCGACCAGAAGATCGAAATCGACGCCGACCGCTACACGCCGGTGGACGCGACGCTGATTCCGACGGGCGAGTTGGCGCCGGTGGCCGGGACGCCGCTGGACTTCCGCAAGCCGGAGGTCATCGGCGCGCGCATCGATGCCAACTTCGCGCAACTGAAGATTGCCGGCGGCTACGACCACAACTGGGTGCTGAACGGCAAGCCGGGAACGCTGCATCTGGCGGCGATCGTGACCGATCCGGTGAGCGGGCGCAAGCTGACGGTGGAGACAACCGAGCCGGGAGTGCAGTTCTACTCCGGCAACTTCCTGAATGGCAGCTTCACCGGACGGCACGGCGTGAAGTATGAGAAGCACGCCGGGTTCTGCCTGGAGACGCAGCACTTCCCGGATTCGCCGAACCATCCGGATTTCCCGAGCACGGAACTTAAGCCCGGCGAGACGATGCATTCGACCACGACGTTCACGTTTGGAGTTGAAAAGTAGCAGCCATGTTTATGTAGCGCCGGCCTCCCGGCCGGCTGTACTGGCGGCGTCCACGCCGCCAGAGAAACTTGAAGCCGTCGAATCGAAAGCATGCGGGGGTCTGGAGACCCCCCGCTACAGCCGGTCTGGAGACCGGCGCTACATTTCGCGGCCTTCCACTTCTCGAGCCACCCAAGCCCCTCCGGCGCAGCGGAGGCGGGGATGTATTTGCAGCCGACGGCAGAGTTACTTCGCATGAGCGCTGAGCTGATCGAGCGTGCGCTTCAGGTCGTCGAGCTTCTGGCCGGCCTCGGCCAGTTTGCCTTCCGAGGTGAGGCGCTGATAGTCGGCGAAGTCGCGGCTGGCTTGCGCAATGAGCGCATGGACGTCAGTTGAAGGTTGCGGCGCGCCGGCGGGCGCAGCCGTGGGCTGCGATTGCGGCGATTCCGCGCCGGTGAGCGAAGGGGTCTGCGCTCCGAAGAGCGAAGCCAGCGCCGCTTCAAAGTTGGGGCCGTAGGCGAGGCGATCCTGCAGCGCCAGCACGACGAGCCGCAACTCCGGCATGGGACTGCGCTCGGCCTGGAGGTAAATGGGCTCCGCATAGAGCAGGGCCTGCCCACAGGGAATTACCAGAAGGCTGCCGCGAATGACGTGCGAGCCCTGCTGATTCCAGAGCGTGAGCTGCCCGGAGAGTTGCGCATTCTGGTCGATGCGCGCTTCAATCTGCTGCGGCCCGTCGACCAGCCGCGTCTTGGGAAAATCGAAGACTACGGCGGTTCCGTAATGCGCGCCGTCGCTGCGCGCCGCAATCCAGCCGATCAGGTTGTTGCGGTTGATGGGCGTGAAGGGCAGAATTTCGACGAATTCGAGGCCGCCCGATTCGCCGGGAAGCGTCATGAGCACGAAATTGGGATGCATGGGCTGCGCGTTCTGGTCGCCGCTCTGGCTGGAGCCGTTTTCCGTGGCCACGCTCCACTGATCTTCGCGGTTGTAAAAGACCTCGGGATCGGTCATGTGATAGAGACCGTACACATCGGCTTGCAGGCTGAGCAGCACTTCGGGATAGCGCACGTGGGCGCGCAGCCACGCGGGCATTGCGGACGCGTCCTTGAATAGTCCCGGATAGATGCCGCGCCATGCGGCGAGGATGGGGTCGGACGAGTCGAAGACGTAGAAGGTGACCGTGCCGTCGTACGCGTCAATCACCGCCTTCACGCTGTTGCGGATGTAATTGACCGATTGCCCGTTGAGATCGGCCGGCGCGGAGTAAGGGTAAGTGGCGGATGAAGTGTAGCCGTCAATGATCCAGGAGAGGCGCCCGTCGTCGCCGACCACGATGTAGGGATCGCGATCGAAGGTGAGGAACGGCGCCAGGGCCGTAACGCGCGCCAGCACGTTGCGCCGCATCAGCAGGCGGCTCTGGGCCGTGATGTCGTCGCTGAAGGGAACCTTGGTCAGGTCGCCGCGATCGAAGGCCAGCAGCACGCGGCGCAAAAAGCCGCCCATCGCAATGCCGCCCGTGCCTTCGTACGTGGAAAGATTGTTGCTTTGCCCCTGCGGGTAGTTGAACTCCTGCTGATCGGTTTTGACGTAGACATCGGTGTTGGTCATCTCGCCAAAGTAGATCTCGGGGCGCGTGATCTTGAGGCCGGGCACGGTGCTCTGCACGGGCATATTCGAGAGATAGAGCGTGGGCAGGCCCTCGGTCGAGAATCCGTTGACGGGATTCATGGTGATGCCGTAGCCGTGGGTGTAGATGAGCTTGTCGTTGACCCAGTTGCGGCTGCTCTCGGGCAGCTTATCCACGTTCAGCTCGCGAACCGCGAGCATGACCTGGCGTAACGCGCCGTTGATCTGGTAGCGGTCGATGTCGATGCCGGGGAAGTCGTAGTAGGTGCGGATCTCCTGCACCTGGCGCAACGTGTCCTGCAAGGCGCCCACGTCCCACAGGCGGATGTTCTCGAGCGTGGCCTGATTGTGTTCGGGATCGGCCGCGGCCACCGTGGTTTCAGCGGGGAACTCGCTCTGGGCGAAGCCGTCGAGGCCGTAGGCCTGGCGCGTCAGGGCGATGTTGCCGGCGATGTAAGGCCGCTCGCGGTCGAGCTGGTTGGGTTTGACGATGAAGGTGCTCACGTACCATCCGGCCACGCCGGCCACGATCCAGCAAGCTGCCGCGGGAACGATGGCCGCCAGCAGCCAACGCGCGCGCGGCTTGAGCAGGCCGCCGGCGAAGGCAATCGCCGCCCCGAGCAAGAGCGCCACGCTGATGAACAACATGCCTGTCAGCGTGATGTGTGCGTCGGTGTAGGTGACGCCGGAGAAGATGGTGTGCGATTCGAAGAGGAGATCGAAGCGGCCGACGTACTCGCGAATGGCCAGCGTGAGGAGCAGAAAACCCGCGGCAATGGATACGCCGCGCCAGATGGATGAAGCGGAACCGCGGAACTGACCGCTGCGCAGGCGTCCGCCGCCGGCGGCGACGAGGAAGAGCACGGCGAGAATCGAGACGAGCACGGCCAGCGTGAGCAGCCAGCCGGCGATGAGCTCCCAGGCCGGCAAGGTGAAGAGATAGAAACCGAGCGGGCGGCCGAAGATGGGATCGGCGGAATTTGCGGCCGTCGCAGGCGCATACCAATAAAGCGCCAGCGTGGGCCATTGCGACTCGATAGCGAAGCCGGTGACGACGGAGACGATCAGCGCGGCGATGAGGGCGACGATACGCAGGACCTTTGCCACGGGCAGCTCGACGGGTTGGCCGGCGAAGAAGATGGTGTGCGTTTCCGGCAGATCGTCCCGATGGCCGCGGCCGAGAGCGAGGAAGGCGCCGAAGAGGACGAGAAACGTGGCCCCCGCAAAGGCTGCGAAGGTTCCCCACTGGAGCCAAAAGGTCTTCCAGAAGACGGGCGCGTAGCCGAGCGAGCCGAACCACTGCAGATCGACCCAATAGGAGATGGCGGCGCGGCCTCCGATGAGGACGAGGACGACAAGCGCGATCAGGAAGTAAATAAGAAGGCTCAAGCGACGCGGTTTTTGAGGCATCGGGAAATTGATGGTTTCGGGCATTTCCTGCTCCACTCAGGCGTTTTGTGCGCACTGAGATACGCAAGAATTGTACAGCGGCGGGGATGGGACCGACGCGCCGTCAGATCAGCTCGGAGTGGCCGGTGACGCCCAGTTCCTTCACGATCTTGCCTACGTCCTGCGAGTGGTTGCGGTGGGCGATCAGCAGCGCGTCTTCGGTATCGACGACGACCAGGTTCTTCACGCCCACCAGGGCCACAAATTTTCTCGGACTGAAGATGTAGTTGTCGTTGGCCTCGATCGTGATGTGGCCGCCGGTGTCGGTCACGTTGCCTTCGGCGTCGCCGCGCATGCGCGTCTCGAGCTGGTACTCGTAGAGCGAGGCCCATGAGCCGAGATCGTTCCAACTGAACTCCGCCGGAATGCAGTAGAGGTTCGAGAGGTGCTCTCCCTTGGCGGACCTGGGCTCAAGGACCGCGTAGTCGACGGAGATGTTTTCGCACTTGGAATACGTGGCGCGGAAGATCTCGTCGAAGTGCGGCGCGCCCCAGGCGGCGGCGATGGATTCGAGCAGCGGAGCGGTTTCCGGCAGGTGCTCGCGGACGGCGTTGGCCAGGGTGCGGGCCGACCAGATGAAGATGCCGGAGTTCCAGTAGTAGTTGCCCGCGGCCACAAACTCCTCGGCGCGGTTCTGATTGGGCTTCTCGATAAAGCGGCGCACGTGGAGCGCGGAGTCGTCACGGGTCAGGTCGCCGGTTTCGATGTAGCCGTATCCGGTTTCAGCGCGCGAGGGCTCGATGCCCAGCACCACCATGTTTTCGCCGGCCGCCGCCACCGCGATGCCCTTCTGCAGAGCCTTGAGGAAACGCGGCTCGTCGGCAATCACGTGGTCCGAGGGGAAAACGCCCAGCACAGCTTCCGGGCTTTCGCGCTCGATAAGGAAGGCGGCAAGACCGCAGGCAGGGGCGGTGTTGCGGGCCATCGGCTCCTGCACAATTTGCGCGGAGGGCAGGCCGGGCAACTGGTCGGCGATCTCGTGGGCCAGATACTCGTTGGTGATGACCCAGGTCTTTTCCAGAGTGGTCAGCGGCTTGAGGCGTTCCACGGTTTGCTGGATCATGGAGCGCTCGCCGTCGAGGGCAAGAACCTGCTTGGCGCGGGCGCGCCGGGAACGGGGCCAGAAACGCGTGCCGCTGCCGCCGGCCAGGATCACGGGACGGAAATCGATATCGTTCAACATTGAAGAAACATCCTACGCGACAGAGATGACGTTTGCACAGGGCTGAGGGAATTAATTTTGCGGACCAGTGACGTTCCGCAACTAAGCGTGATTGGCCCATTTACTGCGGAACGCCTCGGCTCCGTCCCGCCCACTGAGATAGGCCGGAACCGGAGGGTATGCCTTCGCTCCCCAAGGCTTGCGGGCTCGGCGCGTCAAGCCGCCTCTGCGCGTTGCAAGCGGGAGGCGAAGCCCTCAGCCTTGCGAGAATGAGGTAAGCTATCAGGAATGCCTAACATGCGCCAAGGCTCGATCCATCTGACTCGTGTTGCGGGCATCGATTTGTATCTGCATTGGTCGTGGTTCGTCGTGGCCGCGATCGAAATTGCGAGCCGGACCGGCCGCTACTCCTCGCCGGTTTGGAACGTTCTGGAGTACCTGGCGTTGTTCGGCATCGTGCTTCTGCACGAGTTTGGGCATGCCCTGGCCTGCCGCCAGGTGGGTGGCACGGCCGACCGGATTATGTTGTGGCCGCTGGGCGGCGTGGCCTACGTGAACCCTCCGCCGAGACCCGGCGCGACGCTTTGGAGCCTTGCCGCGGGGCCGCTGGTGAATGTCGCTCTGCTCCCGCTCTTCGGCGGGGCGGTTGCGATGGGCTCGTCGATGGGTTGGGCGCAGACGTTCCCCGACTTCTATCGCTTCTCCTGGGCGGTTCTGTGGATTGATGGCGGTCTGTTTGTCTTCAACATTCTGCCCATTTATCCGCTGGATGGAGGACAGATTCTCCGCTCGCTCTTATGGTTTGTGCTGGGACGCGCGCGGAGCCTGGCGGTGGCGACGGTGCTGGGCTTTGTGGGCGCGGCGGGTTTTGTTGTTCTCGCGCTGTGGTGGCGCTCCACCTGGACCTTATTGATCGCCGCCTTTATGCTGATGAATTGCTGGAGCGGCTTCAAGCAAGCGCGCGCGATGCTGCGCAATGAGAAACGCCCGCGGCGAGAGGGGTTTGCCTGCCCGAGTTGCGGGGAAAAGCCGCCCTTGGGCGAATTCTGGAAGTGCGCCCGGTGCAGCCAGACCTTCGATACATTCGCGACGGGGGCCGCTTGCCCTCACTGCGGGGCGCAATTCCCCAATACCATGTGCGGTCAATGCCACAAGTTTCATCCGATGAACGAGTGGCTCTCGAGCGCCTATGCGCACCGCGGCGTGTAAGGCGAACGGCCGCTGGTGAGATAAGGGGCTTCCCACCCTTTCCGCGGTGAGGCTGCGGAAAAGGGCGGGGCAACCGCGCGCCGGGAAGGGGAGGTCCCTTATTCGGTCGCGATCTGTCTGCTCAGGTAGGATGGATAGCCGACTTCAGCAATGAGGTTCAACTGCGCTTCCAGCCAATCGGCGTGTCCTTCTTCTTCCTTCAGGTTCGAGATAAATAATTCCGCGGTGCCGTAGTCGCCCACGGAGCGCGCCAGTTCTGCGGCTTCGTTGTACGACTTCACCGCGCCAAGCTCCGCCGCCAGATCGTTCTCCATCTGCTCCTTGACGGTCTTGCCGATCTTCAAGTGCGTGGGAGACGCCAGATTCGGCGCGCCTTCGAGGAACAGAATGCGTTCGATCAGCCGTTCGGCGTGCTTCATTTCCATGATGGAAAATTTCTTGATGTGATCGGCAATCTTCCCGTATTTCCAGTTCTCGCACATTTCCGCATGAACAAAATACTCGCTCAGGGCCGTGAGCTCTTCGTGCAGGGCCTTATTGAGTGCGGCAATAACCTTATCGTTCCCTTTCATTTTCTCCATTCTCCCTATCCGCACGGTTACGGAATTGTCGGGTGTTGCACCGTGGTTCATCGGTTGTACGCCGTGGCGGCCGGCGGTTTACAGCATAAACGTCTTCTATCTCAGGCCTGTCAGGAACTCGCCCATGCGGCGCGTGCCCTCGTCGATGTTCTGCTTGGTCACGGGATAGGAGATGCGGATGTGCTCGCCGGTGCCGAAGGCCTCGCCGGGCACGGTAACAACGTGGGCCTCATGCAGCAACCGCGTCGCCAGCTCAGTCGCCGTCTTGATGCCGCCCTTGCCCAGGTAGGCCGAGATGTTGGGGTAGACGTAGAACGCTCCCTCCGGCTTGGTGCAGGTGATGCCGGGAATCCTGGCCAGCGCCGCCAGCATGGAATCGCGCAGGTCGATGAACTCGGCGCGGAACTCGGAGACGCACTCCTGCGAGGCGGTCAGCGCCGCGATCGCCGCCTTCTGCACAATGCTGGTGGCGTTCGAGGTGGACTGCGATTGCAGCTTGCTCAGGTTGGCAGTCACCTGTTTCGACGCCAGGGCAAAGCCCGCGCGCCAGCCGGTCATCGCATAGGTCTTCGAGAGCGAACCGAGAATGACGATGTGCTCCTTGGCCCAGGTGAAGGAGCCGCCGGAGACGGGCTTGCCGGCATAGTTGAGGTACACGTAGCACTCGTCCAGAAGCAGGAAAATACCCCGATCGTGGGCGAGATGGACGATGCGCTCCAGATCCTCGGCCGAGACCACCGAGCCCGCCGGATTCGACGGCGAGTTCAGGATGATGGCCTTGGTGCGCGGCGTGATGGCGCGCTCGATCGCGTCCGCCGTGATGCGGAAGCTCTCGGCCTCGCTGGTTTCGAGGTAGACCACTTTGCCGCCCGCGTACTGGATGATGTCCTTGAAGCTGACCCAGTAGGGAACCGGCAGAATGACCTCGTCCCCGTGGTCAACGAGGATCTGCAGGGTGTTGAAGAGCGCCAGCTTGCCGCCGCCCGTGAAGATGGCCTCGTCGATCGAGTAGTCCGAGCCGAAGTCGCAGGCGTGGCGCTCGACGATGGCTTTGCGTACGTCGGGAATGCCCGGAACCACGGTGTAACGGGTGAAATTGGCCTCGATGGCGGCGATGGCGGCGTCCTTGATGTGGCGCGGAGTGTTGAAGTGGGGCTCGCCGGCCCCGAAATCCACCAGGTTGGCGCCCTGGGCGCGCAGTTTAGCCGCCTCGGCGGCCACGGCCATGGTCGCGGATACTTCGATCCGGCCAATGCGGCCGGCAAAGACTTTTGCGGGTGCTGTCACGGTCATAACAGTTCTATCTTGACAGATTTCCGGCGACGGCGAAACTCCGGCTTCGGGCCCATCTTATTTGGAAAGGGTCTCTTATTGCCTTTTTCGTGGAAAGATGTCAAATTGAAGACTGGTATCCCCCCGGTCGCTTCGGTGGCCGGGCGCGAAGCCGCTCCGCAAGGGGCGGCTTCTGCATTTCTGGTAAGGATGATTTGATCACCAACATATACATAGACGGATTCAATCTGTACTATGGGGCGCTCAGGAATACGCCCTGTCGCTGGCTCAATCCGGAAAGGCTCTGCCAGCTTCTTTTGCCGAAAAACACCATCGGCCAAATTCGGTATTTCACCGCCTTGGTATCGGCCCGGCCCGGCGACCCGGACCAACCCGTCCGGCAGCAGCTTTATCTGCGGGCATTGGCAACGCTTCCGAGGGTATCGGTCCATCTGGGTCACTTTCTCACCCACGAGGTCACGATGGCGCTCGTCACGCCGCCGGGCCAGCCGCAGAAATATGCCAAGGTCATCAAGACGGAAGAAAAGGGCTCGGACGTAAACCTGGCCACTCACTTGCTGCACGATGCGCATCTGGGCAGATTCGATATTGCGGTCGTGGTTTCGAACGATTCGGACCTTCTGGAGCCGATCAAAATCGTGCGCCAGGAGCTAGGTAAGCGGGTGGGTATCCTCAACCCGCACCCCAATCCCAGCCGCGCACTGTTGCCCCATATCGACTTCGTCAAGCAGATTCGCGCTGGCGTTCTTCGCGTCTCGCAATTCCCGACGACGCTCACCGATCAGCACGGCGCTTTCACCAAACCCGCGGCCTGGTAGTTTTCTTGGGCGGCGATGGCGGCGTCCTTGATGTGGCGCGGAGTGTTGAAGTGGGGCTCGCCGGCCCCGAAATCCACCAGGTTGGCGCCCTGGGCGCGCAGTTTAGCCGCCTCGGCGGCCACGGC
>Ga0224557_1002816_pt1 | contig 14281 bp, 15 predicted proteins | sample 714S31014metaG_FD_180677 | JGI IMG/M metagenome (GOLD analysis project Ga0224557, IMG submission 180677) | Peat soil microbial communities from Stordalen Mire, Sweden - 717 S3 10-14 | ecosystem: Environmental > Terrestrial > Soil > Wetlands > Peat | place: Sweden: Norrbotten County, Stordalen...
TCTCGACGCCCACCTCCCGCGCACCCTCTCGCGCATTTCTCGACGCCCACCTCCCGCGCACCCTCTCGACGCCCACCTCCCGCGCACCCTCTCGACGAGCTCGACCAACGCGCGCGCCGATACGTGCAACTGGCGACCCAGTCGGCAAGCGGGTGCTGACATCTGTGTTGCCGGCCGGGCGAAAAAGTCATGAAGATTTCTGCATTTTGTAAGAAAAGTAGAGGCAACGGGCGTAAACCAGTTGAAACCAAGAGTCAAGGTCGACACGTGAACAGTCAATCCGATGAAGAGCTTCTTCGCCCTTTCGAGGAGTTCTATCGACTTCACTTCACGGCATTATCGCGGTACGTAACTCGTCGTCTCCCAGCTAGTTCGCACGACGAAGTCATTGCGGCGGCGTTCGTAGTTGCTTGGAAGAAGTTCGCAAGCGTGAAGAGTCCGTCGCTGCCCTGGCTCTATCGAATTGCGGGCTTCGAAGTAGCTCACGAGCGCCGCCGTCTTGGAAGAATGCCTCAAGCCGTTGAACTGTCCGACGTCAGCGTTATCGACAAATTTGCCCTCGAAGACGTGATGGACATCTCATCGGCGTTCACCCAGCTCAACGAGAGCGATCAGGAGGTTCTCCGTCTCCTCTACTGGGAAGATCTCACACGACCAGAGATCGCCGAAATTCTCGGCTGTTCGATCAACACCTTGAACGTACGTATCCACCGTGCGCTCGAACGCCTTCGCGGTGCAGTGTCCCGCGTTGAGTTGATCACGAAGAACACTGATCACCCGAATTACCCCTTGAAGGAGGACTCATGACTACCGACTACGTCGAAGAGGTACTGCGCGCCATCGATCCGGCAATCTCAGACTTAACTAACGTGACGCAATCACACCGAGACGAGATCTGGCATACCATCGTTACTTCGCTCGTGAAAGACCCACCACGAAATACTCAACGCACGCGTCATGCTCGGCGCTCCTGGAGTATCGGCGCTCTCGGCGCGTCAGCCGTCGCCGCGGTAACGCTGCTGGTCACCTTGGGCAGTGTTCCCACGAGTGCCGTTGCTGCCACGCTGAAGGTCGCGGCTGCGGCTGACACCCACACCGCGGTGTTGCCGATGCTCTCATCGGGCCAGTACTTCTACCAGGAGGCGCAAGTTTCATTGGTCTGTCAGTTCGGAAGTCCCAACATGGCTCAGGGCGAATCCCTCTTGACCTACGTCGCTAACGGCACAATGCAGAGTTGGACCGCCACCGATGGTTCTGGCAAAGTAGTGATCACGCCTTCGGCCATCGGCGCCGGTGGCAGCCACTTCGCTACGCCAGCTGACGAAGCGCGCTGGGTCGCCCTGGGCAAGCCCTTCATTCCGTGCGCCCTATCTGACTCATCGAACCAGCTCGGGGGCAACCCTGCTAACGCCAATCATCAAAGTGTTTACGGCGGTTACGCCGCGACGGTGAGTGGTTACGGTGGCTTTGGAATTTCACTGGCGTCGGCATCCCAGACTTCACTCCTGAATGCAACGACCAGCATCAACAACTTGCCTCAGAGCGCCGCGATGATCTCGACGCTTCTCGCCAACGGGCAGATCGGCGCGGACGGCTCGCTGAGTTCATCGCCCCAGGTGTGCCCAGTACTCGACGGATCCGGTGGTTCTGCACCGGGTTGCACGCCCAGCGAGCAGCTCTCGGTCCTCGAGCAGCTCCTACAACTTCCCGACGCATCAGCGAAGATGGGCTCGGTGCTCTACCAGGTAATGGAGAACCTTCCGGGCGCCACGCTGGTCGGCCCGGTGACGACCGCTGACGGCACCGCCGGCACCGCCGTGTTGGTCCCTTCGGGCACGAACACGGCCTTCCAGGTAGTGCTCGACCCAGCGAGTGGTGCTCTCCTGTCGTGCTCAGAACTCCTGACATCGAGCGATGTAACGTCACCGATCGGATCGATCAGTTACGGCCCGGTGCAAATTGCCCAGGGTCAAGGTGTAGCTCCAGCCATCGCCAACCGTTTATGAGGTCATTGCAAGCTCTTGCTGGTTAGATCTCAGTCAGCAGGTGAATGTTCGGTACCAATGTCGATCTTCATATCAATGGGCGGGTTCAACCGGTGAGCGCAACGAGCTCGGAGTGCATCTTGACTGTCCGATCGTTCGAGCAGGTTTCCTTCAAAATGTGAGGCGGTCTCGGTCCAAAGAGAATTCTTGTCAATTTGGTGGCAGAGGAGTGCAACAGTGGTTTTGAGGTGGCGAACGTCTACTACGTCATGTAGTGTCAAGTCGTGAGGTTGCTGAGGTCGGTTGCTATGGCACTGCTGTGCTCTGCGGCCCTGCTGGTGGCGGTCTCCGGGCCAGTAGCCGAGGCGTCATCGTTGAAGAGCTTGAAGATCACTGACGTGACGATTACCGCGGCGAATCAGTCTGGCAATTCGGCTGTCGTGATGTCAATCACCGATAATTCGAGTTCGCCGGTTTCGTTGATGGGTGTGACGTCCTCGGTATCTCGGATGTCGATGATCTACTACGACGACAACATGTGCCAGGGAAACAACAAGATGACCTGGCTCGCCAACATCTTCATCTCTTCGGGTCACGTCCAGAAGCTCGGCTACCGCTATCAGGGGGCGATGCTCGGGAACCTGCGCACGACCTTGCGCGTTGGCGAGATCGTTCCAATCAAGATCGCCTGGAGTAACTTCGCGAAGTATCAGAACGTAACCGTCATGGCGAAGGTCGTCGCCCCCCCGAAGGGCCTTCACTTTCTTCTGACGCCAATGAAGATGTAGGGCGATCGCAAATGGAGCGAAGAGTCTGTGCGCACGGCGCGTCTCGTGTGCACCGAGTTGGGTACCAAGGGGGTCGGCAATGCCCATGACGTCGATGCGGGGGAGCGGGTCGGCGTGGCCGAACTTAACGGTGTGGCATCTCAACTCACTGGTCGTCGTCGTGATCGTGGGCGGTGTCGCGGTGCTAATCGCTCGGTGGCGTTTTGTTCAGTTCCGCGAGCGTCGGACCGTGGCGATCGGAATCGCAAGTCTGGCGCTTCTCTTGGCTTCTGATATTCAGACGCTGGCGATGACGAGTTACCGATGTCACATGATCGAGCACATCGTCATCGTGACGTTGGTCGCCCCGATCTTCGCTGCTTCCGTTCACTGGCCCCTGTCGAAGTCAACGGCGACGCTCGGCTTCCTCGCGTTCACGCTCGTCGTTCCCCTGTACCACGTGACGCGCCTCGGGGGACTCGTCATGAGCCACAGTTACGGCCACGTGCTCGAACTCGCGACGTTCCTCGTCATCGGGATCTGGTTCTGGGCCCCGGTGTATGGCGCGCGCCAGATGATGAGTCCGCTCATGCGCACGTGTTACGTGGCGCTCGCGGTGCCAATCATCGTCACCACCGGGCTGGTGCTCTGGTCGTCGTCGAGGTCCTATCTGGAAAGCGTCAACATGAACATGGCGGGTATCACCATCAGTGACATCCACGAGGGTGGGCTCGTGATGATGTTGTTGGGTACGGTGACCATGCTGGGTCACGTAATGGGCCTCGCGATACTTGCGCTGCGCCAGTCGCTTCGAAGCCAAGAACCACTGGGACGTTTGGTGAGGGTGCAGACGGTGGCGCGTCCGTAGGGGCTCGCTTACGAGAGATTTCCTTAGAGGTGGCCGAGAACGATGCTCCAGACAAGCGACAGGCTTGCGCTGACGACCGCGACGACGACCGCAAGATCGAGGAGGTAAGGACTCGACGTTGCGAGTCGCTCGAGTCGACGCGACGAGAAATCGTTGGTCAGACCCATGGCTCCGAGGGGTGCTGCGCTGAAGAGCGAGACCTTCCCCAACGCCCCTTCGAGCGCTGACCGGTGGACTTGACGACGGGCGAAATCATCGGCGCTCATCTCGAGGTACATCCGCACGGTGGTTGGCGCCCACCGTGCCAGCGGGATGAACTGGACGAAGGGCGACAAGGCCTGCAGCGAGATGAGCCAGGCGCCGTGACGCCCGTGGTGATGGCCTCGCTCGTGCGCGACGACCGCCTCCAGTTCAGCCGAACTCAGGACGTCGACGGCGCCTTGGGTCACCACCACCCGCCCGCCCCGCCCGGGTAGGAAGTAGGCGAGGGGTTGCGGGTGCGCGAGCACGCAGACGTCGATGAGCGCGTCGCTGTGACCCGCGACCAGGTCGACGAGCGATCGGTGGCGACGACGGTTGAAGGCGATCGTCACGCCAGTGCGGATCAGGCTCCCGAGCATGAGAAGAAGAACGTCGAAGGCCAGTGACAGACCGACTACCTCGCGAAAGCCGAGCCCACGCAGCGGGTGACCGTCGCCGAGGCGAGCCGCAAATGACCCGAGGCCGGACACGAGCGAACCGCGGCTTTCACCGAGCCCGACGCGCAGGAAGAGCACGATTGCGCTGAGCCAACCGAGAATCACCAGCGCACTCCACACCGCCAGCCCGACGCGAGGGTAGGTGTCGAAACGGCGCCACGACCTAAGGAGCGTTGGCGCAACGACGAGACAGGTGACACTCGTGGCGATCGCGAGAGAGACGCCGGTCACTTCTCGCTCCGTCGGTTGAACATCCTTGAGAAGTACTTGCGGTCGCCCGGTGGCATCGACTCAGCGAAGCGCGCGAGCACGGCCTGTCGATCGTGGGTTCCGGACAACGCTTCGAGGATGAGCGAGGTGATGTAGTCCTCGCGTGACGCGGCGGCGCTGAAGGAGTTGAGGCGCCCGATCTTCTCCTCGATCAGGAAGCCCTTGGTCGCCAGTCTCGAAAGAATAGTCATGATCGTGGTGTACGCGTGCTTGGGGAAGTGAGTGGTGACCTCGCGGACGGTCAAAGACCGGGACGGCTCGGCCCAGAAGACCTCCATTACTTCTCGCTCGAGATCACCCAACTTCATGCTCATCCTTGTTCGAGTTTTGATTGACTGGCAACGTACCACCTGTTTCTACTACATTCAGTAGTTGAATCTACTACTTGGTGTAGTAGGGAGGGGTCAACCGTCATGAAGCTCAGTTCAATGAAGCCATGGGTCGCCACGGCTACGATACTTTCGCTGGCGAGTCTGGCGTCCACCTCGGCGTACGCGAGTTCACCCGCGCAGCCGCCGAGTTCCGTGGGTGTGGCGACGTTGACGGCGATTCCCGCGAACGTGGCTACGGCGCGCTTCGTGAACCAACGCGGTGCCCCGGAAACCCTAGGTGCCCTCAAGGGCAAGACCGTGTTCATCGTGCCGCTGCTCACGCTCTGCGGTGACACCTGCCCGTTCACGAGCGGAAATCTGGCCGAACTCCAGGGATTGTTGACGAGTGCCAAGGCGACCAATGTCGAAGTCGTCGCGATCGATGTCGATCCGTACCGCGACACCGTGAAGCGGATCGCCGCGTACGCCGCGATGTTTAGCGCCCCCTTCCAGATCTGGACGAGTAAGGGCACGAGCGCTCCGGTCTTCACCAAGGCGGAGTTGAAGTCGAAGAACCCGGTCGGCACCGGTGACACCAATCCCAGCCTGCTCGCGGTCGAGAAGTTCTTCGGGTGGTCGGTGCAGGTCGTGCCGCAGGCGACCCCACCGAATACCGATTGGATGGCGCCCTACCAGAAGCTGACGTACGACATCTCTCACTCGGACGGATTCTGGGTCGTGAACGCGAAGCAGCAAGTGCGTTTCATTAGTGGCACGGAGCCGGCGTTCACTGGGACGCTCGCGAAGACGCTCGCCACTTTCATGCATTACAAGTCGAACATCTACAAGAAGGCCGTCAACAAGAGTGGCTGGACCCCGAAGCAGGCATTGCAGGCCATCGAGTGGGTCACGGGCAGGAACTTCTGATTCAACGGCGTGGCAATTCCGAAGGCGGCTACGGAAGCGAAGAGTCCCTTGTGCCGATTCGATCAACGCAGCGAAGAATCTACCTCTATGGTGCACCTGCCGAGTGCGGTCGCATTCGGGTTCCACCTAGAACTGTGACCCCAATCACGTGATCTCGACCCTTCCCTCGTCGCTTCTGGCTGCCTTTCCGTTGGCATTCGCAGCTGGGCTTGTCTCCTTCATATCTCCGTGTGTTCTGCCCTTGCTCCCCGGTTACCTCGCATTCTTAAGTGGAGCGACGGGTCAAGTTGGGACCGAGACAAGTAAGTGGCGCGCAGTTACGGGCTCGTTCGCTTTCGTGTTTGGCTTTGCCGTTGTCTTCGTCAGCTTTGGAGCCCTCTTCGGGGGTCTCGGTAGTTCGCTTCGAACTCATCAGCGGGGGCTTGAGATTATCTTCGGCGTTGTAACGGTGCTCCTCGGAATGTTCTTCGCCGGTTGGTGGCCGTCCAAGATGCTCCAACGGGATCGTCGCATTCATCGTCTGCCCCGAGTATCGGTTCTCGGCGCCGCGTTGCTCGGTTTCACATTCGCTTTAGGTTGGACACCCTGTATTGGCCCCACTCTTGCGGCGATTCTGGGCTTGGCGGCGTCTTCGTCGGGGGCGACCGCTCTACGTGGCTCACTCCTCGCCTTCGTCTACTGCTTAGGGCTCGGAGTACCTTTCGTGGGAGCCGCTTTCGCGACCGAGTGGATGACAGGTATGTCGACGTGGTTGCGCCGTCACCAGAGAGCCATTGGACGAGTCGGAGGGTTACTTCTAATTCTAATCGGCTTGGCTGAAGTAAGTGGAGCGTGGCAAAGCTTCGTCCTCTGGCTCCAGATTCACGTACCTTCTTCTTCCACCTTCCTCTAGTTGGAAACGCCGCAACTCCTTCATCGATGTGGTGCACGTCGTGTACATAGATTGATAGTTTCGGCCGACTGCGAAATGGGAATCGATAACTCGAGGTGTGAAGACGGATTCATTCACGGTAGTGTGGCGCTCTTTTGAGGGGTTGCCCACCACGCAATGCTGGAAGATAATGACGGCATCGGTCAAGGTCCAGTGACGCGTGCAGTCGAGTCATCCGGATCGTTGTAGTCGTCGATCTATTCAGAGTGTTAGTAGATTGAACATCCATGGGGCGTGAGCGTTGAACTACTTGGCAGTGAATTGGGGCCATCCCTGGATTGCCGTTATTGCGCTCTTAACGATCGCACTTCACGAGAAAGGCTTGCGCACCCTGAACCGTGGCTCAACAAAAGCGCATGCCACGAAGCGACGAAGGAAGATCTGGCTCAGCTACGCCGGACTCGCGTTGTTGGCGTTGAGCATTGTTTCTCCCTTGGAGTTCTGGTCGATGCAGTACTTCTGGGTTCATATGCTCCAACATATTTCGGTCATGCTCGCCGCCCCCGCCCTCTACGTCGCCGGGGCACCGGCACTGCCGCTTCTTCATTCGGTCCCGGTAGGACTTCGGCGTCGAGTGCTACGGCACGTCTTCGTTCGCAAGAACCGCCACCTACTCCGACAGATTTCCGCCGTAGTGCTGTCGCCGGCGGTGGGGATTGTCTTCTTCAATGCGGTCATGGTTCTTTGGATGCTGCCAAGTCTCTTTAATCCAGTTATGGCTCACCCGAATCTTCACATCGGACTGATGCTGTCAACGTTCTTCGTGTCTGGCCTCTTGTTTTGGATTCAGTTCTTTCCCTCGTGGCCAGTGCGCCCCACTCTTTCTCCGTTCGCCCAAGCGGGAGCGCTCCTTGTAACCAATCTGGTCATGACGTTGATCGCCATAGTCCTCAGTTTCTTTGCGTCGGTCCCGTCCTACAAATTCATGACCGTGACGATGCATATGGGTTCAATGGTGATGCCCTTGGCACCAGTGACTCTCAATCGTCTCGCCGATCAGCAGATCGGCGCAGGAATTCTCTGGGTCTGTGGCGATTTCTGGTGTCTGCCGGCTCTTCTCCTCGCGCTCCGAAGCGCACTGAAGGATGAAACGGCTTCGGAATTGATGGACCGATTCTTGCGAGGACGTCAGAGTGTAAGTGCCCAGGAGTTTCAATCTGCTCGCTCGGACCGTTTCGAGTCGAGGTGAGTTACGCCTGCAATTCCGTTGCCCATAGAACCATGCATCTATTGCGCCCTGCTTCATTACAGTGTTGTTGTCCAGGGCTCAACTTCTGTTCGTGGAGCCAAGCGGTTCTTTCACTTAACCAATACGAATTTGATTGCTCTGATTGTCTGACTGGAGGTTGACGTTCTTGTCCGATGTCACCGAACCGAAGCGGCGTCGCCCCTCACCGAGGACGTTGGTGAAGCTTGCCCTGGCCGCGGTGGTTGTAACAGCCTTTGTCGCAGTGGTGTCGAACCTTACGGGTGGATCGGCGAAGTCAAGCAACGCTCTTCCCGTGTCCTCACTCGTGGGAAAGAGAGTCGTCAGTTACTCCTTAGTTGGGTTGAATGGTGGAACGGAAGAGGCTCCGTGGGCCAGTGGACATCCCGCAGTACTAATCTTCTTCGCGAGTTGGTGCGGTCCATGCCATAGCGAAATGCCCAAAGTCGCTAACTACGTTTCGACTCACGCACAGGGAAATGTCGTTGTAATGGGCATTGACGCGACTGACGTCCGTTCGTCAGCCCAGGCCTTTATTCGGAGGGATCACGTGACTTTCCCAGTCGCGTTTGACCCCAACAACGCAGTGACGACTGGAATCTTTAAGTTTGGTCAGCTTCCAGAGACCGTCTTTGTCAACGCAAGCGGCATTGTGAAGCAGGTGTACTTCGGAGCAATTTCCACTGGTCAGTTGTCGGCAGGGATAACTGCACTTCGCAGGGCTTGATCCTCCTTGGTCTATTCGAGATGAACGCCGTGGGTCTTACGCCATGCGACGAATACTCGTCCAACGCCGTACCACGTGGCGCTGAAAACGCTGACGTAGAAACCAACGGGCCAGTTCGTCTCATACGAACACGCAATGGCCATCCACACAGTCAGGAGTGCGATGACGACGGATCCAAGCATCGCTCGCTCCGTGCGGTTGGTGAAGCATCGTGCAGCTGCCGGAGGGCCGATCATCAGCGTGAAGATCAAAAGTGCCCCGACAACCGGGACAGTCATGGTGGTGGCGCACGCGACAACGACGAGAAACGCTGTCTCGATTCGTTGCGGTCGAAGCCCTCGCGCTGCGGCGATTTCGGGTGCGATGGAAGTTAGCAGGAGCCGTCGATACAGGACCGCCACGGCGACAATGCACACGACACCGAGCACCGCCACGGGCAGGATCTGACTCGAACTGACGCCGAGGATCTCGCCGAAGAGTAGCGAGAATATCTCGGGCTCGTACTGGGTGCTCTGGCTCAAGAAGGCCGCCCCGAGGGCGAGCATCATGACCAGAGTAAGTGCGGTGACCGCGTCTGGTCTTCCTCGTCGGCTCATTGCCCCGATGCCGAGTGCTGCGCCCAGCGAAAAGACGCCGAGTCCAATGAGCGGATTAACTGCAAGGAGATTGGCTCCCGCGGCTCCGGCGAAGGCTCCGTTGGGGATGGCGTGAGCGGCAAAGGCCGAACCCCTAAGGACAACGAAGAAACCTACGACTCCGGCAACAATGGCCACGATCGTTGCTGCCTGCCATGCATTCGCCATGAAGCCCGTGAACATCAGAGCTCCACCTTGCTGGCGAGGGCTAGGGCTGACTGCGGCGTCGAGCCAGTAGTCAGACGTTCCGCTTTGAGCCAGCCGAGATTTCGGCGGACGACGTCAAGCCCCGAGATGAGGTAGAACACGAATACCAGCGAGACGATGAAGAAACTGACCGGAAGAGCTTGGCCTGACGGGATCCAGTAGAAGCTGTCGTAGGCGAAAAGGATGCCTAGCCACGTTGCCACGACCCCGAGAACGCTGGCCAAAATCATGGCGGCCCGCAGGCTGTTCGTGAGTCGCACTGACGCGGCGGCGGGGCCGATCAGCAGCGCGGTAGAGAGGATGGAACCGACGGCGATTGAGGAAAGGCCGACGGAAACAGCCATGGTGATCATGAAGAGCAGTCCCACTCCGCGCAGATTGATTCCTCGCGCGCGGGTCAATTCGGCGCTGAACGAGCTGAGCAGTAACGGACGATAGATCAGGCCGATCACGGCCAATGTGAGAGCGCTCAAGATAACGACCAGGGGGATCGTCGCGGGTTCGATCGTGAAGATCGATCCAAACAGAATCTGCTGAGTCGCTCCCGTAGTCGCGCTCGTGGTCGTATCGAGGTAGAGAAAGAGCGCGGCCAATCCGGTGGCTGATCCGAGCACGATTCCCGTCGCCATGTCGCGGCTTCGGATTCGCTGAACGCCGATGAGGTCCATTGCTCCGGCGCCAATCACGCCGCCACCGATGAAGCCGAGCAGGGGGCTGATCCCCAAGAAGAACGCTCCCGAACCGCCGGTGGTGGCCACGTCGGTGAGGGCGTGGCCGGCGAACGATTGACTGCGCACGACCGTGAAGACACCCACCACCGCCGAAGTGAGTGCGGTCACTGCGCCAATGACCAGCGCCACGCGGACGGGGCCACAGGTAAAGAAGCCGGGTTCAAAGAGTATGTGCACGGTAGTTCATTTGATGGTGAGGGTCGGGTGTTGAGGAATGTCGTCGTTGTCTCGTCCCGGTTCAGCCACGACCAGAACCCGACCATGGAGCCTGAGTACGTCCACGTGATGCCCGTACAACTTGCTCAACACCTCGGAGCGAACGACCTCATCGGTCGTCCCGCTGGCGGCCCGCCCATCGGTGAGGTACACGATGCGGTCCATGACAGGCAGCAAGGCGTTCATTTCGTGGGCCGAGAGCAGAATCGCCACCCGGTGATCACTAGCGACCCGATGCAACAGCGCCACAATCTCCTGAACGCTCTTCGGGTCGAGGTTGGCGAGCGGCTCATCGAGCAGAAGGAGTTTTGGCTGACTGATCAAGGCGTGTGCGATGAAGATTCGCTGCTGCTCTCCTCCGGAAAGGCTACCGACTCGGTGGTCGGCGAATCGCTCAGCGTCCACGTCGTGCAACATCTCTTCGACGAGTTCGTGCTGGTGGGCAGTTCTTCGGTTCAAGCCCCAGCGATGAGCGTCGAGACCAAGCGCCACGAAGTCCCGAGCCCGCATCGGAATGTCGGGGTCGATGACGACCTTCTGGGGAACGTAGCCCAACGATCGACTCCGGGGAGACAGCGGCGCTCCCAGCACTCGCACCTCGCCGTGGTCTGGTCGCTGCAGGCCCAGAACGACTCGCAGCAGCGTCGTCTTACCGACGCCGTTGGAGCCGATCAACCCGGTGAACTCCCCACCGTGGATCTCGAACGAGACTCCGTCGAGGATCCTCCGACCAGAGAATGAAAGTCCGACGTTGTCGACCTCGAGCACTGGAATATTGGTCATAGTTGCGTTCTCGAAGTTCCGTGCGCGACAGCGGCTTGGATCGCCGCGACCTCTGCCATCATCCACGACTGGTAGTCGTAGCCTGGCGTGGGCATCGTCTCGTAGACGCCCACGACGGGAACGTGCGCCGACTGGGCCGTGTGTCTGATCGAAAAGGTGAGCGAACTCACGACCTGCTGGTTGTAACAGAAGACCTTGACATGGTGTTTCGTGAAGAGGCCCTCTTCGAGGGTGATGTCCTGGGGGGCCGGGTCGACACCATTCATGATGTCGGCCTGAAAGATGAATGGCGTAAGTATCTTCGCCCCCATTGCCTGGAGCAAGTAGTCAGCAACAGGCTCGGTCACCGCCACTGGCGTGCCGGGGTACTTTGCCTTGAACGCAGCAATTGCCTTGAACCAGGGCTGAAGCGATGCGTCAAAAGATTGAAGATTCTTCTGGAAATAGGACTTGTGACTCGGCTCCAGCGCGGCGAGGTCCTTGGCCATGATGCTCGCCACTGCCGGCATCGTCTTCGGGTCGTACCAAAGATGTGGGTTGGGCGTGCTGCTCGGGAGCCCCAGCACGTTCTGGACCACGATCACTTTCCGCTTCGAATTTGGTGACGCCGCTTCGATCTTGTTCATGAACCCGTCGTAGCCGACACCGTTCTGCACTATGAGCAGGGCCTTGCTCACTTCCTCAGCGACACTGTTACTCGCCTCAAACGTGTGCGGATCCGTGTTGGGGTTGTTGAGGATGGATGAGACCGCAACGTATTTGCCACCTATTTGGCTCAGCACGTTGGCGTATTCATTTTCCGCACCCACCGCGATGATCACGCTGGATTTGGAACTGGCTGACGCAACGCTCGATGGAGAGTTGACCAGAAGCAATGTGGAGACGACGAGAACGCCCGAGACTGCGATGCTCCTAGCGACTCGCCATGGGTGAATCTTGTTAGTTGATTCGATTGAAAGGATCATGCGGTGAAGAATAGATTGAGACTGAGTCTCATTACAACTGAGACGGTATGATGAGATTCGTTTGGAAGTAGTTCGGATTATTGGGTGGGCGGAAGTCTTTCGATCTTCCAAACAAGGCCCGAATGAGAGGAGTCCCGAAGTTGCAAACCTTTGAGTCGGTCGAAGATCTTCACGGCTTTGTTGAGGTATTCCTGCGGAGAGTCGATCAGCGTTACACGTCGGGTCGGCGAGCGGTGGTTGAGCTCTTGGCCTCATTTGGCCGCCCCGTCAGCATTTCGGAGATTGAAGCGAAGATTCCCGAAATTCCAAGGAGTTCTGCCTATCGTCATCTTTCCGATCTTCAGAAGGCTGGGGTGGTCAGACGAATCGCCGCAAGCGATGAATTTGCTCGCTTTGAGTTGGCGGAGGACTTCCTCCATCACCACCATCATCTTCTCTGTTCATCATGCGGGAGAGTCATCGACGTGACTCCTACCCCTGCATTTGAGCGGACCGTGGCCAAGATGGTGCATGAACTGACAGATGAGCAGGGCTTCCTGGCTACGTCACACGCGTTGGACGTCATTGGACACTGCGCCTACTGCCGGCGCTGAAGAATGACTCAGGAGAGTGTGCAGGTAATGAGTTGCCCCATCGCTCCAAAGGTGCATGCAAGGCAATACCCGGCTCCGTTAGGAACGCACCATTGCGAACCCGTTGGTTCGCTCAACCGCTCGGAACGAACATGATGAAGCAGTTGGTAGCAAGATGTTGTGAATACGTAGTTACAGGATTCTGCTAGCGATAAGTGAGGAGGTAGGACCATGGCGACGAGCGGCATTCAGCGACCAAGTGGGGTTTCTGCAGAGTTCTTCATGTCGCCTTGTCCGGGTTGCGCTCTCCCATGACTGCTGTCCGTCAATTGGCAGTTATCGAGCTCGACATCGTGAGGGGCGCGTCCATGACCGTGCGGATTGCAGTAGCGGTGAATCTATGAAGAGGATCTGGCTACGCCATATGTCGCTTGCGCTAACGTGCGTCGCTCTAGGTGTCCCGTTAATGGCCCGAGTTCCGAGCGCCAGCGCCGCGTTGACACCGAGAGTGGCGACGGTAACGGTGCCGTATCCGATGCTCGGCACGAACCTCGTTACGGAGTACGTTGCTGCGGGAATGCAACCATCGATCACCGTGACCGCGAGTGATCCCACTGATACTCCCAATACGGGAGTGTCAGAGTACCTATGGGGGCCACTGCAAGTCCCGACGTCCGGTGTCTGCTCCACTCTCACGCTCGTTCAATTCGACACGGAGAGTCCGGGCGTCGGTGTCTATACCTCGATGATTCCCAATTTGTTAGGGACAGTAGTTAGCGCTAGCGGTCCTGTAACCATCGTCGGCCCCGTCGCGGCAACTGCGGGTTGTTATGCGTGGACTACGCCCCTATCGGGGACCGCGGAATCAACTTCACCCACCACCAGCACAACTACGACCACAGTGCCGGCTGCCGCAAAGACGTCCATCACTTGCATGCGAGGTAGGACCACCAAGAAGGTGACATCGGTGAGCCCGAAGTGTCCCAGCGGTTACAAGAGAGCCTCGACAATTTCATGCGTTAAGGGATCGGCGATTAGGAAAGTGACCGCGGTGAGCCCGAGGTGTCCTCGCGGTTACAAGGAAAAGAAGAGCGCTCCCAAGTCACCCGTGACCACCACGACTATGACAATTTCAGCCCCCAACCCTGGTTTGGCCTCGTGCGGGGACTGTGGAGTGGCGGCACTCATTAATGCCGACCGCGCCACTCTTGGCCTGCATCCATTCGCACTGATCAACAATGCCGCCGGCGTGGAACTAAGCGCCCTTCTTTTCGTGTCGGCTGCCGACGATCCGGGCATAGCGGCGTGGAACATTACGGCGACTGACACGCCGCAACAAGCTGCCGTAGCAGCTGTAAATGCGTGGTGGGCTGAAGGGCCGGGGCTTGCCGTCGATGGGCACGGTCATTATGACGCGATCGTGAACCCGAACTACACGTCCATCTCCGTTGCAGTTGCGTTCCAACCAGCGGGCACTCCAC
>Ga0224557_1002817_pt1 | contig 14281 bp, 13 predicted proteins | sample 714S31014metaG_FD_180677 | JGI IMG/M metagenome (GOLD analysis project Ga0224557, IMG submission 180677) | Peat soil microbial communities from Stordalen Mire, Sweden - 717 S3 10-14 | ecosystem: Environmental > Terrestrial > Soil > Wetlands > Peat | place: Sweden: Norrbotten County, Stordalen...
CGAAGCTGGAGTGCTCGATGAACGACGGCAGGATGTACCGCGCCTGAGGTTGAGTCTGAGGATGCTGGGGATTCATCGGGGTTCTCCGTTGGTGATGTGGGCGGCGCGGGTGATGATGTGGTCGACGAACCCGTAATCCAGGGCTTCCGGGGCGGTGAACCAGCGGTCGCGATCGGAATCCGCCTCGATGCGTTCGATCGGCTGGCCGGTGAACTCGGCGTTGAGCCGGAACATCTCCTTTTTGATGACGGCGAACTGCTCGGCCTGGATGGCGATGTCGGCTGCGCTGCCGGTCACCCCACCCAACGGCTGGTGCATCAGGATCCGCGCGTGCGGCAGCGCGTAGCGCTTGCCCTTGGTGCCCGCCGCGAGCAGGAACTCGCCCATCGAGGCGGCCATGCCCATCGCGTAGGTGGCGACGTCGCAGGGCGCCAAGACCATGGTGTCGTAGATCGCCATCCCGGCGCTGATCGATCCGCCGGGTGAATTGATGTAGAGGTTGATGTCCTTTTCGCCGTCCTCGGCGGCGAGCAACAGAATCTGCGCGCACAACCGGTTGGCGACATCATCGTTAACCTCCGAACCCAGGAAGATGATGCGCTCGGAGAGCAAGCGCTCATAGACCGAGTCCGTGAGGTTAAGACCCTGCGAGCTTGAACGCATGTCAGTCACGACTGAGTTACCTGCTTTCTCGATTTCTGTAATCCCGACACTAACCAACCGAACCCGCTGTTTGGCGGCCACGCACCCCTGAACTGGGCCCGTTCGCTCACAGCGTCATGGCTTCTTAATTTCGCGAGTCATTTCGCGGCTTCCTCAGAAGCCTCTTCCACGACATCGTCAGCGGTCTCGTCGGCGGCGGCGTCGTCGTCGTCGTCCTCGAAGTCGCCGTCTTCGAAGTCGACGTCGTCGATGTCAGCGGAATCTTCGTCGTCGCCGGCCTGGCCGCGCTTTCCGAAGAATTCACTGGTGTCGATCGTGTTCCCGTCGCTGTCGGTGACCGTCGCCGCCTCGACCGCCGCGGCGATGGCCAGCGAGCGCCGCACGTCGGCGAACATCGCCGGCAGCTGGTTGTTCTCCTGCAGGTAGCCGAACAACTGCTGCGGTTCGATGCCGTACTGCCTGGATGTCGCGAGCAGCCGTTCAGTCAGGTCATCCTGGCCCACCTGGACTCCCAGCTCATCGGCCAGGGTATCCACCAACAGCTGCGTTTTGACGTCCTTCTCGGCGGCGCTGCGCGTCTCGGCCTCGAACTCCTCGCGCGACGAGCCCCGCCCGGCGAGGAGCTCGTCGAACTTGGCCTCGTCGTGGTCGAGTCCGTGCAGCGCGTCGTGCACCGTGCTGTCGTACTGCGCCTGGACGACGGCCTCCGGCACCGGCACGTGGACCTGCTCGAGCAGAGCGTCGAGCGTGGCCGTGCGAATCTGATCTGCCTGCTGGGCGCGCTTGAACTGGCGCACCTGGTCGTTCAGGCTGGCCCGCAGCTCGTCGATGGTGTCGAACTCGCTGGCCAGTTGCGCGAACTCGTCGTCGGGCTCCGGCAGTTCGCGTTCTTTGACCGTCCGGACGGTGGCGGTGACCTGCGCCTCCTGCCCAGCGTGTTTGCCGGTCGCGAACTTCGCGGTGAACTCGCGGGATTCGTCGATGGACGCGCCGACCAGCGCATCGTCGAGGCCATCGATGAGCCGGCCCGAGCCGACCTCGTGGGACATGCCTTCGGCGGCGGCGTCAGGCACGTCCTCGCCGTCCACGGTGGCGGACAAGTCGATCGTGACGACGTCACCGAGGGCCACGGGGCGCTCCACCCCCGTCAGGGTGCCGAACCGGCCACGCAAAGACTGCAGCTCGGCCTCGACGTCGTCGTCGCCGACCTCGATCGAGTCCACCTCGACCTTGAGCGTGCTCAGGTCCGGAAGGGTGATCTTGGGGCGGATGTCGACCTCGGCGGTGAAGGCCAGCTCCTGGCCGTACTCCTTTTTGGTCACCTCGATCTCGGGCTGGCCGATCGGCTGGACTTCAGATTCCGCGACGGCCTGTCCGTACCGAGCGGGCAACGCCTCGTTGACGACCTGGTCCAGCATCGACTCCCGACCGAAGCGGGCCTCCAGCAACTTCATGGGCGCCTTGCCCGGCCGGAAGCCGGGCAACCGCACCTGCCTGGCCAGCTCCTTGTAGGCGCGCTGGAATTCGGGCTCGAGCTCGGTGAACGGCACCTCCACACTGATGCGCACCCGCGTGGGGGTCAACTGCTCGACACTGCTCTTCACGGGTGTGCTCCTCGATGGTCGTTCTTGTCGATGGTCGTTCTTGCGGTCGGTGACCGGTTGAGCGCAGTACTGGTCGGGGTGACAGGATTTGAACCTGCGGCCTTCCGCTCCCAAAGCGGATGCGCTACCAAGCTGCGCTACACCCCGAACTGACCTCGCGAATCCTACGGCCCGTTATAGCCAGGATGGCCACCGGCTTGGCAGTGATCTCTGGGACCTCTGAGACCTCCGGAGACCTCACATACCTCACAAAGCGGTCACGTTAACGGGCTCGATTAGATTGGATGTCTCCCGCCACGTATCGTCTTGCTCGACTAATGCATGCGGGCGTAGCTCAATGGTAGAGCCCTAGTCTTCCAAACTAGCTACGCGGGTTCGATTCCCGTCGCCCGCTCGGGCTGGGTATCGCTCTCCAAAGAAAGGCCGAATGAGCGACGCTGGAACGGACGCCGCCATCAAGGGCTCGTGCACGCCGAAATTCGTCGGCGTACGCGACGCGTTCGAGCGCAATTTCGCGCTGCGCGGCGAGGTCGGCGCAGCAGTCGCGGTGTGGGTAGATGGGGATCTCGTCGTCAACCTGTGGGGCGGCTCGGCTGACGCTGCCGGAACCCGGCCCTGGCAAGAAAACACCCTGACCACCGTGTTGTCCGGCACCAAGGGCCTGAGTGCCACGTGCGTGCACCAACTCGCCGACCGCGGTGAGCTGGACCTGCAGGCACCTGTGGCCCGGTACTGGCCCGAATTCGGGCAGGCCGGCAAACAAGACATCACCTTGGCCATGGTGATGAGCCACAGATCCGGCGTTATCGGGCCGCGCACCCGGATGAGCTGGGAAAAGGTCGCGGACTGGGACTTCGTCTGCGATCAGCTGGCGGCCGCGGAGCCGTGGTGGCAGCCGGGCACCGCGCAGGGCTATCACATGACGACGTTCGGTTTCATCCTCGGCGAGGTATTCCGCCGGGTCACCGGTCGCACGATCGGGCAGCACCTGCGCACCGAGATCGCCGAACCGCTGGGCGCCGACGTCCACATCGGCTTGCCGCGGGCCGAACAACGCCGCTGCGCCGAACGGGTGAATAAGCCGCACGCCCGAGACCTGCTGGCCGAAGTGAAAGCCCCCGGCTACCCCACCAGCCTGGCCGAACATCCCAAGGCGGGACTGTCGATCTCGATGGGATTCGCACCCGACGACGAACTGGCCTCCAACGATCTGCAGCTTTGGCGCGAGCTTGAGTTTCCCGGCACCAACGGGCAGGTGTCCGCGCTTGGACTGGCGACGTTCTACAACGCGCTGGCTCAGGAGAAATTGCTCAGCCCGGAGCATATGGACCTGATCCGGGTATGCCAGGGCGACGACGAGACCGATCTGGTGCTCGGGCCCCGGGTCGCCGACCACGGCTGGGGTCTGGGCTACATGCTCAACCAGCGACGCGTAAACGGACCCAACCGGCGGATCTTCGGCCACGGTGGCCTGGGCGGCTCATTCGGGTTCGTCGACCTGGAACACCGAATCGGTTACGCATATGTGGCGAACCGCTTCGATGCCACCAAGTCCAATGCCGACCCGCGCAGCCTCTCCCTCAGCAACGAGGTGTACTCGGCGCTGGGAGTTGCCGAGGGCTAACCGTTGCGAGTGAGTGATCTTGAGTGGTCACGCGACTCGCACCCCATCTCGGGGTTATTCCCCGGCCGGGTGGCCGGTTCCCTTCCGCGCTTCACAGCCACCAGCCCGGCCAGGCCGGGTCTTACGGTCGGCTCCACGCTTGACGGCGGCCCCAACTGGGCCGACGACGGTGGATGGTTCCTCCCACCGCGCAAGGTTGATCGCGGCGTTGTCGTCACGCTGATGCGCTGCCGAACAACCAACGCAATGCCAGTGTTCAGCCCCTGCGCAACACCCTTGCGCTCAGCCCACGACGCCAGATTCACACATCTGTAACTACAGCACACCACCGACATCGACCACTCAGAACGCAACAGCTGCCAGCCCCTTCGCTCAGGGATGCCACCCGGGCGGCGGCGGCGGTCCGTACCCCGGAGGGCCATATCCGGGCGGCCCATAGCCCTGCGGTCCAGGACCCCAACCGGGTGGTCCACCGCGCCAGTCATGGCAGCCGTTCCAATCCCAGTTATTGCCCCAGCCTGGGTCCCAGAACTCACCCGGGCACCACTGCGGGAACGGCCCTGGCTGCGCTTGAGCGTCGACGGCGACACCAACACCGGCCAGCCCCAGGACAGCTGCTCCCGCGAAGATCGTTGCAGCAAAGCGCGGAATAATTTTCACGGTGCAAGGCTACCCAATTCAACGATGTTAAAAACATCGTGAGTGAGGCCCATAGTTGCTGTCAGTCGCTGTCAGCTTTCCCGATATAGCCGCACCCCGCCGAAACTTCGTCGGCAGGGTGCGGCTGTTTACATCAACGCTCGCGGTCAGTGGTGACCTCCACCGTGATCGCCAGGCCCACCGGGCCCACCTGGACCACCGGGCCCACCGTGATCGCCTGGACCACCGTGATCGCCGTACCCGCCGTGGTCGTAATAGTGCGCGTCCGGGCCATATCCGCCCCGGTTGTCGTGGCAATTCCCGCCATCCCAGTTATTGCCCCACCCGGGATCCCAGAACTCGCCCGGACACCATTGCAGGAAGGGCCCTGGCTGGGCTTGCGCGTGAGGCGCAACGCCAAACCCGGCGAGTCCCAAGCCAGCGACCATAGCGAAAGTCATTGCAAATAGACGCAGATTATTTTTCATTAGGCAAAGTAAGTACCCGAGTCGGGCGATTCCAAATTAGAGACGCCAGCGTTTCTTCCTGCCGGTCTTCTGTGAACTTGCTAGCCAGAACATCTCATACCTGGCAAACAGGGCACCAGAACACGTTGCGGCCTTCCAGCACCGCCGTGCGGATCGTCGTGCCACAAACCCGGCACGGGTCGCCCGCGCGACGGTAGACGTACGTGCGAGGCCGCCCGGCCCGGTAGGACGGCGCGCCGTGGTCATGCTCGGGGAGCACCACGACGATCTTTCCGCGGCGCAGGCCGACCTTCATCAACGCCACCAGATCGACCCATGCGGCCCCGAACTCCGGCTGGCTGATCGTCCGGCCGGGCCGGAACGGGTCGATGCGGTGCCGGAACAGCAACTCGCTGCGATAGACGTTGCCCACCCCGGCGATGACGGTCTGGTCCATCAACAGCGCGCCAATGGGCCTGCCGGACTTGGCGATCCGGACCCACGGCCCGGATGGGTCGGCGTCAGCGCGCAGGGGGTCGGGCCCCAGCCTGGCCACGACGTCGGCGACCTGCCCCTCGTCGAGCACCTCACAAACCGTGGGCCCGCGCAGGTCGGTTCCGTACTCGTCACCGAGTATTCGCATTCGCACCTGTCCGACCGGCTCCGGAATCTCGGGACCGCGTTCCCATTCTGTGAAGGTGCCGTACAGACCCAGATGCACGTGCACGATCGGGCCGTCCGCGTAGTGATGGAAGAGGTGCTTGCCCCAGACGCTGGCCCGCCGGAACAACCGGCCGTCGAGCACCGCCGCGGAATCGGCGAACCGGCCCTGCGGGCTGGACACGGCAACCGGCTGACCGGCGAATCGGCGCTGGTGCAGCCGGGCCAGCCGGTGCAAAGTGTGCCCCTCAGGCACCGGAGCCTCTCAGGCCGGAGCGCCGGGCACCGGCGGTGCCTGGTGGGTGCGCTCGTATTCGTCCAGGATGTCGATACGCCGTTGGTGGCGTGGAGCTTTCGACCACGGCGTAGTGAGGAACGCATCCACGAAGGACAGCGCCTCCTCGACCGTATGCATGCGGCCGCCGATGCCAATCAACTGCGCGTTGTTGTGCTGGCGGGCCAGCGTCGCGGTCTCGACGCTCCACGCCAGCGCGCAGCGCGCGCCGGGCACCTTGTTCGCGGCGATCTGCTCACCGTTACCCGAACCCCCCAGCACGATGCCCAGGCTCTCCGGGTCGGCCACCGTGCGCGTAGCGGCGGCGATGCAGAACGCCGGGTAGTCGTCCTCGGCGTCGTAGGTAAACGCGCCGCAGTCGATCGGCTCGTGTCCGGTTTTCTTCAGGTGCTCGATGATCTGTTGCTTGAGCTCGAATCCGGCGTGGTCTGAACCGAGGTAGACGCGCATGCCCGCCATCCTTCCCTGCCCGAAGTCAGCGACGCAACGCGTGGCGCATTAATGGCCTAGTGGCGATCGCGAGCGCGGCGTAGCCGGGCGAAGCGGGTCGCCACCGTCAGGCTTAGTCGAACTCTGGTTTCTCGTGCCGGGTCCGCTTGAGTTCGAAGAAGTGTGGGTAGGACGCGAAAGCCACCGCGGCGTCCCAGAGCTTGCCGGCCTCTTCGCCGCGCGGAATCTTCGACAGCACCGGGCCGAAGAACGCCACCCCGTTGACGTGGATGGTCGGCGTTCCCACGTCGGGCCCGACCGCGTCCATTCCGGCGTGGTGACTCTTGCGCAGCGCGTCGTCGTAAGCGTCGCTGGTCGCCGCCGCGGCCAACTCCGCCGGCAGGCCGGCATCTGCGAGGGACAGCTTGATGACCTCTTCTTGGTCTTTGTTGCCCTCGTTGTGGATGCGGGTTCCCATCGCGGTGTACAGCGGCGCCAGGACGCCGGCGCCATGCGCCTGCTCGGCGGCGATCGCCACCCGCACCGGTCCGAAGGCTTTCGCCAGCTTCTCGCGATACTCGTCGGGCAGATCCCCCTTGCCTTCGTTGAGTACCGCCAGGCTCATGACATGGAAGTTCACGTCGATATCGCGAACCTTCTCCACCTCGAGAACCCAGCGTGAGGTGATCCACGCCCAGGGGCACAGTGGGTCGAACCAGAAATCGGCGACAGATTTTTCGGGGGCTTTCGCGGGCATGTGGAGTCCTCTTCTCGAGATCACAGACGGGTACAACACCGCTCAGCACAACCGTAGTCGCCGCCTGCATGTTCCCGTTGAGAGGTGCTCAAGTGCCCGCTGTGCGCCCGACGCTTTAAGTTGGAGGCGTGGCACTTCCTAACCTCACCCGGGACCAGGCTGTCGAACGCGCCGCCCTGATCACCGTCGGCAGCTACCAGATCAGCCTCGACATCACCGATGGTTCCGGTGGTGGCGGCGCGCCGGACGAACGAACATCGCAGACTTTTCGGTCCACCACCACCGTGGCGTTCGACGCACTCACCGGCGCGGATACGGTCATCGACATCGCCGCCGACACCATCCGCAGCGCCAGCCTCAACGGTGTCGACCTCGACGTCTCCGGCTACAACGAATCAACCGGGATCCCACTGCGCGGGCTTGCCAGTCGCAACGTGGTAATCGTCGACGCCGACTGCCGCTACTCCAACACGGGCGAGGGATTGCATCGCTTCGCCGACCCGGTGGACAACGAGATCTACCTCTACTCGCAATTCGAAACCGCCGACGCCAAGCGGATGTTCGCGTGCTTCGACCAGCCCGACCTCAAGGCCACGTTCGACGTGCGGGTGACCGCGCCCACGCACTGGAAGGTCATCTCCAACGGCGCCACGGTGGCCGTGTCGGACAGCGATGGCAGCAGCGTGCACACCTTCACCACCACCCCGCGGATGAGCACCTACCTGGTGGCGTTGATCGCCGGGCCGTACGCCGAGTGGCAAGACGCCTACACCGACGAACACGGCGAGATACCGCTCGGTATCTACTGCCGATCTTCCCTGGCGCAACACATGGACGCCGAGCGGTTGTTCACCCAGACCAAGCAGGGATTCGGCTTCTACCACAAGAATTTTGGGCTGCCATACGCCTTCGGCAAGTACGACCAGCTGTTCGTGCCCGAGTTCAACGCCGGCGCGATGGAAAACGCCGGCGCGGTGACGTTCCTGGAGGACTACGTCTTCCGCAGCAAGGTCACCCGAGCCTCGTACGAGCGGCGCGCCGAGACGGTGCTGCACGAGATGGCGCACATGTGGTTCGGCGACCTGGTCACCATGACCTGGTGGGATGACCTGTGGCTGAACGAATCGTTCGCGACCTTCGCCTCCGTGCTGTGCCAAAGCGAGGCCACCGAATTCACCGAGGCCTGGACGACGTTCGCGACTGTGGAGAAGTCGTGGGCGTATCGCCAGGACCAACTGCCGTCGACGCACCCGATCGCCGCGGATATCCCCGACCTGGCCGCGGTCGAGGTGAACTTCGACGGCATCACCTACGCCAAAGGCGCTTCCGTGCTGAAGCAGCTGGTGGCCTACGTCGGGCTGGAGCATTTCCTGGCCGGGCTGCGTGACTACTTCCGTACCCACGCGTACGGCAACGCCACCTTCGACGACCTGCTCTCGGCTTTGGAGAAGGCGTCCGGGCGCGACTTGTCGGATTGGGGCCGGCAGTGGCTGAAGACCACCGGCCTGAACACGCTGCGGCCGGATTTCGACGTCGACGCTGACGGTCAATTCACCCGGTTCGCGGTGCAACAGAGCGGCGCCGCGCCGGGTGCGGGTGAGACCCGCGTGCACCGGCTGGCGATTGGAATCTACGACGAGGACCGAACCGGAAAGCTGGTCCGGGTCCACCGACAGGAACTCGACGTCGACGGATCCAGTTCGGACGTCCCCGCACTGGTTGGTATTCCGCGCGGGAAACTGATTCTCGTTAACGACGATGACCTGACGTATTGCTCGTTGCGGCTGGACCCCGAGTCGTTGCAGACCGCGATGCAGCGGATTGCCGACATCGCCGAACCGCTGCCGCGCACGCTGGTGTGGTCAGCAGCCTGGGAGATGACCCGCGAAGCAGAGCTGCGTGCCCGCGATTTCGTGGCGCTGGTGTCCGGCGGCGTGCACGCCGAAACCGAGGTCGGGGTGGCCCAACGGCTGCTGTTGCAGGCGCAGACGGCGATAGGTTCCTACGCCGACCCGGCCTGGGCCCGCGAGCAGGGCTGGCCACAGTTCGCCGACCGGCTGCTGGAATTGGCCCGCGGCGCGAAATCCGGGTCCGACCACCAGCTCACCTTCGTCAACACGCTGTGCTCGTCGGTTTTGTCGCCGCGGCATGTGGAGGCGTTGGCGGGGCTGCTTGATGGCGACCCGGCCGAGCTGGGATTGGCCGGCCTTGCCGTCGATACGGACCTGCGCTGGCGCATCGTGATCGCGCTGGCCACCGCCGGAGCGATCGACGCCGAGGGTCCGCAGACGCCGAGGATCGACGCCGAGATGCAGCGGGATCCCACAGCGGCCGGCAAGCGGCACGGCGCCCAAGCCGCGGCGGCGCGGCCGCAGTTCGGCGTCAAAGACAAAGCGTTCAGCACCGTCGTGGAGGACGACACCCTGCCGAACATCACCGGCCGCGCGATAATCGCCGGCATTAACGCGCCGGGCCAAGGCGAGCTGCTCAAGCCATTCACTGCGCGCTACTTCGAAGCGATACCCGAATTGTGGGCGCGGCGATCCAGCGAAGTCGCGCAGTCGGTGGTGATCGGCTTGTATCCGCACTGGGATATCAGCGGTGAGGGCGTCGCTGCCGCCGACGAGTTCCTGAGCGTCCCGGAGTCGGACGTGCCCCCGGCGTTGCGGCGGCTGGTGCTGGAGGGCCAGGCGGCCGTCAAACGGTCACTGCGAGCCCGCAAATTCGACGCCACCGACTAATTGCCCGGCCGAGCGTGCGCCGTTGTACACAGTTGCACGGCGTGTCGTGCACAGACGCGCACGCTCGCGGCGGGGCCGACCCGATTGCCCGGCTCCTCCTCGGGTCGCTGCGCGGCCCGCATCGTCACCGGGCGGAGTTAAGCCGGGGCGATACCGGCGCTGAGCACGCGGATCGCGCTGACCAGCCCGTCGACCAGCTCACCCTGCTCGAACGCCGACGAAGCGGCGGCAATCCCCAGCGGTGCGGCCGACTCGGCGCCGCGACCCCGGACCTTGGAGCCGTAAACCACCTCGATGGCGGACTGGTCCGGCGAGACGGCGAGCAACACCGCGTTGTCCGGCGTCGGCACCTTGGCCAGAATCTCGCGTGCGCGTGCAGCGGTGTCGCCGCCCAGGTCGCCGAGGTAAACGGCGAACCGCACGTTGGATGTCCGCGAGCCGTATTTCAGCGCGTCGTCAACGGCGACCAGATCCTTGATCGGAAAGGGGTAGTCCGACGACACCTCTCCGGGCTCGGTGACCCCCGAGATCCGACCGCTGGTGGTGACTACTGAGCCTTTGGGGAGCTCGGCGTGCTGGATAGTCGCTACCTCACCATGTGCCACTGGCGCCACCTCCGACTGTGAACTCTGATGCGTGGTGCCCGCCGTGCCCGCCGACGGCTTCGTCGGTGGCAGCCCACAAGATGGGCGGGTGTGTCCACGGCTCTGACAACTTATAGGTCTCCGGGTGGGGGCCCTTGCGGGACAAGATCAACGCCGAAAGCGCGGCCACCAGCAACAACGGGATGCCGATAAATAACAGGTGGATCTCCATAGTGCTCACGACGCAAACCGTATCCCACCGCGCGATCTAATGCCGCACTTGGACACAAGATTCCGGGCCAACCGGTCAGGCCGCGCCTTCACCGAGGTACCGGGCCCACTCCGGGTCCAGTTCCTTGACGCTGGACAGCAGTCGCCAGTGCTGCCCCGTCGGCGGCAACGGCGCTCGACGCAATGCCCAGCCGAGTTCGGACAGCAGCTTGTCACCCTTGCGGTGGTTGCAGGTCGAGCAGCACGCGACGCAGTTCTCCCACGTGTGCTCGCCGCCGCGGCTGCGCGGGATCACATGATCGACGGTGTCGGCCTTTGCTCCGCAATAGGCACAGCAGAAACGGTCGCGGTGCATGAGCGCCGCGCGGGTCATCGGGACACGGGCGCGGTACGGAACCCGGACATAGGTCCGCAGCTGGATCACCGACGGCACCACGATCGAGCTAGTGGCCGAGTGGATCACCGGACCGGCCGGGTCGTGGTGCACCACGTCGGCCTTGCCGCAGATCACCATGACGATGGCCCGCCGCATCGGCAGTGCGGTCAGCGGCTCGTAGGTCGAGTTCAGCAACAACACCCGCCGGCGATTCCAGATCGAAGCGCTCTCGTGCCGGGTGGGGGGATGGGTCTCAACGCTATGCAGGCATGACGCGGTCGCGGGCCCGGTTAACCCTGCCGCGGCCCCGGAACTGCGGTGGCCGCGGCGTTTGTTGCCCTGCGCCATAGATCCTCCGCGGAACAGTCCACCATGATTCGTCGCCAATCGCACGCCTATTTCATATGTGCGTCGTGTCGAGAGGGTGAACACGAGGAAGCGATCAGGCCTGCTTCAAGGCCCGCCTCGCCCTGCCGGCCCCGCGATACACCACAATGGAAGCAATGGATCAGGTGAGCTTCTACGACTCTGTCGGCGGTGCCGAGACCTTCAACGCGATCGTGTCGCGCTTCTACGAGCAGGTGCCGGAGGACGAGATACTGCGCGAGCTGTATCCCCTGGACGACCTGCCCGGCGCCGAGCAGCGGCTGCGGATGTTCCTTGAGCAGTACTGGGGTGGCCCGCGGACCTACTCCGACCAACGCGGGCACCCGCGGCTGCGGATGCGGCACGCCCCATTCCGAATCAGTGAAATCGAGCGGGATGCCTGGCTGCGCTGCATGCACACCGCTGTCGCGTCCATCGATGCGCACACCCTCGACGACGAACACCGTCACGAGTTGCTCGACTATCTCGAGATGGCCGCCAACTCGCTCGTAAATGCCCCATTTTGATGCCTAACCTGAACGGAGCGGCATGAGCCCCGCAGCGTGGTGGTCGAGCGCGGTCTTTTACCAGGTCTATCCACGTTCGTTCGCCGACAGCAATGGCGACGGCGTCGGTGACATCGACGGGTTGGTGGCCCATTTGGATCACCTCGAGCGGCTGGGAATCGACGCGATTTGGCTCAGCCCGGTCACCGTCTCGCCGATGGCCGACCACGGCTACGACGTCGCCGATCCTCGCGAGATCGACCCGCTGTTCGGCGGGATGCCCGCGATCGAACGTCTGATCGCGGCCGCACACCAGCGGGGCATCAAGATCACCATGGACGTGGTGCCCAACCACACCAGTTCGGCGCATGTGTGGTTTCAGGCTGCGCTGGCCGCCGGGCCGGGCACCGATGCTCGCGAGCGTTACTACTTCCGCGACGGTCGCGGGCCTGATGGGGCACTGCCGCCAAACAATTGGACGTCGGTGTTCGGCGGGTCCGCTTGGACCCGGGTGGTGGAGCCGGACGGCAACCCCGGCCAGTACTACTTGCACCTCTTCGACACCGAGCAGCCGGACCTGAACTGGGACAACCCAGAAGTCTTCGACGACTTCGAGAAGACGCTGCGGTTCTGGCTGGAGCGCGGCGTGGACGGCTTCCGCATTGATGTCGCGCACGGAATGGCCAAGCCCCCCGGCCTGCCAGACTCGAAGGAAGACGCAAAGGTGTTGTCCCACACCGACGACGATCCGCGCTTCAACAACCCGAACGTGCACGAGATTCACCGCGGGATCCGCAAGATCGTCGACGACTACCCCGGTGCAGTGACCATCGGCGAGGTCTGGGTCATGGACAACCTCCTTTGGGCGGAGTATTTACGGCCCGACGAGCTGCATCTCGGCTTCAATTTCCGGCTGACCAAGGTCGACTTCGACGCGGGCGAAATCCGCGACGCGATCCAGAATTCACTGGAGGCTATCGCGATCGAGAACGCGGTTCCGACCTGGACATTGTCCAATCACGATGTGGACCGCGAGGTCACCCGTTACGGCGGCGGCGAGATCGGGCTGCGCCGGGCCCGCGCGATGGCGATGGCGATGCTCGCGCTGCCCGGCACGGTGTTCATCTACAACGGCGAGGAACTCGGGCTGCCCGACGTGTTGGACCTGCCCGAGGAGGTGCTGCAGGACCCGACATGGGAACGCTCCGGCCATACCGAACGCGGCCGTGACAAGTGCCGCGTTCCGCTCCCGTGGTCGGGCGAGGATCCCCCGTTCGGGTTCTCGACATCCGCCGACACCTGGTTACCGATGCCGAAAGATTGGGCGGCGCTGACCGTCGAAAAGCAGAGCGCCGATCCCGAGTCGACGTTGTCGTTCTTCCAGCGCGCGATCGCGTTGCGCAGGGGCCGAGATCGATTAGACGATGAAACCGAACTCGACGGCAGCGGGTTCGAGTGGCTGACCGCGCCAAGCGGTGCGGTGACATTCCGGGGTCGCGGCGGTCTGGTGTGCGCGCTGAACGCCGGCGAGAGCCCGATAGCGCTGCCGGCCGGAGAGCTCATTCTTGCCAGCGCGCCCCTGGTGGCCGGCCAGCTGGCTCCGGACGCGGCCGCCTGGCTGGTATAGCCGGCATTCACCTCAGGCCGAAAGCCGGCTGGCCGCGACGCCGGTACACCGAGCCGAACCGGGCGTCGATACGCAACCATGACGGCAGTATCCGGACCCGGATTATTTCGTCGGCGTCAATCGCATCAGCTGACTGCGGCAGGAAACCCATTGCGGTCAAGGCAAACACACAACGCATGGGTAGCCCCACGTGGGCGTCGGCGGAGTTGACCCGAAGGACTTCTTGATCGAGCAATGAGGCCGGCGGGCCATGGGCACTGCCGTGCTCCTTTGCCAGTCGCGCGCCACTCTGCGCCAAGTCGAACAGCACCCTGGCCGGTACGTCATCGAGGTGGGTGAAGCCCGACTCCGGTGGCAACGCACCCCGCCATGCCGAGTCCATCGCGAAGCCGGGATCGACGTAGCCCGAATCGTCCATTGCCGACAGGCCGCGCGCCAATGCGTCTGCGCCGACCGATAAATCCTTAGGCCGCACCGTCCCAGTCACCGCTCGGCTGGCCAGCACGTCGAATCCCGTTGCCACCCAGGCCGTGAGCAGTCCGGTGGATCGAGCGCGTAGTCGGATGACGGCCGCGTCATCAAGCCGCATCACGTGATCGACGAACGTGGCCAGATCCCCGCGGTGGGCAGTCTTGTCTTCTGGCCCCAGCCACAAACCGCGGTCGGCTATCGTACCCACCGCTCCAAGTACTCTCGATGGTGCGGCGCGAGT
>Ga0224557_1002818_pt1 | contig 14270 bp, 12 predicted proteins | sample 714S31014metaG_FD_180677 | JGI IMG/M metagenome (GOLD analysis project Ga0224557, IMG submission 180677) | Peat soil microbial communities from Stordalen Mire, Sweden - 717 S3 10-14 | ecosystem: Environmental > Terrestrial > Soil > Wetlands > Peat | place: Sweden: Norrbotten County, Stordalen...
CGCATTCAGCCCCGCGTACGCCCAACTGAATCGCGTCTCGTCGTTGTGATGCGCATACACCCACCAGTCCAGGTCGATGGGCAAGTTTTCCACGCGCGGCCGCAGCCACATATCGGCCATCCGTCCCAATGGCAGCCAAAGATAGAACCGCAGCGGGTGAGCTTGAACGCGCCGCTCGGCCAGCCGCGCAAACCGCGCATCCAGGTCCGGAGAAATGTCCCGCCCATGCTCGTCGTAAGCCTTTGCCAGCGTGACTGTCTCCGCATACTCAGCCGGCGAGTCGAAGGCCCGGCTCGGCAGCTTCGTCAGGTCCAGCGCACTCCCCGGCACATTCCAATAAATGTCGTAGGTCGAGACGAAATCCAGGCACCACGTCTTCACCCAGCGCTGCCATCCGGGATAGGTGTCCTCTCCGGGATCGGTCGCATAGCGCGTCGCCAGCGGCTCGAAAACGTGAAACACCCTCCCGTTCCTCGCCGTCCACGCCGCAAACGGGACCAGCGCCAGCAAGACGCAAATCACGCCCATCCGCGCCAGCTTCAAGCCGCTAGGCCGCGTGAAGGGCACGGCCTCAGGGGCTAAAGCCCGACGTTTATTTTGTTGCATTTGCGGCACGACTGAAGTCGTGCCCTGACACAATCGGGGGTTGGAATCGAGTTTTCCCGCAGCCTCTTCAGCCCCTGAGGGTTGCTGTTCCGGCGTCTTCCGCCTCAACCCCATCGCCAACGCCGGCGCCAGCGCCACGCCCACCAGCGCACCATCCGGCCGCAGCAGCGCGGCCATGCTCACCGCAAACGTAAACCATAGCGCGTTCCCCCAACCTGGCCGCGCATGGAACCGCGCCATCGCCCAAAGCGCCAGCGCAATCACAAACAGAGTCAGCGTCTCCGTCATCGGAGCCGCCGCATAGGACGCCGTAAAAGGGCACAGCGCCGCCAGCCAAAGCGTGCATTGCGCCGCTCCACCTCCGATCTCCAAGGGCGCGATCCGCCGCACAAAACCCGCCAGCAGCAAGCACCCCGCCAACTCCAGCGCAATCTGCACGTAGGCCACCGCCGTGTAGTTGTCCACGCCAAACAGCCAGAAGCAGAGCGCCAGAAACAGCGGATACCCAGGCAGCCGGATCAGCGTCGAGTGCAGCGCCCCGCTCCCGTCCGTAATCGCAAATTGCCCATGCACCAGCAGGTTCTTTGCCAGGTTGCCGTAGATCAGCGAATCCCCTGAAACCTGAGGAAACGCTCCCAGCATCCACACCCGCAATCCCGCGCCCGCGGCCAGAGCCAATGCCACTGAAACCCACACGCCCGCCCTGCCTCTGGCTTTGCCAGGCATTCGTGCCAACCGTGTCCATTGACTCTCAGAGGTAGCTTTCATTCGATTCGTGCCGTGTCGCCGTGTCTCAAGGCTTCAGTTTGAGAACTCAGAGGAAAGGATTTCTAACCTGGAGGCTTCCGAACCGCTGACCGTGCTGGAGATCCTCCGTAAAAAGCAGATCGCACCGCGCCTGGATCGCGGCGGAGACGATGAGCGAGTCGTACCACGAAAGCCCGCTTTGGGCGTGGAGATGCAACGCCTCCGCATACAGCGCCTGGGACGAATGCACGCCGAGCAACGGGCGGAAAACCGTGCTCAGATAATGCTCCGCATCCGCCACTTTCATCGGTTGAGTGAACCGTCTCAGGGCCACATTGAAGAACTCCTGCACAACCTGATAACTGATGACGCCCTTCTGCGTCGTCAGGGCCTCGCGGATCAGTTGCGCGGCTCTTGGGGCTTTCACGACGGTGCTCCGATCGAACGAATAGACGAAGATATTCGTGTCCAGAAAGAATCTATCGCTCATTGAATTCGTCCCTGCTGAAGTGCCGGCCTGCATCGACCTGTTGCAAGCGGTGCATCAGCGCATCGAAGCCCTGGGCGTCTCCCGCGCTTTGAGCAAATTGCGCAAGCCATTCACGGAATGCCTCGTTCAGTGTTCTGTGCTGCCCGCGCGCGATCGTGCGCGCCTGCTCGATCAGGTCCTCGTCGGCGCTCAAGGTGATGTTCTTCATACGAAACCAGTGTACACTATTATCGTGTAAATGACGGGTCGCCTGCGGAAGTCTCTCCGTCCTTCCACCCTCCTGAAGCATCGCAACTTTTACCCTTTGTGAGACCCACGATTCGCTGTCCTGGAAGTACAAGTCATTTACCGTAAACTGTTCCAGCGCCTTTTGGCCACGTAGAATGGACCATACCGGCCATGCCCGATCGACAGATATTTTCCGACCCGCAACGCAAACGCTGGAAGCGGCTCCGGCGCATCCTCGACGCGTCGGCCGTCCTGTCCACCCTCATCCTCGCCGGCTTCATTTTCAACGTGCTTGTCAATCAGCACTTGCCTGAACTCCTGCTGCCCATCCCCAAGCACAACTACAAGGCCCTGCCCGACCGCACGACCATGCTCCATGGCGCCAAAGGCCAACGGCCCACGCGCCGCCACACCGCCCGCAAGCCCTCTGAGATTCCCCTCAACTCCGGCGAAGGTCTGCGCGCCGCCTATTATGTCCAGGACGATGCCGCCAGCTACTCCTCCTTCAAGGAACACGTCCACCAGATCGATCTGCTCTTCCCGCAGTGGCTCCACGCCAACTCGCCCTCGGGAACCCTGATGATGATGAGCGGCGACAACATCCGCGAGTATCCCGTGGTTGAAGGCGCCGCGGTTCACGACCCCGACGACGGAAACAGGATCAAGCGTGTCATCCAGGCGGCAAAGGAAGACACCGAGATCTTCCCTCACCTGAACAACTACAACCCCCACACCCAGAGCTGGGATGACAACTTCGGCGACGTCCTCAAGGATGCAAGCAAGACCGCCGCGCTGCGTGATCAGATTCTCCGCTTCTTCGCCGCCTACCCCGTCTATCGCGGCCTCTCGCTCGACATTGAAAGCCTTCCCGACGATGCCGACCCGGCTTACCTGGGCTTCATCCACCAGCTTTACTCCTACATGCACCCCCGCAATCTCCGCCTCTACGTCAACACCGCCGTTTCCACCCCCGACGCCGATCTCAAGCTCATCGCCGCCAACTCCGACGGCATCATCCTCATGAACTACGACGAGCACCAGGCCACCAGCGATGCCGGGCCCGTCGCCAGCCAGAACTGGTTCGTCGGCAACCTCACCCGCGCCCTCAAGATCGTCCCCAAAGAGAAGATTATCTGCGCCATCGGCAGCTACGGCTACGACTGGACGCTCTCCATTCCCGATCCAAAGAACAAGCGCCATCCCAAGCCCAAGGTCCTTAATACTGAAGACCTCTCCGTCTCTGAAGCATGGCAGCGCGCCTCCGACGCCGACGCCGATCTCGATCTCGATTACGACAGCCTCAATCCGCACTACCAATACATCGACGAGGACAACAACCAGCGCCACATCGTCTGGTTCCTCGATGGGGTCACGCTCCTCAACGAGCTCCGCGCCGCCCGCCAGCTTGGCCTCTCCACATTCGCTCTATGGCGCCTCGGCGAAGAGGACAGCTCGCTATGGAACGTCTGGGACAAGCCCAGTGACCCCGGCTCCCTGCAAGCACTGGCCATCGTCCAGCCCGGTCACGATGTGGACAACGAAGGCGACGGAGACATTCTCCGCGTCACCGGCCTGCCCCAGCCTGGCAAGCGCACCGTCACCGTCGATACCGACGAGACCGACCCGCGCAAAAAACTCATTGTCGATGAGCAAATGGACGTGTATCCGCGCACCTACACCATCGAGCAATACGGCTACCATCCCAATGAAGTTGCGATCTCCTTCGACGACGGCCCAGACCCCAAATGGACCCCAAAGATCCTCGACATCCTCAGGAACAAAGGCGTCCATGGCACATTCATGCTCATCGGTTCTGAGGCCGCCGAGAATGTCGGACTCATGAAGCGCGTCGTCCGCGAGGGCAATGAGATCGGCAACCACACCTATTCCCATCCCGACATCAGTGAAATCTCGCCCCGCCAACTCGACCTCGAGGTCAAACTCACTGAACGCCTGTTCGCCAGCAAGCTCGGCATCCAGCCCCTCTACTTCCGTCCTCCCTACGACATTGACGAGGAGCCCGACACCGACGACCAAGCCGCTCCCGTCGTCCAGATACAGAAGGACGGCTACACCATCATCGGCAACAAGATCGACACCGACGACTGGAACGAGCATCCCGTCAAGTCTCCCGATGAAATCACCAAGTCGGTTCTCACCCAGCTCGAAACCATGAAGACCAAGCCGCAGTTCCGCGGCTCCATCATCCTGCTCCATGACGGCGGCGGCGATCGATCGGCCACCGTTAAAGCGCTGCCGGTCCTCATTGACGCGCTGCGCGCCCATGGCTACGCCATCGTCCAGGTCTCCGCGCTCATGGGCAAGACCACCGCTGAAGTCATGCCGCAGATCACTCTCTGGCAATATCTCCGCGCCTTGCCTGACTCCATCGCCTTTTCCGGCGCCGCCCTCATCGTCAAGTTCATCGTCTACGTCTTCTTCCTCGGCGACATCCTCATGAGCGCCCGCCTCCTCATCGTCGGCCTGTTCGCCATCATTGACCGCCTGCGCAAGCCATACCGCCAGGCCACGCCCGGCTATGGCCCACGCGTCGCCGTCCTCATCCCCGCTTACAACGAAGAAACCGTCATCGTCCGCACCATCCGCTCGGTCCTCAACTCCGACTACAGGAACCTCCACATCATCGTCATCGACGACGGTTCCCTTGACCGCACCGCTGAAGTCGCCCGCGAAGCCTACGCCGCTGAAATCGCCGCGGGCCGCGTCCAGGTGCTCTCCAAGCCCAACGCCGGCAAAGCCGCCGCCCTCAACTTCGCCCTCGAGCGCATGACCGAAGAAGTCTACGTCGGCATCGACGCCGACACCGTCATCGCCGCGGACGCCATCTCCAAGCTCATCCCCCACTTCGAGGACCCCCGCATCGGCGCCATGGCCGGCAACGCCAAGGTCGGCAACCGCGTCAACCTCTGGACCCGTTGGCAGGCCCTCGAATACATCACCAGCCAGAATTTCGAGCGCCGCGCCCTCGACCTCTTCCATGTCGTCACTGTCGTCCCCGGCGCCATCGGCGCATGGCGCACCGCCCCCGTAAAAGCCGCCGGCGGATATCCCCTCAACACCGTCGCTGAAGATGCCGACCTGACCATGAACCTGCTTGAGCAGGGCCTCCGCGTCGACTATGAGGACCGGGCCCTCGCTTACACTGAGGCCCCCATCGACGCCAAGGGACTCATGCGCCAGCGCTTCCGTTGGTCCTTCGGCACGCTCCAGGCCGTCTGGAAGCATCGCGCCGCATTCGTCCGCAACAAGGCCATGGGACTCTTTGCCCTCCCCAACATTCTCGTCTTCCAGATGTTCCTGCCCCTCGTCTCACCGTTCATTGACCTGATGTTCCTCTGGGGCATCGTCACCTACTTCATTGATCTCCACTACCACCCTGAAGCCGCCTCCGCCGCCAGCTTCGAAAAGCTGCTGGTCTACTTCCTTGGCTTCCTCCTCATCGACTTCGTCACTTCCTCCATCGCCTTCTCCCTCGAGCGCCACCACCCCGCCAACAAGGGCTCCGGCTGGCTCCTCTTCCACATCTGGCTCCAGCGTTTCGCCTACCGCCAGGTCTTCTCCATCGTCCTGTTCAAAACCCTCAAGCGCGCCATCGACGGCAAGCCCTTCAACTGGGACAAAATCGAGCGCACCGCCAAAATGAGCAAAGCCACCGAGGCCCTCACCGAAACCCCATAGCTGTTGTTTGAAAGAATTGCGGGTACCCACAAAATAGGCGGTCATCCTGAACGGGGCGCCAAAAAAAGAGACGGTCATCCTGAGCGGGGCGCCACAAAATAGGCGGTCATCCTGAGCGAAGCGCTTTTCAGCGGAGCCGAAGGACCTGCATTTGTTTTCCGGTTTTGCCGGGTGCCGGTGCCGGGTGCGGCTGCCCCAAGAAGAGGCGGTCATCCTGAGCGAAGCGCTTTTCAGCGGAGCCGAAGGACCTGCATTTGTTTTCCGTAAAACCCGGACTCACACGCTGCGACCCCGGTCACTAGCCGCCACTCGCTCCATCGTTTACCCTCAAAGGTTCCATCCACGATGACCACCGCCGCCGCCCAAGCCCGTTACCCGCTCACCCAGGGCGTGAACCCGTGGCTGGTCACCGCCTCCGTCATGCTCCCCACCTTCATGGAGGTGCTGGACACCGCTATCGCCTCCGTGGCCCTGCCTTACATCGCCGGCTCGCTCAGTGCATCCAACTCTGAAGCGACATGGGTTCTGACAAGTTACCTTGTCGCCAACGCCGTCATCCTGCCCGCCTCCAACTGGTTTGCCCGCCGCTTCGGCCGCAAGCGCTTTCTGCTCTTCTGCGTCATCGTCTTCACCGTCGCCTCTTTCTTCTGCGGCGCCGCACCCTCCCTCGGCGTCATCCTCCTCGCCCGCGTCCTTCAGGGAGCAGGCGGCGGAGCCCTGCAGCCCCTCTCGCAATCCATCCTGCTGGAAAGTTTCCCTGTCGCCAAGCGTTCCATGGCCATGGCCGCCTATGGCCTCGGCATCGTCGTCGCCCCCGTACTGGGACCCACCCTCGGCGGCTGGCTGACTGACACTTTTTCCTGGCGCTACGCCTTCTATATCAATATTCCCGTCGGCCTTCTCGCCGTCTTCATGATCGCCCGGTTCATCCACGACCCGCCCTACATCAAGAACGCCAAGGTCGGCGCGTTCGACAACATCGGCTTCGGCCTGCTCATCGTCTGGACCGGCTGCCTCCAGATCGTTTTAGACAAGGGCCAGGAAGACGACTGGTTTGGCGCGCTTTGGGTTCGGTGCGCGGTCACGGCGCTGGTTCTCGCACTCATCGGATGGATATGGCACTCCTGGACCCATCCCAAAGGACTCGTCGACCTGCACATCCTGAAGAACCGCAACTTCCGCACCGGTTGCTTCCTCATCGCCCTGCTCGGCATGTGCATCTACATCACCATCGCCATTCTGCCTCTCTACTATCAGGAGGTCCTTGGCTACACCGCCTTCACCGCCGGCCTGGTCGTCGGACCTCGCGGCATTGGCTCGTTCGTCGGCTCGCCCATCATCGGCTTTCTCGGCTCCCGCATGGACCCGCGCAAGCTGCTCTGCGCCGGCTTCCTCGGCTTCGCTGTCTGCGCACTGGTCTTTGGCACCGTGAATCTCTCCATCGGTCCATACACCCTGCTCATTCCCATCACCCTCACCGGATTCGCTCTCAGCTTTGTCTTTGTCCCCCTGGCCACCATGAGCACCTCCACGCTCACCCGCGACGAGATGGGCAACGCCACCGGCCTGTTCAACATGCTGAGAAACATTGGCGGGTCGATCGGGATTGCCATGGCCACTACTGCCCTCATTCGCCGCTCCGCCCTCCACCAGAACGAACTCGGCGCAAACCTCTCCCCCAACAGCTACATGCTCCAGCAAAAGTCAGCCCTCATCGCCGGCTATCTGGCCCACCGCATCGGTCCCGCCCAGGCGCGTCCCGGCTCCTTAGGCTTGCTCTATGGATTAATGCAGCAGCAATCCGCCCTGATGGCTTACGTTGACGTATTCCGCTGGACCGCCGTGCTAGCCTTCTTCTGCGCCGCCGCCGTCTGGCTCTTCAAAAAGCCAATCAAGAACGCGCCACCCCCAACCGGCATGCATTGATAGCCGTTTCCTGAATATGGGCGGTCATCCTGAGCGAAGCGCACTTCAGCGGAGTCGAAGGACCTGCATTTGCTTTTCGTTTTGTACTTGATCTTGCTTTTGATTCTTCCTTTATTCTTCTCAACACACAACAGCTCACATCCGTGACTCATCTTCCGTGCTATATTCATCCCACTCCAGAAACACGAGCATGAAATCCAAAGTTTGCTTACTCATCTTCCTACTCGCCCCGTTTGCTCATGCGGACCAGCCCTGCCCGCAACCAGACCTGCACACCGCCGCCCAACAGGTAAAAGCCGTCCGAGCGCAGCTTCTCGCCTTCAAGGTCCAGAGCGAACAGGACGAAGCTGTACCGGAGTCTCTGCAAGCACAGATTCGCAAATTCAAGGACTCACTTGGATCGCTCGCCGACGCCGAGCTTCGATGTGTACCCCCCAACGCAGATCCGAAGATCATCGAAGCGAGACTCGCGAAACTCCTCGGTGCCAATAAGCCCGTAAAGGAGGAGGTCTACGACCCAAAAAAGCCGCCTCAACTCGACCACATCTACGGCGACGGAATAACCGTAAAGGTGACCACACCAACTAAGTCGCCGCATTTGTTTGTTGTCGAATTCCGCTTCGACATTGCCTGCAGCTTCGATTCAGTCTTGCTTGTGTACGAACCTCGCGAAGGTCATTGGCAGCAATCTCTCCGCTGGCAAAGTGGCAACTACGACGATGTATCCGGCGCCTTCGGCGACTTCTTTCAATATCAAGTTCTACAGCAAAAAAACTCCGCCGGTTGGCTGCTCGTCGCTGGACACGGCAATCCGTGGTGTAGCTCCAATATGAGCGGCTTTGGGGTTGACGTGCTCCAACCAGTTCAAAGCGCCAGGCCCCGCGCTCTGTTTCACAAGGACATTACATATTCCAGGGCCACCGATCCCGTCATGAAGCAGACGACGGACGGGTTTGAGCTGCGCATGGAGGTCTATACACCGGACACGACCCTTATCACGCGCCCCGGAATCTACCGTTACCGCGTCACTGCAACTGAGTTCGAGCGCGTTCAGCCTATCGCCCTCAACGGACGCGACTTCGTCGATGAGTGGCTGCAATCCCCTTGGAGCGACTCGAAGAACTGGAGCGCAACCACGGGTCTGCCGCAGCTCGAAGCAGTCCACCCGAAATTCGAGTTTCTGGAGGATCCCAAAACCAAAGACTGGCCGTCGTTTACCTACGGCCCGGTCCGCACCTGCTCCGATTCCAAAGCGCATTTTCAAGTCGAACTCGACGAAGAGTGGTTTGAAAATCAGAAAACCCGCCCAGACAAGCCCACCTACTTCCAGATTCAGACCGGAATCAACTCCTTCACCATGCTCTCCGCCTCAGCCCAGCCCGACCCCCATTGCACCGGCCCTGACATCATGCCCAAGCAATGATGGAGATTCTACGCCGGGCCGCCGAGCAAGCCCTCACTGACAAGTGTGATAGTATCCAGCACCCGATCCAGCATGAAATCCACGAATGACCGGTAGTTCCCGCCGTCAGCGGACTCCAGCGCATCCAAATAGGTTCCCTTATGCTCTGAGAGAATTACGATCGGCATTGAAATAGCTCGATAAGTGAACGCAGACGCCAGCGCGCGAGCCACGCGGCCATTTCCGTCCGCAAATGGATGAATGACCACCAATCCGTAGTGTGCGTATGCAGCCTGAAGAACCGGATGCGTCGCCAAGAATGCGTCACTGCGCATTTCGCCGACCAGCCGAGCCATCTCCGCTGGCGTTACGTCCACGGGCGCATAAGAATGGTCCACTCCGTCTCTCGTTCGCACGTGATTGGGCAATACCTTATATCTCCCTTTCGTAAAAGTCTGCTCCTGCGGTCCAACTGCTGTCATGACCCGATAAGTCGCCTGCGCTCGGCAGACCTCCTCATGCAGTACGCGAATGGCAGCCTCGGAGATCGGCTCAGCTTTCGTGGCAAGATCGAGCACATAGTCGTAAGCGTGCAGTTGCGCCTCAAAGAGCGGACGAACATTCTCGCCCTTCTTAGCTAGCTCTACCTCCCACGCCGCTGTTTCGAACGCGACTGTATAGGTAAAACCGCGATCGACCTCATACAGCCCTTCGATTGCTCCCGTATCAAGCGCCGCAGCCCGCTTCGCAATCTCGCGTGCCCGGCTCAACACATCAGGAGAGAGGCTGGCTTTATCTTTCAGCGACGCGTTGTATCGATCCCACCGGACCGTATCGACCGAAGTCCGCGAAGCCCACTCCGCAAACGTAGGAAACGGCTTATAAGCCGCATCGAGAACGTGAATATTGGTTTCCGGATCGCTCATCGTGACGCCCAACCTTCCCATCAGCCCGATAATAGCGCAGCATACGAAACACCCTACGGCGCATCACCGAACACCCGCACCCCCGCCGCCCTGGCCGCCTCAGCCAGCTTACGGTCAAATGTCGCCAACACGGCGGCCCGCCGCATCGTCAGTTCCAGATAAGTCGCGTCGTAGGCGGTGAGGTTGTGCATACGGCCAAGCAGAATGGACTCTGTCAGGGTCAAAGCCGGCGGGACCGGATCTTGAGCAATTCCCCAGAACGACAGACTGGACAGAAAACTTGCTGAGTCCTGCGCAGTGATCACTCGTTGGCGCTCGGCCAGCAGAAGCGCGTTTCCCACCTCCGGATACCAGAGAGCCGGAACCATCGCGCCCGAGCCGCGCACCTCCTTCAGTGCTTCACGCGCCAACTCCGCCTCACCCAGGTCTTTCCGAACCAAAAGCCAAGCCAGCGACATAGACGCATCGAGGACCAGGGTCACGGCCGCCCTTCCTCAATCCACGCCCGGATGGTTTCGTGAGAGACGCCCTTGATGCGCGGATTCCTCAGCCGCTGATAGGCTGCTTCAATCTCCTCTGCAGACCGGACAGGGCGGGCCGGCTGGACAGGAACCACCTCCGCGGCGGCGCGCCCGCGAACAGTAATCGTGAAGCGCTCGCCCGCCTCGACCAAACGCACAATTTCAGACAGCCTGGTCTTTGCCTCGAAAATCCCAATCGTAGAAGTCCCAACCGTAGCCATCGTCTCCTCCGTCAAACCGCCGATCCAACCAACTAGTTCACCAACTAGTTTACTCCTGTTCCATATCTATTTTCACCAATTCTCTGTCGCGATTCCCCCGGCTCACCCCACCAGCCCCACAAATCTCCGCAATCCCTCGTCATACTCCTCAATCCGTCCGCTCAAAATGTCGTAATACCACCCATGCACTGTCAGCCGCCCTTCCTTCACCGCCCGCACCACCGCCGGCTGCGCCTTCAGGTTCAGCCACTGCGCCACCACGTTCCCCCGAATCAGCGACGCCAGTTCCGCGTGTTCCCCATCCGCGGGATTCAACGGCTGCCGGTGCGCAAACGCCGCATCCACGTGGCTCAGCCACCGCCGCGCCTTGGGCATTCTCTCCAACCCCTCCTGGTCCAGAGCAGCCTTCAGCGCCCCGCAGTCCGAGTGCCCGCACAAAATCGCGCTCTTCACCTTCAGCACCTCGATCGCATATTCGATCGTCGCCGTCACACCGTCCACATCCTGGCTGGTAATCGGAACCACATTGCCCGCATTCCGCGTAATAAACAAGTCTCCCGGCCCCGTCCCCAGAATCAGGTCCGGCAGCACCCGCGAGTCCGAGCAGGTAATAAACAGCCACTCCGGCGACTGCCCCTCCGCCAGCAAGTGAAACTGGGCCCGCCTGCCCGGAAAAACCTCCGCCAGAAACCGCTTATGACCCTCAATCAATCGATCCATCCAACCCCCCAAATCCCGCCATCTTTGCAGGCTTGCCATCCAGCCCGCCTCTGCCAGCCTAGCGCACCCACGAACGAACTGGTACCGTATTCAGTGTCAGCCTCACCAGTCCGCAACACCCCGCAGGAGATATTCGCCGATGAAGCACAATCTGAAGATTCTCAATTCTCCGATCCTATCCGCACTCTTCCTCCTTTGCCTCGCAACCGCGCCCGCGATTGCCCAATCCATCGCCTCCCTCGACCCCGCCCTCCAATCCCGCATAGACCGCATCGCCCAGCAGGTCCTCGACCAGACCGGCGCCCCCTCCGCCTCCGTCGCCATCGTCAAAGGCGGCAAGCTCGTCTACACCCACGCCTACGGCAGCGCCCGCCTCGCCACCCCAACCTCACCCGCCGTCCCCGCCACGCCTCAGATGCGTTACTCCATCGGCTCCATCTCCAAGCAGTTCACCGCCGCCGCCATCCTGCTCCTCCAGGCAGAAGGCAAGCTCACCCTCGACGACCCGGTCGGCAAGTACGTCCCCGGCCTCACCCGCGGCGACGAAGTCACCATCCGCCAAATCCTCTCCCACACCTCCGGCTATCAGGACTACTGGCCCGAGGACTACGTCATGACCCCCATGCTCGTCCCCGAATCCCCCCAGCAGATCCTCGATACCTGGGCTAAAAAGCCGCTCGACTTCGAGCCCGGAACCCAATGGCAGTACTCCAACACCAACTTCGTCATCGCCGGCCGCATCGTCGAGCAGATCACCGGCCACCCGCTCATGGACCTCCTCACCACCCGCATCTTTCGCCCCCTCGGCATGACCTCTGTCTGGAACTCCGACGAAGCCAAACTCACTTCGGTTGACGCCACACCCTACTATCGCCACGCTCTCGGCCCCCTCCGCGTCGCCCCCAAAGAGGGCCGCGGATGGGTGTTTGCCGCCGGTGAGCTGGCCATGACCGCACACGACCTCGCCCTCTGGGATGAGAGCCTGATCGCCCAGTCCATCCTCAAGCCCGACAGCTACAAACAGATGTTCACCGAAATCAAACTGAAAGACGGCAAGGGAACCCATTACGGCCTCGGCGTCGAGGTCATGGACCGCAACGGCCACCGGTCCATTGAGCATAGTGGAGAAGTCTCCGGCTTCGTCTCCGACAACGAAGTCCTGGTCGACGACGGCGTCGCCGTAGCCGTCCTCACCAACCAGGATGCAGTCGGCGCTGCCTCTGCCATCGCCCGCCTCGCCGCTCCTGCAGTCCTCGCCGTCCCAGCCACTCCCGCCGAAATCCAGGCCGTCGCCATCTACCACGATCTCCAACAGGGCCGCATCGACCGCACCCTGCTCGCTCCCAACCTCAGCGACTACTTCACGCCGGAAGCGGTTGCCGACTTCCAATCCAGTCTTGCGCCATTGGGTGAGCCGCTCACCTTCCACCAGTCCGCCGAGCAATTGCGCGGCGGCATGACCTTCCGCGCCTTCCAGATCGTCTACCCCGGCAAGCGCCTCACCCTGACCACCTACACCTACCCCGACGGCAAACTCGAGCAGTACCTCATCGCCCCGGCGGAATAGCGCGCGGGGAAACTCTACGAATCCTGCCGCTCGCGCTCCCACTGGTCTCTGCGTTCGCGATCAAGGCGATCCTCGCCATCCTCTTTCTCTTCCAACTCGCGCCGCTTCTCGCGTTCTTCGCGCTCTTCGCGACCATCGCTCATATCTCACTCCCTTTCTTGAGTGTAAGAGGCTTGGCGCGCGAGCGCCGTCTGCCCCACCGCAGGTGCGGTCGCGATACACTGAACTAGACCTATGTTTGAAAACCTCACAGACAAACTCCAGCGCGCCTTCAAAACCCTTCGCGGCCAGGGCACGCTCACTGAAGAGAACATCGCCGAGGCCCTGCGCGAAATCCGCGTAGCCTTGCTCGAAGCCGACGTCAACCTCAACGTCGCCCGCGACCTCATCGAGCAGATCCGCATCAAAGCCGTCGGCACTGAGGTCCTCACCGCGCTCTCGCCCTCCGAGCAGGTCATCAAGATCGTTCGCGACGAGCTGATCACCCTCCTCGGCAAAGACACCGCCCGCTTCAAATTTGCCTCGCAGCCGCCCTCCGTCATTCTCATGGCCGGCCTGCAGGGCTCCGGCAAAACCACCACCAGCGGCAAGCTCGCCGCCTGGCTCAAAAAGGGTGGTCACCGCCCCATGCTCGTCTCGGTCGACGTCTATCGTCCCGCCGCCCGCGAGCAGCTCAAAGTTGTCGCAAAATCCATTGAGGCCAAACTCTACGAAGGCGATCAGAAAGGCGAACCCGCCGGCCCTGACCTGGTCGTCCGTCTCGCCAAGGAAGCCCTCCGCGAAGCCCGCATCATGGGCTGCGACACCCTCATCGTCGATACCGCCGGCCGCCTTCACATCGACGAAGCGTTGATGGATGAAATGGCCTGCCTCAAGAAGCTCCTCAACCCGTCAGAAATCCTCTTCATCGCCGACGCCATGACCGGCCAGGACGCCGTCAATTCCGCCGCCGACTTCCACAAGCGCCTCGGCCTGACTGGTGTGATCCTGACGAAAATGGACGGCGACGCCCGCGGCGGCGCAGCCCTCTCCATCCGTCACGTCACCGGCCAGCCCATCAAGTTCCTGGGCGTAGGCGAGAAGCCCGACGCCTTCGAGCCTTTCCATCCCGACCGCATTGTCGGCCGCATCCTCGGCATGGGCGACATGATGTCGCTCATCGAGAAGGCCGAATCCACCCTCGACCGCAAAAAGTCCGAGGAGTTCGCCAAAAAAGC
>Ga0224557_1002819_pt1 | contig 14269 bp, 15 predicted proteins | sample 714S31014metaG_FD_180677 | JGI IMG/M metagenome (GOLD analysis project Ga0224557, IMG submission 180677) | Peat soil microbial communities from Stordalen Mire, Sweden - 717 S3 10-14 | ecosystem: Environmental > Terrestrial > Soil > Wetlands > Peat | place: Sweden: Norrbotten County, Stordalen...
TCCCGCACAAACTGAGAATTATTCTCCGCTACTACAGGGAGCCCCGCAACGCCACACAGATCAACAAATCCAGCATGGAGACCGCCGCGTAGAGCGAGCAGAGAACCTGGCACTGTCCAGGTACAAGATCGCGGATGTTTATTTTGCGGCCGGCATCATCACCATGCGCACGTATTCCCGCGTAAGGATGGCGCGCAATCGAGGCGCGACAGCCGAGTCACAGGGGATATCCATGGATCGGCAGCGATCGATGGCGGCGCGCAGGTCGCGTAGAAACGACACACAGGACGGGCATGCTTCGATATGTCCGCGCATCTGTTCGCAGGTAAGAGGTTCCACCCTGCCGTCCAGGTATTCTGAGAGATTGGCGAACAAATCGCGGCATTCAGATGGACGTTGCCCAGCTTTGGCCCTGGCCTCCTTGGGCTTCCCGGTGAAGGGTCTGGCATTCTTCGGTTGCTCAGGGGTGCCCCTGAGGATTTGGCTCATCTCCTTGCGCACACTTAGACGTGCCCGGTGAAGCCGAATCCGCACCGTTCCCTGCTTCAGTTCGAGAACCTGCGCAACCTGCTCGGTGGTCAACTCTTCCATATCGTGAAGCACAAGAACGATGCGCAAAGTCGCCGGGATGCGCAGGATCGCCTGATGCAGCAGATGGTGCTGCTCGGCGGCGAGGAGGTTGCTTTCCGGTCCCGCCGCGGCATCCTCAAGCAATCTCCCCAATTCCTCATCGTCCGGCATCAACTCGTCGAGCGAGAGGATGTTTGCCGGGGCATTGGCGGGCTTGCGGCGCATGCGCCAGCAGCGGTTTCTGGTGACGGTGTAAAGCCAGACTGCCATCTGCTGCGGGGTCTGGATCCTCGCCAGGTGTCCGAGGGAACGGGAGAGCACCTCCTGCATGGTGTCTTCTGCATCTTCCGGATGCCCGCAGACCTTCATGCTGAAGGAATAGACCGTATTCTGCAGCAAACCGATCGCCTCTTCGACAGCTTCCGGAGTGTTGCGGTGCAAGAGGTAGGTGGCTCGGATCAGTTCAGGTCGCATTGCATGGGGTCGTCGTGTGCAAGACCAGTATATTCTCCTGCGTGCATGAATAGAGCCCGGTTCTCCCCGGAGACTCTTCGATCCACCGGGGAGAGGATTCAGCAAGGATTTCGTTGAGCACAGGGAAACGCGATGGTGTCCGCTTTCAAAGCTGTCTCGATCATCTGAAGGCAGATTGGAGATACCTTCTTTAGCCAATCTCGCTCTTCGCCGCTTTCAGGTTTGAAGTCGTCGGCCAGCCATGCGCGCACCAAGGCAAGTGCGAGCCCCATCTCGGCGCCAGGACGGCTTTCCTCCAACCGAAACATCTGGCGGTAGACCTCATCTTTGAGCTGTCCGCCTTGATTTCGACATGGCTTGTTCGACCTCACTACTGCTTTCCGCGGCGTCATGGCTGCATTACTCCTTCTCACTTGGCAATGCCGCAGCTGGCATCCTTCAGGCCCACGGCGCGCAGGATGTTCATGGCCGGACACCAGTTTGTGAATGCCGACTGCAACAGGTTGACCCCGACGAAAACCGTCAGCCAGAGCCAGTAAAGGGAAAAGAAATGTGCAAGAGCAAGGGACAACAGCACCATGACGCCTGCCATCAGGCGCACACCGCGTTCGACTGTCATAGGGAATCTCCGTGTTCGGTTTCAGGCTGAAGTTTGGGCCCCGATTGGCGGCCGGAGTGAACCATGTAATAAAGCACCGGAATGGTCGGCCACGAAAGGAATGTCGATGCCACCGCCCCGGCAATCAGCGATAGTGCAAGCCCCTGAAAGATGGGGTCGGTAAGAATCACGCTTGCGCCGACGACAACTGCTGCTGCCGTCAACAGCATGGGGCGGAACCGAGTTGCGCCGGCATCGATCACCGCCTCGGCCAGCGGCATTCCCTGGCGAATGCGAAGTTCGATGAAGTCGACGAGGATGATCGAGTTGCGCACGATGATGCCGGCGCCGGCAATAAAGCCGATCATCGAGGTTGCCGTAAAGAATGCGCCCAGCATCGCATGAGCAGGCATGATGCCGACCAGGGTGAGCGGAATGGGGGCCATGATGATCAGCGGCACGATGAAGGATCGGAACCAGCCCACGACAAGCACGTAAATAAGAACCAGCACCGCGGCGAACGCCAGGCCCATGTCGCGGAAGACCTCGATGGTGATGTGCCACTCGCCATCCCACTTCATCGAGTAGTGGTCTGTGGACTCCGGCATCGACGCGTTATAACGGGTCAGCGTGTATCCGGCCGGAAGGGTGAGATGGTCGAGGTCCTTGTTAATTTCAAGGATGGCGTAGACCGGGCTTTCCACCGTCCCAGCCACGTCTCCCGTGACATAAACCACGCGGCGCAGATTCTTGTGATAGATGCTTGGCTCGATCGTCTTGTGCTCAACGATCACCAACTCGCGCAATGAGACCATACCGCCGTCCGCGCTGGGCAAGCGGATATTCTCCAGTCCCTGCTCGGAAGAACGATCCGCGCGGTCAAGTTCAACGATCGCAGGCACAGGCTCCCGCGTCGTTTGATCGTGGATCAGGCCGACCTCGGTTCCTGAGATAGCAAGCGCCAGGGCATGGGCCACGTCGGATACCGCGATGCCATGCTGCGCGGCCTTGACCTCATCCACGCGAATCACCAGTCTGGGCTCCGGGTCTTCGACGTACCAGTCGGTGTCAACCACGCCAGGCGTGTGCTGAAAGATCGACTTGATCTGTTGGGCAACCTGGGTCTGGCCAGCCAGATCTGGACCGTAAACCTCGGCCACCAAGGTCTGCACCACCGGCGGTCCCGGTGGAACTTCGCTGACCTGAATGCGCGCACCGTACGCGTTTCCGATCGCGTCGAGCAACGGACGAAGCCGCTTGGCAATGGCATGGCTCTGCACGTTGCGCTGCTTTGCCGGGAGCAGGTTCACCTGGATGTCGGCCTGATTCGGCTGGTGGCGCATGTAGTAGTGGCGCACCAGCCCGTTGAAGTTATACGGGCCGGATGTCCCAGTGTAAGTCTGGTAGTTCAGCACGTCCGGCTGCCGCGCCAACTCTTCGCCCAATGCCTGGGCCACGCGCGCCGTCTGTTCCAGCGGTGTGCCATCGGGCATATTGATGACCACTTGCAATTCGCTCTTGTTGTCGAACGGCAGCATCTTGACGCGAACCAGTCCGAAGGGCACCAGCGCCACCGAGACCAGAAGCAGCACCACCACTCCAATGAAAAACAGGACGCGATTGCGTGCGGATTGGATCAGAGGCGTCATGATGCGGCGATAGATCCTGGTCCGCCAGTTCTCCGTCTCCGGTTCGAGTATTTTGGCCCCTTCCAGATGCCTGCCGACGAGCCGGAGGGCAGCCCAGGGCGAAACTACAAATGCAACCAGCAACGAGAAGAGCATGGCCGCAGATGCGCCCACGGGGATAGGCCGCATGTAGGGCCCCATCAGGCCGCGGACAAAGGCCATGGGCAGTACTGCCGCAATCACGGCGAAGGTGGCCAGAATGGTTGGATTGCCCACCTCGGCAACTGCTTCGACCGCGACTTCGCTCATCGGCCGACCATGATTCTCCGGCAATCGGAAGTGGCGCACCATGTTTTCGACCACGACAATGGCATCATCCACAAGAATGCCGATCGAGAAAATCAAAGCAAACAGCGTGACGCGGTTGATGGTGTAGCCGAGGAAGTAGAAGACCGACATGGTGAGCGCGAGCGTGACCGGAATAGCCAGCAGTACCACACCCGACTCGCGCCAGCCGAGGAAGAGCGCGACGAGAAGAGTGACGGACAAGGTCGCCAGCAACAGGTGCTCCAGCAGTTCGTCGGACTTGTTCTTGGCTGTCTCGCCGTAGTTGCGCGTGGTGGTCACGGTCACGTCGTTGGGAATGGTGATGCCCTGCATCTGATGCACGCGACGGAGGACGGCGTTGGAGATGTCGGTGGCATTCGTCCCCTTGCGCTTGGCCACGGTAATCGTCACCGCCGAATACTGGCGCGCTGTCTGCGACGCTGTATTGCCTGAGTTCGTCGTGCCGTAGACGACATAGTCAGCCGGTTCCGCGCCGCCATCGACAATCTTGTCTGCCACGTCGCGCAGATACACCGGATGCCCGCGAACCACGCCCACTACCACGGCTTCCAGATCCTCGCGCCGGGTGAAGAGGTTACCGGCGTCGACGCGGACCTCCTGGTTGTTATCAGAGAAGTTTCCTGCCTGCACGCTTGCATTTGCGGCTTGCAAATGTCCAACGATTGCCATCGGCGATAGGCCGTAGGCACTCAGCTTTTCCGTGCTCAGCACAACGCGCATGGTGCGTGGAAGGCCGCCGATGATCGTCGTCTCCGATACATCGCCGATCTGCATAATGTTGTGTTGCATCTCGTCCGCGATGGCGCGCAATTGATAGCCGTTATAGTGCTCGCCCCACAATGTCATGGCCAGGATTGGCACATCGTCGATGGAGCGGGCCTTGATCAGCGGCTGTGATACTCCGGGCGGCATGCGATCGAAATTTGAGTAAAGCTTGCTATAGACCTTGATCAGCGCGTCTTCCTGCGGCGTGCCGACAAGAAAGCGCACAATCACCAGGCTTTGGCCCGGCGCCGACGTCGAGTACACATATTCGACACCGGAGATCTGATGCACCAGGTTCTCGATAGGCAGCGTGACGCGTTCTTCCACCTCGGCCGGGGATGCGCCCGGCATCACAGTGGCGATGTCCAGCATCGGAACGAGAATCTGTGGCTCTTCTTCACGGGGGATAATAGCGACCGCGAAGATCCCGATGGCCAGCGACGCGGCAATGAAGAGCGGCGTCAGCTTGGAGTTGAGAAATGAATGGGCCAGGCGTCCGGCGATTCCAAGGTCTTGCTTCATGGCAATACCTCGATGCGCTTTCCGGCGAGGTCGCGGTCGGAGGGTGCGTCAACCAGTTTTTCACTGGAAGAGATGCCTGACAGAACCTCGACGAGATTGCCTTGTCCCGTGCCGAGCGTGAGATAACGGAGTTGCGCGATCCCTTGACCGTCGAGAACGTAGGCGCAGGCCAATGAGCCTCGGATGACAACCGCCGAGCGCGGAATCAGAATCGCCTGGCGGGTGCCGTTGGCAAACTCAGCCGTTCCATACATGCCGCCGCGCAACTGAGTTGAAGAAGGCAAGTCGATCTTGACGAGAAAGCTATGACTCGATGGATCGGCGGCGGGCACGATCTCCGCAACGGTCCCCGTCATACTCGTGGAACCGGCGCCATCGATCGCCACCTGCACCTTCATCCCCTTGTGAACCGCGCCAATCGCCGACTCATCCACCGAGGCTTGAAGTTGCAGAGCCCCGGCCTGATCAACCTGGATTAACGGCACGCCTGGTGCGGCCATCGTACCCGGATCGACCATCCGCGCCGTTACGATGCCGGAGAAAGGCGCCGCCAGGAGCGTATACCCCAGCATGGTGTGTGCTCCATTTACCTGAGCTCGCGCCTCGCCGGTTTGCGCGCGAACTGCCTCAAGGTTCGCCTCCGCGGCCTCGGCCCGCCGCGAGACCTCATCCATCTCCTGCGGGCTCACACTCTTCTCGGACTCAAGTTGCTTGTACCGGTCTAACGTGCTTGTCGCCAGGGAGGCGTTGATCTGCGCCTCAGCTTGCGCGTTTTGCGCCGCCTTCAAGCCCGCCTGCGCCTGCTCCAGAGCCGCTCGCAAAGCCGCGTCGTCCAGCACGACCAGCGTTTGCCCAGCCCGTACGCTGTCTCCCTCGTGCACCATCACCTGCTGGATGCGGCCCATCACCTGCGCGGATACAACTGCGGTTTCCTTGGCATGAACCGTGCCCGTGGATCGCAGGTTCACAGGCACCTCTTGCACCTGGCTTTCAACAACCCGCGCCTGCACGTTCTGTACAACCGCAGGGGACGCGGAGTCGGTACCATGACATCCGGCCACCATCGCGGCGGTAACGGCTAGCAAACTTGCCCATAAGACAGTTTTCATTGCAATTCCTCCGCCGCATCGGGAGTCAGCGTCCCAGTCGCGTATAAAAGTTCGGTATAGGCCATGGCATTTCCGTAAACGGCATGCCAGTAATTGGATTGGCTCTGCCGCTCGGCATCCTCGGCCCGAAGCAGATCGGTGATGGTGGCAAGCCCCGCACCGTAACGATTCTTCAGAATGCGCAGACTCTCGGCCGATTGGTCCATTGCCGCCCGCGCCGTCTCCAGCGAGAGTTCCGCCGTCTTCTGGTGAATGTGCGCCTGGCTCACTTCCAGGCGCAGATGCTGCTGCATGGCAGCCACTTGCGCGTCGATCTTCTGTTTCGCCGCGCTCTCCCGCGCCAGTTGTGCGCGCTTGCCAATAGGCAGAATGTCCACGCTGATCTGCACGCCGGCCACCCAGTTGTTGCCACCCAAGCCACCAAAAGATGTGCGGTCTTCTTCCCAGTTTCCGTATGCGCTCACGCGTGGACCGAAGTCAGACTTTGCCACTCCCACGGCGGACGCCTGCGCCAATTGCGCCTGTCCCAACGCTGTCAGGTCAGGACGCGTCTTTGCGGCCGTCGCCATCTCCTCTTCCAGCGCGCCCCGCGGAAATGCATGCGGCTCAATCGGCTTCAACTCGCTCGCCTTCAGATCCGTGACGCCCATCGCTTCGCGCAATGCCGTCCACGCCAGTTCCAGGTCGCCCTGCGCCGCAATTAGCTCCTGCTTGCGGGCGGCCACATTCACCTCAGCCGACATGCGATCCGACTCCACCGCAAGGCCGGCCTTGACGTGCTCATCCACAGAGGTCAGAAGCGCCGCAGCCGTCTCCTGCTCATGCTGGGCAACATCGATCTCCCGCTGCGCATAGAGCACCTGCTGGTAGGCCACAACAACGCGGAAGACAATTTGCTGGTCCACCGACCTGGAGGTCGAGGAGGCGCTTTCCCTGAGGAAATCGGCGCGGCGGATATTCTTCTGCGTCTTGAAGGAGTCGAACGCCATCCACTGTCCCGAGAAGCGCGTAGAGAAGTTCCCGATGGGCTGCGGAAGGTTCAGCGCGTTCAGCGCAAAATCAGTCTGCGTAAACTGTCGCTGACGCAATCGGGTGCCGAAGGCATAAACCGGGTCGTTTCCACGCGAGATATCTTCGGTAAAGCCGAGTTGCGGCAGAAGTTGCGTTCGCGCCATGGTGGCAGCCGACGTGGCATCCTGGATGTCGGCTTGGACAATTGCAGCCTCAGGGCTTTGCCTCAGAGCCTGCTTGATTGCCTGTCGCAACGTGAGCGATTCTTGTGCCGTGGCGGCCAATCCCCCCATACAGAGCAGAAGAGAAAGGCGCAGACCTCGATAAAGGCGTGCACTCATTGGGCGAAATGTCCGTGGCTTATGCATTCATATGAATAAAGCAAGGGAACGAGGAATTCGTTACAAGTGACGTAAAAGGAAATCGGCCGATGGCTGCAGGGCCATGCCGAATCAGATTCCGACGCATAGGAACCTCAAACTGTGAAGACGGAGATTTTATGAGTCTGAAATGATACAAAGCGTCGATTACACTCAGCGAGATAAAACTGAACGGCAAACGCCGAGCCCGGCGGTTTCATCCCCATGGGCAAGCAGGGCAACTACATCGTCCCGCAGGTGAAAGCACGGGCTCACAAAACGGACGCGCTTGAATATAGGTAAGGTCTATTCAAAAAGTCATTGCAACTCATTTCATCACTGTCACTTACAGGCATCCTGGCCAGATCGATCCTGAAAAGCGGCCAGCGTACCGAAATCTGATGACCGAATCGGGCAAATAATCGGACACTGAAACGTCTTCAGTGCTAATCCTGTTCGACTTCTGTGCAACCGCCTGCCGACGTCACAGGCAACGGTACCCCTGCACAGTGGAACCTCGTTGGCGGGCTCTTCGCGCCCTCTAATCCTGAGACGAAGAGAGGCGGTAAGGGAGCAATGGTGTCGTGGAGTCGGGCTTGGTCGCCGGTTCACACTGCCCCGAGTATCCACCCTTCGACAGCGACGACCTCTCGCTCTTCCGGCGTCAGTCGCGGATTGAAATAGCCATCCAGAGACCCGCTGCGGTCTGCCCGTTGCAGCCACGCCGCTACAGCGTAGGCGGCTTGCTCGTCTCCGTCTCGGCCTTCCCTTGGAAACCGCCGTGTCCACAAGGACGGGTACACCTCCGCCACGACCGACTTGCCCTGAGGAACCTCCCAGCCGTCGAAAGGCCAGAAGTGAAGTGGGCGCTTGCACTGGTTCCGCAGATAGCGCGCATTCCGGAACGGATGGCAAGGGCGAAGAGATTGATGACTTCACCGGCCTCGCTCCCGAGAATATGAGCGCCCAGAATGCGGTCCGTGCTTTCTTCCACGAGTACTTTGTAACCGGAATAAGTTTCCGAAACGCGCCGAGACGAATACCAGGTCGAGGTCATCTCCATCTTGACTCTGAACTTGAGGTTTTGCTCACGTGCCCCGCGTTCACTGAGACCGACAGCCGCCAGCGGTGGGACCGTGAAGACACAGGCGAGGTCGCAGGCCTGGGTTACTTCCCAGATGGCGATGAATGGGCGCTCATTGAAATCAATCGCATTGATTTGCGGGTTCATGGTCCTACGAGACTGCGCAAGGGTTCGGATGCGCAGTGACCAAAGTCCCAGGCTGCTAGAATTCTCAAGTGACCGATGAACGCATCGATCTGGCTGCCGTCCTTGGCAAAACCGCACTGCTGTCGACCCTTTCGCAGCCCGAACTGCAGACGCTCGCGGCTCGGACGGTGCGCAAGCTGTTCAGTGCGGGCGAGTTGTTGTTTTCAGAAGGTGAGCCCTGCAACGGCCTGCACATCATTGCGCGCGGCAAGGTACGCATCTTCAAAACCTCCATAAGCGGCCGGGAGCAGGTGCTGGCGGTGAACGCTCCGGGCGAATCCATCGCTGAACTGCCCGTCTTTGATGGAGGTCCGTTTCCGGCTTCCGCAGTGGCAACGGAAGAGACGGAGATTGCCTACATTTCCCGGCGCGATTTCCAGGCATACTGCATGGACCATCCGGAGGTCGCGCTCAAGGTGCTCCAGGTAGTAGGCGCCCGGTTGCGGCGCCTGGTGGGTATCATCGAGGAGTTGTCGTTCACCACCATTCGCCAACGGCTGATTTCGACATTGCTCAAACTCGCTCAAAGCGAAGGCAAGAAGACAGCGCGTGGAATTGAGTTTCAACTGCCAGCGAGCCACCAGGAACTTGCCAACCAGCTTGGAACGGTGCGCGAGCTGATCTCACGCAACCTCATGCGGTTGCAGGCCGAAGGGCTGTTGGATGTGGACGCACGACAAATTGTGGTGAAGGACGTCAAGGGCTTGAGCACCCTCTTGGATACGACGCCGTAGCCGGTTTAGACCCCGAGTGACATAAGTTACTGCGCTCCGGTTGGGTACTCGCTACTGTTGCAGGTGGAGAGAGCTCATGCCTACCTCAACACAGTCCGTCCGCGAAATCATTGCCACGCATCCATCGGCAGCCAAAATCTTTCAGCGCTTCGACATCGACCTGTGCTCACAGGCCGATGAGACTCTTGATCGCGCGTGCGCGGAACTGCAACTCTCGGTCGATCAAGTTCTCGAAAAGCTTGCCGATGCTGAGACTCAGGAACTCGGCGGTCCGCCTGTAGATCCCGCAAGCCTATCCATCGACCGGTTGATTCAACAAATCGTTCGTGTCCATCACCAGTATGTACGCCAGGAACTGCCGAGACTGGCCGAGATGGCTCAGAAGCTTGCAGCCAAGCGAAGCGATCGCGCTCCCGAACTGAAGAATGTCGAGGAGCTGCTCGAGGAACTTCGCACCGACATGTTCGCGCACATTCAGAAGGAAGAGCAGGTCCTGTTTCCATTCATCGCTCAGATGGATCAGGACTCGATCATCGTCTATCCGCCCGCGCAGCCGTGCATGAAATTACTCTTTTCACTCGCGACCATCCTACTGATGGCCGGCAACAACCTTCAAGCTTATTCTGAAAAATAGGCCGAACGTATCGGTCCTGTGACTAAAGTCCCTGCATTGCCTTCTCATCCCACCTATTATGGGAAGTCGGAAACGGAATCCGTGGAACTATTCGGGGAGTATCTATGAGCGACCGGGCAGAAAAGATTGGAATCGCGGGCGCGGGCAGTGTGGGGGCAACCATTGCCTATGCGTGCATAGTGCGCGGAGTGGGCAAGCACATCAGCCTCTTTGACCTAGCCAAGACGAAGGTGGAGGCCGAGGTGCTGGATCTGAACCATGGACTGATGTTCGTTCCCATGGCAAAGTTGGACGGTTCGGTTACCCCAGCAGACTGTTGGGGTTCCGGCTGGCCATTTGCTGGCGCTCGATCGCTGCATTACGCACGACGTTGAGGCAGTGGAGCAGAGTGTTTTCCTTCTCACAATCTGCTGGCCCGAGGACGCCGCCTGATCTACTGCGAGCAACTGACAGAAGACAGGTGCAATTCAGCCGCATGCAGACCGCTGATCGGTCGACCAACACCATGTGACGCCCTCAAGGGGGCGGTCGTACTCGCCCCGTTCAACCGCATCAGAACTTTGAAGAAGCACAATAAGGAGAAGTTTATGGGCTATACATTTCTTGCCAACCTGCTGCAGGAATTCGCACTACCGGAAAATGGGGTCTTGAGCCGTGTTCTGCACAAGGACGACAAGGTGAACGTCACACTGTTTGGCTTTTCGGCAGGCCAGGAGCTCTCCGTACATTCAGCTCCGACGCCGGCCATTCTCTATTTTCTGGAGGGAGAAGCGGAGGTCCAATTGGGAGAGGACAAGGTCAACACGCAGCCAGGGTCCTTCATCTACATGCCCCCGATGTTGCCTCATGGCATCTTTGCGAAGACTGCGCTTCGCATGATGCTTGTTCAGATGAAGGATCAATCGGACTAACCATGAAGGGCTTTAGTCGGCGATCGAGGGCGCTGAGCTCCAGATGGTCATCCAGTCGGACATTGGGGGCCTGCCTTGGAAGTCTCTGTTGATGAAAAATCGAAACCTCGTTCTTTGGCCGGCTCGGTTCAACAGATGCCCTCTTTGCGTCAACTGACGCCCAACTTCCGGGTAGCCCGATTTCGTTGCCGAGTCCGGAATCGCCCGGAATTGCACCGCTTTTCGGCCAGAGGGGCAGGCCAGGTCTTGCGAAACCGCTCAACATCGATATAATTTGGGCGATTTAGAGCCGGAAAGGGAGATTCCAGGTAAGAACTGAAGATCTGGAAATCCTGGCAGAAATTGAAGGAGGCATATCATGGCCCACACGTCTGCCGACACTACGAGTCTCTCTCCGTGGTGGAGACACTCCGTCATCCTCGTAATGATCGCTGGCTTCTCAGTTCTATCCCTTGTCACAGTCTTGACCTACACGAACGCTCCACCGATTCCCGAGCAGGCCGTGGATGCAACGGGCACTGTGGTATTTACCGGGTCCGACATCCTAATGGGCCAGGAGGTGTTCCTCAAGTATGGCCTCATGGAGCACGGTACCCTGTGGGGCCATGGAGCTTACTTAGGTCCTGATTACAGCGCGGAGTACCTGCACAGGCTCAGCGAGGTGACCCGGGACACGATCGCAACCGAAAAGTACGGCAAGCTCTTTGCGCAGCTTTCCCCGGACCAGCAGAGTGTCGCATCCGCACGGACGATCACTGAGCTCAAGGAAAACCGGTACGATCCGGCTTTGCGAACTCTCCGCCTGTCTTCAGGCGAGGTGGCTGCCTACCGCACAGAGCTTGGCGAATGGAGCGACTACTTCACCAGGAAGGACGCTGCTCCCGGTCTGCCGGCCAACTATATTCACAACCCTGGGGAACTGAAGGCTCTGACCACATACTTCGCCTGGGCGGCTTGGGCAGCAACGGCGGATCGCCCTGGGAAGGATTACTCATACACCAACAACTGGCCCTACGAGCCCATGGCGGGAAACCTTCCTTCCACTGAGGCATATGTGTGGAGCGCCTTGAGCCTCATCACCCTCCTGTCAGGACTGGGTTTGATCCTCTTCGTCGTTGGGAAATTCGACTACCTGGGCTGGAAGGGCGAGGGCGCTGGCCCCCATTTTTTGCACTCTGCTCCCGCTGCTTTGAAGCTCACGCCCAGCCAGTGGGCTACGGGATGGTTCTTCGCCGTCGTGGCCCTCCTGTTTCTGGCACAATCATCCCTGGGAGGCCTGCTCGCTCACTATCGGGTGGAGACGGGAGCCTTTTACGGACTCGACATCGCCCGTTGGCTGCCCTACACTCTGGCGCGCACCTGGCACCTTCAACTCGCAATTTTCTGGATTGCAACGTCCTGGGTTGGCGGTGGCCTTTTCCTGGCGACCTGGGTCGGCGGCGAAGAACCCAAACATCAGAGGACTGGCGTCTACGCACTCCTCGGGGCGCTGGTGGTGGTAGTCGCCGGCAGCCTGGCCGGCGAATCCCTCGGCATCAACGACAAGCTGGGGCAGCTCTGGTTCTGGTTCGGCCACCAGGGTTCCGAGTACCTGGACCTCGGGCGGTTCTGGCAGATTCTGCTGGCAGTTGGCCTTGTCTTCTGGCTGTTTCTGATGTTTCGGGCTCTCCGGCCCACATTCAAAAACCTTGAAAAGCGCGAGCTGTCCTCGCTCTTTCTGTACACCGCCGTGGCCATCCCTGTCTTTTACCTGCCCGCCCTTTTCTATGGCCCACAAACCAACTTTGCCGTCATCGACAACTGGCGCTTCTGGATCATCCATCTTTGGGTGGAGGGATTCTTTGAACTCTTTGCGACGGTGCTGGTGGCCATCATGTTCCACCAGATGGGCGTGGTCAGCACCAGGGCCGCCACGCGCCTGATCTACCTGGATGCCATCCTGTATCTCAGTGGCGGGATCATCGGCACAGGCCACCATTGGTACTTCACAGGCCAGGGAACGCTCAACATGGGTCTGGCATCGTGCTTCTCCGCTCTGGAAGTTGTGCCTCTCACGCTTCTGACGCTGGACGCATGGGATTTCATCAAGCTGAGAAAGGCAAAATGCTCCGAATGCGGCCAGGACATGGCCTGGAGCCAGAAGTGGGCCATCTATTTCCTCATGGCCGTGGGTGTTTGGAACTTCGTCGGCGCGGGGGTCTTCGGTTTCCTGATCAACCTGCCGATCGTCTCCTACTTCGAGGTGGGCACGTCGCTCACCGCCAATCACGCGCATGCCGCAATGTTCGGTGTCTTTGGGATGTTGGCCTTGGCAGTCATGGTCTTCTGCTTGAGGGCCATGCAATCCGATGCTACATGGAAGGAGACGGAGAAATTCGTTCGGTTTGGCTTCTGGGGCGTCAATGTGGGCCTCGCGCTCATGATCATCCTGGATCTGTTCCCCGGAGGAGTAATTCAGCTCTGGGATTCCGTCGCCAACGGGTATTGGCACGCGCGCCGCCTGACATTTCTGATGGGCGGCGCCTACCACAAGCTGGAATGGCTGCGCATGGTGGGGGATATGGTCTTCCTCTTTGCCGGCGCCTTGCCCATCACGCTCGGCGCGTTGCGCAGTATATGGAAAAGAGATCTCTCTGCCTGAACAAGGCATCTTGAGCAATGTTAGTTCGAAAGGAAAACGAATGATAAGTTCAGACGAGAATATCGGCGACAGGCCGATACGCAAGCACGTCGGCGCCATCATCTTCAGTGTGCTAGGATTCGTGGCATTCGTTGTGTTGATTGGAATGCTCTTCATCCATTTCAAGAAGCCAGATGTTGGATCGCCTCCCAAGGGAGGAGCCGATCAGCCGACCACCTCCACCCAGCCTCAGTGAGTGGAAGCAGCGTCCTCGATTCCGCTCCACGCGCGGATCGCGCAACTCCACAAAATGCTTTAGGAGATTTTCCATATCCCCTTGTCGCCCATCTACTCCGCCCTTGACACATATAGCTATTTATATGTGTCGGCCCTGGTGAACGGTGAGCTTTACTTGCCTCTAGGCCGCCTTAGGTTGTAATAGTAAGGAGTGTAAATATGAAAAGACCCTGCATCTTTACGGTCGGTCATTCCACACGATCCATCGATGAATTTGTAGGGTTATTGCGCGCGCATGGCGTCAGAGAAATTGCCGACATCAGATCAATACCCATGTCGCGCCACAATCCTCAGTTTAATTCCGATGTCCTAAAGCAATCCCTGCAACGGGAACACATAAGCTATAAACACATTAAAAACACTTGGCGGCCTACGTCATGCAAAAAAAGATTCGATTAATCTCGGCTGGCGCAACGCTT
>Ga0224557_1002825_pt1 | contig 14250 bp, 15 predicted proteins | sample 714S31014metaG_FD_180677 | JGI IMG/M metagenome (GOLD analysis project Ga0224557, IMG submission 180677) | Peat soil microbial communities from Stordalen Mire, Sweden - 717 S3 10-14 | ecosystem: Environmental > Terrestrial > Soil > Wetlands > Peat | place: Sweden: Norrbotten County, Stordalen...
CGAGTACAAGGAAAATCGGGACAGCACTGCGAATCCGACCTAGCTTCCCTATGGAAATCCAAACTGACCCACTACCGAAAAGGATTACTACTTGACATCCTCCCCGGCATTCATGCCGGGGAGGATGTCAAGCTCGCCTATGCCAAAGCAACCCGCAGATCCTGCAAGTTGACAACGAGGATTAGCGGCTTCCCGGGACATTCCATGAAGCCAAGCGCGAGATAGAACTTGCGGGCATCGTCGGACAGCGCATGTACGACGATACCCCGGATACCGATTGTGTCGGCGGCATGAGAGACGCGCATCGCCGCATCACGAAAGAGGGATCGGCCAAGTCCCTGACCTTGCCAGGCTCGATCGACGGCCAATCGACCGAGCAGGACAACAGGGATCGGATCAGGCATGTTGCGCCGGAACTTGCCCGGCACACTGGCTACGGTCACGGCTCCTGAGGCTAAGGCGTAGTAGCCTGCGACCCGGCGCCCCTCGCAGGCGACAAAGGTGCGACTTGCGCCGCTGACCTGATTGGCGAGGGCGCGTTTTTTTAGCCAGTTATCGAGAGATTGCTCTCCCGAATCGAACAAGACGAGATCGTGATGCTCGTCCAGCATTGCTGGCGCGGATAGCTTCATGGCTTATTCCCACACGGCCAGCGTCTGCATGCTCTTGCGCAGACGCTTATTCGGCTGCGGCGGCGCATCGAGTAGCGCAAGAAACGCAGTGTACGACTTGGCATTCATCGGGATGAGGGTCTGATCCAGAAGAATGTTCTGTGCAGCCTGCCGGGCCGCATCGAGCACGAAGTCCGTCCGGTTCTTACCGGCCAGCTCGGCCGCATGGTCGATCAGGCTGCGCACTTCAGGGCGAACACGCATGTTCAGTGCCTCACGAGTATCCGAACCCTTCGCATATGTGGGCTTACTGATCAAGAGTTTGACAACTGGCACTTTGCTTTTGGCATGGGGTTCTACAACGGGCATAAAACACCTCCTCTACTTCATCAGTATAGCAGCATGTAAAGACAGTGTCATTACGGATATCGTCCAACAGATGAAGCAGATCTGTTTATACGGTGAGCCCTCTTGTTCAAGACAGGTTATCAGTAGAATAAAGACAGGGATAAAGACGCTTTATCGGCGTCATGAGGCCAGCATTGGCAACGAAAGAGACCAAATTTCAGCCCGTATTCAGCATCACGCCGTCCATTGCTCGCGGCTTGATGCGAATCGAAGCGGTGAAGCACGCGATCGAGGCGCTGCCCATATCCTCAACGATCCGATCAACGACTTCACCCACCAACTCGCCTGAAACTGGGGCTAGCCCGACTTGTTGTTTATCACAAATTAGATTATCAAAATTATCATAATCTAATTCTTGATAAACAGACTTGGAGGAGCAAATGGATTCTAAGAGTAACCCGTTTCGATTTGGCGGTGACCTCGATGCTGACGAGCTCGTTGATCGCGTGGAGGAAACTGCGCTGGTCGAGTCGACCATTCGCAACGGTGAAAAACTGTTTCTGATCGGTCCACGACGGTTCGGGAAAACCTCTATTCTCCGTTCCGCTGATGAGAAACTCACTGCCGCTGGTGCTGTCGTACTTAGGCTTGACGCCGAGACCTATCCTCCGACGTACTCGCCGCCTTGAGAGCCACTGGCAAAGGCTGGCAGTCAACCGTGGACGAAACCTTGCGCCGCCAGTTTGTCAAGCAGCGGTAAGCGTAATACTTAGCCCCAGACCTTCACCGGCGCGCTGTAAAGGAGCAGTAATGCCAGAGCTTCCCGTGCAGTTTGAAGATCGCGCCATTCGCCGCGTCTATGACGAACCGACCGAGACATGGTGGTTCTCTGTGGTGGACATCGTTCAGGTGTTGACCCAACAATCGGATCCAACCACCGCGCGCAAATACTGGAACAAGCTGAAGCAGCGGCTGAGAATAGAGGGCAGTCAACTGGTGACAGATTGTCACCAGTTGAAATTGACTGCCGAAGATGGCAAGCAGCGATTGACCGATGTGGCCACCGCCGAGACGCTGCTGCGCCTGGTCCAGTCCATTCCCAGCCCCAAGGCCGAGCCGATCAAGCTATGGCTGGCCAAGGTGGGATATGAGCGGATGCAGGAGATGTCCGACCCGGCATTGTCGCTCGACCGCGCGCGCGAGACATGGCAACAGCACGGACGCAGCGACCGATGGATTCAGCAGCGCACGACCGGGCAGGAGACACGCAACAAGCTGACGGATTACTGGTCGGGGCATGACGTGAAGAAGGGGGAGGAGTTCGCAATCCTCACCAACATCATCCATCAGGAGTGGGCAGGGTTGAGCGTAAAAGCACACAAGGAGATCAAAGGGCTGAAGAGCCAGAATCTGCGCGATCATATGAGCGAAGCAGAGTTGATCTTTACCGCGCTGGCCGAGCTTTCCACCCGTCAACTGGCCGAAAGCGTGGAGGCAACCGGGATGACGGAGAATAAATCAGCGGCCAAAACGGGAGGCCGTATCGCGAAGAAAGCGCGCCTCGATCTGGAGGGTAAGACCGGGAGATCGGTTGTGACGGGCGCAAACTTTCTTCCGCCAGCGCGTGGCAGCCTTGCACAGATCAGCGGGAAGAAAAATGAACGAAGCTGAGACCAGAGCCGAGTCCATCGATCCCGCGTTGCAGGCGGCGGGATGGGGCGTCGTCGAGGGCAGTCGCATCCGGCGCGAGTAGTCTGTAAAGCTACCGCAGGTGCTACAGATGGAAAGAAGATCTTCGGATTCGCACCCGCGTCGGACTCACCCTTATGTCAATCTCGATCCCGGCCGCCGCCAGCATCGCAACCAGAGTATCGATCGAGAACATCCCGATCTTGCCCCTCATCAGGTCGGAGATGCGCGGCTGGCCTATGTGGGACAGCACGGCATGGGCGCTCTCTGTTACGAGCCGGAGCTGGGTCTGCAAAACACCGACGATGCTCCGCTGGTGCTCGACAAGCTCGCTGATGAATCAGCCGCCGTGCTGGCCGGAGAAAACGAAGAGGTATTCGAAGAGTTGCTGCGGCTCAATGGCTCCTCTTCGGGTGCCCGCCCCAAGATCGTGGCGCAGGTGAGCACCGACAAGAAAAGGATCATTCACGGCCAGCAGGAATTGCAATCCGGCTTCGAGCACTGGATGATCAAGTTTCCGTCTTCCCAGGACGTGCGAGGCGCGGGAGCTATCGAATACGCCTATAGCCTGATGGCAAAGGATGCAGGCGTGGAGATGCCTGAAACCCATCTTTTCTGCACGAAAAGGAACAAATATTTTGGCACGAAACGCTTCGATCGGGACGGCGATGCCCGCATCCATATGCATAGTCTTGGCGGTCTGATCCATGCCGATCATCGCAGTCCGAGCCTCGACTACGATATGGTTCTGCGCGTGGCCCTGGCGTTGACCAGGAATATTCGGGATGCCGAAAAGGCGTATGCACTGGCCTGCTTCAACGTCCTTGCTCATAACCGCGACGATCACGTGAAGAATTTTTCCTTCCTTCTTAACGCGCGAAACGAGTGGATTTTCGCGCCCGCCTACGACCTGGTCTTTTCCTATGGCCCGGGCGGCGAGCAAAGCATGCTCGTCATGGGTGAGGGAAGAAATCCCGGCACCGCCCAACTTCAGGCATTGGGCAACCAGCATGGGATAAAAAATGCACCGGAGATTCTGGCGAAGGTAAAAAGGGCCGTGGCCAACTGGCCCCGTTATGCCGAACAGGCAGACGTATCGCGAAAATCCGCCAAAGAAATCGTAGGCAAAATCAAGTTGCAGTGAGGAGTGGTCCGAACACCTGGCACTTACCTGCGCCCTTGCAGTCTCAATGATCGGCGGGAGCATATAGCTGCGCCGCCGCAGTTTATGGAAGCGGGTGTCGATCGTCGCACCTCCGGGACAAATTTCCAGTTTCCAGTTTCCAAATAGGAAATTATCGCCTACAATTAGCCCATGCAAGGCCAGGACGTTGCGCTTCTCCTAAAACTCGCCATCCAGAATGCGCCACGAGTGCCCTCCAAAGACTTGGCGGAAAGCCTCTTCATCTCTCCGTCAGAGGTGTCGAAGTCTCTGAAGCGTAGTGCGGAGTCAGGACTGCTTCACATCGCCAATGGAGAAAAGAGAGTCAATCGGTCTGCGCTGATGGAGTTCCTGTCTCATGGATTCAAGTATGTCTTTCCACCAGCAAAGGGATCTCTGGCGCGCGGCGTCCCGACGGGTGCGTCCGCGGAGCCTTTGAAGTCACGTTTTCTGGATGATGGCGATCCTCCTGAAGTCTGGCCGTATGTCGAAGGAAAAGTACGGGGCATCGCGTTTGCGCCACTGTACAAGGGAGCGCCCAAGGCAGCGCTGCGAGATCCCAAATTTTACGGTGTGCTCGCACTGTGCGATGCGGTTCGCGGCGGGAGAACGCGAGAACGAAACCTCGCGATCGAACTGCTCGGCAAGGAGATCGATGCCTGATCCTAACCTGCCGCTGCTGGAAGATGCGGTTCACAAACTCGCTCCGTTTCTGGATGAGATTGTTTTTGTTGGCGGCATCACTCTGGGGCTGCTGATCACTGACAAGGCTGCCGCTCCGATTCGCGGTACGAACGATGTCGATGTGATAGCCGAAATTGTCACATATGCGGACTACATCGCGTTCTCAGAACGCCTCCGCGTGGCCCACTTCACAGAAGATGAAGGGGAAAAGCCTCTCACTTGCCGGTGGCACAACGGTGCTCTGACAGTGGATGTGTTGGCGCTCAACGAGAAAGTGCTTGGGTTCACAAACATCTGGTATGAATCCGCTCTTCGTCATGTGTTCACAGTCACTCTGCCCGGCGGACAATCGATCCGAGTCATTACCGCGCCGTTTTTCCTGGGAACGAAGATGGAAGCATTTCGGGGACGCGGCAAGATGGATTTTCAGGCCAGTCACGATCTTGAAGATTTCGTTGCTGTAATCGAGGGACGAGATACTTTACTTCGGGAGATCGCCGAGTCTACGCTAGAGCTTCGGCGTTATCTGGCCGAGGCAGCAAAGATGTTGCTCGCTGAACCTCGGTTCCTTGACGTGCTTCCTGGATTTGTCTTGGATAACGAGCGGGTTCCCCTCATACAAGAACGGCTTGCTGAACTTGTACGGCAAGGATAAAAAGCCACAGATCTCATCCGCCTTATCGAGGGAGTCCGGCTTTGGAAACGTGATATGGTGGCGGCTTCATCCTGTCCTCGAAGAATGGAATCTCTTTTTCCATTTCTTCTGGCTCGCCTTTGTCCCGAGTTCGCCAGTTGCTGCCAAGCTGTGCTCGCCACAGTATCGAGCCAGCCTTCAAAGGCGCGGTACAGGAGGCCAATGTCTCGAAGACTGCATCGAGAAAATTCTCAACTTCCCGCTCATAAATGAAACGCCGATCATGCTTCACGCTCGCGTTAAAGCGCCTATAAGCATCTGCGGACTCAAATTTTCGCGATGCGATGACGATTTCGCGATTGCTGGATGACTCAAAGGTGCCGGCCGCGTTGCACGGCAGTGCTGGTTGTGGATGAAGCGGGCATGGTCTCAGGCCGTCAGATGGAAGGCTTGCTCAAGCTGGCGAAGCGCGAAGACGCACGGATTCTGTTCTCCGGGGACACGCGGCAACTTCAGAGTGTCGAGGCATCGGATTACCGTGAAAAGTTGCGCGAGATGCTCGGCGTCTCCACGACGCGTCCATGCGGCGCTTCACGTAAGCCACATATCGCGGGCTTTTTTCGTGGTGCCAATGTTCCACCCACTTTGTGGCAACGCTCTGAAAGGAATTCTCTGTTCCAGCCTTCTTTGCGGTTTTCTCAGCCTTTCGTTGCGCCATTGGATCGATGCCTTTAGCAAGAAGCATCCGGCCGTCGCTATACTTCTGCCTCGCATCCGATAGCGAAATATACGGATACTCTCCAAATGACATGAGTTTTTCCTTGCCCTCAAACCGATAGGACCAGCGCCACAGCTTGCCGCCTGCCGGAGTGACGCAGAGGTACAATCCGCCTCCATCGACCACGCTGTAGGCTTCCGCCCTTGCTTTAGCACTTTTTATCGCCTTATCAGTCAGCCGACCAGGAAATCTAGTCCGTGGCAAACAGATTGCCTCAGCCTTCTCAATCTTGGTGCTGGCTAGCGTCAAAATGCCTCCATTTGCAAAATACACCCTAATTGAAAACAGAATACACCCAAATCCACACCCTCCAGGCGACGGCTACCCCCGAACGCCCCCGGACGTCAATGGACGAAAAACCCAGCAAATATGCGGTTTTTTCGTGTTTTATTCAGTTGTTTTGGATTTCTCCGGATGTCCCCGGATAAGGAAATGGCGGAAGAGGAGGGATTCGAACCCCCGATACCCTTTCAGGTACGCCAGTTTTCAAGACTGGAGCCATCAACCACTCGGCCACTCTTCCTACTGCCCAGTTTAGTCTGCGGTGGCGCGTTGCGTAAATCAGAGAAGAGCTAAAGCGCGTCCACAGGGAGCTGGCGTTTGCGGTACTCATCGAGGTAGAGGGTCAAGGGCTGGGGCCGTCGAAGCCGTCGATGGAAGCCCGGGCGTGGGGCGCGTCTGCGCGGGCGCGGGCAGCGGCGCAAAGAGGAGCAGGAAGATCGGCACCCGCATACGTGGTTGGCCCTACTTGATGATGCCGCGGGGGCTGGCGGCGATGAAGTCGGCGAGATAGCGGACGTGGTCTACAGCGGCAGGATCAAGCGCGGACGCGGCTGTTGTATCTGCTGCACTGCCTGCGCCGCCTTCGGCCAGCAGCGTGGCGCGGATGGCGGCCAGCGCGTCGGTGGTGTTCAGCTTGGAGGCTTGCAGCAGGCGATAGGCCGCGCGGAGCTGTTTGATCTGGGCCGGGGTGAAGCCGCGCCGCTCCAGGCCCACCTTGTTCAGGCCGTAGGCGTGGTTGTTGCGCTCGATGCAGGTGAGCGAGTAGGGAAGGACGTTTTGCGTAATTGTGGTTCCTCCGCCGATGTAGGAGTAGCGGCCGATGCGGCAGTACTGATGCACCGGGCAGAGCGCGCCGACGACTGCGTACTCCTCGATGGTGACGTGGCCGGCCAGCGTGGCGGCGTTGGCCAGAATGCAGCCGTCGCCAATCTGGCAGTCGTGGCCGATATGCACGTAGGCCATGATGAGGCAGCCGGAGCCGATGCGCGTGAGGCCGCCGCCGCCCACCGTTCCGCGCGAGATGGTGACCGACTCGCGAATGGTGTTATTGTCGCCCAGCTCGCAACGCGTAGGCTCGCCCGCGTACTTCAGGTCCTGCGGCGCAACACCGATGCAGGCGAAGGAAAAGATGCGGTTGCCGCGGCCGAGAGTGAGGTGGCCGTCCAGCACGACGTGGGAGATGAGCTCGCACTCCTCGCCGAGCACGACGTCCGGGCCGATGCTACAGTACGGGCCGATGCTGCACGATGCGGGAATCTGCGCGCCGGGGGCAATGATCGCGGTGGGATGGATATTGCTCACTCGGTGGGGGCTCCGGCTGGCGCGGCTGCGAGTTCGGCGGGCTTGCGGTCGGTCATGGCGCACATGACGGTGGCCTCGCAGGCGACCTTGCCGTCCACCGTGACGACGCCGTGCATCTTGACGGCGTTGGAACGCCAGTTGAGCACGGTGACCTCGATGCGCAACTGGTCGCCGGGAACCACCGGGCTGCGGAACTTGGCCGCGTCGATGCTTCGGAAGACCATCAGCTTGGAGGCGCGGTCGGCTGCGGGATACTCGGTGAGCAGCAGCGCCGCGCCGGCCTGCGCGATGGCCTCGATGATGAGCACGCCGGGCATGATGGGGAAGTCCGGGAAGTGGCCGGCGAAGTGCGGCTCGTTGATAGTGACGTTCTTCAGCGCCACGACGCGCTTCTTGCGCTCGATCTCGATGAGGCGGTCGATCAGCAGGAAGGGATAACGGTGGGGAAGCAGGGACATGATCTCTTGGATGTCCATGCTCTTGGCGGCTGCGGCGGGCTGGTTTGTCTGGTCGCTCATCTCACGCTTGAGTATAAATGCCCTTCACTTTTTCTTGAGCGCGACGGCGGGGTCGAATAGGGATGGGTCGAGCTGCAGGTTGTAGACGACACGGGTGAGAAAGCGCTGGTTGGACATCTCTCCGTTGTGGTAGCGGGTGATGGTCAACGGCGTGGGCAAGCCCTGGATGGTGTGGTAGTCGTCGTAGGTCTCGGCCTCCTCGTCGTAGTCCTTGAACTGCGGGTTGCGCCAGCGGAAGGTGCGGCGCAGCGGCAGGTGGGTGGTGGCGTCAAGGTCGAGCGTGACGGCGTCGTTGTCTGCGGTGAGCACCGTGACGCTGTCGGCGAGGCGGCGATCGACCATGACGGTTCCTTCAGCGACGATCATCACGCCGGGCGCTTTGAGCCAGTTATGCACCACCTCCTCGATGGAGTGGGCCCGGCGGCGGTAGTAGTCCTCCACCTGGTCCTTGGGCAGCGCGGCCTGGCCCTTGAAGGTGATCTCGTAGCCGTTTCCGGCGGTCCAGATCTGCACCACATCAATCTTCTTTCCGGGCTCGATCATGCCGCGGTCAGTGAGGAAGCCGACGCGGTCGGCCTCGGGCTGGCCGGGCGCGGCCAGACGGCGAAGCTCGTGGTACTCGACGATATAGGGGTTGGGCTGGCCGTGGAAGAAGGTGGAGCCGCGGCCATCGATCTGCATGGTGGCGCGGTTGAGCCATGCCTCGCCGCCGAGTGCCGCAACCATCTGGTCGATGAGCTGGCGTCCGCGCTCGGTGTCGGACAGCTTGGCTGCGGCGGGCGCGGCGCTGGGCAGGTCAGAGGCTTGCGCGTGGAGACGCTGAGGCGCGCCGAGCAGGGTCGCGGCGGCAAGGAGAAACGTGGCTGGCAGGGCAATGCGATTCATGCTGAGATTATTTCTTAGAACCTGTTTAATTACACGCTCCAAGCAATAGGATCGCTCATGTTTTGCTTAAGGGCACGGCTTCAGCCGTGCCGTAGACGATGCAATTGCACTGCGGCTTTAGCCGCTGAGGTCAGTTCTTGTATCACTCGCATAAGTTTCTAAGGGGCGAAGACCGCTCGCTGGCTTCAGTATACGAGGCGCTCAGGATTTTTTTGCCAGCTTGCGGCGGGCTTCGACGATCAGGTGCCGCTGCTGGGCGACGGGCAGGGCCAGCGTGGCGCGGACTTTTTTGGGCAGCTTGGCCAGGGTGATCTCATGCGCGGCGTGCAGCTCGCGCTTCCACTCGGCGTCGCTGAAGACGTCCCATCGCTCGGCGGCGACCCAAAAGATCCGCGCCATATAGGGCGCGGGAACCAGGCCGTCCCGCTCCAGCAGCTCGGCGTAGCGCGCGGGGCCGGCGGAGTAGGAGAGGAGCAGTTGCTGGTTGCTGGTTGCCGGTTGTTGGTTGGCGGCGCGGCTCGGTGGGGCGGGCTCGTACAGGTCGATAAGGGCGAACATCTTGCCGCCGATGGCCTTGTCGCCCACCCAGAAGACGAGGTTCGCGCCCCACTGCATCATCTCGGCGACGTGCGGCAGGCCAAGCAGATACGCGCGCAGGCGTTCAGCATCCATGGCTAGAAGTATAGGCGGGTGGGCTGAAAATCGGCACGGATCGGATGGCGGTTCCAGCACTAGGTTTATAATGGCTAAAGTGGAGGTGTTCTATGGACAGATTGAATGGCCGTTCCATGGCAATGGATCATGTGTGCAATGTTGTCGCTCAAAATGCTCAAAATGATGATTTGGCCAAGAGTTTGAATACACTCCGTACGGTTCCTGGTGCCCCGAATCCTTTTGCTGCATCGCAGAGGGAGAGAATTGCTACGGTAGCAAACACTAGACCAGCGGCACCTCAGGCAGAACGATCTTCTTCCAGATAAGAGAGCGTGATCGTTGAAGATCGATATTTCAACCGTTCTCCTTGTCATCCTCTGCATTATTCCCGGGCTCTTCGCTCAGAGAAGCCGCAATTTGCTGTGTCCTCGGTCATTCGATCCCCAAGGTGCCAGCGCCGAGCTTGGAGAGCTGGTAGCTCTTGGCATATCTACCCATGGTGTGCTGATATGCCTCGGCTCATTGGCTCTTTTTCTGTTAGGTATATGTCTTCATTTTGAACCGTGCTACTTTTTTCATCGGCTTGACTCGTGGCAAGTCTCGCAGTGGTCTGCTTCTCGGCCGACAGAAACCATCCTGCTTGCGACGATATATGTCTTTACATCCTTTGCCGCCAGCCATGCACTTGGGCTAGTTTATGGCTATTGGCGGCGACAGCGTAGCCCAATAACGACCGCTCTCTTACGCCGATCAACTTGGCTCAATCGCTGGCTCAAGCGTCGGGGTATTGCTGGATTATTGGGAGAGCAGCCAATTATCTACGAGGTTTTAAATCCGAAGACCGATGCGGACGGCACGTCCTACCTTGTCTTCGTCGAGTTGGAGATGAAGGACAGTGCGGGATTCTATTCGGGCCAACTCAGTCAGTTTGCAATCGTCAAAGACGAGGAACCTCACAAGCCGATCTATCTCATCAATGCTTTATTCACCAAGAATCTCTCCGATGCCTATCAAGAAGTAGCAGCGGACGGAGTTGTCCTTGATTTGGCTGACGTTGTCCAACTTCAGGTCAAGCAAGTTGCGCCATAAACTTGGCGAATGATTTGAGATAGGGTTTGATTGATCCTCACAAGAAGAGTGGGCCTTTATACTTGAGGGATATGCCTACGTTTGCGGCGGTTGACGAGCAGTTGGACCTGATTACGAAGGGGGCGGCGGAGATCATTCCGCTGGAGGCGCTGCGCGAGCGCATCGCGCAGTCGCGGGCGTCGGGCGTGCCCATGCGCATCAAGGCGGGGTTCGATCCCACCGCGCCGGACCTGCATCTGGGACACACCGTGCTGATCCGCAAGCTGCGCCACTTCCAGCAGCTCGGGCACACCGTCATCTTCCTGATCGGCGACTCGACGGCGCTGATCGGCGACCCCACGGGGCGCAACGTCACGCGCAAGCCGCTCTCGCAGGAGGAGATCGACACAAACGCGGAGACGTACAAGGAACAGGTCTTCAAGATTCTCGATCCTGTGAAGACCGAGGTTCGTTACAACTCCGAGTGGCTGAACAAGCTGGGCTACACGGGGCTGATTAACCTTGCGGCGAAGGCGACTCTGTCGCAGATGCTGGAGCGGGATGAGTTTCATCAGCGATTCAAGGAGGAGCAGCCGATCGGTGTGCATGAGCTGCTGTACCCGCTGGCGCAGGGGTATGACTCGGTGATGCTGAAGTGCGACGTGGAGCTGGGCGGGACGGACCAGAAGTTCAACCTGCTGATGGGCCGCGAGCTACAACGCAAGGACGGGCAGCCGCCGCAAATCGTGCTGATGACGCCGATCCTCGAAGGCCTGGACGGCGTGCAGAAGATGTCCAAGTCGCTGGGCAACGCCATCGGAATCCACGAAGCGCCGGGCGAGATGTACGGCAAGCTGATGTCCGTCTCCGACGAGCTGATGTGGAAGTACTGGACGCTGCTGACCGACCTGCGCTCGAGCGAGATCGCCGCGATGCAGGCCGAGGTTGCCGCGGGCAAGTTGCATCCCATGCAGGCGAAGAAGAACCTGGCGTGGGGCATTGTGCGGGACTTCCACTCGGCGGCCGCGGCGGATAACGCGGCGGAGAACTGGGCGAAGCAGTTTCAGCAGCGCGCCGTGACCGAAGACGCGCCGGTGGTGAAGATCTCGCTGGCGGCGGAGGGGTTGGCGGTCGAGCTGGGCCTGAAGGAGGGTTCGGTGGTGCGCTTGCCGAAGCTGCTGCAGCTTGCGGGACTGGCGAGTTCGACCGGCGAAGCAACGCGCAAGCTGGGCGAGAATGCGGTCAGCGTAGACGGAGAAAAGTTCAGCGAAAAATTGTTGAAGGGCGTGAACGCAGGCAGCTCGGTTGCGTTGCGCCTGGGCAAGAAGAGCGTGCGCGTGGAGTGGGTCAAGTAAGCTAATCTGGATCGCCGAGTGTTGCAGCACCAACTCATTGCGAAAGATTCGCGTCTAAGGAGATAGATGAAACCGAGTACAAAACTTTGGGGTGGGATGCTGTGCGCGATGCTCTGTGCTCCGGCGCTGGGCGCGCGGGCGCAGGACGCGAAGCAGATTGTGCGGCAGGCGGTGACGGCCGAGCTTGCAGCCAACCGCGACGACCAGTCGCACTGGCGCTATCTGAGGAGCGAGGCGGGCGGCAACTCCTTCATCGTCGTCGAGACGGAGCATGGCGCGATTGGCCGCCATGTGGAGGAGAAGGACAGGCCGGCAACGGCAGCGGTGCTGGCGGAGGACGACGCGCACAATCTTAAGTTCATCCACGATCCCGCGATGCAGCAGAAGCAGAGGCAGAACGGGGAGCACGACGACAAGAGCGCGGTGGAGCTGATGAACCTGCTGCCGCAGGCGTTTCTGTGGAGCGTGGTGAGCGAGACGCCGGAGATGACGACGCTCAGCTTCAAGCCCGACCCGAACTTCCATCCGCCGGACATGGAGGCGCGCGTGATGGGTGAGATGAGCGGAACGCTGATCGTCGACCGGGCGCAGCATCGCATTCGCACCATGAAGGGCCGGCTGGAGAGCGATGTGACCATCGGCTTCGGCCTGCTGGCGCGCATCAAGCAGGGCAGCACCTTCGACGTGGAGCGCAGGCAGGTGGCGCCGGGCTACTGGGAGATCACCGAGACGCATGTGCACATCAGCGGCCACGCGCTCTTCTTCAAGACCATCGGGCAGCAGGAGGACGAGGTGAAGTCGGATTTCACGCTGGTGCCGCTGGGAACGACGCTGGATCAGGCGGTGGGGCTGCTGAAGGGCGCGGCGAAGTAGTCTTGCTGCGCGAGAGAACGGCGGCACGGTATTCAGCGCCTGCGGCACTGTATTCTAAGCCTTATGGCGAAGACTTCGTACCCGCAGACCGACCGCGAACTGGTCCGGCGCATTGAGCGCTCGGCGGGCCGTCGCGCGGGATACAAGCAACTGGTCCGTGAGCTGGGCCTGGGCGGTGGGCGCGAGCGTCGTCTGCTGCTGGAGCAGCTTGCGCGAATCACCGCGCGCGGCGAGCTGGTGAAGACCGAGATGGAGCAGTGGGCGCTGCCCGTAGCGGCGTTCGAGAAGACGGCGCGAGTGCCGCGCAGTGAGACGATGCCGCAGGAGTTGCGCGCTGGACATGAGCTCAGGGCCACGCGCGGCCGGCTGCTTGCAGGAAAGTTGGACCTGCATCGCGATGGATACGGCTTTGTGCGGCCCAATGGCAGCACGAACCGCGACGACGATCTGTTTATTCCGCCGAACGAGCTGAACGGCGCGATGCAGGGCGACGAGGTGCTGGTGGATGAGGCCCCGCCGGGACGCGATGGGCGTCGCTCCGGCCGCATTGCGCGCGTGTTGACGCGGCGAAATCCGACCGTGGTCGGCATCTTTCACTATGCGCGGGCTCGGCGCAGCCGGGGCGCGTGGGACGATGCGCCGCTGCTGCATGGCAACTACGTCACGCCACTGGATGAGCGGATGACGGGCGCGCCGGGCGGAGGCGCGGTCCTGATTCCCGAGGGTGCGGAGGTTCCAGCGACGCCCGTCGAGACGCCGCATCGCGTGCTGGGCGAAGAGGCGCAGACGCAGCAGCGCAGGTGGAGCGCGGCGGAGGATGGGCCAAGCCACAATCCGCTGGAGGGACTTGCCGTCGATGTCGAGATTACGGACTTCCCTGCTCCCGGCCGTCCCGCGCGCGGCCGCGTGATCGAGGTGCTCGGCCCGCCAGATGCCTTCGGCGTGGATGTGGAGATTGTGATTCGCAAGCACCACCTTCCGCACATATTTCCATCGAACGTGCTGGCGGAGGCGAGTGCATCGGCGGCGCAGACGGTCGATTCGCTTGCCGTGAAGGAGCTTACGCAACGGCGCGACTTCCGCGGCCTGCCGATCGTCACCATCGATGGCGAAACGGCGCGCGACTTCGACGATGCGGTGCTGGTCACTCCGCTGGCCAACGGCAACTGGCAGCTCCAGGTCCACATCGCCGACGTAAGCCATTATGTGCGGCCGGGAACGGCTCTCGATCTCGAAGCGCGGCTGCGCGGCACCAGCGTTTACTTTCCGGACCGCGCGGTACCCATGCTTCCGCCGCAGCTCTCCAGCGGCATCTGTAGCCTGCGCCCGGACGAAGACCGCCTGGTGCTGAGCTGCCTGATGGAGATCGACGCGCGCGGCGAGGTCCTTGGCTACGAGGTCTGCGAG
>Ga0224557_1002827_pt1 | contig 14247 bp, 12 predicted proteins | sample 714S31014metaG_FD_180677 | JGI IMG/M metagenome (GOLD analysis project Ga0224557, IMG submission 180677) | Peat soil microbial communities from Stordalen Mire, Sweden - 717 S3 10-14 | ecosystem: Environmental > Terrestrial > Soil > Wetlands > Peat | place: Sweden: Norrbotten County, Stordalen...
CTCGGGGCGACACTCACCGGTGAGCCCGGCGGCGAGCACGAGGTCATTATCCGGACCCGCGATGAAGAGATCTGCACCACAAAGGACCCGGAGGCGAGCCGGCTGGTCGGCGCGTCACTGGGCGCGTAGGTCGAACTCGTGCGTTATCCGAGGATCGTGGAGTCCTGGGTCCGCTCGGGAAGGACGCTCCACCTCCTGACCGCGGCCTCCCTCGAGGCCATGCGCAGGGCCTATCCTGGCGGAGACTTCGATGTCAGGAGGTTCCGCCCGAACATAGTCGTGGCCACGCAGCCCGGCCTGGAGGGTTTCGTCGAGGATGGGTGGGTCGGTATGGAACTCGAACTTGGGTCGCTCCGCCTGCTAGTCGGGAAGCCTAACGTCCACTGCAAGGTCACCACGATGAGGCAGCCCGGCCTAGCGGAGGACGCCCGGGTACTCCAGACGATCCAGAGTGTCCACGGGAGCAACCTGGGGGTCATGTGCACGGCCGTGACGGAGGGCGTCCTGCGTGTCGGCGACCCCGTCGCACTCGCTTAGAGGCGCCCGAAATCTAGCGAAACTCTTTTAATGACAGTCCTGAGGCTCGGTCTGGCTTTCGGGATTAGAATTGCTTACGAACGTACAGCTTGCAGAACTTGTAAAGAAGGGGAAGGAGTCGAAGGAGAGGAAGTTCCCCGAGACCGTAGAATCCGTCATCACGTTCAAGGACGTTGACCCGAAGAAGACCGACCTCAACATCAACGAGACGGTCTACCTGCCGCATCCCGGATCGCACAAGTCCACCATCTGCTTCATCGGCTCAGGAGACCTCCTGCTGAGGGCCAAGAACGCAGGCGTCGAGGGGACCCTCGAACCGTCGCAGCTCGAGAACTTCGCCGGCAACAAGAAGGAGGCGAAGAAGCTGGCGAGGCAGTATGACTTTTTCCTGGCAGACACCGCGCTCATGCCGAGGATCGGCAAGATCCTCGGTACTTCCCTGGGGCCTAAGGGCAAGATCCCCACTCCGGTCCCCCCGAACGCGCCCATCGAGGCGATGATAACCCGCACCAGGACCGCGGTCAGGGTCCGGAGCAGGGCCACGCTCGCCGTTGCGGCGAAGGTGGGAGACAGGAAGCTCTCCGACGCCGATCTCGCTGACAACATCCTCGCGATGGTGGCGGCTGTCCAGAAGAAGCTGCCGAGCGGCGACAGGAACATCAGGGCAGTGATAGTCAAGACGACAATGGGCAAGCCCGTGAAGAGCAAGGTAAGCGAATCATGAGCCAGCAGGTCCAGGCCCAGCGTGAGTACAGCGAGAAGAAGATCTCTACCGTAGATAAGATCTCGAAACTGTCAAACAAGTACCCCGTCATCGTAGTAACCCAGCTCTCCAAGGTCCGATCCGCTCAGCTGATGGCCGTGAGGAAGGTCCTCCGCGGCAACGCCGAGATTGTCGTAGTCAAGAACAAGCTTGCCAAACTCGCGCTGAAGAAGGCGGGGATCAAGAACGCCGACGAGCTCCTCAAGCACTTCACCGGTCAGAACGCGCTTCTCTTCTCGAACCTCGACCCGTTCAAGCTCTTCCTTCTCCTCGAGAAGAACCGTGTCAGCCTCGCCGCGAGGGCGGGCGACATCGCACCAGTCGACATCGTGGTGCCTGCGGGGAACACCGGGCAGCCGGCCGGTCCGGTCCTCAGCGAGTTCAGGGAGGCGGGCATCCCGACCAGGATCGAGTCCGGGAGCATCTGGATCGTAAAGGACTCGGTGGCCGCAAAGGCGGGCACCCAGATATCGCCCAAGCTCGCGAGCCTGCTCTCGAAGCTCGGGATCAAGCCCATCCGTGCGGGCCTCTCAATCGCTCTAGCATACGAGAACGGCCTGATCTACGCGGCCGAAACGGTCGCCATAGACCTCGAGAAGTACAGAGAGAGCCTGCTCTCAGGGTTCGCCTCGTCCCGCGCACTCGCGGTATACATCGGCTACGTTACCAAGGACACGGCGCCGGAGATAATCGCAAAGGCGTACAGGGAAGCCATGGCGCTCGCGGTGGAGGTCGGCGAGATTACCTCCGAGAGCGCGCCGGCGATCTTCGGGAAGGCCGAGGCAGAAGCAGGCGCCCTCATGGCCAAGGCCAAAGAGAAGGGCTACCAGTAGAGCCGCCAGACCGTTGGGTAGTATCAGACTTCCTGAGTAAGCCACTGTATTCTCCGCTGTGCTCGGCGAGCGGAGCATGAGCTCCGCTGACCCTGGAAATGCTTAGCTTGCGGAGACGAGGACGCTTGGATGAGTCGGCTTACCCGAACAGGGAGGCCAGACCCGCCAGAGCTTCCTCTTCCTTCTTCTCGTCTTCCTTGGGCTTCTCCTCGGCCTTTGCGGCGCCAGCTGCAGGAGCCGCGGCGGCCGGGGCCGCAACCGCCATGACGGAGGCGTTCTTCAGAGCGTCGTCGATGTTGATCTCGCTCAGAGCTGATGCAAGAGCCTTTACCTTAACCGTGTCAACCTCTACTCCCGCTGCCTTGACAACGCCAGTCAGATTATCTTCGTTGACTGGTTTGCCGGCCTTGTGAAGCAAAAGCGCGGCGTACATGTAAGAGTCAGTCATATTGCGATTTGCCCTCCCACTACCGTTTTTATAGTTTTCGTGGTCTGAACGGGCGCGGTGCGCGGAGTCTTCGGACCACCGCGTCGCCCACATCTCTTACTTTATTTACCGATTCGAGAGGGTGAAGCGTCAAGGCGCTCCGGATGGCGAACGACAAGGCCCTGCTCCAGGAGAAGTTCTCGAAGGACTACGACAAGTACTATCTCGTCGACCTCTTCAAGCGGAAGGGCTTCGTGAGGAAGAAGTGCGAGAGCTGCGGGAAGCACTTCTGGACCCTGAAGCCGGAGAAGACGCGGTGCGACGACCAGCCGTGCTCGCCGTATTCCTTCATCGGCGACCCGCCGACCAAGAAGCCCATAGACTACGTCTCCTCGTGGAAGACGATAGAGGACTTCTTCCTCAGGAACGGCCACACAATAGTCGAGAGGTACCCCATCGTGAGCCGCTGGAGGCCGGACCTCTACTTCACGGTGGCCTCGATCATCGACTTCCAGAGGATCGAAGGGGGCAAGGTCGTCTTCGAGCTCCCCGCCAACCCGCTGGTCGTCCCCCAGATGTGCGCGCGCTTCAACGACGTCCCGAGCGTCGGGGTGAGCGGAAAGCACTACACGTCGTTCTGCATGGTGGGGCAGACCGCCATCGCGAACAAGGACGGTTACTGGAAGGACAGGTGCATAGACCTGGACTTCGAGCTCATGACGAAGGAGTTCGGGATCCCGGAGCATGAGATATCGTTCATCGAGTCCGTCTGGACCGGAGCCCCCGGGGCCTTCGGGTACTGCCTCGAGTACTTCGTCAGGGGCCTCGAGCTCGGGAACGCCGTCTTCACGGCGTTCGAGGGCGACATCACTAACTACAGGGAGATGAAGGAGCCGGTCATCGACATGGGGGCCGGCCTGGAGAGGTTCAGCTGGATCACCCAGGGCACCCCGACCTCCTACGACACGACCTTCGCGCCCGTCCTCGCCAAGATGCAGGAGGCCTGCAAGGTCGAGTACGACCGGGACCTCTTCATGAGGTACTCGCGGCTCGCGGGCACCATGAACCTCGACGAGTTCGCCACCCTGACCGAGGCGCGGCGCGAGATGGCGAAGGTGCTCGGCGTGGAGGCCGCCGTGATAGTGGAGAAGCTGGGGCCCGTGGAGGCGCTGTACGCCATCGCGGACCACGCCAGGACCCTCCTCTTCGCCGTGGCCGACGGCCAGCTCCCCAGCAACGTCGGCGGGGGATACAACCTCAGGGTGCTCTTCCGCCGGGCTCAGTCGTTCATCCAGCGCTACGGCTTCAAGCTCGACCTGCTCGACGTGGTCCAGTGGCAGGCCCAGGCCCTATCGCAGATGTACCCCGAGCTCGTGGAGCACCACGACGACGTCTCGAAGGTGCTCCGCGTCGAAGAGTCGAGGTACGCCTCCTCGACGCAGAGGGCCTCTAAGGTGGTAGCCTCCCTCGCCGCCTCGAAGAAGGAGGTGGGTGTCGACGACCTCGTCAAGCTCTACGAGTCCGACGGGATCACGCCCGAGCAGCTCGTCCAGGGAGGGGCCCAGGTGGCCGTCCCCGAGGACTTCTACCAGCGGGTGGTCGCCAAGCACATCAGCCAGAAGGCAGAGGAGAAGGGCCGGAAGTTCGACACGTCGGACCTCCCGGACACCGAGCCGCTGTACTACGAAGACGTTGACATGTTCGAGTTCGACGCGAAGGTGTTGAAGACCTTCGAGGGCGGCTACGTAGTCCTCGACAGGTCGGCCTTCTACCCGAGGGGGGGCGGACAGGAGCCGGACCACGGGACGATAGACGGTCTGAAGGTCGCCGAGGTCATAAAGTACGGGGGCGTCATCCTCCACAAGGTCGACGGGGACCTCCCCGCCGCGGGGTCGCAGGTCCACGGCGCGGTGGACTCGGTCCGGAGGCAGAGGATAAAGCGCATCCACACAGCGACGCACATACTGAACGGGGCCTCGCGCCAGGTCCTGGGCCCCTGGGTCTGGCAGCACTCGGCCTTCAAGGAGGCCGACTACGGGCGCCTGGACATCACGCACTTCGCCCACCTCGGCGAGGAGGAGATACGGAAGATCGAGGACGTCGCGAACGACGTGGTGATGAGGGACCTGCCGGTGACGATAACCAACTTTCCGAGGAAGGAGGCCGAGGAGAAATACGGCTTCAGGATCTTCCAGGGGGGCGTAGTGCCTTCGAGGACGCTCAGGATCGTGAACATCGCCGACTGGGACGTCCAGGCCTGCGGCGGGACGCACGCGCGGACCACGGGCGAGGTCGGGTTCATCAAGATAGTCAGGACGGAGCGGGTCCAGGACGGGGTGGAGAGGCTCCACTTCGTCGCCGGCTACCCCGCGGTCGAGTACGTGCAGGAGATGGACTCGACCATCGGGAAGGCGTCGGCCGCGCTGAACACCCAGAGGGAGAACGTGGTGAAAGTCCTCGCGGAGCTCCAGCAGAAGCTCGACGAGACGTCCCGGCGGGAGAAGTCCCTAGGCGAGAGGCTAGTCGCCTCCTCGATCCCCAACATACTCTCCTCGGCTCGGCCTGTCAAGGGAGTAAAGGTTTATCTTTCGAACGACCAAGAGCTGAACGAAGAACTGATTGTTAGCCAGGGACAGAAGAGCGTAACCGCGGATCCGTCTCTCGTCTACGTTAGTCTGTCGCCCCGCGGAAGCAGCGCGAGGATCATCTGTTTTGTGGGCAAGTCTGCCGCGGGGCTCGGCGTCGCCGCGGACTCTGTGGTCAAGAGCATAGCCAAGACGCTCGGCGGCTCCGGAGGGGGAACGAAGGAGTTCGCCCAGGGCGGGGGCCCGTCCGTCGAGAAGATTGGGGAGGCCTCCCAGGCGGTCTACGATCAGGTCTCAGGTCTCGTCGGGAGCTAGCATCGCATGGCGTCCTACGAGAAGCACTGGCTCGGCGTGTGGAACGAGAAGAGGGTCTTCGAGTCCGAACCCATATTCGGCAAGAAGAAGTCCTTCGTAACCTTCCCGTTCCCGTACATGAACGGGCCGCTGCACATAGGGCACTGCTTCACGGCGACCAGGGTCGACATCTACGCCCGGTTCAAGCGGATGCAGGGCTACAACGTCCTCTTCCCGTGGGCGTGGCACTGGACCGGTGAGTCCATCCCAGGGATGAGCTACCGGCTCTCGCAGGGGGACGAGTCGGTGAGGAGGGCGTTCACCCAGATTGACGGGGTGCCGTCCGAGGAGGTGGACCGATTCGTCGACCCGGAGTACCTGGCCTCGTACTACACCAGGGTCTCCCGGGAGGCCGTGAAGGCGACCGGGTTCTCCATCGACTGGCGGAGGGAGTTCAGGACCGTCGACCCGGCGTTCAAGAAGTTCATCGAGTGGCAGTACGTGCGGCTGCGCGAGCTGGGCTACGTCGTACAGGGTACCCACCCCGTCGTCTGGTGCAAGCACGACGAGAGCCCGACCGGCGACCACGACAGGATGGAGGGAGAGGGCGTCTCGCCGGAGGAGTTCAACCTGATTAAGTTCAAGCTGGGGGAGAAGTGGCTCGTGGCCGGGACCCTGAGACCAGAGACGATCTTCGGGGCGACGAACGTCTGGCTGCGCCCCGACGGCGCCTACTGCGAGGCCGACGTCGACGGGGAGGCGTGGATCATCAGCTCTTCCGCGGTCAACAGGCTGGCTGAGCAGCTGCACAAGGTGCGGGTCGTGAGAGAGTTCAGGGGGTCAGAGCTGCTCGGGGCGACCGTGACCGCGCCGGTGACCGGGGCCTCGCTGCCCGTCCTCCCGGCGACCTTCGTCGACACCGAGCTGGTGACCGGGGTCGTCTACAGCGTCCCCGCACACGCTCCCTACGACTACATGGGCCTCGTCGACATCCAGGAGGGGAGGGGCGACGCGTCGCCCGAGATCAGGGAGGTCGCCCGCGGCCTCAGCCCCATATCGATCATCTCGATTCAGGGATACTCCGACGTCCCTGCCCGGGACGAGGTGAAGAAGCGGGAGATCAAGGACTCCAACGACCCGAGGCTCGAGGACGCGACGGCCGAGCTCTACAAGGCCGAGTTCCACAAGGGGGTCATGAAGTCTAACTGCGACGGCTACGGCGGGCTCAAGGTCAGCGAGGCGAAGCCGAAGGTCGTCGAGGCGATGAAGGCCGACCGGACGCTCGCCGTCATGCAGGAGCTCCCGCAGAGGGTCGTCTGCAAGTGCGGCACCCGCTGTTACGTCAAGATTCTGGAGAACCAGTGGTTCCTGAACTACTCGGACCCGGCGTGGAAGGAGAGGACGAAGTCCCTCATCAGGAAGGCCAACGTCTACCCCGACCAGTCGCTCGAGTGGTACTTCTCGACCATCGACTGGCTGCGCAACTGGCCCTGCGCCCGACGGTCGGGCATGGGGACGAAGCTGCCCTGGGATAAGGAGTGGATCGTGGAGACGCTCTCGGACTCGACGATCTACATGGCGTTCTACACGATTAACCAGCTGGTCAACGCCGAGAAGGTGAAGTACGAGCAGCTGGTCCCGGAGGTCTTCGACTACCTCTTCATGGGGAAGGGCTCGGAGGCGCACGTCGCCAAGCTCTCGGGGATAGACCCCAAGATGCTGAACAACATGCGGAACGAGTTCCTCTACTGGTACCCGGTCGACCTGCGGAACTCGGCCAAGGAGCTGATACCCAACCACCTCACCTTCTACGCCTTCCACCACGTCGCGCTCTTCGAGGAGAAGCTCTGGCCCGTCGGGTTCAGCGTCAACGGGATGATAGAGATCGAGGGCCAGAAGATGTCCAAGTCGAGGTCCATCTTCGTCACCTGGAGGCAGGCGCTCGAGCAGTACGGGGCCGACGCGCTCAGGGCGACGCTCGCGCTGGCCGCCGACGGCATGGACGACGCCGACTGGAAGGCCAAGAACGCCGAGGACCTCAAGTTCAAGATCGAGTCGCTCTTCCCCTTCATCGAGAAGTCCCTGAGGGACACCGTCCAGCGGGACCTGGACCACCTCGACAGGTGGCTGATCTCGGTCATGCGCCGCAGGGTCGAGACGGTCACGGCCTCGGTCGAGACGATGAAGATCAGGAAGGCCCTCTCTGTCGCCCTCCTGGACGTCTGGAACGACATCCGCTGGTACCTGAGGCGGGAGGAGAGCCCGCGGCGGCAGACGCTCGAGCTCGTGACCGAGACCTGGGTCCGGCTCCTCTCCCCCTTCATCCCCTTCGCAGCGGAGGAGCTGAACCAGAGGATGGGAGGAAAGGGCCTGATAACCATGGCCGACTGGCCCTCGACGATCGAGTTCCCCGAGGACGCCGGGGCCGAGACCGCCGAGCTGCTTGTGAACAGCGTCCTGGAGGACGCGAGGAACCTCCTGAAGATAATCAAGGAGTCCAAGAGGAGCCTTACCCTCTACGTCGCCTCCGACGACGCCAGGGAGTACTTCCTCGAGCTCCGAAGGGCGCAGAAGGAGCACGGCGACCGCGGCGCGGTGATAAAGAAGTACGCGAAGACCGGCATCAAGCCGGAGAGGGTCATCAAGCTCCAGTACGAGCTCGGTGAGGACCTAGTCGAGACGCTGGAGGGGCTGACGGGGTTCGACGAGTTCGAGATCCTGAGCAGGGCCGCTGGCTTCATCTCGTCCGAGACGGGGCTGGAGGTGACGGTCTTCAAGGCGGGTGCTGCGGACATCTATGACCCGGCGAAGAAGGCGTCCGGCGCGCTCCCGTTCAAGCCGGCCTTCTACCTCGAGTAGGCCGGCGCGCAAGGATTATTACGGACAACCAGCTTCCGTAAGCTTCCCTAACGGTAATCTTGATGGCGAAATACGTCTTTGTCGCAGACCCTAGTCTATCCCGAGAGTACAACAACGTCCCGCTCATGGACTTCCTACCCAGTGCTCCCACCAAGATCGTTCCCGGGGCGTTGTACGCCTTCCTCAAGGGAAGGCGGACCCAAGACGACAACGGCAGGGCCGTGCTCGCGCCCTACGCCCTGAGGAAGCTAGAATCGGCGCTGCTGGCCCGGAACAGGAGGGAAGACGTCGTCATCGCCCACGAGGATTTTGCGGCCGACTTCATCAAGGACGATACGGAGATAATCGGCGTGTACACGATGGACCCGCTGGGACTGGGCCCGCTCACGATGTCCTTCTCGCTCCTATTCGGAGGTCGGACAAAAGCCTGGGTGCGCGTGGAGTTCGAACGGCTCATCAGGAAGCTCAGCGTGACGAAGAGGGGCAAGAAGGCGAAGCTGGTCGTCGGGGGGCCCGGTGTGTGGGAGCTGACAATGATGCCCGAGGTCATGGACGAGCTCGGGATCGACTATGCGTTCCAGGGTGAGGCGGACGACATCATCAACGAGGTCCTGGAGGACATCTCAGGCGGGACGATCTACGACAAGGGATACTTCCAGGGATACCAGTTCTTCGACAGCGGCTTCCACAAGACCTGGGTCGCGCACGACCGATTCGTAACTAGGGTCAGAACGGGGAAGCAGTTCCCCACCCTCGACGACATACCTCTGATACAGGGACCCACGGTCAAGGGTTTGACCGAGGTAATGCGCGGGTGCGGGATAGGCTGCGACTTCTGCGAGGTAACCCTCAGACCCATCCGCTACTACACGCCCGAGATGGTCAAGAAGGAGGTGGAGGTCAACGCCAGACACGGAAAGACGCAGGCGTGGCTGCACAGCGACGAGATATTCGCGTACCAACACGGCCCGCACTTCACGCCTAACGCCGACGCAATAATGGAGCTGTTCGGGCCGCGATGAGCGTCAAAGGCATCACCTATGCGAACCCCACCCACGGCAGGATATCGATACCGGCGGCCTACCCCGACCTCGTCAAGCAGATCTCCTCGGTGGTACGGGCTGGCCCGGACAAGTGGATAGGGGTGCAGGTGGGGCTGGAGACAGGAAGCGAGAGGCTCGCCCTGGAGCACATGCCCAACAAGACGCTTCCGCTCAAGATAGGCCCCGATGGAACGTGGCAGCACATGGTCGGTGAGGGCCTGAAGTCGATGAACCGGGCCTACTGGAGGCCGGCCTTCACCGTGCAGGTCGGGCAGATGGACGAGAGCCCGGAGGACAATTGGGAGACGGTCGCGATGGTGAACCGTCTGAGCGAGATGGAGTACGAGAGCGGCCGTCAGGCGGAGTTCACGGCCACACCCATGCAGAACGTGGCCTTGGGGCTGATAAAGAGCAAGTCGTACAGCGCGCAGATGCTGGACGAGTCGCAGCTCGCGGTCTACTACGCCTGCTACAGGCACCTCGCGAAGATGATAAGGAGGGATGGGGCGCGCGACAGCAAGGGGGACGTCCTCCGGCGGGCCGCCATGTCCGCGACGCTCAACCTGGGGGGCTGGGGCCTGCTCCGCTTCATCGAGGGCATCTGCAAGAGCCGGGGAATGGACCTCGAGAAGGTGAAGCGCTACGGGCTTAACTAGCCCGCGACAGTCTAGTGTCGTCCATGACCACAGGGACAGCGCCGCGCGGGAACAGTTCCCTCTCGGCTGAGACCGATACCCCCGGTCAGGTGCAGGACCGGCCCGTCCGGCTGGTCGCGCACATCGACATGGACTCGTTCTACGCCTCCGCCGAGACCAGGAGGAACCCATCGCTCAAGGACGCTCCGGTCGTCATCGGGGCCGATCCCAAGGAGGGCAAGGGGAGGGGCGTCGTCGTCTCCTGCAACTACCCGGCGAGGAGGTTCGGGCTCAGGTCTGCGATGCCCATCTCTGAGGCCTGGAAGCTCTGCCCCCAGGCGGTCTACCTCCGCCCGGACTTCGAGTACTATGAGTCTCTCTCCAGCCAGGTCATGAAAGCCATCCGATCCAGGGTCCGGGAGTTCGAGCAGGTCTCGATCGACGAGGCCTTCGTCGACCTGGGCGGTGTCGCGGCCACGATGGGCGAGGCGCAGGCCTGGGTCGCGGCGCTCAAGGAGGCCCTGCGCGCGGAGACGGGGCTGACCTGCTCCATCGGCCTCGCCGAGAGCAAGTCCGCGGCCAAGATAGCGACGGACCTCCACAAGCCCGACGGGATTACCGTGGTCGGCCTTGGCACGACGCGGGAGTTCCTCGCCCCCCTGCCCATCGGAGTCATCCCCGGGGTGGGTGTCAAGACCGAGCTGCTCCTCAGGGACCTCGGGATAGCGAAGGTCGGGGACCTGCAGGCGCTCGACGGCGACGTCGTGAAGAGGCGGCTCGGCGGGTCAGGGCTCTGGATCTGGGAGGTCGCGAACGGGCTGGAGGACGAGCCCGTGCGGGAGCACGAGCTCAAGTCGTTCAGCACCGAGCGGACCCTGGAGGAGGACTCGCAGGACCGGGCGGTGGTGGATGAGATAATCGCCGGGCTAGCCTCGGAGCTGGGCGAGAGGGTGCGGTCGTCCCACATGGTCTTCCGCAAGGTCGGGATCAAGATCCGCTTCAGGGGGTTCGAGACCCACACTAGGGAGGCGAGGCTACCGACGTACTCCGGCGACACTGAGACGATCCTGAAGGAGGCGCGCTCGCTAATGAGGTCGTTTCAGGAGAAGAAGGTTCCCGTCAGGCTGGTCGGTCTGAAGGTCTCGGAGGTCAAGAGCGAGCCCGCAGACCAGACTAGCATATCGGTGTGGATTGAGAAAAAAGCCGAGGGGTAGGTCCTAGACCTTGCCCCCGATGCGGAAGAGCTTCGTGCCGCAGACCGGACAGACGCCCTGGACAGCCTTCTTCCCGTTCTTCATGGTGATGTTCGCAGGGGTCTTCATCTCTCTCTTTGCTTTGCACTTGACACAATATGCCTGGACCAAATTTATTGCCTTGACAGTAGCATACCCCAAATCCCTGTATAAACGTTATAGAGCCACTTTTCTTCTGCATTTAGCGCACATTTGAACGCCACCGAGAGCCATAATCGACTCAGATTTCTCCGCAAAACCGTCGAATCTTCTCCAGCACGCGCTTTTCTTCGCCCATCTCGCTCTCCCAGAGGACCAGGGTCTCGAACCCGTGCTCCCTGAACCGGGCGACCCGTTCCTCCACCGTCTCTCTCGCCTTCACGGTGTGCCAGTAGTTCCCGAACAACTCGATTAGCAGCTTCTTGCCATTTGTACTCATGAAGTCAGGACACTTGCCGCCTACAATGAACTCCCAGTTGCCGACGTACTTGAAAGGTAGATTTTCCCTCTGAATGAGGTCGATCAATCGCTTCTCGAGCTTGTTGGGTTTCTTGTGCTCCCCCACCATCATCCTCCTAAGTTGTTCGTCGTGGTTGAGCTTCCAGTACTCCCGATGCTTCGGATTCGGCTTTCCTCTCTTGGAGTCTGCCATCTTCCTTGCGTAGATAGGATTCCGCATCGGGTTCTTGTCCCCTAACTTTGACAAGCTCGCCTTTCTCTTCCATTCCTCAGATTTCGGAACGCCTTTGAGACGGGCACCGTATTTGTTGCCGGGCTTGAATCCTGGATTCGGCTTGCCCTGCTTTACCCACCACGCCACGCGGCATCTCGAGCGCACAGAATTGTAGCTGAGATGCCCATAAAAGCGGCACCCGCCACCAGATTTATAGAAGTCCGTCGCGCGCATTGAGGCATTCTTGTCCTCCGAGACGCTCCAGAAGGTCGCCCGTGAGAGCTGCCAGGACGAGATAAACGACTACGAGGTCTACAAGAGGCTCTCGCGGCTCGGCGTCGAGAGGAACCCGGAGTTCCGCCAAATTCTCCTGAGCCTCTCGGAGATGGAGCACGGCCACTACGAGTTCTGGATGAAGTATGTCCCCGGCGAGAAGATCCGGGCGAGCAAGCTCCGAGTCTACCTCACGGTCTTCCTCAGGATCCTGTTCGGGACGACGTTCGCGAGCTCGTTCCTCGAGAGGAACGAGAGCCGTGTCATACGGCAGTACAAGTCCGTCGCACACATGATTCCCGAGGCCGACCGGCCCCGGTTCGACAGGATGCTCGAGGACGAGATCGTCCACGAGAAGGAGTTCGAGAAGAAGACCGAGGGGAGCGCGGTGAGGTACATCTCGTTCGTCGTCCTCGGCCTGGCCGATGCCGTCGTGGAGATAGCCGGGATCCACGCCGGTTCCCTCGGAATCTACGATTCCACGCGTCTTGCCGGTCTGGCGGGGGTCGTGGCCGGGGCTGCGGCGTCGCTCGCCATGTCATCGGCCGCCTACGCGCAGGCGAAGCAGGGTTTCGAGGGGTCTGCCAGCCGGTCGGCGGCCTACACCGGAGTCTCCTACTTCGCCACGGCCCTGATACTCGCGAGCCCGTACTTCCTGACCGACGTGATGGTCTGGGCCCTCGGAACCTCTCTGGTCTTCGCCGTCCTGCTCATAGCGTTCATCAGCTTCTACAGCTCGGTGCTCTCGAGAAAACCCTTCACGCGGGACTTTGTGGAGCTGACGGGGATAACGCTCGGCGCGACCGTCGCGCTCTACGTGCTGGGGACGGTCATCCACATCCTGTTCCACGTCTCGGTAGGGTGAACCGCGGATACCGGGGGGTCAGAGGGCTACGTCTGGCATAGCTCGATCCAGATTCCGTTGGGGTCCTTGATGTAGACCCACCCGCTCTTCTCCGTCTTCATCTCGGCGACGGTCGGGTGGCCCATCTTCTTCGCCTTCGCTATCAGCCCGTCGAGGTCGTCGACCCCGAACGCGAGGTGGTCCAGCCCCTCCCCGACGGTGTACCTCGAGTCGTATTTGCTGGCCTTGCTGTAGTGGTTCAGCTCCAGGGAGAACTCGCCGCCCTCGGTGATCAGGTTCGCGACGTCGCCCTTCGCGATCGGGATCTTGCTCTTCCCGATGAGCTTCATCCCCAGGACCTTCGTGTAGAAGTCGATCGACTCCTTCATGTCCTTGACCCTGATTCCGGTGTAGATGAAACTGGTCTTCATCCTCCCTTCCTGCGTCCGGGCTTTACTTATCGCTTCCGTGACCGCCGGGCTGAGTGCGAAAGGCTGATTTTATTACACGCGCCGGGGTAGCGGCGTCGCTTGACCGAGATACTCTATGGGGTGAGCCCCATCGGCCTAGGTCACGCGTCGAGGGCGGCCGCCGTAGGCGTGAAGCTCAGGCAGGCTGGCCTCGAGCCGGTCTTCGCCACCGGGGGGAACGCGGCCGGGTTCCTGACCTCCTACGGGTTCAAGGTCCACGACGTCGTCACCGAACCTACACCCTCAGAGAGGGACGGGGTGATGAGGTACCCTGCTCTGTGGTACATGCGGTACTGGTCCGGGTATCGCTCCACAAAGTCGAAGATGGAGGCCCTGGTCGCCGAGATGAAGCCCGCCATCATAGCCGGGGACGAGGAGTTCTCCTCGGTCTCGATTGCCATCGAGAAGGGGATACCGCACGCCATGATATCGGACGAGCTCGAGCTCGGGTTCGCGACGGGCTGGTTCTCCCGATACGTAGAGAAGAAGGTCGCCGCGTGGTACACCACCCTCCAGGGCCGGGTCTCGAGCATCCTCGTGCCGGACCTCGGGGACGACCACGGGAACGTGCACTTCGTCTCGCCCGTTGTCCGGGACATCACGAGGACGAGGGAGGAGGTGAGGGCACGCCTCGGGATAGCCAAGGGTGAGAGGATGATCCTGCTCAGCGCTAGCGGGAGCGGGATAGGCGGGTTCCTACTCGACCGGGTGGTCAGGGCCGTAGGGAGCCTGAGCCTTCCTGACGTCGCACTGGTGGTCACGGGCCTTTCGGTAGGGCC
>Ga0224557_1002829_pt1 | contig 14244 bp, 10 predicted proteins | sample 714S31014metaG_FD_180677 | JGI IMG/M metagenome (GOLD analysis project Ga0224557, IMG submission 180677) | Peat soil microbial communities from Stordalen Mire, Sweden - 717 S3 10-14 | ecosystem: Environmental > Terrestrial > Soil > Wetlands > Peat | place: Sweden: Norrbotten County, Stordalen...
CACCGACTCGGGAGCCCACTGGCACCGCTGCGCCACCCCTCCGGGCACCGAAGCTCTCGACTTCCGCGGCATCCAGGCCTTCGACGCCTCCACCGCCATCGTCATGTCCAGCGGCAAAGGCCCGCTCTCCCGCCTCTACAAAACCACCGACGCCTGCGAGACCTGGAAGCTCGTCCTCACGAATCCGAATCCGGACGGATCCTTCGACGCGCTCAAGATTCCGACCTGGATGGCTCGGCAATACGAGAAGAACCTCCTGCTGCTTGGCGACCCGGCAAGAGGACAGGTGATCGTTTGGATAGTTAAGAAAGACGAGCCCGCGGGGGAACTTCCGCACCGCAGGAGACTTCCCAAACTCCCTAAATCGAGGCAAATCGACGTCATTTTCCCCGCCAGCAACTCTGCGCTCTCCGCCTTCGAGGCGGACGGCGTGTTTGCGGTCGCCACTGGCGGATCGGCGGGTGCGCGGGTGATCGAGGCAGAGTACGGAGAGGAGGGGCCGTACTACATCATCAGTCGCACGATACCTGTCGGAAACGGTTCGTCATCCTCCGGCATATTCAGTCTTGTCTTCGCTATGACCCCGCTGGTTCCCCCCAACGCGCGTGAGCCCTGGCTGGCTCACATAGTGAGGGGAAAAAAACCATGGCCTCCGCCTGAACAATGGATGGTCTCCAACCATCATGTAGTGGCTGTCGGTGGTGATTCTCTGGCCCCCGACGACAGCACCGCAATAGCCGCATTCTCGCTGGATACCGGCAAGCACTGGTCGGCATCTCAGACCCAGCCCCATGGCTTCCGCTCCGCCTTAGCCTACGACACTGCCACCAAAATCTGGATCACTGTAGGCCCCAACGGCACCGACATCTCCACCGACGACGGCCGCAACTGGCGCGCGCTGCGGCCTGATCCGGCGCTCGGTGAGGCGGCGGATGCGGATGAGCATTGGAATGCGCTGTCGCTGCCATTTGTGGTCGGCCCGCACGGGCGCATCGGCAAACTCCGCCCCGACGCCCTCAGACCGGTGTCCGTTCCGAAAGGGGCGAAGCCGTGAGCTTAATCCTGATCCAGCGCCGAGAAGACCTCTGCCACGCTGATGCGGATCGCTGTCCCCGCAACCGTCAGCTCCGGCTCCGTCACCTTCACGAAGCCCTCCGCGGTGTAGCGCCGCACCTCCCGCGCTTCGGGCTCAAAGCACCAGACGTGCTCCACGCCCATGGCGAGATAGTCGTTCAGCCGTTCGCGGATGCGAGTCCACGTGTCTTCCGGGCTCAGCACTTCGATGCACAGCAGCGGAGTGTCGCGGATCACTCGCGCATACTTGCGTCCCCGCGGCAGAACCATCACATCGGGAACTCTGTAACGTCGCGGAGCTACTTGCAGTCTGCATTCGGGGTTCGTAACGACGCCCCATTCCTTCTCATGGTTTCCGAAGATCCTGGTCAGCATCCCTTGAATTCGGCTGTGCTCAAACTCGCCCACGTTCCGTTCCTCAATGCGTCCATCCACGAAGTCGCAGTCGGGCCGGAACACCGTGCGGAGGTACTGCTCCTCAGGCATAGTTGCCGGGATGGGTCCCTCCTCGGGGATCATTTCACGAACTGGGATCGCTGTCGCCATGCCTCAGTATCCCCCTTTTTCCGCCGGTCCGCCACGCCTATTCAAGGCAGAAAAGGCGCCCACGCAAGGGCGCCTCATGCTGCAAAATCTCGACTTAGCCTAGACGCTGAAGCTGGATCCACAGCCGCAGGTGCTCTTTACCGCGGCGTTCTCGAACTTGAAGCCGGCGGCCTCCAGTGTCTCCACGTAGTCCACGGTGCAATCCTTCAGGTACATCGCGGAGGTCGCGTCCAGGAACACCTTCAGGTCGTCGAACTTGTACACCTTGTCCATCATGCCGCTCTGGTTCTCGAACGACATCGAGTACTGGAACCCCGAGCATCCGCCGCCTACGACGCCAATCCGCAGCCCTTCCGGGACCGGTTCCTGGGTCGCCATAATCTCCTTCACCTTGGCGATGGCCGCCGGGGTCAGGTTGACGGGAGCACCCGGTTTCGGGGTTCCAGTGACGACTTCGGGGGTGGGAGTAACAGTTGCGCTGGCCATTGAAAATCTCCTTTGAACTCTTGCACCTTCAGTATATGCGACCATTCCGGTCGCCGCAAGTAAATCCGCACGCAACTGTTAGATGGCTGGCGCAACCGGCCGGATGCAACCCGTCCAGATTGCAGCCCGGGAACTGCATCCTGGCGTGCGCTATCGTACTCAAATCTCCGTGCTGAACTTCTTCGTCCGCATGTTTGTCAACACCTTCGGCATCACCCAACCGGCTCCCGGAACCGAGGCAAGGGCGGGGCGGTTTATCGCGCTGATGCTGACGGCGCTGCTGGTTCTGCTGGTTGCGGTGGCGGCGCTGCTGCGGGCCGCGTTCCTCCATTGAGGGCGTGTATCTGCTTTGCCAATGGGTTGTGTCCACGGTCACAGGAATATGTGGAAATCGGCTCCCAGCCGGGCGTATCATACGGTCGGCGGTTTCTGGTGGGCCGCCCGGCGATCCGGACGCAATGGAGCCGACCGTGCAGTTTCCACGGGGCACCATTAAGGGAGGCTTCCCATGATCAGCGCACTACCGGTATTGATCGTCATCTGGGCAATTCTGACGGCTCTGTTCCTCGCCTTACTCGCCTACAACGGCACCGTCACTCGCTACGAGGAGAATCAGCTCTTCCTGGCCGACATCAACGCCAACGAACAGCAGCAGCAGAACTCGATTGTCCGCAAGGTCAACAAGACGCTGCCCTACATTCGCGCGCTGGGCAGCCTGTCGGCGATCATGACCGTCGCCATCATCGCCATCTATACCTGGGACGCGTGGCAGAAGATCCAGCAGTAGGCAGCCTCGCCGCGAAGAGCCGGCGAACGCAAAAAAGCACAGTTTTGGAACGCAAGAAGAGCCAGTCTCGCCCGCGCGAAACTGGCTCTTTGCTTTTAACCGATTGCGATCTACGCGTTGTACCGCCCGGAGGCGACCCTGCCTCCGTGCCCGGTCCAGTTGGTGTGGAAGAACTCGCCGCGCGGCTTGTCCACTCGCTCGTAGGTGTGCGCGCCGAAGTAGTCGCGCTGCGCCTGCAAGAGGTTCGCCGGCAGCCGGGCTGTGCGGTAGCCGTCGTAGAAGCCCAGCGCGGTGGAGATAGCCGGCGTGGGTACGCCGATCTCAATAGCTTGCACGATCGCCCTGCGCCAGCTGGCCTGGTACTTGTTCAGCGCGCTCGAGAAAAAGTCGTCCAGCAGCAGGTTGGTCAGCGCGGGGTTCTTGTCGAACGCTGCCTTGATGTTGCCGAGGAAGACCGAGCGAATGATGCAGCCGCCGCGCCACATCAGCGCAATGCCGCCCATGTTCAGGTGCCAGCCCTGGTCCTTCTCCGCGGCCCGCAGCAGCATGTAGCCCTGCGCGTAGCTCACCATCTTGGAGCAGTAGAGCGCGCGGCGCACCTCTTCGACGAACTGCTTGCGCTCGGCGATGGACTGCGCTTTGGGCGGCCCGTTCAGCACCTTCGACGCCTCCACGCGCTCGTCCTTCAGCGCGGACAGGCAGCGGGCAAACACGCTCTCGCCGATCAGCGTCAGCGGCATGCCCAGGTCGAGCGCCGAGATGGCCGTCCACTTGCCCGTGCCCTTCTGTCCGGCGGTGTCGAGGATCTTGTCGATCAGCGGCGAACCGTCTTCATCCTTCTTGGCGAAGATCGTGGTGGAGATTTCGATGAGGTAGCTGTCGAGTTCGCCCTTGTTCCACTCGGCGAAGATGTCGTGCAGTTCGTCGGCGGTGAGGCCGAGCGCGTCCTTGAGCAGTTGGTAGGCTTCGCAGATCAGCTGAATGTCGCCGTACTCGATGCCGTTGTGGACCATCTTGACGTAGTGGCCGGCGCCGTCCTCGCCAACCCAGTCGCAGCACGGGGTTCCGTCTTCGACTTTGGCCGCGATGGCCTGGAAGATGGCCTTGACGTGCGGCCAGGCCGCGGGATTGCCGCCGGGCATGATGGACGGGCCGAAGCGCGCGCCCTCCTCGCCGCCGGAGACGCCGGTGCCAATGAAAAGAATTCCCTTGGCCGCCAGATCCTTAGTCCGCCGGTTCGAATCGGTGAACAGCGAATTTCCGCCGTCTATGATGATGTCGCCCTTCTCCAGGTGGGGGAGAAGCTGGTCGATGGTGTGGTCGACCACGTCGCCGGCCTTCACCATGATCATCACCCGGCGCGGCGACTTCAGCAGCCCGCACAACTCCTCCATGGAGTGCGCGCCGACCACCTGCGTCCCCTTGGCTTCATTCTGGATGAAGTCGTCCACCTTGGAGACCGTGCGGTTGAACACCGCAACCTTGTAGCCGTGGTCGTTCATGTTGAGAACCAGGTTTTGCCCCATCACCGCCAGGCCAATCAAGCCAATATCGCAACTACCCTTATCCATGAAACTTCTCCAGATCGCATGTCCAGTGGACGTGTCAGTTTTTTGCAGCCGTACCAGTATTTCACCGATTGGCTTTGTCCGCAGCGGCGCTGGGCTGGGCAGCGAGGGTTCCGAGGTGGGAAGCGGCCTGGTAGCGTTACCGGGGCTGCTGACCTTGCCCTGCTTTCCAGTCACTCTCATCCTCCGTTTGCATTCGACTGGGGAGGGGGTTGCCTTGTGTCACCGGGTTGCTGGCCGGGCTTCGACTCAATGACCGGGAGCCGCATCTGGATGGTCGCACCACCATCAGGCCGGTTGAATGCGCGTAGATTTCCGCCGTGCAGTTTCACTGCGCGCTCTGCGATGGCCAGTCCGACACCGGAGCCTCCAGTGTGCGGGCTGCGCGCGTGATCGACGCGATAAAAAGGCAGGAAGATGGAGTCGACCTGATCTTCCGGGATACCGGGCCCACGATCATTCACATCGAGTACGGCCACGGGGTTCTCCTGCTCCTGCGCAACGGCGAGCGTAATCTCTACCTCGGAACCTTCGTCGGTATATTGAATCGCGTTGCGTACGACATTCTCGATTGCCCGGTGCAGCAATTGCCGGTTGCCAAGGATGACGCATCGAGCGGTCGCGTGAAAGACCACAGAGCTTTGCCGTCGCTGGGCCTCGTACATCGCATCGGGAATCATCTCTTCGACAAGCTGGTTGAGAGATAGAGGCTCGAAGTTTATCGTCTTTTCGATCGCCTCCATGGACGACAGCGTGAGCAACTGGCCGATCAATTGATTCAGATTCCTGGTTTCCCGCTCGATGCGCTCCAGATGCGCTGCCATGCCTGGATCTGCATCTTCGCGCGCCAGTTCCAGCGCGACGCTGAGACGGGCCAGTGGCGAGCGTAGTTCGTGAGATACATCCCTGAGGAGAAGTTTTTGTGCGCTCACCAGGGATTCCAGCCTTTCCGCCATAAGGTTAAAGTCATGGATCAGCGCTTGAATCTCATCGCCCTCAAAAATGCGCACCTGTGAACCCGGCTCGGCCACTCGCGTGCCGAGATTGCCCTGCGCCAGTTCATGGGCTGCTTTTCTCAACCGCACAACCGGACGCGTAACCAGCAATACGAGCACAAACGTCGTTATCCCACCGACAACAATTGCTACCGGCAATTGAGGGAATGCGAAGAACAGCAGGTTCTGACCCCAGGTTACCTTGATCGGGGTATGCGGCCTGCTCAGCAGGAAAATGTATCGCTTCCCGCTGATCGAAGTTACCGGCACGCTCCATACATATTGTTTCCCCACCTGCCTACCTGCAATGCTCCTGGGGTCGACACCCGCTATCGAGCTTTGCGCACCGGGTACCGCGCACAGGTCGTTGCCCGCTGCATCGCTAAGGGCAATCGCATGATCGTGCGCGCCGGCATACGCGAGCAACGCGTCGCAGCCTCCCGATTCAAAGGTGGACACACTCTCTCTGGCTTCGTTGTGCAAACTGCTGTACAGGGCATCGAAGAAAACATCAGGGCTGTCAAAATGATGCCGCACAATCAGCGCGGTCGAGATCACGAAGATCAGGCTCTGCGCGATCCACAGGATAACGAACACTTTGAAAAAAAGGCCGCGCATCGCTTAGTCCTTTGGGGTCGAGGCACCACTATGTACTGCGAGTTGATAGCCCGTCCCACGAACCGTCTTCACCAGATCGTCTTCCGTGCCGCTGCCGCTGAGTTTTCTGCGCAGTCGACTGATATGCATGTCCAGGCTGCGATCGAACGGATGGAACTCGCGGCCAAGCACCTTTTCGGCCAGTTCTTCGCGAGTGACGACTTTTCCGGGGGAGTGTAAGAGCGATTCGAGCAATGCAAACTCAACGTCGGTGAGTTCGATCCTCTTCCCATTCTGCGACACCGTTCTGGCGGCAGTGTTCAGCTCCAGCCCATCCGCCCGCAGCAGCGTCGGCTCGAGGGTGGCTTCTGCACCCGAGCTTCGCCGCAGGATGGCGCGCATTCTGGCCAGCAACTCGCGCGGATTAAACGGCTTGGGCAAGTAGTCGTCCGCGCCGATCTCCAAACCCACGATGCGGTCGACGTCCTCTCCGCGAGCCGTCAGCAAAAGGATGTTGACCGACGAGGCGCCCCGGATCCGCTTCAGCACTTCGAAGCCATCGAGCCCTGGAAGCATCACGTCCAGCAGGATCAGAGCGTACTGCTTCTTGACCGCTTCCTTGAGCCCGGTATCGCCCCGGTGCACAGCGGAGACATGAAAACCATACCGCCCGAGGTAGTCGGCCAGCATCGAGCAAAGCTCGACATCATCGTCAATGAGGAGGATCTCTTCCACTTGGCTCTCGCTCCTTTGAGCCTATGCCCTCTGGTTCGGGATGAATGCAGCAAAATGTAACAAATGGTCACAGTAGGAGCGGTCGGGTCGAGGACTGGCGCGGTGTTCCGAAGGTCCGGCCTATCTGTTGCTCCCCGTTTCCTCTGGGAGTGCCTCAATAGCCAAACCGTGAATCCGTTTCCAGCCCCCGCCACATCGCACCCAGCGTGCGGATTTCCCGCACTGGGCGCACCTGTTTGCTTCGTGCCAAGGTTTATGGGGCCTATCTTGCTGGGGCAACTTTCGCGCTTGACCATCTACGAAGCTGGTAGTTGTTAAACAAACCCAGCCGGTCATACAGCCATTTGCTACTCCACCGCTTCCAGCCGAAGCCTTTGCGCCCCCGGGCACGCATCAAATGCCGCCGTACCTTCTCCTCAACCCAGCGTTTGACCACTCCAAAACAAATGCTCGAATGACCGACCCGAAAGTAGTTCACCCAGCCACGCAGAATCGGATTGATTTTCGCAATCACGATCTCCACGGGCCAACTGACATGTTGGCGGAAGATCTCCCTGAGCTTTTCAAACAGCGCTGTCCGCTTCTTCAGCTTGGGAGCATAGTAGGGTCGCCACTTCCGCTGAAGGCTCAGTACACGCCGATATTCAAAACCCAGGAAAGTGAAGCTCTCTCCCTTTTTCAGGTCTACCATCCGACTCTTGTCCTCGTTGATTTCAACGCGGAGCTTCGCGAACTCCTCGCGCAGCCGTCTGTCTATCGCCTTCACCAGCCAGTCACTCCGCCGTTCAGCGTCGATCAAGATCACCATATCGTCCGCAAAACGTGCGTATTGGACGTTGGTTGACTTGCCCCTTCGCGTGGTATCTACCGCCTTCTCCAGCATCCGGTCTACCTCATTCAGATAGAGGTTACTGAGAAGAGGTGAAATCACACCGCCTTGGGGAACGCCTTTCTTCCCAGTAGCTTTCAGAATCATCTTGAGCAAGTGCATCACCGCATCATCTTGGACCCGCCTCGCGACTTTCTCTAACAGCAGCGAGTGCTGCACGTTATCAAAATAGGAGGCTAAATCCAGATCAATGATGCGTGTCTTCTCTTCGACGATCGCTCGGGCTACCCGGGCTACGGCTTCGTGTGCCGTCCGCTTCGGTCGATATCCATACGACCCCGCTTGGAAGTCTGCTTCGAAGATCGGCTCCAGGATGAGCTTTAACGCCCCCTGGACCACGCGGTCACGGATTGCAGGAATCGAAAGGATGCGGACTTTCTTGCCCCCATCCTTCGGAATCTCCTTCTTCCGTGCCTGCATGGGCCGATACGTGTTGGTAACTAGCTCATCCCGAACCTGCACGAGAAAACTCTCCGCTCCGCTTTCCTCGATGGCTTCGAACGTGACCCCGTCAATACCCGGCGCCCCGCGATTGCTTCTCGCCATCTGGTAGGCTTCCCGCAAAGTCTCCATCTTGCAGACGTGGACGTATAGTCCCCAGAAACGCCAAGACGGTTCTGCCTTCGCCTTGACATATAGACTCTTTCTCAGGTCCTGCAAGCTGATGGGCGCTTTTGTCATCTCACCCTTGCCTCCCTTGTTGTTAGAGCCATTACAAACAGCAGGGCCTCTTCGCTCCGCGGACATTACTCCGCTTCCTCGCTACTACAGACCCGGCCGAATCCCTCTCGCCGTCCACCGACTTCCCGGGGTCACCGGTTATACGGCTTCCCTGCTCCGCCGATTTCTCGACGGGGCGAGGAGGGCTTCTCCAGTTGCTTAGCATGACCTTGTCACCGTGCTGTCCCTACCAACCCCGCCGAAGTGTTTCGCCGCATCAGTCCTTGCGACGCTCCATGCTGCCTTCGCCCGAAAAGTGAGGGCTCGGCCTTCGGGTTTCAGTACTTTCGAGGCCATATGGGTTCACTTGCGTTACGGCCCGGCGACTCGCTCGCCATCCTTGTAGATGGCTTTGTCAATAGGCTTCAGGATTCTCAGTTTCCTTCCTTCCTGCTATTCAAGCTACGGGGCTTGGACTCTTACCCCGGTGGGACTTTCACCCACTGTTCATGCCAGCCTTCGCTGGACGCACACCTTTCATTACTAGGTGTTACGCATTATGACCGCACCGCGCCGTGACTTGATTTCTCCTGAATATGGTTGTTGCGGCAATACGAGCTTTCCCTGAAATGCAGCGTTTTCATCGGTAGGAGTGAAGATGTCAATTCGAACATGGTCGGTGGTTGTTCTACTGTTTCTGGTTGCCTCGGTTCCGTTCGTGGGCATGGCCCAGCCGTCCCCGGCGGCCCCAGGCGCCACGCTGCATGGTGTCGTTTTGGACCCGGATGACGCGCTGATTCCGGGTGCGACTGTGGCATTGAAGCCGGCTTCCGGCACGGCGCAGTCGACCGTCTCAAAGAGCGACGGAACCTACACCTTCCGCAACCTGGCCACTGGCGCCTATGTGTTGAACGTAACCGCTCCAGGCTTCGCCGTTTATGTCAATCAGACGATCGAAGTCTCCGCGGGCGCAAATCTGGCCCTGGATGTGAAGATGGCGCTGCAGGAGCAGTTGCAGCAGGTGAATGTCAGCACCGACACGGTCTCGCTGAGCACAGATTCTGACAGCAATGCCAGTTCAACCGTGATCACCGGGGCGGCGCTGGACGCTCTATCCGACGATCCGGACGAACTTCAGTCCGAACTTCAGGCGCTTGCCGGTCCCTCGGCCGGCCCGAACGGCGGGCAGATCTACATCGATGGCTTCACCGGCGGTCAGCTGCCCCCGAAGTCGTCCATCCTTGCGATACGCATCAACCAGAACCCATTCTCGGCGCAGTATGACCAGCTCGGATATGGACGCATCGAAATCGTCACCAAGCCCGGGACCGACACGTACCACGGCAGTTTCATGACCATGTTCGGGGATAAAGTCTTCAATACCTCGACACCGTTCCTGACGGCCGGCCAGCCGGACTATCACACGCTCTTCTTCATGGGCAATCTGACCGGACCGATCAAAAGTGGGATGTCGTTTACGCTGTCGGGATCGCACCGCACCATGGACAACAACACGATCGTCAATCCAGCGTCCATTTACAGCACTTCGCCGACTTCGGCGGCACTGTGCGCGCCAGGGGACCTGACTGACAATTGCAATAGCTATCCCTTCCCCGACTCGGCGCGTGCGGAGGCTACGCCGGCGACGCGGTGGGACCTGAGTCCACGGGTGGACATGATGCTGGGCGCGAAGAATACTCTGATTACGCGCTATCAGTATGAGTCGTCGAGCAGCAACGTCAACCCCACTGTGGCCGGCGCGTTGCTGACGACGGGTTCCGACAGCAGCAGTTCCGACCAGAATATCCAGATCAGCGATACGCAGTTGATCAACAGCAAGGTCATCAACGAGACACGCTTCGAGTACGAGCACAGCTCGTCGAACTCGGCCCCGCTGAACACTGCCCCGGCCATCTCCGTGCCGGGCTACTTCAACGTTGGCGGCGGCAGTATCAGCACCAGCGCCGGCGACCATATCGAGGCGCAGAACTACACCTCCATCCAGTTGGTGAAGAACTTCGTCCGGTTGGGCGGGCGTCTGCGCACGTCCAGCGAGTCGAACTACTCGAACAGCGGAATCAATGGTTCCTTCACCTACAACTACCTGCTCGATCCGTGCACCGATCCGAGCGTAACCAGCAAACCGAGCAACTGCGTGGCCACCCTCCCCGTGAACGCCTCCCCCTGCTTGACTGCCAACATGACGACCGGTTCACCACTTTACTCGTCGTATCAGTGCGGCATCGTCAGCCAGTTTGGGCAGAAGGCCATCACCAACTACACAATCGGTGCTCGCGAAACTGACTTGGGCCTGTATGCCGAGGACGACTGGAAGGCAAGATCGAATCTGACTATCAGCTACGGTCTTCGCTATGAAGCTCAGAATGTGATCCATAGCGCGCACGACCTTGCACCGCGCGTCTCCGTGGCCTACGGCATTCCCAGAGCGAGCGGAAAGACGACGACCGTTCTGCGCGGTGGTTTCGGGATCTTCTACAACCGCTTCAGCCTGGACAGCATTCAGTCCCAGATCGCGAACAACGGCCAGAATGCTCAGAGTTACACCTATAGCAACCCCGGTGATCTTTGTGAGCCGACCCCTTCGGGCACGCTGCCGTACAGCAGCGCCTGCACCACGGGGGCCGGGACGGCCGGAGCCTTCACGCCTACCCTGAACGATCCCAACCTGCGCAGCGCTTACATCATCCAGTCGGCAGCGGCGGTCGAGCAGCAGATCGGGAAGTATGCGAGCGTGTCGGTCACTTATATGAATGCGCGTGGCGAGCACCAGTTCCTCTCGCGCAACATTCCAGTCGGAGCAGGCGGCACGGCGATCAACAACATCAACCAGTCCGAGGGCGTCTTCCGGCAGAACCAGATCAACACCAACATCAACGTGCGCACCCCCAAGGGCATCACCATCTTCGGGTTCTACTCGGCGAACTGGGCAGACTCCAACATCAGCAGCATCACCGCCCCCTTCAATTCTTCGGTGGACTACGGCCGGGCCGCCTTCGCGGTGCGCAGCCGGATGGTGCTCGGCGGAAGCATCCCTCTGCCGTACAAATTCACTGCCAGCCCGATGATCTTTGCGCAGTCCGGTTCACCGTACAACGTCGCCCTGGGACTTTCCGACAGCGTCACCCTCGGGTTCAACGACCGGCCAGAGTTTGCACCGGGCGTAACGGCGGCTACGGCCAATTGTCTCGACCCCAACAGCTTTGTGAATGCGAATCCGTTGAATTCTGCGGGCGCAGTCATCGATGAGAATCCAAACAATCAGATCCCGGTCAACCTCTGCACCGGCCCGGCCAACGTATCGTTCAACCTCAGGCTGTCGCGGTCCTTCGGCATCGGTCCCAAGACGGCTGCTGCGCTCACTGCTACGCAGGCGGGTAGACCCGGTGGCCCCGGTAGCTTCGGGGGCATGGGAGGTGGCCCGGGCGGCGGTGGCCGTCCTGGCGGTGGCGGCGGTGGTCGTGGCGGCGGATTTGGCGGGGGCCCTGGCGGTCCCGGCGGCTTCGGTGCCAGCTCAGACCGCAAGTACAGCTTGACCGTCGGCGCGCAGGCTCAGAATCTATTCAACGAAGTCCCTTACGGAATTCCCGTAAGCACCTTGACCAGCCCGAAGTTCGGTCAGACGCTCACTATCGGGGGCGGCGCATTCGCCTCCGGGAACGCGGTGCGGACCATCATGCTTCAGGCCAGCTTTAACTTCTAAAGAGCGATCACAGTTTTTCAATGCCAAAGGCGTCTCTATTCCGGTTGCCGTGAGCGTCTTCCCGGACGAACTCTATCCAGCCCCGCGGAGTTGGGCAGAGCAGGCGTATCCCAAACTGATCGAGAATTCTCACGAAGAACTTCCTGGCACAGCCGGCAACGGTTCACCCGCCAGTCCCTTCTGCACGAGCCTGGCGAGGAAGTCCGCAAAGGGAGCTATGTTCTCTCCGACGCTCGCTTTTTCGAGGGCATTCACGTAAGTGTTGCGGTCACTGACGGGTACGACTGTCCAGGGGTATCCGCCCGATGCCATCATCACGTTCATCAGATAGCGCCCGATGCGACCATTCCCGTCCATATAAGGATGGATATAGACGAACACAAAATGCCCGAGCACCACGCGCACGGCTGGGTGGGTTTCTTCGCGCAAAAGATCGAATAATGCCGGGATGGCGACCCTCACCGCCTCGCGGTTGAGAGGCACATGCATTGACTTGCGGATATAGACCTGGCCATTGCGGTAACCGGCAAGGTCGGCTGGTTTCAGAAGGCCAGCCGTCACACTCGGCGCGAACAGTTCCCGGTACCACGTCCCGTGGTCTTCGTCCGCGACCTGACCGGGATTCTCGCCGCGCAGAACGCTGCCCACGCTGATCTGTACTACCTGAAAAGCCAGCCAGTAGCCACGCGCGGCCATGGCGCTTCTCTGCTCGCGATCACCCTCATCAGATTCTGGATTCCATGTGCCGCTGCGGACACGTTCAATCAGACCACGCGTGACGCAGTAGCCTTCGATCGATAGCGAATGATAGGCATCTGTGACGTATACATCGTTAACGCGCTTCATGTAAGCGTCAATATTGCCCGGCAGCCATGGTGCTTTCGGGAAGCGCTCAATGACCGGCTCTCGCATCTTCTGCCAGAGCAGCCGTATCCTGTTCGCGTAAGGTGAGGTTTCGCGGGTTCGCATGACCAAAGACGGCTTGTCTGTGAAGGGATCGTTTTCCCGCACCTCGTACCCAGCCGCGGACATGGTCTTCACGATGTCATTCGCGATGCGGTCGCGCCCAATGTTGCGGAAGGCGCCGGCCAGACGGCCCGCGATTACGGTATTGCCTCCTTGTAGAAGCCGGGCAAGGAGGCCGGAGGCATCGCGGATCATTGGCAACACGGCACGAACATCCGTCGAATGGCTGGAGAAGTAACTAGGAGAGCATGCGACCAAGGCAGATTCCGCAGAGAAAATGCGCATGCCTTCCTTTACCTCCCGATCTTCGGCAGCCGGTAGTGCGGCGCGAAGATCCAGCAGGGATGTGCCATGCGGAAGGCTGGTGACTTTGTTGCGGGCTCTTGGCGATCTCACCACCAGCTGCCGAGGCACCGTCCAACTACCCGCGTGCAGCGACAGAGATTGTTCTGGCGAGAGGCACCACTCCGTTCCGAAACGCTCTTGCAGATAGGCAGCGCCAAAGCGCCAGAAAGACGCATACCATGCCGTGCTCTCACCCTTCACCACGTCGGGGCGGCTCGGGATGAACCAGCCTTTTATCACCCCCTGGAGAAAGCCGCTGGCGAAGAGGCGCTCCCGGTGCGTGCGCGATAGGCATCGTCGAGGTGGGCGCAGCCGCGATGCAAGTCAGCCAATACCTCTACCAGAAACGCTCCGCCGCTGTAGGACAGACGCAAGCAGCGGTTCTTTTTGGATGTGACGCAACGAGCCGAACTGAAAACTCTATGGGAAGCATATGAGCGCCGAACATGGTTCCATGAAACAGCCGGGCACGGAAGACTTGGATGTGGAATGCGCCGCTTCTGAGTTGGAAGAGACTTTGCTGGAAGGCAACGATGCCTACATGAAGCAACATGCCGCCGTGAGGCTGCAGTTGGAGAAGGCGCGGCAGCAACACACTGACCTACCCCCAGAGCCGAGAGTCGGAGTATACATCTGCCGCTGCGGCGGGAACATCTCCGATGTTGTCGATGTGGAGCGGGTCGCGGCCGCTGCGAGCTTGATTCCTGGAGTCGTTACGGCGAAGGTGAATACCTTTTGCTGTTCGGATCCTGGCCAGCAAACCATCACCTCGGACATCCTTCAGGAGAATCTGGATCGCGTCGTGGTTGCCTCGTGCTCGCCATCGCTGCATGAGCAGACCTTTCGCGGTGCCGTTTCCCGTGCCAACCTTAATC
>Ga0224557_1002832_pt1 | contig 14233 bp, 8 predicted proteins | sample 714S31014metaG_FD_180677 | JGI IMG/M metagenome (GOLD analysis project Ga0224557, IMG submission 180677) | Peat soil microbial communities from Stordalen Mire, Sweden - 717 S3 10-14 | ecosystem: Environmental > Terrestrial > Soil > Wetlands > Peat | place: Sweden: Norrbotten County, Stordalen...
GGCAGCCATGTACCTCTACGCTGCTGACTGTGTGCAGCGGCAGACGACCCCGTTCTTCGATGAGATGCGCGCAGGCAACCCAGTCGCCTGATTCCGTGCCCCATCCTGGAAATGCCCCAGCTGTACGGTCCGCTTCGGCCACCAACTGGAAGGCCATTCAGAATTGGTAACGCCGATGTCACCGGGAGGGACTGTGGATTTACACAAGATTCCCAAACTGTGCTTCGAGGGCAAGCGGTCGTGGAAACGCGGTTTGGGCTGTTCGCGTCAGTCGAGATTCTTGTATCGGTAGAGCTGCGGACTCCATCCAATCCTCCCGTGCCGATTGATAAGTGATTACCATCCGCGTGCGTTTGCCGTTATGCGTGGGGCCGGTCGGGATTTCCGTCAAGAGGATTACGTCGCAGGGCCCTGCGCTTGATGAGCAGAAAGAACACCGGAACGAGAATCAGGACGTGAATCGTGGATGTAATCATTCCGCCGACGATGGGTGCGGCAATGGGCTTCATCACATCGGATCCAATGCCGGTTTCCCAAAGGATTGGCGCCAGGCTCAGGATGACAGCCGCCACGGTCATCAGCTTTGGCCGCAGACGCTGCACCGCGCCTTCAATGACGGCCTGCTGCAGTGCATCCTCCGTCATTGACGAATTCAGGGCCAAGTGGCGCTGGAAGGCTTCATCCAGATAAACCACCATTACTACGCCCGTCTCAACCGCGATGCCAAACAGTGCGATATAGCCGACCCATACAGCAACGCTGAAGTTATAACCGAGCAGCCACTGCAAAAGCAGCCCTCCCGACATGGCATAGAGTGTGGGCACGATCAGCACCACGGCCTCGATGGCGGATTTGAAGACGAGATAGAGCAGCAGGAAAATGACGAAGAAGACGATGGGCAGGATGATCTTGAGGCGCTGTTTGGCGCGCACTTCAAACTCGTATTCGCCAGCCCAGCGCCAGGTGTAGCCCGCCGGCAGCGCCAGCTTTTCGCTCAGCATCTTATCCGCGCGATTCACAAAGCCGCCGTAATCGTTTGTATTCAGATTGAGATATACGTAGCCGGTCAATGAGCCGTCTTCGTCGCGAATCATGGATGGACCGCGCGAGTAGTAGACGCGCGCCACCTCGCTGACGGGGATCTGCTCTCCGGTCGGTGTTGGGATGAGTGCATTCGACAGAGATTCAGAACGGTCACGGAAATCGCGCTGATATCGCACGGCGATGGGAAAGCGCTCGCGGCCCTCCACGTTCTGCGCAATGTCCGCACCGCCGATCTCCGAAGTGATGACGCGCTGCACGTCGGCTACCGTCAAGCCGTACCGGGCCGCCGCGGGGCGGTTGACTTCGACATTGAGGTAGAAGCCCTGGGAGGCACGTTCCGCAAAGACTGAGTTGGTGTCAGGCATGGTTGAGAAGACCTGCTGCATCCGCGCGCCGATATCCTCGATATGCGCCAGATCGGGGCCCTGAATCTTGATTCCGACAGCCGTCTTGATGCCGGTCAGTTCCATGTCGAGTCGGTTCTCGACGGGCATGGTCCATGTATTGGTGAGCCCCGGAAACTGGAGCTTCTCGTCCATGTCGTGGATCAGCTTTTCGTAGTTCATGCCAGGGCGCCACTGATCGCGGGGCTTCAGCATGATGGTGGTGTCGTACATATCGAGGGGCGCATTGTCGGTAGCGCTGTCGGAGCGGCCCACCGTGCCGAATACGGACGCGACCTCAGGAAAGGAACGGATGATCCGGTCCTGTTCTTCCATCAGCGAAACCGCCTGCGTGATCGAGATGCCCGGCAGCGCGCTCGGCATGTAGAGAGCGGACCCTTCATATAGAGCGGGCATGAACTGGCTTCCGAGACGGAAATAAAGAGGAACGGTTGCGGCCAGGAATGCAAGGTTGAATGCGACCACCAGTTTCCAGTGCTTCAGGCACCAGCGGAGCACGGGAAGATACATGGCCTGGGTGATGCGCGCAGCCGGATTCTTTGATTCCGGACGCAGCTTACCGCGCAAACACAGCGGCATCAGCGCCGGAACCAGGGTGATCGAGAGCAGCGACGAGAAGACGAGAACCAGCGTCTTGGTCCAGGCCAGCGGGCGGAACATGCGCCCTTCCTGCGCTTCCAGCAGAAACACGGGGAGGAACGAGACCACGATGATGATGAGCGAATAAAAGAGCGCCGGCCCAACCTGCTGTGCAGCCCCTACAAGAATGCGCCGCCGCTCCGCCTCATCCGGAACATCGGTTCGCTCGGCAAGGCGGCGGTATCCGTTCTCGACCATGACAATTGCGGCATCGATGAGCACGCCGACAGCCAGCGCCAGCCCTCCGAGCGACATGATGTTGGAACTGACGTGAAGCAGGTACATGGGGATGAACGCGGCAAGCACCGCAATCGGGAGCGTGAGGATAGGAACAAGCGCGGAGCGGAAGTGGAACAGGAACGCGATGCTGACGAAGCTCACAATGATTGCCTCGACAACGAGGTCCCGCTTCAGCGTGTGAATCGACTGGTTGATCAGCCAGGAGCGATCGTAGCCGGTCACGATCTCCACTCCGGCGGGAAGAGAAGGGGCGATCTCCTTGAACCTGGCCTTTACGCCGTCGATGACGTTGAGGGCGTTCATGCCGTAGCGCATCACCACGATGCCGCCTACCGTCTCGCCTTGCCCCTGCCAGTCCGCCGCGCCGCGCCGCTCGTCCGGGCCGAATGAAACCGTGCCCAGATCCTTCACAAGCACGGGCGTACCGTTCTTTGTTACCACTGGAACTTGTTCGAGATCGGAGAGTGTGCGCAGATAGCCGAGGCCGCGAATCATGTATTCCGCCCCGTTCATTTCGAGTACGTCGCCGCCCACTTCATTGGTGCTTTGCCGAACGCGATCGATCACTGTGGATGCGGAGATGCCATAGGAGAAAAGTTTCTGCGGGTCGAGGTTAACCTGGTACTGGCGCACAAAGCCACCGATGCTTGCCACTTCCGCCACTCCTGGGACAGTTTCAAGCTGATAGCGCAGATACCAGTCCTGCAGCGCGCGCAGGTCGGCCAGACTCTTCGTATGGCTGCGATCGACAATCGCGTACTCGTACACCCAGCCTGCACCGGTTGCGTCCGGACCGATGGCAGGATGCACGTCGGCAGGGAGCTTGCCTGCAATCTGCTGCAGGTACTCGATGACACGCGATCGCGCCCAGTAGAGGTCGGTGCCATCCTGAAAGACAACGAAGACATACGAGTCGCCGAACATGGTTTGCGCGCGCACGTTCTTGACCTGCGGAGCCGAAAGCAGCGCGGAGACGATGGGGTAGGTGACTTGATCTTCAATTACGCTTGGCGGCTCTCCTGCCCACGATGTGTGGATGATGACCTGCACATCGCTGATGTCGGGGAGAGCATCGAGCGGCACGCGCTGCATGCACCACAAGCCCGCAACCAACAGCAGAGCCGCGCCCATGAAAACAAAAAACGGGTTGCGCGCACACCACGCAATGATTCGTGCGAGCATCACATGCCTCCCGTAGCACTCAGGCTGAGCTGCTTCGTGGCCAGGGTCTGGCTTGCGCGCTGCACGATCACCGATACCTGCCAGGTGCCGCCCGACTCCAGTTGTACCGAACCCTCAAAGAGCCCGTTGCCCTTGTCGGCCAATGCGACCGGGGTGCGAATGGCCGCCATTCCCATCGCGGGCATTGCCGGCATGAAGAACGTTGCGGTCACGTTTACTCCTGCGAACGGTTTGCCGTCTGAGCCCGTAAGCTTGACGCGCACCGTGTTGGCGCCCTTCTGCGGCGGAGATGGCTCCGTGCGCATCTCGATGAGGATCTGTTGTGCCGTCGCGGCTCCGGAGGACGGTTGCGGCGCAGGGGATGCGAATGCTCCCACCGCCGCTTGAAGCTGCGCTTCCGAGTCCACAAGAAAGTTGGCCGAGTTCACAACTCGTTCTCCGGCTTTCAAACCTTTGAGGACGACAACGGAGTCATCGAGTTGCGTCCCCGTCTCAACCACGCGCGGCTCCAGGTTGCCGCCTCCGTGATCGATAAACACAATAGCCCGAGTGCCCGTTTGCAGTACCGCGGAACCCGGTAACAGCAACTGCCTGCCGAGCGGGACGGCGATCGCGACATTTACATACATACCCGGCTTGAGGACCACGCCAGGGTTGCGAAGAACAAGACGCACACGCACAGTACGCGTGACCATATCCATCTGCGGCAAAATCTGATCGATGCGGCCGTTGAATTTGCGTCCCGGATAGGCATCGACCGTGACCTGCGCGGAGTCGCCAGGCTTGAGGCGTCCAACGTCGTTTTGAAATACATTGGCGTAGACCCACACCGTGGAAAGATCGGCGATGGTGTATAGCTTCGTCTCCGGCTGTACATAGGCGTTTGGCAATGCGTTGCGCTCAGTAATGTAGCCGGAAACCGGCGAGTCGATGGCGATGTTGCGCTCAACTTTCCCGCTTTGTTGCAAGTCCGTGATCACCCGCGCAGGGACGCCGAATTGCAGCAGGCGCTCCTCGGCTGCCTTCTGAAGCCAGCCGTTCTCGTGAACAGCCATGCCGTGTGCATCTTGCGCAAAGGCCTTTTCATTTTGCCGGGCGAGCAAGTACTCCTGCTCGCTGCTGACAACGTCAGGGCTGTAAATGGTGAAAAGACGCTGCCCCGCGGCTACATACTGGTAGGTTGCATTTGCCGAAACGTCCTGAATCCAGCCGGGAAATCGCGTCTGCACGTACGAGATTTTTTCCTCGTCGATGTCTACATTGCCAGGAACGCTCAAATCGTCATTCACATCCTTGACTTGTGCGGTTGTCGAGGTAACGCCGATCTCCTGAAGGCGTTGCGGAGATAACTGCACGGGGCCCAGTGCAGGCTCGGCATTTGAAGCGGCGCCGGGGGGCGGAGTGGGCTGGGTGTCGGTCTCTGGTCCACGCGCCACCACCGGATCCTGTGGAGCAGTTTTGGACGCCCAATGATTGCGGTCGGCGAGTACATACACAAGAGCGGCTGCAAGCAGGATGCAGAGCACAGCAACCGTTGCGAAAGCAATTTGATAACTGCGCGTCTTCATGGCTTCACCTCTGCCGTGGGAGATTCAAACTGTTGGAGAGAAGCGCCTGCGGCAAGTTCGAGATCAGCCAGGCGGGAGTCAAAATCGGCAACCGCCTGAATCCAGGCAAGGTCAATGTCTACGACTGCCATCTGGCTGTCGAGAAGGTCAAGCAAGTCAGTCTTGTCGTTTTCGTAGGCGATGACGCTCGACTGGAGCGTTGCTTCTGCCTGGGGCCGGAGTTCCTCGTGATAGAGGTGCGCCAGCTTTTGCGCGGCCTCTGCCTCCACAAGCGCCTCCTGAATTTGCCCGAACGCCATGTTGCGCTGCTCGGCCAAATCGGCATCCTGCTCGGTCGCCTGCGCAGTAGCCTCTGCGATCTCCGCATCGTGCTTGCGGTGATTGAGCCAGGGCAGGTTCATTGACCCCTCCACCATGTAGGCGTTGCGGAAGTTTTGCCCGGAGGGCATGATCATGTACCCCGCCGACACGGTAAAGTCCGGCACATACGCCTTCTTCGCCAGAGCCTGCTCCCGGTGGCTGCGTTCGGCAGCTTGCTGGGCCGCCAGCAGATCGGGCCGTGAGCGCAGGGCGAGATCGTCCAGATCCTGCGCCTGGGGTAGTGTGTCGAGCACGGCATGCTCTCCTGTCACGCGGAGCGGCGAGTTGGGAGCGCGCCCCAACAGTGTGTTCAGGCGGGCCCGCGCCAGATCGGCGTCATGATCGAACTGAATCATGTGTTCTGCCAACCGCGTCAGTGCAACCTGCGCCTTCAGGATGTCTTGCTGCGGCACTTTCCCGGTGGTGTACTTGATCCGCGCGGCTTCAATCGCCTGACGCGCAATCGCCACATGCTGATCGTGAATCCGAATCTCGTCGTCCGCGCGCAGCAAGTCGCCGAATGCCTTGTGCACGCGAACCCGAACCTCCAACCGCACCTGGTCAAGTTGCGCCTTGGCCACGTCCACGTCCGACTCGGCCACACTCGTTCGCAGCGACCGCTTTCCCCGGCCAGGCAGCGTCTCGCTGATGCTGAACATGTTCTGGGCTGAGTTCAAGTTCCATGGATGTTCTAGTGGGACGCCCCATCCGCGATACATGGCCATGGGATCGTCGAGCGCACCCGCGACAGGGACGTGCGCCTGAGCGATGGCGACTCGCCGCGCTGCGACCCCGATCTCAGGATTCGCGGACAGAGCCATCCGTTCCACATCGTCCAAGGTCAGCGCCGGCCCAGAAGCATCCGGACTGTGGTGATCTTGAAGCAACGCAGCCAACACCGACAAACCGTCGCTCTTGGCAGGCGTTTCAGCGCGGGAAACACAAGCGCCCGCAGCGAACGCCAGAACACAAAATAGAGAAACATAAGCCTTCATTACTCCCTCCAAAGGAGACGTAGCTGATGGCCCGCTCATGCGTCCTTGGGATGCGTCGTAGGCGCACTCAAGGCACACGAAGGCCCTGGTTCAAGCTGAGAAGGAAGGAGTATTAGATTCGAAGCGCGAAGGCGCCGCCCGGCGGGAATTTCAGAGGCGGCGTTTCCAAAGCATTGCGGTGCATGGCGCAAGAAAAGGCGCGTAAATGCAGACCGGGTTGATGCGGCGCAACGGCCAGCTTCTGCGATTGCTCTGGGGAGTACAGAGGGGCCGTAGCGACTGCGGCGTTCTGCCGTTCGGCTTGACAGCACGAACCGTTCGCGCACATCGAGGGCGAATCAAATTCCCCTGCCATCCCGCGGCAGCAATCCGGCTGCCCCGTTGAATGCACCGCAAACAGACAGGCGGAAGCCGGTATTGCGGTCCAAAGGACCACAACCGCCAGCATCAGCAACGCGCCTTTTCTGCCCCAATTCATAGTGAAAGGATCCCCGGCTTAAATTGTAAGCATCTGCCAACTGCTCTCCCCTCGGCAGTGACTTGGATCACGTCCGTCCGGGTTCGGCAGCCAATTGTTATGCACGCTCTGTCGGAGCAAAAAAGTACAGACCGAAGTGTATGCACAAGTCAACAGTAAGTATACTCCGGCAGAGCCGGAGGCTTTATGGTTGGTGGCCCCTCAATGGGGCCTGTCTAGAAGCGCTCCGCGCTGGCAGCAGCCCGTCGCCCCGCGCCGTAGGCGCAGTGGTTATTAGCCCCGCGCTTCAGCGTGGGGTTGGCGAAAACCAACAATTCATCCGGAGTCCCGTAGGGACGGCGCTCATGCTCCGCGCCCTTCTAGCATTTTTGCGCGAAGAATGGAAAATCGCAAACCGGGAGCGACTCCCGTAAATGTCAAACTTCTACTGCCACCCCGGCAAAGCCGGGGGTTCTCCCGACCTGAATGGAGTCGTTTGCGAACGAAAATCTCTGGCGGCCATCTGAGGAGATTCGGTGCACGGATACAACATGGGGATGCAGGGTTGGAATAGTGGCTGGATGTGGATCTGCGGGTTTGTGCTGATCGTGGCTCTGGTCTTGGTATTTCGGGCTCGCAGGTAGCCTATGTGTTGAACCTGCAGCGATACTATCCAGGCACTCTTGGGTGGTGTCAACGCGTCCGCTCTACGTAAGAACGCGTTTAACCAGTGCTCTGCTCGGCATCCCGCTGCTTATCGATCGAGACAACTGCCGAGTGCCCCATGCTTAATCCGCCACAAAATGCCGGGGAGCCCTTTCCTTCCCGCAACTCGATCACGGGAAGGAAAGTACAGCACAGAACCCAATTTGCACGGAATGCCTCGGCGCCAACTCAGTTCATGCAAAATCGCCAACGCGCTCATCGAGGGCGGATTTGTAACGGCCAGGGTTTAAGAATTCTCCAAGGTAATCATGTCAGTGCCGCCTCCAGCCCGGTGCATTCTTCGAATGCCGTACTGCGGCCAGCTTTTCCTGGTTGCAGGCGGCTAAGCGGGACCAATCCCCTGACGGCCAGCCCTCGAAACGTGCATTGGCCTCATATCGTTAATTGACCATCAATCTTGGGGCTGCCGCCAGCTAATCGGCCGTGTTTGGTATTTACTGGATGGTAACTTCCGGTTTGCCGGCCGTTCGCCCGGAACCATTCCAAAGCCACTGCAATACCTTCCGACAAGCCGACATTTTGGTACTAACGGCTCGGTTCGAGGACACAACTCGGACCCCTGAAAGCGGTCCCCGAAAGGCCGACTTTCCAGGAGCCTGGCCCATGGCGACGGTGCCTATTTGAAGTTTGCACGGATCACGTTCAGCAGCGAGTGCGGTGGTGGGGCGTCGCCGAGGAGTTGCCAGACCATGATGCCCCCGTATTGGCTGGCTAGTTCGGCCTCTTTGGCTGTGGTGTCTTCACCGATGTAGTTGAGCACAATACCGTCTTTGAATGTGCCGCCGCCCACGGTGTCGACGCGATATGCGTTCGGGTATGCGGTGAGAATGTCGGCGTAGTCCGCATCGGCGCCATTGCGAGCTTCGCCGTAAAAGCCAACGCCAAGAACCACTTTTGATGCCGGTACTTGCTTCACGTTAACGAAAAAATTGAGTGAGTCCTGCGCGTCCTTGAGATTGGAGTAAACCATGAGGCTGATGTAGTCGAATGAGAGGAGCGTCGCCTGCGGCATCGAGGCCTGGATGTATTTGTCCGTTGCGCAACTAACGATCTTGCCTTCGGAGTGCATTGCAGTGATGAGCTTGGCGATGAAGTCGGCGTAGGGTGCACCCATATTGTCGGAGATTTCGATGTCGGAATCGATGCCGTCCAGCTTGTGGAGACGGACGTATTTTTTAAGTGCGGCGACGAGGAGCGCACTGAGGCCAGCATTGTAGAACTGTGCGATCTCAGAAACGCCGCCACCCCCACCGCCGATGGATGCCAAAACGCTGATGCCCTTTGCGTGCGCGAGTTGAACGACGGCATCAACGTCGGCATCCGTGTGGGAGTCGGCGCTGATGGTGAAATCACTGGCCGCGGTACAGAGGCCGCTGCACAATGGTGGGCCGACGAAAGCGATATCCATGTCGGTGACACCAGTGAGATTCGTGGCGGCGAGCGCCGCTGCCATGTCGCGTGGTCGGTAGAAAGGCAGGTAGACGATAAAGTGTTTCGCTGGTTTGGTCTGTGCGACCGAATGGGTCATGAACATCATGCACGCGGCCGAAAACGCAAGGAATATCCGCTTCATGCCTTAATTATGCATGGTCTCCCGTGTTATCACGCTTCTTGCCCCGATCTGACTAGGCCAGCTTCGCTCATTTCCGCTTCACGGAAACGGCGCAAGTGTCCAGCAATGAGGTTGTGCCTGGGAGAGTCGCCCCGAGGAATCTCACCCCGAGGCGCTCGCAGAACTGTGCGTGAGCCTCTCGACTCATACAGCTCCCATCATGGAGCCGTGTTACGTGCTCTCAACCTGTAAGGATCAACTAATCTTCAGCGGAGCGTCCAGGATTGGGAATGATAAATGCCCCAGGGTTCGTCGATTCCAGCGGCACTTGGAAATGGCAAACCTAACCTACCGTAAGATGCCCAATGAACCCGTCAACTCACGGAATGGATTGTTTACGTCAACTGACATCCATCTTCCTGTTTGCAATGTGTGAGCTTTAAGCGTCGTTGAAGCCACGGAAAGAGTTTGAGAAGCTGACAATGTGGGTGCTCACTCTTGGGGGAAGGTCATCTTCGCCTTACCGGGAGATTCTAATGAGCTGTGCCGGGCAATCAACTGCGGAATGCAGGGTCTGGTTCTCCCGGCGCTGCACTTTGCGGGGCCAGGGGCATGGAGCGCAGTCGGATCCCGGAGGCGGCAAAGATTGCATTGCCGACTGCAGGCGCCAGCCCAACGAGGCCGGTTTCGCCCGCGCCTGCCGAGGGCAGGTCTTTCCGGTCGATCAGCACCACCTCAATCTGTGGCGTGTCGCTGAAGCGCGGAACGCGATACTGCGCGAAGTGTGGGTTCAGAATGCGGCCATTCGCAAAGAGAATCCTCTCGAAGAGCGCGCCGCCAATACCCTGAACAATGGCGCCTGAAATCTGGTTGCGCAGGCCGTCGGGATTCACGATGGCTCCACACTCCCAGCCTTGGACGACACGGCGGATGCGCACGTGCTTGCCGCCGGCATCGATCTCCACTTCGGCGCAGGTCGCCACGTAGCCGCCCTTGTCCACTCCGCCGGCGATGCCGAAGCCGCGCTCCGGCTTCGATTTCAGATGGCTCCATCCGAATTTGTCGGCAGCAGCTTGGAAGACGGCCTGCAGCCTGGGGTCGGCAATATTCTTCAGGCGGAATTCAAGGGGATCGATGCCTGCCGCATGGGCCAGTGCATCCATATGACACTCGCGGGCAAAGTGATTGGCGGTCGATGCAAGCCCTCGATAGGAACCCTGGCGAAGCGGAGACTTGGCCGCATGGTATTGGATGAGCTGATTGGCGACGTTGTATGGAGTGTTGATGGCGGCGGGGCCGGAATTATAGTTGTGATGCTCCCAGGCAACCAATGTTCCGTCCCGCCTTGCGCCCGCCTTGATCTCAATCAGACCGGCGGGACGAAAATAGGCCCAGGTGAACTCTTCGCTACGCGTCCAGACCACCTTGACGGGCTTGCCCGCAGCTTTAGCCAAACGGGCGGCTTCAATCGCCGCCTCGCCGGTATGTTTGCCGCCATAGCCGCTTCCCATGTCGGGTTGAATGACGCGAACCTGATTAGCAGACAGATGAAACGCCTGGGCGAGCTCGTCGCGAACTCCGAAGGGTCGCTGGGTTCCTGTCCAGACTGTCAGCTTGTCGCCGTTCCACTCAGCCACAGACGCACGCGGCTCAAGAGGTGCGTGCGCAATGTATGCAATCGTGTACCGCTCTTCGACCTTCACGTCGGCGCCGGCGAGGGCTTCCGTCACGGAACCGGCCACGTGCTGCGGGCCGTCGTCTCGACCGGTTTCAGGATTGGCCTTCAGATATTCAAACAGGCCTTGGTTCGAAGGCTGCTCCGGCACAGTCCATTTGGACTGGATTGCCGCGACGGCTCTCTGCGCAACGAATGCATCGGGGGCGACGACCCCGGTGAAATCTCCATCGCGCACTACCTTCACTCCGGGCAGCTTCTCCGCCGCGCTTGTGTCGATTGACGCCAGAGTCGCATTAAATCCGTCTGGCCGAAGCACAGCTCCGAACAGCATTTCCGGCCTCGTTATGTCGGAGGGGTACTTGTGTTTCCCGGTCACAAAATCGCGTCCCTCGGCCTTGGGAACAGGCGTCCCTGCAATCTTCCAGTCCGCGGCCTGGGTCAGGGCCTGTTCGCCTGCGATCACCTTGACCAGCTTCTCGCCACGCGCGAGCTCTCCATAAGCGATCGATCGCTTGGACTGAGGATCGGTCACTCTGCCGTCCGCGGCCGTCAGTCCTTGCGCATCCACTTTCAAGCGCTGCGCGGCCATATCAATCAGCATCTGGCGTGCGGCAGCGGCCATTGTGCGCAACTGCGGCCCCATGGTCGGAGTGGTGCGGCTGCCGAATGTGCCCATGTCCCAGGGAGTGAGGTCGGTGTCGCCCATGGTCATCGTGATGGCGTCAAACGGTACTCGCAACTCCTCGGCGACAAGCTGCGCCAGAGAGGTGCGAATGTTCTGCCCAACTTCAACTTTCCCTGTAAATACCGTTACCTGGCCATCGGCAGCAATGTGCAGCCACGCGCCCACATCCTTGGGAAGTTGCTGCCCGCCGAAGGCGCGGCCCGACTCCTGCGCCCACGCCAGTGTGGGCGTGAAGCAAATCAGCAATCCGCCTCCCAGCACCTTCATGAAATCGCGGCGATCCAGCTTCGCGCTGCTCAGCCCGCGCGGTTCGTCCTGGCTGGAGACTTCAAGCGTGTGGCGATCAACCGGGATCATCGGCTTGCTCCTTTGCTTTGGAGCCGCGCAGCAAGCTTCACCGCTTCAACGATGCGCGGATATGTCCCGCAACGACAGATGTTTCCTTCCATCGCCTGGACGATCTGTTCCTCGCTGGGATCATTCTTTTCACGCAGCAAAGAGGTAGCCTGGACTACCATGCCGGAGGTGCAGTAGCCGCACTGAAACGCGCCCTGGTCAAGGAAAGCCTGCTGCACGGGGCTGAGATTACCGTTCTGTTCCAGACCTTCGACGGTAACAACTTTCGACTTGGCCGCCGACCCGATTGCGACCAGGCAGGAGCGAGTCGCATTGCCGTTGAGCAAGACCGTGCAAGCCCCACACTGGCCCTCGCCACAGCCATACTTGGTCCCCGTCAGATAGAGCCGGTTGCGCAGGACAGAAAGCAGGGTCTCCTCAGGGGACGCGTTTACGCGGACGTCTGAACCGTTCACGTTCAAAACAAAATCGCCCATCCCACACCTCGGATCAGCCGGCAGAGACAACAAGCCCGATTCAGAATACCGCAGGCCAACTCGCCAATTTCAGTTTACGTCGAGTTTGCGCCGCAAAAGCAGGTCTGTGCATTCTTCACTCCGGGGCTTTTTGGGCAGACCAGGGGTTGGAGGCAATCCATCCGCTCCTTTCATCATGAGTGAACCAAAACGCCATTCCATCCTAGAATGGTGGCCGTTGCCTGGACGTTGCGGCGCTAATGGTGAAGGCATTCAGTCTCAACTAGTTCTTTGCCCGTATGAAAATGTTCCTTTTGGAAATGTAGCGCCGGCCTCCTGGCCGGAAATGTAGCGCCGGCCTCCTGGTTGGAAATTTAGCGCCGGCCTCCTGGTTGGAAATGTAGCGCCGGCCTCCTGGCCGGCTGTAGCGTGGGCCTCCTGGCCCACGTTCGTTCATTGGATAGAACATCTTCATCCGGTCACGGACCTGGTGTTACGGCTCGTTCTCGCCAGGTGACGATCGATCTTGCGATCGTCGCCAGCTATTTGGTCGTGTGGGGTGTGTACTGGAATGCAACTGCCGAGTTGCCGGTTATCCAGGAGTTGTGCAAATGAGAGTCAACGGGATCGCTCGGGATTGCGGAATCTCCCAATCCGTCAAAAGCGAACTACGACGAGTTGTCCGTGCGAAGAGACGCGAAATTCGTTTAACCGTTCCAATGGCTTTGGCTTGAGGAATTGGCCGTAGCCGATGGCCTTCCGAGTCCAGGCATCCCGGCGCATCCGCTCTTCCTGTCTCGGGCTTCTCTACTCGGTCGAGTACCGGATCTCCAGCGTGCGAATGCGATAGCAGGAGTAACTCAGAACGATGGCGATCAGCGCCAGCAGCCCCGCCGTGGCTACCCAGCCCGATACCGGTTCGGTTTCAACCGTCAGCAGCGCAAAGATTCCATCGGCGCCAACTGTGACCGGCATCAGGTGGCGAAGATACGAAGCCACGCTGATCTTCTGCAGCAAAGACGGAAGCACAGGATTGATTGTCTCCCAGCCGAGTACCAGCATCGCGGCCGGCGTAGGGTTCCTGAACATCATGCTCAACAGGAGAAACACAGCGCCGTATCCAAGACAGGCGAGCACGACGATGAGCAGGTACGCTTCCAACTGTCCCATGCCGGGCCCATTGAAAATGTAATCGCCGCCGGCCGCGCCGAAGCCGGCGTACATCAGCGCGAAGTCGGCGGCGACCGCGCTCCCGAACAGGAACACGGCGCTGATGGATCCAGCCGCAAACTTGGCCAGCAGCAGGACCTCGCGCCGCACTGGGGAAAGCAGGTAGTAGTGCAGGCTGCGCTCAATCATCTCTCCGCGAATCAGTCGCGAAAAGATCCCCAGACACCCGAAGAAAACCCCGAGCCGGATGTAATAGACCTGGACGATACCTGCCAATACATTTGTGTCCTCGCTCATCGCGAAGAACGGATGCGGATCGAACAGCATGTGAATCAAGATGATGAGGGTCGGGATGAAAGCAAGGCAGTAAATCCAGGTCGCCTTCCACGAGAAGAGATTCCGTCTCAATTCAATGCGCGTCAGGCGCCGTGCCTGCAACCACCACAGGTCCCACGGCAGTGGGGCAAGATTTCTCGCACGATCGGCTAATCTCATTTGCGTCACGATGGGCCCCCATCCGTTCCGATCAAATACTGATAAATCGCGTTGGCATCGTCGTCCGCCGGAGCCACTGCATCAATTTTGACCAGCCCCTCCGCCGCGATTCCGTTGAGCATGGAATAAAACTGGTCGATATCCGCGGTACGCAGAAAAACGCCCTTGCCATCCGCATGCAGCCTGGCTTCAACGCAGTGATTGATGGCGAACATCTTCGCTGCCA
>Ga0224557_1002834_pt1 | contig 14231 bp, 12 predicted proteins | sample 714S31014metaG_FD_180677 | JGI IMG/M metagenome (GOLD analysis project Ga0224557, IMG submission 180677) | Peat soil microbial communities from Stordalen Mire, Sweden - 717 S3 10-14 | ecosystem: Environmental > Terrestrial > Soil > Wetlands > Peat | place: Sweden: Norrbotten County, Stordalen...
CTTTGGCGCGTGAGTGCGGGGTCACGATCGCCGGCGGTGACGTCACCCGGGCCCCGACTCTCTTGCTCTCGTTCACGGTCGTCGGTTGGATCGACGACCCAGGCGAGCTGGTGGGCCGCGGCGGCGCGCGCCCCGGCGACCTTGTCGGAGTGACCGGCGCCCTCGGTGCTTCGGGAGCCGGACTCGCGCTGCTCAACGGAGCTGCTGCGGCTACCGGGGCGGGCCGGCCGCTTACGGAGGCGGAGGTGCCTCTCGGCAGCGTTGTCACCGTGGAGACCGCTGCGGAACTTCACGCGCGCTACGCGACACCATGGCCGCGACTACGCGCCGGCCGGGCGCTGGCGCTTGCCGGCGCCAGCGCGATGATCGACGTCTCAGACGGTCTCGCGACAGACGCGACACACATCGCCCAGGCGAGTGGCTGTGTCCTCGAACTATCGCTGGCGGCAATCCCACTGATGCCTGGCGTGGCTGAGGTGGCGGCGACGCTCGGACAGAACGCAGCCGTCTTTGCAGCGCAGGCGGGTGAGGACTACGAGCTCTGCTTCTGCGCCCCGCCGCAGACGCGCGTCGCCATTGAGAGCGCCCTGGCAGGGCTCGACGACGCGCGGCTCGAGGTCAGTTGGATCGGAAGAGTCGTTCCGGGCGAGCCGGCGCAGGCGCGCTTCGAAGGGGGGCCTCTGACTCTGGCTGGATACGAACACCAGCTGTAGCGCGACGTAGATCAAACAGGGTCATGCACCCTGGGTGACTGAGGATCGCGTCAGCCACCTGTCGGACGTCGACCCGGTATTGGCCTTCAGCAAGTTGTGTTTTAAGTGCCTTCATGTTGGATTCGTCCTCCTTGCTCATCCTGCGGTCCTCATCGGCAGAACCGCAGCTGCACTTAACCCCCGGCCGAAAAGTCGACCAACGGTCTAGGCGTGTATCGAGGCGCTGTCCAGGACCGTTTTGGAGGGGGTTACCGACGCCAGTCGCGCGAACACCGCGATCCTCTGGGAGGCGCTGTACACCGGGTTGCAGGCCGACAGCACCAGCCGTTCGTAACCGAGGTTGCGGGTTATCCACCAGGCGTTGGGCGTCACCACACGCTGTTCCTGAACCACGTAGTGGAACGTGCCGTAGGGCATCTGCAGGTCGATCCGGTCGCCCGCATGCAGCTCGTTGATGTTGCGGAAGGGCGCCAGGTAGGTGGTGCGGTGGCCGGCGATCGCGACCGTCGCTCCCAGCCCGGGGAAGGCCGTTGACGAGTAATGGCCGGGACCGAGCTCAAGGTCGCCCGTGGTGGTGCCCTGGACGACCTCGTACGAGACGCCGATCCTTGGGATTGTGAGCCGGCCGATCGCCGCCCCGTTCGGGACGTGCCGTTGATCCTGACGAGCCAGAAACGCGATGCGCTCCTCAGCGCTGGTCAGCCGCTGCAGCGACACCTGCTCACCGGGGCTCAGCGGCATCGAGCTGTAGCTGAGATAGCGATGGTCGATGTCGTGGCGTTTGACCAGCGCGATCAGGCCGGTCACCGGCTCCTGCCAGATAAGCGTTACCACCACGTCGCCGAGCAGCAGCACGCCGGCAAGGATCAGCGCCGTCGAGATCAGCCTAGGGCAGCGTCTAAGTCTTCGGCTCATCGTCGCAGCGCCGACTTCGTTCCGCCGAGTGAGCCGGGGCCCGCGTAGGTCGCCGGGCCGCGCACCGTCACCGGCGCGTCGGCTGCCGAAGCTGCGGAGCGCACGCTGCGAGCGGCGATCAGGAGCGCACCTAAGAGGCATCCGAGCGCCAGCGCCCAGCATGCGGCCAGCGCCACCGGCATCGCTCCACCCGAGATCATCAGCGCACCGCTCCAGATCAGCGCGAGCGGCGTCAGACCGTACGCGTTCGCGTAATAGATCACCACCGGGACGGCCGGCAGTACCGCCAACAGCGTCAGCGTCAGCACACCCCAGCGATGGCTGCGGACGCCTGGCTGCGCCAGCCACAGCCAGAGGTGCAGGGCCGGGACCAGGAAGAGCGCGGCAAACGGATTGAGCGACCAGAGCACGAGCGTTATGACGCACATCACGAGCGTCAGCGCGACCGCGGCCGCGTCGGCCGCTGGAGAGTCTGGCCCAGCCGCGGGCCGGGTGCCCGGGCCGGATTGGCCGTATAGAGACGCGACGGCCCGCAGCGCCAATGGCCGCAGAAACACGAACGCGAGCACCATCAACACCAATACGGCCGCCAGCACCGCGACGTCGCCGTCGGTGATCGGTACGACCCCGGCCCCTACGGCACCAGGCAGTGTCGCGGACAGCAGGTTGGTGACACGCACCAGCAGCAGTGCCGCGAGCGCGACCAGGAACGGCAGCGCGCCGCAGAGCACCCAGCCGAGCCAGCGCAGGATTGAGTGGCCCCGGCGGCGCGTACGAGCCAGCGCATCAACGGCCGTCGCCGCGACCGGCAGGATCAGCGCCAGCACCAGCAGTCGCAGAGCCCAGAGCGGCACGATCTTGCCGTCTATGACCAGGTATGAGCTCGGCGCCGGCACCGCCGGCCCCTGGTCAAGCGCGTTGACGGTCTGCAACACGGCGCTGCCCAGGTTCGCGACCTGGTTGCTGGTACTGGGCACAAACGGCGCGTGCGCGGGCGTGACCGTGTCACCGTCGACAGACAGCAGCACCGCGGGTAGGCCGGACTCGATGAACGGCGACTGCTCGGTCACGGAGAACGGAAACGCCAGCCGCACGAATTGGCCAGCCAGCCCGGTCTGAGGCGTCCTGATCCCGGCCTCCTGACGGACGTACGCAGCCAGCGTGTTGCGTAGCATCGGCGGTGCCAAGACGTCGCTGCCGGACCAGGTCACCACCACCGGGTTGTGATGGCGCGCGCCGGCGAGGTCCCCCAGCACGATCACGGCATCCACCGGCTGACTGGACAGTGACTGTGAGAGCTCAGTGGCGCCGGCAGCGCCGACCTGACCGCTGGTAGAGATGAGCAGCACCGAGCGGCCCTCCAGAGTCTCGCCTGACAGGGCTTGTGCCAGACCGAGCAGCACCGCGGTGCCGGACATGTCAGCGATCGCCTGACCGGCGTGGGGCCGGCTGTCGCGGTGAGCGACCACGACTATCTCGCCGTTACCAAGCCCGGCTCGGGTGGCGAGCACGTTTGTCAGGACCTGCTGGCCGCTGGCGGTGTGCGTGGTGAACTGCTGCGTCGAGACCTGGAAGCCCTTGGCGTTGGTGATCAGGTCGTTCTTGACGTAGGCCGCGAGCCCGTTGTCGCTGGGGCTTCCCGGCGTGCGGTTGGCGTGACCCTTGGCGAGGGTCGTCATCGTGCCGTAGGTCGACCCGAAGAACTGCCCAGGGGCAAGCGTGGTGCTGACGCCGCCCGGCTGGCTCTGCAGAGAGAAACCAAACACGATCACGGCGAACGCCACGAGCACCAGCAAGGCCCGATAGATGCGCGGGTCCACCATCAGACGCAGGGTACCCGCCGGCCTATGGTGAGCCCATGCCGGCCCGACGCCCAGTCGGGGCGTCGGCGGCTGCACTCTGCAGCAGCCGCCGACAGCGACCAGCGTCTAGCGCTTGGCCGGAAGCTCTCCATCGAAATACTCGAGGTGGCCCTGCGCGCCCCGGAACATCCACTTGTCCTGTTCGTTGTCGGTCCAGAGCCCGACCTTGTCGCCGTCGGGGTAGACGCAGACGGAAGGTGCAACCTCCCTCGAGAACATGACGATGCGCGCCGGGCCATCGCTCTCGTTCCAGATCTTGTGGGCGCCGTCACGCCCAGACGGGAAACAGAAGACCTCGCCCGCCTGAACCGACTCGGTGCCGGTAGGGGTACGGACCTCGACCTGACCGATCATCACGATCAGCCACTCCTCCACGTACTCGTAGTGGTAGGGGCAGAGGTTCTCGCCTGGCGGTACCTCGAACAGGCGCACGTTCAACTCCTTGCCGCCGACGGCCTTACCGAACGGCGCCTCCGCGCAGCGGTATCCCTCAGGATCCTGCTCGTCGTATTTGAACTCGGGTTCTGGTGCAAAGGCATTCGGTCGGGTCATTACGCCATCATCTCACCCATGCCAAGCTGTCTGGTGGGATGAGCGATCGCGTCACCCACCACGAGCTGGTCCTGACCCTGGCCCGCAGGCTGCGCGAAACCGTGCTGCCGGAGCTCGGCTCGCACAGCGGGCGCGAGCAGCTCGCGCCCGGAGCCGGCGGCGACGTGACCTTCGCGGTCGACGAGCTCGCGGAAGCCGAGCTCGCTCGCTTCATCTCCGACCATGCTCCGCGCTTCGCGTTCTACTCGGAGGATCGAGGCTTGGTCAGCCCACAGGGCAACGAGACGCATGTGCTCGTCGTGGACCCGATCGACGGCACTCGCCCCGCGATGGCCGGGCTCGAGTCGGCCTGCGTCGCGGTCGCCCTCGCGCCGCTCGATGACGGTGAGCCGAGGATGGCCGACATCGAAGTCGGCTGCGTGATGGAGATCAAGACCGGCGACTGGTTCCTGGCGCGCCGCGGAGAGGGCGTGCTCGGCACGCGGCCGGCCGAGTTGAGCAAGACGGTGGACCTGAGCTCGATCTTCTGGGCCTACGGCTTTCGCGGGCGCCCCGCCCGTGCCACCACCGAGGTCCTGGCTGAGTTGATCGACGGCTCGTCTGTCGGCGGTGGCACCTTCGAGCTGGGGTCGCAGGCCTTCGCGATGACCCGCATCGTCAGCGGCCAGCTCGACGCCGTGATCGAGGTCGGCTCGAGGATGATCGACGACGTCCCGGCGATGCTGGATCAGTTCCTCGCGGTCGGACGCGGAGAGGTTCTGAACAACTCGCCGTACGACCTCGCTGCCCCCTGGCTCTGCCTGACGGAGGCCGGCGGCGTCGTCAGCGACGGTTGGGGGCGTCCGCTCGACGACCGGCCGCTGCTCGGTTCCGGTCATGATTTCCAGATGTCGTCGATCAGCGCCGCCTCGCAGGAGCTGCACGGACTGTTGGTCGACGCCGTGGACGATGGCATCGAACGCCTTCAGGCGGTGTTTGGCTAGTGGTCTCGTGCGTGAATACTGCTGGGCACCGAGAGCGGTCACTGGGGGTGCGTCGCAAGGACGACAGAAGGGTCAATACTGGTGGTATTGACCCGAACGAGGACACCGCGACGCGCTCCCAGGGGCCGCTCGAATGCCGCAGTATTTGCGGACGGGGCCACTAAATGGCGAGCGAACGGCTGATCCTCGTCTCCAACCGCGGACCGGTCACGTTCCAGGCCGACGGGGAGGCACGACGCGGCTCCGGTGGGCTGGTCACCGCGCTGATGGGGCTGGCCTCACACCGCGAGGTCACCTGGGTCGCATCGGCGATGACCGACGGCGATGCGCGCATGGCCGCCGAGCACGGCGGCCAGCCCTTTCCGGTCGAGACACCCGACGGCACCGAGTACCTGGTCAAGCTGGTGGCGTCCGACCCCGAGGCCTACGACCGCTTCTACAACATCATCGCGAACCCGATGCTGTGGTTCATCCAGCACTACCTCTGGGATCAATCCAACGCACCGGACATCCGTCGCAACGAGACCGAGGCGTTCGAGTTCGGCTACAACGTCGTCAACGAGGATCTGGCGCGAGCCGTGTTGGAGGAGATCGAGGGCATCGATCGCCCGGTTGTGATGGCCCACGACTACCACCTCTACACGCTGCCGGCGCTGATCCGGCGGGCACGCCCCGACGTCTTCCTCACGCACTTCATTCATATCCCGTGGAGCCAACCTGACTCCTGGCGAGTGCTGCCCAAGGTGATGCGTGACGAGCTCTACCGCGGGATCCTGGCGAACGACATCGTCGGCTTCCACACGAGCTCCTATCGCCGCAACTTCCTGCTCTGCTGTGAGGACCTGCTGGGGCTTGAGGTGGACCACCAGACCGGCATCGTCTGGGCAGGCGACCATGAGGTCTGGGCTCGGGTCTACCCGCTGCCGATCGACGCTGACGCCGTGCGAGCCATCGCCCGCACGCCAAAGGTCCGGGAATACGAGCAGGAGCTGCTGCGCCGCCGCCGGGATTACCTGATCCTGCGTGTTGACCGCGCCGACCTGTCAAAGAACATCCTGCGCGGGTTCACGGCCTTTGACGTGTTCCTTGAGCAGCACCCCGAATTCCGTGAGCGCGTGACCTTCATCGCCCACCTGATGCCGTCACGTACCGACGTGCCCGAGTACGCCGAGTATCTGGAGCGGATCGAGGCCGTGGTGGCCGTCGTCAACCACCGGCACGGCTCCCCGGACTGGATGCCGATTCAGCTCAAGCTACGGGACGATCTTGAAGAGGCGGTGGCCGAATACAAGCACTACGACGTGCTGATGGTCAACGCCATGTTCGACGGTATGAACCTGGTGGCCAAGGAGGGCCCGATGGTGAACGGTCGCGCCGGCGTCTCGATCCTCAGCGAGAACACAGGTGCCCACGAGGAGCTGGGTGAGTTCGCGCTCTCCGTCAACCCGTTCGACATTCAGGAGCTGGCGGACTCCCTACACGCCGCACTGACGATGCCGGTTGACGAGCGCCAGCGGCGGCACCGCGGGTTGCAGGCGATCATCACCGCCCGCGACCCAGGCGATTGGATCGACGAGCAGCTTCGCGACATCGGCGCCAAGGCCGAGTCCGCCAAGCGCTAGCGGCTGGCCGCTAGCGCCGGCTGTCAACTCGTCGCGGTCGTCCGCTAACCACGGCCCGTCAAGCCGTAGCGCCCGTCACTCGACGCGAAGCTTGGCCTGCTGGCGCTCGGGCGCGATCCGCACCACGTTCCACGCCAATCCGACCTTCGCCATCGCCCGGATCATCAGGCCGGTGATGTCCAGCTCCCACCACTTCATGCCGTGGAACGCCGAGCGCGGGAAGGCGTGGTGGTTGTGATGCCACGACTCTCCGAGTGAGAACGGCGCCAGCCACCAGACATTGGTGGAGCGGTCCTCGATGTCAAACCGGCGGCGGCCGAAGATATGACAGATCGAGTTCACCGACCAGGTTATGTGGTGCCCGAAGAAGACACGCACGAGCCCACCCCAGATGTAGCCCTCCAATGCACCCTTGGCGGTGAAGCCACTCAGCACGAACCCTGCCAGCGTCGGCAACAGCAGCGAGGTGATCGCAAGCAGCGGAAACATCTTCCCGATGCGGCGCATCTTCGGGTCCTCGTAGAGGTCCGGGGCGTACTTGCGCCAGTCGGCTTGGCCCTGGGTCTCCATCAGCCAGCCGGCGTGGGCGTGCCAGAAACCGCTGAGTCCGGTGCCGTGGCCGACATGCGGGCTGTGCGGGTCGCCCTCCTTGTCGGTGTGCGCGTGGTGCTTGCGATGGTCGGCGACCCAATCCATGACCGAACCCTGAACCGAGAGCGAACCGAGCACCGCCAAGCTGTGCTCGACCCAGGGGTAGGACTGGAAGGCACGGTGCGTCAGCAGCCGATGGAAGCCAAGCGTCACGCCGGTGGCGCTCAGCATGTACATCACGACCATGATCCCGATGTCAGTCCAGTTGACCATCGAGTTCCACAGCAGGATGATCGCGGTGATCACCCCAAGGAAGGGAACCACCACCCCGGCGAGGTTGGCGTTGCGCTCCAGCCGGCTCATGCCGGTCGCTGGGCGTTCGGTCAAGGGGCGCGGCTCAGTAGTGGTCATAGCTCCAGTCTCACATGCCAAGCGCGCAACTTCTTGTAGTTATGGACGCACGAGTGCGGCAAAACTTGTGCGATCCGTATGACGGCGATCGCGATCGGTGGCGGTGGCATTGCGGTTGCTATATTCGCTGGTCGCCCGGCAGTTGGCTCGCCCTTGAGCGCAACGACGGGCCTTTCAACATGTCTAACGAACCCATTCTTTACGACCTCGTCCTACTCCTCTCCATGAAGAGTGAGGATGAAGCACGCGCAAAGATCGTCGCCGATGTCGAGGCAGCGATCACGGGCGCAGGTGGCGTCGTCTCCCGAAACCAGTCCTGGGGACAGCGTCCGACGACTTACCGGATCAACCATCAGACCGAGGCCGAGTACCACCTGTTGCAGTTCACAGGCCCGACCTCACTGCTGGAGTCGCTTTCACACAGCCTGCGGATCGCCGATGAGGTGCTTCGCTTCAGGATCATCAAGGTCCTGCGCGGTACGCCCGAGGCTCCCGATAGCGCACCCCCGGTTCTGGCTGGTACCGCTGGCGTGGGCACCGCCCTCGACAGCGAAGCCGCTTAGTCCGTCTGCCTGCCCACCGAGCCGCTCACGGCTCGGTGTCCCCCAAATCTGCGCGGTCCCGCCATCTTGTGGCGGGACCGCTTTTGCGTTCCCGAGGGGCGGCGGCGAGTTTCCTGCGGCTTTGTGACACCAGTAAACGGCTTTCTGTCGAGCCCGTAACGAATCTGTGCCAGTTTGCGGCCGTCGGCCTGAAGCCAGCGGGGGCCGTGCTTAGACTCGGCCTCAGGCTTTAGCAACCACTTGAAAGGAGCCCTCCATGGCGGGGAGCAACATCAATCGGGTGATCATCACCGGCAACCTCACTGCGGACCCGGAACTACGATCACTTCCATCCGGCACCAGCGTGTGCAAGCTGCGCGTCGCATGCAATGGTCGCCGCAAGAACAACGCCAGCGGACAGTGGGAAGACGACCCCAATTTCTTCAACGTGACCGTCTGGGGAGCGCAGGGTGAGAACTGCGCCAAGTACCTCAGCAAGGGTCGTCCGGTCGCGATTGACGGCCGTCTTGACTGGCACGAATGGGAGACCGACGGGCAGAAGCGCTCAGCAGTCGATATCATCGCTGAGACCGTGCAGTTCCTCGGCGGGCGTGATGACGCTTCGAGTGGTAGCGGCAATGGGTTCTCGAGCAGCGTAAATGCTGCTTCGAGTGACATCCCAGTCGATACCAGCGACTACGTCTCCGCTCCCGTGGGTGCAGGTGCCGCCGACGACGATATTCCCTTCTGAGGCGGACGGAATAGCAATAGGAACTTCAACCAGGTGATGCCAAGTGGCGAAGCAACGTAGAAGGCCGGTTCGCCGGCGCGACAGGAAGGGCGGCCCGTCATCGGGTCGGCGTAAGCCGTGCCCGTACTGCCGCGACAAGGTCGACCAGGTCGACTACAAGGATGTTTCCGCCCTGCGGCGATTCATCTCCGATCGCGGCAAGATCCGCTCACGGCGGATCACGGGTGCATGCCGTCGGCACCAGAGCCAGGTGGCTCGTGCCGTCAAGCGCGCACGTGAAGTCGCACTACTCCCGTACGTTGCCGAGGGCGGCAGCGAGCGTGAGGGCCGCGGTGGCCGTTTTGACCGCGACCGTGACCGCGACCGGTAGCCCGAGGAGATAGATATGCCCCAGGCAATCCTGCTCCAGGATGTCGAGACGCTGGGTGAGAAGGGCGCCGTCGTTGACGTGTCGGCCGGCTACCTGCGCAACTTCCTGATGCCCCGCAAGCTGGCCGAGGTCGCGACCAAGGGTTCGGTCGAGGCCGCGACCAAGCGTCGTGAGGCTGCCGAGCGCGAACAGCGCGCGGCGGTCGATCGGGCGCGTGAGAGCGCCGAACTGCTCGGCAAGACCGTCCTGACGATCCCGCAGCAGGCCGGCGACGATGGTCGCCTGTTCGGCTCGGTCACCACTCAGGACATCGCTGACGCGATCCGCGATGCCCGCGGCATCAAACTCGACAAGCGCAAGATTGCGCTTGAGGATCCGATCAAGAGCGTCGGCACCCACATGGTCGTGGTTGAAGTCGTTGACGGCGTGTTCGCGACCGTCAAGACGATGGTCGTCGCTTCCTAGCGGGCCCTTCCGTAGATCTTCCGTAGATCTTCCGCAGAAGTTACGGAGGGGGCTGCCGACGCGAGCCTCGCAGAGATTTGTTCGAGAGCCCGCCGTAGGCGGGCTCTCTTCGTTAAGCGCCTAAGCGGCATTTCATGCTCGATGCGGGAACTGCGTTCCGCGGTCCGTCCGTGTGCGACCTATCGTTGAGGCTCTGCCATGAGTGCCACCATCGCCACCGATATCCCCCCTCATAACCTTCAGGCTGAGAAGTCGGTGCTGGGTGCGGTGCTGCTTGATGAACAGCACTTCAGCGCGCTGGTGGTGGATGAGCAGCTGCGCTCAGACCACTTCTACGTAGGTGCGCACGCCGCAGTCTTCGAGGCGATGCTGGAACTCTACAAGCTCGGTCAGAAGATCGACCATCTCACGGTGGCCGAGCGCCTGAGCCAGAACAGCCGCCTGGATGAGATCGGCGGCCCCGATGCGATTGAGGAGCTGGCCTCATGGGTGCCGGCGACCGGCCACGCCCGGGAGTACGGCAGGATCGTGCGTGAGCAGGCACAGCTACGCGCCCTACTCGCTGCCACTCGGGAAATCCAGTCGGACGTACGCAACCGCAGCGCTTCGCCGCGTGAGCTCGTCGAGCAGGCCGAGCGGGCGATGCTGGAGGTCGCCCACGACGAGCGGCAGCGCTCGATCCGTCCGGTCAATGACGTCCTGCATGAGGAGATCGAGCGGCTGCAGATCCGGACCGCCTCCTCGAGTCCACTGACCGGTACGCCATCCGACTTCCGGGACCTGGACGCGCTCACCGGCGGCTTCCAGCCGGGCAACCTCATCATCCTCGCCGCGCGGCCATCGATGGGCAAGTCAGCCCTGGTTGCCAACTTTGCCGAAAACGCGTCACTCGCCGGGTATCCGGTGGCCCTGTTCTCACTCGAGATGTCGGAGACCGAACTTGCGCAACGCTTCGTCGCCTCCCAAGCCAAGGTAAAGGGCGAAGATCTGCGGCACGGCAAGGTCAGTGACAGCCAATGGCCGAAGATCCTCGACGCCTCTCGGCGCCTCGGAGCGGCGCCGCTCTACGTTGACGACTCCAGCGACACCGGCGTGCTTGAGGTGAGGGCCAAGTCCCGTCGCCTGCACCACCAGCTTGAGGACCTGGGGGGACTCAAGATGATCATCATCGACTACCTGCAGCTGATGCGGCATGAGGGCCGGGTCGAGAGCCGCGTCGAGCAGGTGGGTCAGATCAGCCGTGGGCTCAAGAGCCTCGCGCGCGAACTCAAGGTGCCGGTGATCGCGCTCTCACAGCTGAGCCGTAACGTCGAGCAGCGCGCGGGCGACAAGAAGCCGATCCTCTCGGACCTGCGCGAGTCGGGCCAGATCGAGCAGGACGCGGACCTCGTGATGTTCATCTTCCGCGAGGAGTACTACAACCGCGAATCGACTCGACCGGGTGAGGCGGACATCATCATCGCCAAGCACAGAAACGGCCCGGTTGGCGAGATCACGCTCACGTTCAACAGCCAGTTCCCGAAGTTCAGCAACTACGCTCCGCCGACCTTCGGGCAGTGAGCAGTCAAGTCGTGAACGGGTACCTGCGATGAGCCTTTGCGAGTACAACGAATGCGACGGGTCCGGCTTCCTGTATGACGAGGCCACCAACACCTCGAGCGACTGCCGCTGCCGCCCTCAACGGATCGCCCGCGCCAAGGCCCGCAGCCTGTCAGCTGTAATCCCGCCGCGCTACGCGGACATCGGCTTTGACCGCTACCCGATCACCGAGGTCGACCCAACCGCGACTGTGGCTGCCACCCGGCGCTTCGTCGCACGGCTCGACGAGAACCTGGACAACGGGCGCGGCCTCTGGTTCATGGGACCGAACGGCAACGGCAAGACCACGCTCGCGCTGCTCGTGACCAAGGCAGCGCTGGACAGTGGTCGCAGTGCCGCGCGGTACACCCTCCCTGACCTATTGCGCAAGATCCGCAACACCTTCTCCACCGACTCCCATGAGGAGCTCTTTGCGAGCCTGGCGGCGGTTGATCTGCTGCACATCGACGACATCGGCGCCGAGCAGGCCACGCCCTGGGTTCTGGAAGAGCTCTACTCGATAGTCAACGCCCGCTACGAGGACCAGCGCTCGATGGTGATCACCACCAACATCCTCAACCGCGATGATCTCTGCCAGCAGATCAACGAGCGGACCGTCTCACGCTTGACTGAGATGTGCGAGGAACTGCCGGTACTCAACCCGGACCTGCGTCTGGAGCCCCGCTTCGTCTCGTAGCGGCGCCGCGCGGGTTGACCAGACGCCGCGCGTCCGTCAGCGCGTTGAGCAGAGGTACTGCGCGTCCGGCAAGTCGCTGCTGTTGCCGGTCACGCCTCAGAGACCGCCGAAGCCGCCCGCGTCCCTACACTGGCTGAGGAAATGCCCGGAATCGTGATTATTGGCGCCCAGTGGGGGGACGAAGGCAAAGGCAAGGTCACTGACCTGTTTGCCGAGCGCGCCGACGCGATCGTGCGCTTTCAGGGGGGCAACAACGCCGGTCACACGATCGTGCGCGACGGCGAGACCTGGAAGCTGCACCTGATGCCGTCCGGGATCCTTCACCCGGGCAAGCTGTGCGTGATCGGCAACGGGGTTGTGATCGACCCGAAGATCCTGACTGATGAGCTTGACGACCTGCGCCGTCGCCACGTTGACACCAGCGGCCTGCGGATCTCGGCCAACGCCCACCTGATCATGCCGTACCACATGCTGCTTGACCACGCGGGAGAGATCAAGCTCGGCAAGCTTCAGATCGGCACCACACGCCGCGGTATCGGGCCGTGTTACGCCGACAAGGCGGCCCGTCTCGGGATCCGCGTCCAGGATCTGCTCGACGAGAAGATCCTGAAGAAGAAGATCGTGGCCGCGATGGAGCCCAAGCGCCTCTCTCTCCGTGAGTTCGCCCGGGACCCCAGCCTCGACCTACAGGCGATGACCGAGGAGTACCTCACGTACGGCCACCGCATCAAGCAGTACATCGCGGACACCAGCCGGCTGGTACTGGAGCGCCTGGATGAGGGAGAACTGGTCGTATTCGAGGGCGCTCAGGGCACACTGCTGGACATCGACCACGGCACCTACCCGTTCGTGACCTCCTCGAACCCGATCGCGGGCTCCGCGACGATCGGCGCCGGCGTCGGCCCCAAGGACATTGACGAAGTCTGGGGCATCACGAAGGCTTACAGCACCCGCGTCGGCTCCGGCCCCTTCCCGACCGAGATTGAAGGCGCGTTCGGCGACGAGCTACGCGAGCGCGGAGCAGAGTTCGGCACCACGACCGGACGCGCTCGACGCGTCGGTTGGCTTGACTTGGTGGCGCTGCGATACGCCTCGCGGATCAACTCGCTGACCGCGCTGGCGATCACGAAGCTGGACGTGCTCTCAGGCTTCAAGACATTGCAGGTCTGCACGCGCTATCGCGGACTTGAAGGCGTCGAGTTTGACCACTTCCCATACCATCAGACGGCACTGCACCACTCCACTGGTGAGTACGAAGAACTGCCGGGCTGGGACGAGGACATCACCGAATGCCGCAGTGAGAACGAGCTGCCAAAGAACGCTCGTGACTACCTGCAGTACATCTCAGACTTCGTCAAGGTGCCGGTCGCGCTGATCGGCGTCGGCCCTGCGCGCGACGAGGTCATCTGGACGCAGGCCGGGGCCGGCATGTACGGCTCGGCCTTCGAATAACGGGCCGGGAGAGGCCCTAGGCCGCGACCGCTGCTCGCGCCGCGCTTGACCCGTTGGCCTCAGCGTCGTCCGCAGCCGGCGCCGAGGCACCGGATTCGCGCTGGCCCAGATCCTCTGCCTCAGCCGCCTGCTCCTGCTTGGGCAGGTCGGAGCTGAACGGAAGCGCCTCGAACAGCATCAGGTTCAGACCGACCGGCATCGAGGACTCGGGGTTGTCGACGATTCGCGCGGCCGCCTCCGCCTCGATCTGCTCGGCCTTGGCGAGCCACTTCTTGCACTCCTTGGCGAGCTGGTTCCAGCCCTTCTTGTCCAGCTTGAGCGGGCTCACGGAAACGTGTGAGTCCTTGGCATCGAACCCGCCCGCTGCTGCAGAGCGGGTTGCGTAGTCGTTCGCCCGGGCGAGCGTTGCCGTCAGCAGTCGCTGCTTCGAAACCGAGTCGAGCGCCTCCCAGGTCTCACTCGTGGCGTGCGGGTGACCAGTCGTCTGGTAGTAGTGCTCGGTGGCACCGCGCCGCTGGCGCGTGCTCACGAGCTTCAACAGACCGAGGTCGTACAGCGTGCGCACGTGATAGGCGATCGTGCCCAGCGGCTGGTCGAGCTTGTTGGCGAGAACTACCGGGCTGGAGGCCTCCTCCTCGAGCATCGCCAGCAGGCGAATGCGGATCGGGTGGGAGATCGCGCGGAGCCAACGCGGATCGGTGATGTTGGTAACTGGATCTTGGGCGGT
>Ga0224557_1002835_pt1 | contig 14231 bp, 15 predicted proteins | sample 714S31014metaG_FD_180677 | JGI IMG/M metagenome (GOLD analysis project Ga0224557, IMG submission 180677) | Peat soil microbial communities from Stordalen Mire, Sweden - 717 S3 10-14 | ecosystem: Environmental > Terrestrial > Soil > Wetlands > Peat | place: Sweden: Norrbotten County, Stordalen...
GACCTCCCGGTAGATTTTCATGACCCCTGAAACGGCGAAGGGCCGGATGACCGGCCCTTCGTAGTGTTGTTTTAAGCGTGCTGGCCTAGGTGGCCCCGCAAAACTTCGACGCGTCGAAGTTTCTGGAATGACTCGCCGTCTGGATCCTCGCAGGAATACTTCGACGCGTCGAAGTTCCTGCCGGCAGAGCACCAATAGGGCGATCCGATCGCTCATGATTTGGGTCTCGCATGGGTCTTCAGCCATTCGTCGAAGAACGATTTCACGTCGTCGTAGAGCGCGGGAATCAGTTCGGGCTCGACCTGCCAACGGCTGAAGGTCAGGTGCTTGTCCTTCAAGGCGATCTTGAAGAGCACCTTGTCATCGACGTACACCATGTCGGATTTCTTAGAGCCGCGCTTCGATGTGCGACCGGCGGGCAGTTCTGCCGTCAGAAATTTATAGACCGCCTCGGCGTCAGGCCGCGGGCTTTGCTTCACGACCTTTTTGACGCGGGTGAGCGTCTCCGGGAGATGCTCCTTACAGGCCTTCGCCAGTGCCGTACTCCAACGCACGGCGATGGCCCGCAGGTCGCCGAACGCCGCGAGAACCTCCGGGGGCAGCGCCACGATCGTCAGATACTGACTCACCGTGTTTTCCTTCAGGCCGGTGAGGGTGGCGATTTCACGCTGCGTCTTGCACACGCCCGCCTGCAGCCAATTGGCGAACATGGCGCCCGTTTCGTGCGCCGATAAGTCCTCGCGATCGGCATTCTCCCGGTACATCTTCAGGCATAGATCGACGAGTTCCGCCGCCTTGGCGTCTACTCGAATCAGGATCTTGAAGCCGCCATCGACCTCGCGATTCAGCTCGCGGATCGCCGCATGGCGCCGATGGCCCTCCACCAATTCGTACGCCGTCGCGGCGCCCGCCGCTGCGGGCCGAACGCGCACCGGCGTGTCCTGGCCGTTGCGGCGAATGCTTTCCTTGAACGCCTTGAACTTCTCATCCTTGATGGACAGACTGAGTTCGCTGCGGTTGGCAAATGCGGTCAAGCCGATCGACTCGGGGTCCACCGACAGGAGCAGCAGGCCTTCGTCGCGCTCACGCTGGCGCTCGGCTCGCTCCGCCTCGAGTTGCGTTCGGGACCCGTTGGCCTCGTCACGGGCCTTCTGCAGGCGCACGACCAGCGCCTGCTGATCCTCGGCGGCCAGGCGGCCGGGGTACGTGACCGGCGCGGCGGGATCGGTGGCGACACCTCTGGGGCGCAGCTGCAGCACCTGCAGTGCGGGGTCCGCGGGGAGCGCCGACCGATCACCGAAGCGCGATTTGCGCTCGGTCATGCCGCCACCCGGGCTGTCGCCTGCCGCTTCTCGCGCCACTCACGAAACACATCGATGATCTCCGCCTCGATGAGGCCATTGACGTCATTGGCGGCGTCCAGCGCGCGCTTGAGGACGCTGCGCCCCTTGCCGCGCGGATCTTCCTCATAAAGCGTCTTCCATTCACTGCCGATCTTCTGAACGGAGGAGGAGGCGACCATCGGTTCCTGGATGCACCAGTCGCCGAAGACATCGAGAATCCGGTTCGCGATCTTCTTCTCGGCATCCCTTCCCGAGAATCTCGTGACGAGAATCCGGAAAATCTCCAGCTCCTTGTCGGTGCCGAAGCTTGTGCGCACGGCCTTCAGAATTTCCGCGGCGAGCGTCATGAAGGCGCGAGCCGACTCGAAATCCAAAGTCTCCGCGGGGGTCGGCAGAATCAAACCATCGGCGGCGAAGATCGCGCCGGTGGTGGATAAGGACAGGGCAGGGGGGTTGTCGATAATAATGACGTCGTAGTCGGCCCGGATGTCCTCAAGCGCATCATGCAGGGGTCGGTGGAACTCGAACGGCTGATCGGAATTCTTAGCGATCTCACGGCGCAAGCCCAGGACGAATTCGCCCGTGTAGAGCGTCAGGTTCGCTGCGACGATGTCGAGGCCCGACCAATAGGTCGGCTGGATGGTGGACTTGAACGAATCAGGCCACTCGTCGCCCATTCTTTCCACCTCGGCTTTGCCATAGAGGTACGGAAGAATGGTGTTCCAGTCGCTCACCTCGGAGGAATTGATCCCAAAAGACGAGGTCATCGAGGCCTGCGGATCCGTGTCGATCACGAGGGTTCGGTAGCCCCGCATGGCCATGTATTGAGCGAGGGTCACGGCCGTGAAGGTTTTCGCCACGCCGCCTTTGAAATTGGCAACCGAGATCGCGATCGCCCGCTCGATCCCAAAGCGCTGGCGCGGCAGCAGGTTCAGATGCGCTTGCAAGCGGTGAATATCCGCTAAGCTAAACAGGCGTTGACGGTCGACCTTGGTACCCTCGAATTCGGGATTCGTGCGGATGAGTTCGTAGTAGGCTGTCGGGTGCAAATCCAAGAGCTTACAGACGTCGCTCATGGTGAACGTCCGCAGGGTTTTCTTGTTGTCCGGCCTCAAGGAGATACGGCGCGCTTCTTCGATCACTTCTGTCGCGCGACGGCCAAGCTCTTCGAGGTCTTCAATCGAAGCCTTGCGTTTTGGCCTCATGGGAGAGGTAGCCTGGTCCATATGAACGGGCATAATACGGCGCGAGGAAGACGAACGCAACCTAGAAGCTATTTTGTCTTCGGAACCCATCGAGGATTCCGAGAGCCTTATCCCTGTCTTCGGCCCTATCTCGACGAGTGCACCGCGCGAACGCGCCCTCGGGTGTCGTCCCCAGTCCCCGGGTTTCCCCTGGCGGCGGCGCGCAACTTCCGACGGCTGGAGGATGGTCACTGGAGTTTCGCCTTGTTCTCGGAGATGTTTAGTTATTTATCATAAGTGCTGTATAAAAAATAGTACAGATGGGGAGGGGATTCGCGCTGGCGGAACGCCAAAATCCGCACGTCGGCAACCCCAGGGTCGTACAGGCGTTCGAGATCCGCGCGCACCCACGATCACTTTGTCACGGGGGCTGGCCGTCGCCGTGGAGGAGGGGCGGGCGTTCTTTCGGGCATCGGCCACTCTCCATCCCTGCGAGCAGTCCGGCGCATCCAAACGTGAGCATCAATCATCATGTCGATGCGGTGCCGCTCCTTTTTCCGAGGTTTCATGCCCGGATGTTGCCAGCAGCGGCGACAGACGAGATATTGCATTTCTGCCCGATACATAGAGAATTTCGAACGATCACCTTGTCACGCGGGGGCGAGGCCTGCATCAGGGCTTGTCGTAGTCGGTGCGTTCAGTGAGGCATCCGTCGTAACGAGCGAGTAGCGCGAAAGTCGGAACGGAAGCGTGAATCATGATCGAATGGGATATTAACGAATACGTCTGGGTCAAGCTCACTGACCGCGGGCGCCAGATCCACCGCGAGGATCACGAGAGGTTGGCCGATCGGATGTAACCAACACAGCGGCGTTAAGCAATCTTATACGCCACCAGCCGTCGATGCCGATGGCTGGTGCAGGTTTCCTGGCTGGTACCTCATGAAGATATTCGGTCCGCACATCGGTCCGAGCGCTGACCCGTTATTCAATTCAACCGTCCGGATCGAACGCTTCACAGATATAAAGGATTCGCAGTAAGCAGCGCAAGAAGATCGACGCCGAGAATGGCAAGGAGTGCGTTCGAAGGCGGGTCGTCAATCGATATGAGCTGCAGCGCGTGCTCTTGATCTTGATCGGTCGATGCTCGTCGTTCAGTTGCGACGGCCTCCCAGGCGAACCGAAGTCCGAAGAAACCGTCAGTCCATTCCTCGCAAAACTTCCTCCCGCAATCGACCGGTCGCCGTGCCGAAGATTTGAATGACTCCCAGCACCGGACTGGTTTTCGCGAGCATGACCGGGCCGGTTTTGCCAAGCGCCCCAGCGCTGGGGCGAGTCTTTGCGGGTATTCCGCTTAGATTCCGGAGGGCCTGCGCCCCGGTTTCTTCAACGAGACTCTTACGCTTGTCGTGACCGGCGTCCGAGCATCTTTCGGCATTGCCGCCGCTCGCTTTTCTTGCGCAATCCGCTCGAACACTTCCTCGCGGTGCACGGTGACGGACTTCGGTGCCGTTATCCCAAGGCGTACCTGATTGCCATTGACCTCGAGCACAACAACCGACACTTCCTCTCCGATCCGTAAATTCTCGCCGACCCGGCGAGTCAAGATCAACATGGTGTGAACTTCCCAGTCATCGTGTCGGCCCTCGCCAGGGTTATCGGTCCCTTTGGACCATACACATCGCCAATCGTGTCGTCATGGAAGACAACGTTCACTTACGAAAAGTTTGTCGCTTCCGTATTGCAAAGGTTGCTGCGCCCTGGCGCGCGGTAAGCGCATCACGATCACTTTCCTGTCCGGTTCCCCAAAGCCTTCAGCTGCCCGCGCACTTCGGCGGCTTCGTCGCGAGCGCGACGTTCACTGTCCAGCGCCCGCGCGATTTCCGCGCGCGTGGTTTCAAGGTCCGCATGGGTCGCTTCGATTGAGGCTTCAGCTTTCGAGAGTCGTGTCTGTAGCTCCTCGCGCTGTTGTCGGGCGGTTGCCGTCTCGGCCTCGGCTGCTGCGGCGACTTTGGTGAGTCGTTCCGAATCGGCGCGGCCCATCTCGACTTGCGCCTCCGCGCGGGCGAGCGCTTTCTGAAGCTGATCGATTGCCTTGTGGCTTTCGGCCTCGGCGAGTCGCCGCGCATCCTCGCTGCGCAGCGCGCGCTTCTGCGCCTCTTGGTCACTTTCGCGAGCGGCTTGCGCATCCGCCTGGGCGCCCGCGATCGCGCGCGTTAGACGTTCGATCTCAGCCCGTGCCGCCTGCGCGGTCGCCTCGGCGCGATCGGCCCGGGCGAGGGCGTCCTGAGTGGCCTGTTGCGCGGCGGCCAGGGCCTCCGCCGCCTGTTCGGCCTCGCGCTCGAGTCGTTCGATTTCCAGAGCCGCTTCCGCCCGGGCGTGATCGGCCGCGTCGATTTGCTTACGAGAATCAGCTTCGATCAACTCGATCTTGCTGGATGCCTGACGCTGCACGGCGGCATAGATCGCTGCCACCGCTCGCTGTCCGATCTCGACCAGATCGGCCGGCACCTCGCTGATCTGCGTCGCCTGCGTTTCGCGGTGAGCCAGCACCGTCGTCAGCACGCGGTTGATCGTCGTAAAGCTGCCGCCCCCGAGTTTGGCGCGCACGCGCTCGACCGTCGGGTCCAATTTCTCGTTGATCAATGCTTCGACTGCCTGGGCCACGGTCTCTGCCGTGGCAACTGCCTTGCGCGCCATTGTTACCTCGATACGTAATATCTGTAATACATTACATTACGTTACATTATCGTTGAAGTCAAATGGAGTGCCGCGGCCGACCGGGCCGACCGCGTCATTGTCTCCGGTGGCATCGATTTGGCAACCTCGGATCCACGAATTCGCGGAAATCCCCCGTTTTGGGCTCGATCATCGCGGCGGAATGGACCCTGCCGGGAAGATTCGAGCATAAACCCGCCATAGCACTCCGCAGCCAGAGCAAAATGACAGTTCTTGCCATTTGATGGCAGTCAGTGGTTCAATTCCCTCCGGAGGCCTCCGATGCAGAGCATGAATATTTCCCTTCCGGAACCGCTCAAGGAATTTGTCGACGGACAAATTGCGGCCGGCCGCTATAGCAGCGCCAGCGAGTACGTGCGCGAGCTGATTCGCGCTGATGAAAAGCGCAAAGCCGAGGAGCGTCTCGAGGCGCTGCTCCTCGAAGGACTGCAAAGCGCAGAAACTGAATTGACCCCGGCCGATTGGAGCGATGTTCGCCGAGAGGCAATCGCACAGGTGAAGGCTCGACAGAAGGCGCGCTGATGCCGCGCGTCTTCAAACGGGCCGCGGCGCGCCGCGACCTGGTGGAGCACTATGTCTACCTGGCAGAGAATGCCGGCGAAGCACTCGCAGATCGATTTCTCACCTGTGCCGAAGCGAGCTTCGTCTCCTTAAGCGAACACCCCGAAATGGGCGCCGCGCTAACGCTGCGCCGGCCAGCGTTGGCGGAGCTTCGAAAATGGCGCATCCGGGAGTTCGAGAATTTCCTGATCTTTTATGTGTCACGCACCAACGGTGTGTCCATCGTTCGCGTCCTGTACGCCACGCAAGACTGGTGGCAATTGTTTGGCGTCGATGGGCCGTGACAGGCTGCGAGTCGCCACGAGCCGCACGGTCAGCAGCGCAGACAAACAAAAGCCGAAGGCCTGGTCAAACTTTCCGCAGATCGTGCAAACCGCTGATTCTGGTGCGCCTCTACCGCTTCACCGCCACGTTGTGCACAGGCTTATCCCCTGGGAATGTGAATAAGAGGAAAGCAATCGCTTGGCGGAACGACGGAATCAAGACGCTCTGAAGCGGGAATTCACCCGCGCCATTTGCGAGAAAGCCGTATTGAAATTCATGCGACGTGTCCGTTGCGGCGACCCATCGCCGTGAACCACACGGACAGTGGTTTACCCCGTTGCCGCGTCGAACGCGCAATCTCCTCCAGGGGCCGCCATGAAACCATTCTGGATACAAACAAAAGCGCGCTCAGGTACGCGCTAAGCAGATGTATCAAATAGGCAGGATCGGAATGCGCGGGAGGAGGGCGCGAGCTGACACGACGGTCAACGACCGATGCAAAGGAATTGAGTGCCCTGCGTAGACATCTCTATTATTTCGTTGATCCTACGGGGGTCCTTGCGCGCCGTCGACACATCGTTGCTCACTCCTGTCCGTAACCGCGCAAGGAAGTCATCGGGGGACTCGCGCCGACGTGGTATCACTCGATCTATACTGGGCTGACTCACGTCGTGGGAGCGCAACATGTCGCAGGAAACGTTGGTGGGCGGAGCCTTCACCTGGAATCGAATTCAGCGGCTGTACGATGGCGATCCCGCCGTTCATTGGCAGCGCTGCGCAGCGGAAGGACTCGAATGTGCGCACGAAGTATTCACGCAGCTGTTTACCGAAAATGCCCACGATGCGGACTTCGCGGCGATTGTGCGCGCCATCGACTGGGGACGTGTGCGATGGGAGCTCGAGGAATTCTCCGGCATCGCTTTGCGACATGTTCGCGTAGATCGCGGCTATCAATATGCACTCGATGAAGCGCGTGACCGGGCGGCGCAGTTTGGAATTCGTGATGATCGCACGGAGGTCCTCGATCATTGGCGCGATGCCCAGTCTTGGCTAGCCCCACCGGTCATGGTCAGCGGCGATGTCATGGGGACCAATATTGGTTATGAACTCCTCGTCGGAGTGACCCGGCTCGGCAATCTGCTCGGGGCTCTCGATCGACAGGATGTCGCGGAGGTGCAAACGCATCTGGTGTGGACCGGTCGGTTAATGGAAGAACCGTAGCAGTCGAGAGAGGCCTCGCGGGAACGAAGTGCCGTCGGCCGATCAGTTCGTCGCTCCCATGCCGTCGAAGGCGGGTTCGTCCTCGACACGCGTGAAGCGAAGCAAAAGTGTCACCGCAGTGATTTCGCCGAGATCCTAGAAAAATAGCTGTTTTCGCTGGATACTGTCTTCGGCAGTGACAGTTTTCTTGTCTTTGTTGAAGACAGCAATGTCGTCACTTGCATTCAAGACGCAATGAAAGCGTCACTTGTAATGGGTAGTTTTGCGGCGCGCTATGCACGAGCAGCAGGAATTCCATGCGTGTCATTGAGGATTCGCTGCGAAAACCGTCATTTCCGAGATTGGTATGCGCAAATTTGCCAACGAGTGACAGTATTGTTGTCTAAGACGACGAAGAATCAACAGCTTGCGGGAGCTTCGAAAGCGAAACCGGTCTGGCCGGCCACGGAGTGACATACTTTTGCTTCCGCGGAGTGACGAAATCTCTTCGTTTGACGGCAAACGGTTGGAGACTCCGCTGTGCGGGCCGTCAGATGGTCCTTGGGAGGCGCCTGCATTCGAGTTTAAGTGGATCAGTCGCGAGTCTCAGGATCGCTTGTTCGCTCCGAGAGCCCATGCTCCTTGATGATTAACAGCGCACGTGCAACGTGCCTCTTAATTGTAATTTCGGCGATGCCCATCTCGGCGGCGATTTCCGCATAGCTGTAACCAACTCGGTGCGCAATGTATATTTCTCGTGTCCGCGGATTCACCGCATCCAATAAGTTCGTGAATCCCTTTAGGCGTTGCTGGTATTCGAGAATATGCTCTGGCGCAGGATCAGGCGCGATCAGCGGATTCTGCCGATCGATGTCCTCGATCGGCACTTCGAGGCGCGATCCAAAGCGATCGTGGCGATAACGATCGATGGCCAGATTGAGTAGGGTTCGTCGCAGAAAGGCCTCCGGATTCACGACCACGTCGTTTTTGGCATACATATGAAGGCGCAGCATGGCTTCTTGGATCAGATCTTCAGCGTCCTCTCGCGATCTTCCCTTGCTCAGTAGGAATTTCAGCAGACGGCTAAAATAGATGGGGCGAGTCGAATCCGATCGAACGCAATGAAATGAGCCCCATCTCGCGACACCGAAGCCGATCTCAAGTCGCTCGGGTCGCACGCCATAGACCACACGATTCTCCGCGCCGCGCGAATGGGAAGATGGCCACCGTGATTTCGTCGACACGCTTGAAATCGCCGTCGGGGAATATTTAAGTTCACCCCAAGGGTCACCGCGGCCGAGCAGCTGCCCTCGATCGCGGTCTACGGGCGCAGACCCTATAGCGTCGGGCGAGTTCGTCATAGACACTTCGCAATGTCGTGATGGCGCGAGGGATTCTTCATCTCTGGCGCCTATTGGCTTTTGGGTGGCCAGTGAGCGCTGGCACACAGCCGGCAGCGAGAGCGCGAAAGCGAAGCGAACCATAGTGTCTAAGAGTTTCGGGACCGACGGCACCGTCGGCGACTTCCAAGTGTTTCCTTCCACGGAGCCTGCCTGGTGGGATCTCGACATGGGCCAACTCCTTTTGCTATCCCGTGCGCCAAATTCAATTAACTCAGATGAATACGGTCCTCTCAAGTGCCTTTTTGGCCCGCACGAGTGTGACTTAAAGTCACGCAAGATTGAAGGCTAGGAATCGGTGAGTAGTCCGTCGAGGTACAGTGAATCTAGCTTGTTTATGGATGCGCGCACCAACTCACGAGCAAGTTTGACCACTTCTGTGTAGTCAGGTGTGGTCGTGAGATCCTTATCACCATATTCTATGGAATCTGCCACGCAACCCAACAAGGCTTCGGCCCTGGACAGGTTGCAGCGTTCATTCTCAATTGCATCGTGTAATCGCTCAGGCATCGTGTTCATTGAACGATCCTGCTGGAGAGAATGGTCGGTGTCTAGACACTATAATGTCTATTGTCAGTGACTCTTGTGCCCGCGCGGCGCTGTCTCACGCATTGTTTTCGCCATGCATAACTTCTTGTCGCACTTGGTACAGCGCATCCGCTTGACCACATCATTGAGTTTGGCTTCCCAACCAGCAAAGGCGGCGAGGGTGTGTGGGTAGCAGCGGCGGGTATGACCGCATTTACAGGTCAGCAGGATCTCGTACTGACCAAATTCATCACTCAGTTTGTCGATGTTTAGCGGCTTCACCGAGGAACTGTACATACATCCAGTTCGGCGTTAAAGTGCGAAACCAAGGAGGAATTTGATGATCCGCTGTACGTTAACGGTGCTGGGATTATTTGGTCTCTCAAACGGAATCAGCAGTCAAAAATGGGGCGGATACGCACTTACTCCCAAAAAAAGGTTATCAAGAGTTGGCGCCAAAGATAGAATCGCCACCGCCATGGCCTACCGTCGCGCTCTTCTCGCCGACGTGACCCCGGTCTCAGTCATCACCTGCCGGCGCCTGTCACGCTCACGGACTCACCCAACCTCCCTGATGGAAATAGCACCATGGCTCGAGCCCGACAGCCCGTCACCTTCACCGATCTGTTGGAGGTCGCCTCGAGGCTCCCCTGGAAGGTATCGCTTGGGGTGGCCGGCATCAGTCTTCTCGCCCTGCATCTCCTCGCGGCAGCGTTTGCGCCCGCATCCACCGTCACCACGGTCGCCGACATGGGTGGCGTCGTCATTTACCAAGCCATTCACGTCGGCGCATTCCTCTTGCAGTTTGTGGTGCCACCGGCCTTTCTCATCGGGCGCGGCGGTGTCGTTTTTCAAAAGATCGCGGTCGATCCGCCTACTCGACAACACCCGGGCCGCCAACGGCCCGGCCGTGGCATCGCTCACGTGGCAGCAATTCGAGAGCCTGGTGGCAGAGGGATTTCGGCAAGGCGGGTTCAAAGTGACGGAAAAAGGCGGCGCCGCCCCAGACGGCGGCGTGGATCTCATTTTGGCTCGAGGCCAGGAGCGCTTCCTCGTGCAGTGTAAGCAGTGGCGAGCTCAGCAAGTCCCCGTCACCATCGTGCGCGAGTTGTATGGGGTCATGTCCGCCGAACACGCCGCCGGCGGCTATGTCGTGACGTTCGGTGGCTTTACTCGCGATGCGATCGCGTTTGCGGCCGGGCGCAACATTGAGTTGATCGACGGCAAGGCGCTGCGGGCGCTGCTTCAGCAACCGACGAATTCACGAGCCGCTTCACTGAGGGCGCCAGCGAATACAATTAGTACATCGACGCCGACATGCCCGCAATGTAATGAACCGATGATAGCCAGGGTCGCAAAGCGCGGCACAAACTTCGGAAGTGAATTTTGGGGATGTCGCCGCTATCCAATATGCAAAGCCACGCTTGCCAAGGCCTGAGAACCCTGCTGGTCGATCTGCAGGTCCGCTACTTTCCCATTTTCAGGGGTTCGCATAAAATTGGAAATCGCGGGATTTCCCCTAAATTTCGCAATTTGCGATTTGTACTTTCCCAATCCGACATTTATGGGAAAGATCGAGAATGCCGATTGAGGCGGTCCGTCCGTTCTAGCCAATGGTGGCCTTGTTTAGAAATTCGATAAGAATCCGATTAACTGGACCAGGTTTCTCTTCAACAACTGAATGGCCTGCGGCGGGGACGAGATGCGTGCCCTGAAGCCGCGTGCACGCCTTGCTCATTGCTTGGAACTCACCTGGGCTCTGATAGATGCCCCATTCCCTGGCGCCGCCGATGTAGCAGGCGGGAACATCAATCGTTTTGCCCGCAAAGCTGTGTTGCTCGTTCCAAAGTGCGTCATCAGCATCGACCCGATAATAGTTGAGCCCTCCTTGGAAGCCGGTCTTCGCGAACTGCCCCGCGTAAACGTCGAGATCCGCCTCAGTCATCCACTGGCACGCGGCGATATAGTCTGACGACGGTTGATGTTCAGCCATCGTCTCTGCCATTCCCTTGTTTAGATCCATGATGTAGTACGTTGGCATTTTGGCGAATTCAGATGCCGTCCCTGATTTTAGCGGGAACGGCTTGTTCCCTTCCCAGTCGGCGCTTTTGAAATAGAATTGCTCGCGCAGCAGAGCATGGATGCCCTGCGGCGCGTGCCACATGTCCTCGTTTGCCTCACGCGAAGCGCAATAAGTAGCGTAGTGCTTACGCGGCCTTGGCAAAGCCGCGAGATCCTTGTCGATATCGACGTCGGTTCCCACAGCAGCCGAGTGCGTTGCCGTATTGAGTGGCAGTGTCGGCGCGCGAAAGAAGGGGGTGCTGATCGAAACGACAGACCGAAAGACGTCCGGGCGCAATCGCGCGCACCATTGTGCGGTGGGCCCTCCCCAGTCATGTCCGACGACCATGGCGATCTTCTCGTGTCCCAAAGCGCGGACGAGACCGAGCACGTCGCTAACACGACTGAATATGGAATACGGCATGAGACTATCGCTGTAGGCCACTGGTTGCGAAGCACTAAGGCCATAGCCCCGCGCATCCGGCGCAATAACGTGATATCCAGCGTTGGCGAGGGGAAGCATTTGGTTGCGCCACGTATAAGCAAGCTCTGGAAAGCCGTGCAGCAGCACAACGCAAGGTCTGCCCGGGGAATCGAAGCCAGCCTCAAGAATATGCAGAACCACTTGATTGTTTGTGTCGATCCGGCGAGAACGAATCCCCCGTGGAAGCGTGGCCCTGCCATAATCGACGCTGGCATTATCTTGCGAGGCCGGCACCGGGTTGGTGCTCGTGGATCCCAAGGCATGGCGCGCGAGAAGAAACAAGCCGCTCACCAATAAGTGGCGCCTTGTTGTACTGCTGATCTCTCCCATCATTGAAATTCCCAGTCGCCTACCTGGCCGGTTGCTGCCGGGCGGACCACCATCGTTGAAGACGTCCATTATCGCCCCTCTTATGGGAATGTTTGGATAAAAAACTCTTCTACCTCGGACGCTCGGCCACACGGTCTGGGCAGCGGCGGGTTCATGAGTTCGCGAATGATCGAGAGGATGGCGGTGATCGTCTCGTCATGGTTCTTCAGCTTGCCCTCAAGCTCGTTGAGCTTGCGAGGCAGGGCGGTATTGGAGGCGAGCAGCTCACGCAGTTGCACGAAGGCGCGCACGACGTGGCCTCCCCTTGATTCTGGTGCCGACAGTGCCGATTGACAATGTCGAGAATTATAGAGCGCGGTGTTCATATCCTGCGGGTTTTTCGCAACTTTCTGCTCGATTGGAAATAGCCACTATTCCTGCAGGAATGGCGCGCAAATCGCCGCGCGAAAATCACTTCATTCACGCTATTTTTCTCAATGAATTTTGACGTTTTTCGCGGAACAGAAACCCAGCCTCAATCAATAGCTTGCAAGGAAGGCACCCGTGATCCTCGGGAAAAACACTGTGTTTCTACCGGCACTCCTGGCACGGAAATCAGGCTTACCCCAACGTTGCGCGCACAGGGATACTTAACCGGCGACCGACGCGCAAGACTCGGGTGGGTGGAGGCAGCACCAGCTATGTACTTCGGCTCCGCCTTTTCGGGGGTCGCTTCTCTGCGCCGCACGCCTCACAGCGGGGGACATAGATGCTTCCGACGTCGGGACGCCAATCGACCGTTATCCGGTAAGACTTGCAGCGCTCGCATCGTTCGGGCGCGGATGCCTTCTTCCGCACAACCCACGTCGCATAATTGCCGACGACGTGTGAAACGGCACTTAAGGTCAGTTCCGCGTCTGCCCTGGATGCGTTAGTCGCGTGGGTCAGCCAATTTGCCAACCGCCAGGCGCGTTCGGCGGTGGTCTTCAGGTACCCGCGAACATATTCAGCGGAACCACCTGGGGCGAGGCTATTGCAAATCCTTTCGTTCCACGCCGGGAAATCGGCTGCCTTCGGCAAATCGTCGCCTTGTGCACTCTCACTCTCATCGACCAGCTCGCGTATAAGCGTCAGAAGGCACTCTCGGCACTGCATGCCCACGGCCTGAAATTCTTCCGCCTCGTCGGCCTGGTCGAATGCTTCGCTCGCCTGTACCAATTTCCGATTGGTGACCAACAACAATTCTTGCTCTGCTTCGGAACCCTCTGGCTCGCGGTGAGCTTCGACACGAGCCATTAATCCAATATGAAATGACAGCGTGTAATCAAGGCTCGGCATGAGCGTCTGAGAATAAAGATTGGTCGGGCTTGTGACCACCCACCAGCGTTCTTTGTCGGTGTGCACGTCCCAAACGTCGTGCTCGCGCCCAAGAATGCGCTCGCTGGCAACCTTCTCGACGTGCAACACTTTTTCGTCGCGAGCCTGACCCGCCATGTAATTTCTTATCGCTTGCGCCTCAAGCTCCGAATGTCGGAACGCGAGTTTGTGCAGCTCCGACTTAGGAATTGCGGGCGGAATAATGCACTCACCCTCCGGTGGGCCGGGGATGGTCGGACCGCTGGCTTTCCTTTTCTTTTTTGCCTTCACATGCGCAGCCTATAAGCCAGCGAGTTCTGCGACAAGCAAATTACTGATTTAATGAGGGCCCCCGACCGGCTGGAAGAGGTCGTTATAATGACTGTCTTCAGAACATTCCCATCGAGAGCGCCTTGAACGGGCGTGTTCAGTGGGGCTAGTCATTCGGCGGTAGCAGAATCCCGGTGCGACCATGCCAGGTCGGTACACTCGAAGAAGTTCACCAAGCCTTGCATGACTTCGCGCAAATTTGGCAGATCGATGCCCCTGTCGCCGAAGCTGAACGCTGCACCACCGAGATCAGTGGGAAACCGAAACCCATCGGACTTCTCATCGGCCATGTGCATCTCAGCAATTAGTTTCTGCGCTGCGACTAATCCGTTTGGATCGCCTATTGCGCGATCATTGACAACATCCATGAACCTATCCCATAGGACATTGAGTTCGTGAACATGTTTCTTTTTGTAAGCTCTGCCATTGCCAAACTCTGCGATCAGGCGCTTCAAGAAAAGCTCGATAGATTG
>Ga0224557_1002837_pt1 | contig 14229 bp, 12 predicted proteins | sample 714S31014metaG_FD_180677 | JGI IMG/M metagenome (GOLD analysis project Ga0224557, IMG submission 180677) | Peat soil microbial communities from Stordalen Mire, Sweden - 717 S3 10-14 | ecosystem: Environmental > Terrestrial > Soil > Wetlands > Peat | place: Sweden: Norrbotten County, Stordalen...
GCGCACATCCAGATCAGCCACCTGCACCAGACCCGGCCACCCAGAGCCGACATCCAGGACCGGCAACTGCTCGCGTCCGTCCTCGGCCAGGCCTGCGGCCTGACCCCGGAGGAGATGCTGCGCCAGGCCGGGATCCAGGTCACCGCGACCGTACAGCGGGAACTGGCGATGCAGGCGGCAGCGGACCTGGGCCGCGAGCACGCGCGGACCGGCACCCGTCCATTCGAGACCGAACTGGAAACAGCAGCGCGCCTGGCCGATGTCCTGCGCGAGAAGGGATGCGCGGTGCCGGGAGATGACCCCAGCCCGCGAGAGCTGCTCTGGGAATACCGCTTCGCCTTCGGCTCCGAGAAAGCCGGGCTACCCCGGCCCGGGCCGTCCCGTTCGCGAAAGGATGCAGCTTCGCCGGCCGAGCTGGCCGGGCGGAACTTCCCGGCCCCTGCTGGCCGGCCGCTCAGCGCCCCGGCGGAAAGCCGGCCGGCTGTCACCACCTCGTACGAGCCGCGCGCCCTGGATCAAGCGCACGGGAGGCAGCACCGATGACGGCGCAGGATGACGAAAAACATTACGAGCAGGAAGAAAACCGCGCGACGACCGGCAACGGCAAATGGACCGCTGAAGCGATCCGAGCGCTGGGAGCAACCACAGACCTCCAGACGCTCGCCGGCATCTTCGCGTGCAGCGAGTGGTCATCCCGGAAGATGGCACGGGCCGGTGAATGGGAATGGCAAGGCATCAAGATCATCCGGATCGGCGCGCGCTACCGCGTCGGCGTCGGGTCGATCCTCGACGCGCTGGGATTCACCTCCGGTGACCGCAGCACCCCCGGAACAGCCCACGCCGGCGAGCTGGACCAGGCCGGCGGCAACGCCACGGACAGCACGGTCACCCAGGCACCTGAGTCCGTAGCCGCCGGGGGCGGGCGATGAACCGCGACCCCGGCAACAGGCACCAGCCGGCGGCCGGAAAGAGCCGCATGGACCGGCCGCCGCCTCGTTCAGCGCCAGCGAACCGCTACCAGCGGCGGTCGGCCGAGGTCGCCTCCTCCACCGCGGGCCCCCGCCGTCAGGGCCGGCCCGGCAACCCGGCAAGGAGCGCAGAGCCCGCGCGGCCACAGCCCGGCGGGGCGGGATCGTGATGAGCTGGCCGGGCTGCAGCTCACAGCCGCAGCAAGCCAGGCTGGCCCAGGCGCTGCACGACTTCGGAGACGCCACGGACCAGGCAGTACAAGCGTGGGCCGGCCAGCTCACCATGCGGCAGGCGCTCGACATCACCTACGTCCTCACGGACATCCTGCGCCTCCTCGAAACCACGGCCGAACGGCTCAGCCGTTACCGGCTGGAAAATGAGCCAGCACAGGACCCTGACGCCGGGCTGGATCAGCCGGACGAGGAGATAGCCCAGGCACGTGCCAGCATCAGCTCAGCGGGTGCTGCCCTGGTAAATCCGTTCCAGAAGGCTTACCGCGCATCGGGCAGCTGGCCAGTACCTGGCGGTGATCCCGCCCGAGACGGCACCGCGGTGTCCGTGGCGCATCTCCTGTACCAGCGGCTCAATATCGCCGCTGAGCCGTGGCCGGAACTTTCCGGCACAGTCGAGTCCAGGGATTACCTCGTCGAGGCGCTGATCTGCGCGACTGACGGACTTGCCTGGGGCATCCAGAACCTTGCCCGTGACGCGCCCGAACGGATGCGGACCGGCCTCACCGACGCAGTGGCGCACCTTGATGACACCTTCGGGCACCTGCGCGAGTCGCTTATCTGCTCCGCAAAGCGGATTATCGCCCCATCGGACGCCGGGGAACTCGACCGCAACCTGCGGCTTGCCATCCCGCTTCCCGGACGTGCCCAGGCCCTCCGCGCCAGGAACGCCCGAAGCGCCCCGCACCCCGCCCGCACCGCTGCCGCCGATTTCCCGTGCCCGGTCGCCGGCTCTGCCGCGATGCGGTCCCCCGCGAAAGCTCCGGCGGCCAGCCCCGCCGCCGCGCCCTGCTACCAGTCACGCCGATCCGGGCCGAAGGAAAACCATGGACATCACCAATAACGAGCGGATGAGGCTCGCAGCCAGCGCGTACCGCGCCTACATACAGCACGCGGCCGCGATGGAACTCCCCCTTGAGGAGCACGACATCGAGGACGACATCCTGGCGGACCTGATGGCCGGCCTCCACCACTACGCAGATTCCCGGGGGATCGGCTTCGACAGCGCGATCGCATCCGGACAGGCCGCCTACGAGCGGCACCGCGCGGCGGAGGACTACCCCTACAGGATCGGAGACGAAGTCCGCCTCCGCCAGCGGGCAGGCACCGGGTTCCCGAGCCGTGGCGTGGTCGTGTCGATCTTCCCCGAACGCGACGGTGAGCCGACCTATCACGTCCGCTTTCCCGGCCAGGCTGACGCCACTCCCCTTCAGGGACGGGAGATCGGGCCGGCCGCCAGCTTCCCCGCGGTGACCACGAATCAGGGGGCCGCGGCATCCCTGGCAGCGGCCGAGCGGCTGCTCATCGAGACCGCCGCCCGGATCAGGGCCTGTGAGCAGCGCCAGGTTCCGCCCCACGACCACGATCTCGCCGACCAGGACAGCCTGCTGCTCGCGATCGGCAACGCTTGCGCCCTCGCCGGCAGCGACGTCCTGCGTCACCTTGAACCGCAGGTCGCTGCCTGGACCGACGTCATCACCCAGCCGTGGCATCCCGTCCGCGTCTCCTCCGCGACCGAACTGGCCGCCCTGGACTTCCCGCAGCCCGTGCAGGCCAGTGTTCTCGCCGACGCAGAGAGCGCCGACCCCAGCGCGCGGCAAGACGCACCCCACCTGGCCCGGAACGCCGCGCCGGGACATCCGGCATCGCCGACCATCTGACACGCCGACCGAAGACCGCCACGCCAGCTACCGCATCCCGCGGCAAATGACCGGCACACCCACGTACCACGAAAGGGAAAGAGATATGACTCACCCAGATCCAAGGCACCTTGCGGAAGCGAACGGGGCCTACCCGTATGAGCTGCCCGGGCACGACTCCGCGATTACCGGCGCGTGCACCGAAATGCCCGGCGCAGACACCTCGCACCACCAGGAATGGCACCACGCTGATCCGCCATCCCGCAGCGCTGGCGGCTGGGACGCCATGCGGGAATCCGGCCCGCCACCCGGCTGGACCGAAGAGGGAGTCTTCATAGCCGGTGACGACGACGGCGAGCACGGATGGGATACCGGCCCCGCGTCACCAACTCCTCCCTACGGGACACCTGGTCACCATCCAGCCCGGCGGTTCCCGGCACGGCTGATCGCCACCACCGCAGTCCTCTTGTGCATCACCGCCATCGCGTTCGTGACGTTTCCCCGGAACCACATGATCCGCATCTCACCAGCCGGCAACCCCGCCGCGACAGCGAGTCAGCCGGCACCAGGCGTCCGAAGCGAAAGCACGCCTTCGCCCGCGCCCGTGGAAGCCGCGCTGACCAAGGCCGGCGCCGAGCGCATCCTGGCCAGCTACTGGCAGGTGAACAACACGGCCAACCAGTCACGGTCAGACACCCTGCTGAAGACCGTCGAGGCAGGCAGCAGTTACAGCATGGACGCCGGCACGTACCAGATGGACCGGGTGACCGACCCGGCCAACCGCCAGTACACCGCATTCACGGCGGAGAACGCGACGTACTACATCCCCCGCCAGCCGGCGGGGGTGTACCCGCGGTGGTTCGTCGCCAGGGTCACCTACGCCAATCTGGCTGCTCCGCAGCACGCGACCGGGGCCGGGTACGTGCTGTTCACCCAGGCAGCCATGAACGCCCCGTGGAAGAACGACCTGGAACCCTACATGCTGCCGGGCACCGGGCCGGGTCCGTTCATCCAGACCGATGCCCTCGGCTACGCCATTGCGGTTAGCGCATCAGACGAGGCAGGGCTGAGCGTCACGTCCGCGCAGATCCAGGAAGCGACCGCCGAATCCCTGAACGGCAGCCCCACCACGGTCAAGAATCCCGGCAACCTCACCGACCTGCGTGACGAAGCGTACTTCTCCGGGAAACTGCCCGCCGGATCAACCGGCACCGACAAGCACTCGGCGTCGGGCCGGGTCTTCGCCCTGAAGACGGCCGGCGGCGGCGTCCTCGTGTTTTACGCCCTCACCGCGCAGCTCACCCTGGCACCCCCGTCCGGCCAGACCTTCCAGGTCAGCATCCCCGGCTTCTACTCCTCCAGCCAGACCCTGACGTCGGCCACCATCGGCTACGCCGAACAATTTGCCACCTATCTCCCGCCGGACCAGGCGAGCCCGCAGATCCTCGCCGACGCGTCCGGCATCACCGGACGCGAGTAGATGACCGGCTGCGCCTTACCGGCCAGTTCCCGCAGCTCGCCCGGGGCAGGCCGCGCATCCGGAGGAGACTGACCCGCCGGATGCGCGGCTGAAGCCCGGCGACCGGGGACCAGTCCGCCCGCGGCAAGCAATCCGCCAGGAGATAAGACCGATGGACAATCACGACATAGCCGCCGCACAGCAGATCATCAAGGCCCTGGCCCTGCCCGTCCTGAGCAGGGCACCTGAGCCGCCGCGCCCGATGCCGCTCAGCCACCTCCCCCGCCTGCCGCGCGAGACTTCCATGCTGTACACCATCGGGCGAGTCGACCATTCCGGAAGGCTCACCAACCGCGGAATCACCGACGCCGTGCGGTGGCAGCCCGGCGACCGGCTCGCGATGACCCTCACCCCCAGCGCCGTCGTCCTCTGCCCAGCTCCCGACGGGCTCCTCCGCGTTCCGCCCAGGCCCTGCATCGCCATACCCGTGACCGCCCGCCGGCTCCTCAGCATCGCCCCCGGCGACGAGCTGCTCCTCGCCGCGGCCCCCGAATACCGCATCGTGATCACGCACACGATGCAGGCCATGGAAGACATGCTCACCTCGTTCTACGCCCAGATCGCGGCGAACGAGCTTCCGCAGCCATGACCGGCACCAGCGAGCACGGCACCGGCTGCAGTGACCTGGACGCGGCCCACCTCCTCCTCGAAAAGCTAGGAGTCCGCCCCGCCGACCTGATGGCATCCCCGGCCAGGACGGAGTTCCCGCTGATCGCCGACTACATACCGCTCGTGGAGAAGGCGGTCACCAAGGGAACCCGGCGCGCCTACGGCCCGTACTGGGCCAAAGTGGTCCGGGAATGGGGACACAGGCACGTCAACGAGCCCACCGCGCTGGAGATAAGCCAGCTCGCCGAGCAGGTCAGGGAAGGCGCCGCACAGCGCAGGAACGCCCGCGGAGGACGCGGCGCCGCCGAGCACCTGATCGGCGCGCTCCGGTGCATGTACGGCTACCTGGTCGCCGACGGCATCCTCACGCAGGCCGAGAACCCGGCCGCACGGGCAGCGAAACCGCGCAGGCTCCGCAGCGCCCGCATGGCGCTGCCCGATAGCCGCCTCGACGAACTGTGCCGGGTCGCGTCCACGACCGGCAACGACCCGGCCCTGGACGCGCTCCTGCTACGGCTGCACATGGAAACGGCATGCCGCCGCGGCGGCGCCCTGGCGCTCGCGCCTGACGACCTGGACCCGGAGCAGTGCCTGATCCGGCTGCACGAGAAAGGCGAGACAGTACGCTGGCAGCCCGTATCGCCGACACTGATGAGCCACCTCCTCGCCCACGGCGAAAGCCGGGGCGGACTCGGCAACGGCCAGCGCCTGCTGCGATACGCCGACGGCAGGCCGATCACCAAGAAGCGTTACGAGGTTCTGTGGCGGCGGCTCGGCGAGCACCTCGCCTGGGTCGAGACCCTCCAGGTCAGCATGTACTGGATCAGGCACACCATACTGACCTGGGTAGAACGGAACTTCGGCTTCGCCGTCGCCGAAGCCTACGCCGGCCACGAGGACAACGGGAGAGGAGCACGCTCCATGGGCGCCATGGCCACCTACGTCCGGGCCGGCCTGCCCGAGGTGGCGACCGCCCTCGCCGCCCTCACGGGCGAACACCACCCGCTGGCCATCGAAGATTTCCGTGCTTAGCCGACGCCTTTTGCACCGTCCGGCTCAGGCGCTATATCCCACCCGTGCGGCCAGCTGTTACGCGTCATTCGCCATGAGTGTCTGAGCCACTCGCGATGAGCGTTGGTTGTAGACGTGCCCGCCCGTTGGGCGCCTCCGCCGCGTTCACGCTGGCGCCGGGATGCTTGCCATGGCTGCTCTAATCGGGCGTATAACCTAGCGGCCAAGGATCGCAAGCCGGTATTTGTGCTGGCAAGCGAACTGGGATGCCCCGGCGATCTCTTCGGTGTGAACTGAGCGCACTACCCCGGCGAAGCCCCTGTTGTACGACATCTCGGCACATCAGAGGAATCCAGTCGGGCACTGTGACTCCCTCTTACAGCGGCCCGCCGCTCCCATTCTGCTCCAAGAATCGGACACGGCGCGATGCATGACCTGACCGCGGCCCGGATCTGGGGCATCATCCGGGAGCTGGCCGCCTCGGGGCTGGTCGTGCTCGGCGATAAGGGCTACCTCGGCGAGGAGGATATCCGCACTCGTTACCGGGGCGGAACAAGCCCGCCTCGCAGAAGGAGGCCAACCAGGCTCATGTCCTCGTCGTCCCGCGGCGTGGGCCGATGCGGGGCTCGGAAGTAGGTAGGCGGTTACTGCCGATGCACAGGCTACACACTCCCCGCGTACGTTCAACCGAATAACGCTGACCACTGGTCACACCGTGGCCACAGCCCGATAGCAGCAGGCACGCTGGCGGTCAGGAGGTACACGAACAGGATCCGGTAACGGGCTCTCTGTTACTTCATGCCTGGCCTTGGCCGAAGCGCCACGCCCACAGTAGCCGAGGCCGGTCAGCCGCCTGCCATATCGCGCCGACGACACCGTGCAGCCGTGCCACAATAGCGCGAGGCGGCCGCGTGGATCCGGCTCGAAGGTCCGCTCATCCGGGCACGTAGACGGGTGGATCCGCTTACCCGGAGGAACACGATGGGCAAGGCCAGCCGCCGCAAGCGGCAGCAACGAAGCAGTAGCCGCGAAGATCGCACGCATGCGGCGGCAGCCGAGGTCCCGGCTCCGAACTTTGACGGAACCGCCGTCCAGGCGATCCGCGACGCGCTCGCAATGGTCACCTCGGCCCACGCCAGCCCGCAGGACTTGCCCGGGTTGGCCGAGGAGCTTGCCGCCGACCGGGTTCGCCAGGGCCTGGTTGCCTACGCCCTGGTTTCCCGGTTCATCACGGAAAGCGCCCGGGAACTCGCCGACGCGCGTGGCATAACAGTGCCAGCCGTACTCGAGGGCATAACCGCCGGCCCCGAAACGGGCGACGCTGAGCACCGCGCCGCATTGAACCGCGCGCTAGCCTCGGTCCGCACCTACGCCGAAGTGCTGGATGATCTCCGTCCACCCGGAACTGTGACCGCGGACCTGGACGCCAACCTCGGGCCTGGTCCTTCCTCCTGCAGCTACCTGATCGCACTCGCCCAGATCGCGCACGAGATGATCACTGCTCGCTGCGCGGAAACCGGCGAGGACGTAGCCGGCTACCTGAGGCGTGTGTCGCTGCCTGCTGCCGAGGCACACGGCAACGCGATCGACGCCGATGCGGTCGAGGACTACGTCGGCGCGCTCATCGGCGATCGTCTCGCCGCCGAGCCGCTGCTCCTGAACGTGGCGGCGGAGGCATTGCGCCACGGCACGCTCGCGCTGCCAGACGAGGACGCCGGTGAGTTCCGCGAACTGGGCGGCAGCGACCGCCTAGACGAACTGGCCGGCGATGCCTGGGATGACATGGGTGCCGAGGATCAGCGGCTTCTAGCCATAACTCTGCTTGAGTCCGTACTCATCGACCCGGACGGCGAGACCGTAGCCGATCGCCTGAGCGTAGCCTGGCGCTTCTGAGCCCCGCGGCGCGGCCCTCTGTGCCCCCCAATCCACGCATGCTCAGCGCCAGGATTGACGTGGTCCTCGGCAGCCACGATGGTCTGTGCATCCATGCAACGAGCGTGAGCGCTTCTACACCTATGCCCCGCAGTCACGTCCTGTAACATCGTTGTCGTCTCGATCATAGCCGTATGCGGGCAGAGTCCGATAGATACCCATGCCGACCGCCCGCGAGCGGGTGCGGGAGTTGCCGTGCTCGTCGCGCCGATCAGTATCGCAGTGGCATGACTGTACGCGCGCGAGGAAACCCGGCGGGTCAAGGTCCGCCAACGAGGCGCGACCGGAACACGAGTTGATCCGCCACTGCGCAGAGAGATCCAGCTCGCCGAAGCCCGCATTACCAAAGGCTGATGCCGTATTGGGATTACTTATCGTTAGGAACAAGCCGCCCGCCCGAGGGCCTACATTCACGCAGAACGCCGAATATTTCCCGATTCCCACTAAAGTGTTCACCCTGAGCATAGATACGCAGATTGCCACGTTCTGTACTGTCTGGTCATGTCACATCTCAAGTCACGTCAAATCTTGATGGAGAGGTGCCTGGGCGTAAAAATGACCGTGTCACGCAGCTTCATTCAGGGAAGTCACGTTGGCTGATATGAATGCTTAATGTTCTCCTGTCTTTCCGGTCAAGGGAACAGGGCGTGATTGCGCATCGGCCATATTATGCGAGCTTCTGCAATACTCTGGCACAACATCGGTCGAGTCATCGAAAGAACTCGAGCGCCTCCGTACGTTTGGCTGTACGCTCACGGAGCAATCTCTGGTAGTCCCTATAAAAGTCCAGCTCTCCTAGCACAGCGGGCGCCTCCTCAGGACGCTCGAGAGAACGGGGCTGCCTAGCGGCCCACAAGTGCTCTACCACAGCCGCCGTACCAGAAGTCCGTTGCTTGCGCCGAAGCGCGTTCAGGTAATCCCGACCAAATTGAGTTAGAGGTACTACTGCAGGATCTCTTAGCGATATCAGTGTCTGCCTGTTGGCGAAATGAGCGAATACCAGCCTGATCGGATGAGCGACTGTATTGTCAACCGAGGAGCTCAATGACAGGTTCGCCCGGAATCCGTAGGGCAACAATGCCGTAGCTGCGTCCAGCAGTGCAAGTCGGTCGAGCCGTTGCAGCAACTCTGCATCGTCGACCGCGATCCTGGCCTCCAATTGTGCCGCCGCAATCCCCGCCATCCGCTCGAATCCGTACAACTCGATCGCGCTGACGAGATCACCGACATCAGCGGATTGCACTTGGAGAGTAAGCGGAGCGCTATCCGCCGCTGGGATATTGATGTCACGTATCGCCTCCCAGAGGGTACGGTAAGAAACGCCGGCCGCAGCCAGTTCATCGAATCGAAACAGGAAGAACCGCTGCGGCCATATAGCGCGGCCGGCATAGTCTCTGTCTCGCCATGGATCCAGCACCGCTACCGAGACCAGCACCATGCCGTTGGCCAGGAAGGACCCGATGGTGACCCACGGCGGCGCCTGTGGCGAGTCTGGTGACACGCCGGAGTCCGGCGACCCAGTAATATACGTGGCGACATACTGACTGAAATTGATATCCCTGCCCGAGGTGGCCAGGATCTGATAACCGCCGCCCCTGGCGCCAGGCTCCTTGCTGACCCACGCCCACTGCGCAGTAACGTGTCGGCCGACCATCAGTACGCCCTGCCAGTTCCGTCCCCCAGTGGACCAGCGGTCTTGGCGCCAGTAGTAGCGATCTTCGCGCTCCGGACTGCTCCATCGCCACCGCCGAAGACAAGCATGACGTTGCCAACTGGACCGGCCCTCGTAGTTAGCACTTCTGCCAAGCCAATCACAAGATTCACTCCATTTAACGTGTGTATCAGGACCATCTCCGACGTGAGGTATCTGGATACTGACATACTTGAATCAGATTATAAGACAGCAGAGCCTTCACAGGGCGGGGTTACCGGCTGACGGGCGTCTGGAGCCAGAGAAGAGGCTCCAGAACGTTGATTGGATAAATCGTTCCCCTTATTCTATTCGTTCCATCCTGTATTGATGCGTTATTGCAGTCCTTGGCATCAAACCGCCTGGCCTCGTCTAGGTAGAATCCTATCGCGGAAGTGGCGTAATATCGCACCCGATCCGGGTGGAAATACCTCCGTATAGAGTGAGTAGCAAGCGGCGCATTTCCTTTTCCTTCCGGGAGGGACTCGCACAGCTCTTCGAAGAATAGCTTTGCGCGGCTGTCGGGAACGAACGGGACCTCGGAGGGCCCGCGCCGATCTGTCGCCAGATGCCCGCCTAGGGCGGCGGCATTAAATACGCTAGGCTCGTCGAACTTGCTTACGCACACCGCGAGACGATGAGGAAGTCGCGCCCCATCGACGATGCGGTCTTGATGGCACTTGCGCTCAAGGTCATCCAGTACCTGATGGAAATAAACGGATTGATCATGTCCATGCATCTGGCTGACCGCGTCATAGAAATAGATGATGCCATCGCAGTGAGCCAGGACATCCATCAAGTGATGGTATGCCTCTGTAGGAATATGTCGGTAATGATCTCCAGAGAAAGCCTCTCCTGCGGTATCGAGGATCTCAAGCTGGAATCGTAGCGGGATCGTCCTGCTTTTTCTTCTCCCGAACCGCCGGATGGCGAGCTCGATGTCGGTGGTCAGCACCCACTGGTAGACGTTAAATTCGCCGAGCTCGGTGGCTTCCGGAAACCGATGATGGTGGATCAGGGACACGGTTGCCCTTTGGAGGAGGTAGGCGGAAGCGTCGGTCATCCCGACAAGGCTCCATTGTCGTTCGGCTCGGGCGACTGCGGCGTTCAGCGCGGCCAGGAAGCACGTCTTGCCTGAACCGGACGCACCCCAGAGCACGACTCGGCGGTCAATCTCGATCGAATCAACGGGCCCTCCCGGCCACTCCAGCGCCTGTTCCTGCGGCTTTGCAAGGGCGTCTGCGCTCAGTACCGGCCCTTCCAGGCGCCGATCGAAAAGAGCAGGGCGGAGGCCGAGGCGCGTCCATGCCTCCAGAAACAGAGCCTGATCGGTCCCGGAGATCCCGCAAACGGCAAGGAATGCCTGGAGTTGTTCCCTACCCGGCAGACGCTTGCCGTTGAGAACCTCCGACATCGTGCTTCGGGCGAGAATCCGCCCGCTTCGCCTGGCCATCTCCTCAAGCGAAGGATCCCCCGCCCTGCGGCGAACCTCTCGCAGGAGCTGCGCGAACTCGGCGACAGTGCCTGCGCCCGACGGATCCACATGGCTCACCCACCCTCCTTGGGCCTTTGATCCAGGGTTCCGAGGGGGAGCTAGCGGAGGGACGAAAGAGGGAGGCCATCCGGGGCGTTCAAACTCTTCTGGCGGTTCAGCGGGCGGCTCGGTCATCGCGTTTCCTGGTATGTCGCCATGACCTGCACATTAATACGTCTTCGGGGTACCGAACAACCCGTACAGGATCCCGGAACTTCCGAATTTATCCGAATTCATTCATGAACTGGCTGGAAGCCCGCAGATCAGATGCACTAGCACCTATCACCGGAAGCTCTCAGCAAAAGGAACGGAAGAGTGCACCCCTTCGCCACGGCCGACATTATCTCCTTGCTTACCAACGCAGCCGAATTTGCTACCGCCGCTCTCGCCCTCGCGACAGCAATAGTCACCGCCCGCAGCCGACGGCAGGTACCTAGCGGCAAAAAGCGGCGAAAGCATCCTCGCCGCGAAGCCTGTGACGAGATAAGTGCGGGAGCCAGGCGAAGACATCCGGACCAATGACGGCATGCATCCCATGCGAGATAATGGAGATCATCTGTGACCATACAATATCAGCTGAGTCCCGCGAGCCAGAATACTTCAGGCCCGGCGTCCTGGCGCAGAATTTTTTTGCATCTAAGCTATCCCAAGTCCAGGCCAATTTCCGGATAATATGACCGCTCCTCCCGAGGGCCTTCGGGGCGCATGAAGACTACTCCGGAAAAGCACTGTTTCCGCACTTAATCCTGACCGCGAGTCAAGCAAGCCTTCCCATTTGCCGGTCAGCGCGTACCCATATGCCAACGGCGCCGATCTGATGATCACTGATTACAGCAACAATCATCAATCCGGAGTATAACCACCCGAGACGCAGGACCCTCTCATAGGCTATCCAAACGCGTCACAGTCGCGTCGGTCGGCCAGTCCTTTGGTACCAGATCAATCGGATCTGCGCGCCTCATTCGATGAACACCGCAAAGTCTGCGGCTATGCATATCGGCGGGACTGTGCGCGCTCTCCCTGACCTCACGTATCACTCAGCGTGATTGCACAACCGGCGCGACGCACCGGGCAGCCGTACCCTCTTGTACCCCGGCGACCCGGGACCGCACCGGACAGCTCCACCGCGACGTTCACGGGCGTCCGGCCGCCTCCCAGAACCCCGGCCTACTCGATGGTTCCGGGCTTGCGTCCACCTCCCGGCCCCGGATCGCTCGGGGTCGGCAGGCACCCGGCCGGCACCCCGGCCATCCCGGAGCCCGGTCCTAGAGCCCGGCGGCATCCGGGCGCCCCGGCCGGGCTCCCGTTCACCCCCTGCGCCGTGACCCTCGATCAGCTTCACCGCCAAGGGACGGTCCCCGTGCGGCAGGCACGACGGACGGGGACGCCAGCGCAGCACGACAATCCAGGAAGACCCTGTCGGCGGCATGACAGGATGTCCGGGCAACTCGGTCGACGTCGGAATCGGGCATCATTGATGCTGTGTACATCATTAGAATTTTCGAGCTCGGCTACGCGAGAGATATCGACCTCGCCGGTGTCTGCCGGCTCGTCAATCGGGCACAGCGCGTAGTACGTGCCGAGGTGGGAGACCCTGTTGAGTCGATTGGTGAGCCAGACATTGGGATGTATGGATACAGCAGGCGCCGGTTGTTCGCGCTATTCCCTCAGCGGACCGGGCCCGGAGTGCTCGTCGGTGTCACTCATGCCCCCATCGAGGACAACCTGTTTAGTATGACCTACCTACCGGGATCCATTGTGCTGAGCCTGCACGAGACTGAAGGAATTCGCAATCGTGCTGGCCGCTCAGCAGAGCAGTACATAGCGCAGTCCGCGCTTTCGGAGTTTCTCCAGATCAGGTACATGCTTACCCCGTCAGAGCAATCTTGGCACGACCTCGCACACATCGAGGTGCGCGGCTGCCTGTTCGACTTCGTCCCGTCCAAACCGGACAAGGTGTACAAGCTGCGCAGGGGCCACATCGACCAGCAATGCCGCGACAAGCTGATTACCACTGGTGTTGAAAGCGACCTGCTCACCGCAGTTGAGAAGGTACTCCGCAGAATCCAGGTTCCCACGTTGGCCCAGTCGTTTGCCGACGGGCTGAAACGGCCTGTGTTCAGTTTCGTCCTGGGCGGCCTTGCGGGCGGCATGCTGATCAACCTAGGTTCCTCGGCGATCACGGGTAGCCTTAACGAACGTGTCGTTTACGCAGTAAGCGCCGTGGCCGGACTCATCGCGCTCCTGGTAGCAGGCAACTGGCTACGCGCCCGCCACGCTGTGCGGTGGGGAAACTCTCCCACTAAGTAGAACGATGGGATTTGCGCGCGCTCTTCTCGGCATGAGCGGTAACCAGCCAGGGGCTTGATGAGGCTCTCGGCGCTGACGGCACGCGACAGAATAATCTCTATAGGACCTGCCCCCGCCGCAGGGCTCGAGGCAGCGAGAGCCGCTAGAACGCGGGTACGCAAGCGCAGGCTCCGCCAGCGATGCTAGCTGGCCGTCACGGGCGCCGCGGATCGCAGGCGACATGACCGCCGGCTCTGCCCTTGTCAGCTGCGTGCTCCGGCGCGGGTAGCCGCCCGGGGACTGCCTTATGGGGGTTCAACTCGGTTTTATGGGGTTCAACTCGGCGGCAAGGTCATCTGGGCCGGTTTACCGGGCTGCGGCTGCGGTGCGGGGATGGTGAGCGGCAGCGGGAGGCTGTCACCGTGCTTCCCTGATGATTAAGCGTCGTGCTGCGGCTACCGCGGTCCGGCCATGCGTGCGGCCCGATTCCGGCTCACCGCCCTCGTCGTTTCCGCAGGTCAAATGCCTGCACCGGCGGGGAGGCCGGTGCTGCCGTCTCTTTTCGCCTGCGAAATGCGGCCCGGCCGGCCCTTTGCCGTGTTAGTTTGGAGTGGTGATGGATCCCCCGTTTGGGGATGTACCACCACGAGCGGGGATCAAGTCCCCCCTCGGACACTGTGGGTTACCGACAGAACTGGCGGTGTCATACCGACAGAACTGTGGCGGTGACCGTTTGTTGTTGTGCCCGTGGAGTCTGACATCGGCTCACCACGGTGCTGGATTTGTTACCGGGCTCCGGCAGCCAG
>Ga0224557_1002843_pt1 | contig 14207 bp, 12 predicted proteins | sample 714S31014metaG_FD_180677 | JGI IMG/M metagenome (GOLD analysis project Ga0224557, IMG submission 180677) | Peat soil microbial communities from Stordalen Mire, Sweden - 717 S3 10-14 | ecosystem: Environmental > Terrestrial > Soil > Wetlands > Peat | place: Sweden: Norrbotten County, Stordalen...
ACACGGTCAGACTGTTATCTCCATGTGAACCCGAAGGCTCACACAAAAATAACATAGTCCTTCCATCGCTTGTAGGCACAATGTTTCAGGTACTATTTCACTCCCCTAAAAGGGGTTCTTTTCACCTTTCCCTCACGGTACTAGTTCACTATCGGTTATCAGCTAGTATTTAGCCTTGGCCGGTGGTCCGGCCGGATTCCCACAGGATTTCACGTGTCCCATGGTACTTAGGAGTCAGATGTGAGATCTCAGTTTTTCCCCTACGGGGCTATCACCCTATATTGCCGGCCTTTCCAGACCGTTCGGATAAACTGAAATTTTGTAACTCACTGGCTTTAAACCAACCTGATCCTGCAACCCCGCCTGCGATTGCTCGCAAACGGTTTAGGCTCTTCCCGGTTCGCTCGCCACTACTACGGGAATAAAATTTCTTTCTCTTTTCCTCCAGGTACTGAGATGTTTCACTTCCCTGGGTTTGCCGCCGCACACTATGTATTCATGTACGGCTAACAGATTATTAGTCTGCTGGGTTGCCCCATTCGGAGATCCCCGGGTCAATGCCTATTGACGGCTTCCCGAGGCTTTTCGCAGTCTGTCGCGTCCTTCATCGCCTGCTGATACCAAGGCATCCTCATTGCGCCCTTAGTAGCTTGACCACATTTTTAAAATGATAGTCAATTTCTTACTTCTCGACGAAAATTGTATTACCTGCTCTGATAACTGTAAAAGAACAACTCAATCGCTTAGTAGAATCGAGAATAAAAAGCTGGTGGAGATTCAATCATGGGAATCTTAATTTAATTTATCACTCAACTTTTTATCATCAACTCTGGGAAGCTTTCAAAAGAACATTTATCCGGAAGCGCACTTTACTAAAATGCGAACCGTTTGTCAACTGTTTTGTTTGCGGATTTTCTGTTTTCTACTATCTACTCTCTCCTATCTATTCTCCCAGATTTTCACGGAGTAAAAATCTGGTGGAGATGACAGGGATCGAACCTGCGACGTCCTGGTTGCAAACCAGGTGCTCTCCCAACTGAGCTACATCCCCACATAACATTTGAGGATGAGGAGGCGGATATTCCTTACCCTTATTTTTTTGGCTCCGCCAAAAAAATGGTGGGCCTTTCTGGGCTTGAACCAGAGACCTCACGCTTATCAAGCGTGCGCTCTAAACCAGCTGAGCTAAAGGCCCACTGATTCCGTTCTTTTCAAACCGTTTCCGGTTCAAATATTTTCGAGAGATTGAGTTCGCCTGGCAGTATTTATTTTGCACCAAATGTCGATTTTAAAGTACTCCTTAGAAAGGAGGTGATCCAGCCGCACCTTCCGGTACGACTACCTTGTTACGACTTCGCTCCAATCATTATTCATACCTTGGACTTCTACATCCCTTGCGGGTTAGGTCAAAGTCTTCTGGTACAAAGAACTTTCGTAGCGTGACGGGCGGTGTGTACAAGGCCCGGGAACGTATTCACCGTGGCGTAGCTGATCCACGATTACTAGCGATTCCGGCTTCATGGAGTCGAGTTGCAGACTCCAATCCGAACTGAGGTTGGTTTTTAGGGATTGGCTCCATCTCACGATATCGCGACCCGCTGTACCAACCATTGTAGCACGTGTGTATCCCTAGACATAAGGGCCATGAGGACTTGACGTCATCCCCGCCTTCCTCCTGTTTATCACAGGCAGTCTCGTTAGAGTGCCCGGCATTACCCGCTGGCAACTAACAATAGGGGTTGCGCTCGTTAGAGGACTTAACCCAACATCTCACGACACGAGCTGACGACAGCCATGCAACACCTGTGCTAGCGTCTACAATTACTTGCAGAGGCCCAAACTTTCATAAGGGTTTCGCTAGCATGTCAAGCCTAGGTAAGGTTCTTCGCGTTGCGTCGAATTAAACCACATGCTCCACCGCTTGTGCGGACCCCCGTCAATTTCTTTGAGTTTCAACCTTGCGGCCGTAGTTCCCAGGCGGTACACTTAATGCGTTAGCGTCGGCACAGAAGGAATGAACCTCCTACACCTAGTGTACATCGTTTACAGCTAGGACTACCAGGGTATCTAATCCTGTTTGCTCCCCTAGCTTTCGCTCCTCAGTGTCAGTTGCAGGCCAGAAATCCGCCTTCGCCACAGGTGTTCTTTCCGATATCTACGCATTTCACCGCTACACCGGAAATTCCAATTTCCCCTCCTGCACTCAAGCCAAACAGTATCAAATGCAATTGTATAGTTGAGCTATACGATTTCACACCTGACTTATTCGGCAACCTACAAGCCCTTTACGCCCAGTGAATCCGGACAACGTTCGCTACCTCTGTATTACCGCGGCTGCTGGCACAGAGTTAGCCGTAGCTTATTCTACAGGTACCGTCAAGCAACAAAGATATTAGCTTTGTTACACTTATTCCCTGTCAAAAGAGGTTTACAATCCGAAGACCTTCATCCCTCACGCGGCGTCGCTCCATCAGGCTTTCGCCCATTGTGGAAAATTCCCTACTGCTGCCTCCCGTAGGAGTCTGGACCGTGTCGCAGTTCCAGTGTGGCCGAACACCCTCTCAGGCCGGCTAACAATTGTAGCCTTGGTAAGCCGTTACCTTACCAACTAGCTAATTGTACATGGGCCAATTCTTAAGCGAAAGCTTACAAGTAGAGGCCTCCCTTTAATAACAAGGTCTTGGGACCTCGTTACCACATCCGGTATTAGCGCCTCTTTCGAGGTGTTATCCCGGTCTTAAGGGGATGTTACCCATGCATTACTCACCCGTTTGCCGCTAAATACTGTATTGCTACAGTATTCCGCACGACTTGCATGTATTAGGCACGCCGCCAACGTTAGTCCTGAGCCAGAATCAAACTCTCCAAAGAACTATTATCCTGGCCAAGGCGAAACTCAATCTCTCTCTAGTTTTCTAGTAAAGAACATACTTTGTTTCTCGCATTGAGCGATCAACATATCATATAGAATACAAAAAGTCAAGATGGGTGAATACTCACCCACTCGGGATTCTGTATTTTTTTCATTCCCGCTGCTTTATATTCTCTGCAGCAAACTTCGCTGGTTTTCTAAGTCCGTTTTAAAAAGCTTTTAGTTTAAAGGCTTATTTTAAAACAACCTGAAAATGGGACAAACTACTCTATTCTCTATTTTCCTTTTTTTCAAGAACACTCTGAAATCTTTTTGTCTTTCAGTGATATGAATATAACAAAATCATCAAATATTGTCAAGAATAAAAAGCAGAAAAGTTCATATATTTTTCTTTTATTTTCACGGCCTATTATTTGCCTTATTTTAAAGACTTTTTATTGAATGCATTTATTTAAAATTTTCATTTTTTTTATAATAATTTAAAATATGCCGGAGGATTTTTTAATTTTCTTTTGATTTTTTAATTTTTAAAAACAAAATAATTCGATTGTTGAATAAATCATCGCAACAGGCGCGGGTATAAAACCCATAAGTTAGTAGAAGCTAACACCACAAACATCCTGCGTTTAAACAAAAAAATTACACATTCAATAATATGAGAAAACCTTTTGAATAACGCATTTATTCCATAATTAGCCTGGTTTCCGGCATACATAGGTACTGTCAGAAAACCCTTTGCTGGTTTTCCGACAGTACCTATGATGAGGCATAATCAAATGCTATCCTGTTATCTGTGCGAGAGCACCGTGTCGTGGCGGCCTATGTTCCTTAAAAGTATGCCGCCTTCAATCAGCTGAAATGTAAACCTGTAATGCATATTAACGCTTCCCTCGTATATGCCGTTTGCATCCGTAATCTTTTTGATGCGCAAAGAGGGATGGTCAAAATGCTGTTCCATAAGGGATATTTTTTCAAGAAAGACTTTTTTAACATTGCCGGGAAGCTCCCTGTACGCTTTTTCAAATGAGTGTGTGCGGTCAAATATCATTTACAGAGTTCCTTTTTTAATTCATCCGCCGATTTGCACCTTTTTACCCTGCCTGCCTTTATATCACTGTCAGATGCCCTCTCCACGCACTGGCATGACTCGTTCCAGTACCAGTGTTTTTTTGCCGCAGCCGTTTTTTTCTTTTTCGGTTTTTTCTTCATTTTACCCGCCTTTTAAAATATAAACGGAATAAACATCTTTGAAACCTTCATATATTTTCTGTATTCATCCCCGAAGCCTTTAATCATCTCCGATTCTTCCATCCGCGCCGTTATATAAAGCGCAAGAGTATTTATTATAACCAGAATGAGACTGGCTGTGGATATATGTTTTAAAAATATACCGGCCCCCAGCAAGACAAGGGAACAATATAGTGGATGCCTGATGTATTTATACATGCCGTTAGTCACAAGCTTTGTTGTTTCCTCGAATTCTACAAGCCGCTTTGGCCTGCCCATGGATACGAGCAGTAAAAAACCGGTGACGGCTGTATATATGCTAAAAAGCAGGAATATCCACGATGCCGTTTGAAGCGGTGAAAAAGGGGCCAAAAACCAGTACTTTGCGGCCATCACGGCCAAAAGTGTTATGCTTTCAAAGGCAAAAAAACGGGCTATGCCGTGGTACCTGCCCCGGCGTATGGAGATAAACCAGGAAAATATTATTATAAGGATGGTGGCAGCCGTAAAAAACACCGCCTGATATTTATCCATGATCACCCCGTAAAAACAATTGTTATAAGAAATAGTTTATTATTTTGCGGACTTGTTTACACCCAGGTCAACCTCTGAAGCCATCAAACCGCCGCGTATTCCCCAGTTATCCTTTGGTATGTCATTTACAACAACAAAAATATCAGTGGGCACAAGTTTTGAGCCTTTGCAGACATTTTCCACTATTTTTTTAAACAGATCCCTTTTCATATCCTTTGTCCTGCCGGAATACGCCAGTATCTCCACTATGATATAATTCTCGTCCCTGCCGTCAAAATGATCCGCGTCGTATTCGGTTAAAAGGATTGTCCTGTCATTTACCGGTATTTTAAAGGCCGACACAAGCGCGGCATGCGCCCCGTCCATAACCGCCTTCCTCTGTTCCTTCGTCTTGCCGTCCCTCATGTGAATTTTAATCAATGGCATTTCTTTCCCCCTTACTGTTTTAGAGGGGGCAAGCCCCCTCTATACGAAAACAAAGCTTATTTAATTCATAGGCGCATCATTCCGCCCTTTTGAAGAACTCGTCCACGTATTTCAGGTAATAATTAACGTCAAATATCGGATCAAGCTCCTTCGCGTCAAAGTTTTTCTTTATGTCGTCGTCTGCCAGCAGAGAAGTAATGAAATCCGGCGATTCGCCGCCCCATACCCTCATTGCGTTCCTCTGCACTATTTCATAGGACTGTTCGCGTGATACGCCTTTTTGGACGAGCGCCAATAGCAGTCTCTGGGAAAAAATCGCCCCTTTCAGATAGTGAAGGTTCCGTTTCATGTTGGAAGGATACACCTGCAGGCCGTCAAGAACCCAGGTCATCTTATTTATAATGTAATGCAGAAGTATGAAGCTGTCCGGAACAATAATCCTCTCGACGGAAGAGTGAGAAATATCCCTTTCGTGCCACAGTGTTATATTTTCCAGAGAAGCGATGGAATTCGACCTTATAACCCTCGCAAGCCCCGTGATCTGCTCGCAAACGACAGGATTTCTCTTGTGAGGCATGGCTGAAGAGCCTTTCTGCCCCTTTGCGAACGGCTCCTCAACTTCAAGTATTTCGGTGTGCTGAAGGTTCCTGATTTCAGTGGCTATTTTTTCAATTGATCCCGCCGCGACAGCCATTACAGTCATTAAATACGCGTACCTGTCGCGCTGGATGACCTGGTTTGCTATCTCCGCCCTTTTTAGCCCCATTTTTTGCATGGCTATTTTCTCGACCTCAGGCGGTATATTGGCGTAGTTGCCCACAGCGCCTGAAAGCTTGCCCACGCGGATATCCTCTTTAGCGGCCGCAAGCCTATCGAGGCTGCGCTTCATCTCGAAATACCACACAAGCACTTTGAGCCCGAACGTTATCGGCTCGGCATGGACGTTATGTGTACGGCCTATCTGGACGGTATATTTATGTTTTACGGCCAGTTTTTTAAGGGTTTTAATGAGGGTTTTTGTATCCTCCATCACTATGTCGCACCCCTTTACGAGCCTTATCGCGAATCCCGTATCCACAACATCCGATGATGTAATACCCATGTGAATGTACCTTGACGCTTTGCCCACATGGTTTGCGACAGATTCCGTGAAGGCGATAAGGTCATGCCTGGTCCTCAGCTCAATTTTTTCTATTTCATCAATATTAAATGCCGCTTTTTTCTTTATGACAGCCAGATCTTTTTTTGGTATTTTTCCCTTTTGGGCCCATGCTTCGCAAACCGCTATTTCAACATCAAGCCATGACTGGAATTTTGCCTCTTCGGTCCATAATGTCCCCATTTTTTCCAGAGTATAACGTTTGATCATTTTATAAGCCTCCCTGTTCAATCATTTAATTAATCATGTTTTATCGTGGAAGTACATTATACAGCAAAATCCCGGGGTTTTGTATATAAAAAAGGGGAAGTTATAAGTTAAAACAAGGCTTGCCGTGCGGTCGGGATTTTTTTATGGCCAGTCGTCCAACAATAACTACTGCGTGAATTAAGTAAAGGTAAAACTATAATGTCACCGTTTTTTCTTCGTGTCTACCTCAGGCAAAACTTCGGACGACGGACGTAAAAAAATCCCGACCGCACGGCAACAACCACAGGTGCTGGCCGCCACATAGGGCGGCCCCTACAAAAATCAGGCACACAAACTGTTTTAAAAAAAAGGCCCGGGCATTCGCCCGGGCCCGAATTGTTTTAAAAATATATTATTTTAATCCTTCTTTTGCCACAATCTCCGCTATCTGCACCGCATTCAACGCCGCGCCTTTCCTTATCTGATCCCCTGAAACCCACAGGTTCAGCCCTCTGTCAGAAGATAGGTCCTCCCTTATCCTTCCGACGCTGACATTATCCCTGCCTGACGTGAAAAGCGGCATCGGATATTTTTTGTTTGCCGGGTCATCTTCCAGCGTCACTCCCGGAGCATTGGCCAGAATCTTTTTGGCTTCCGCGGCCGTAAGTTTCTTTTCAGTCTCGATGAGTATCGATTCGGAATGCGCGCGCAATACAGGCACCCTGACAGTCGTTGATGCAATTTTCATATCCGGCGCGTGCATGATTTTCCTTGTTTCATTGACGGCCTTCATCTCTTCCTTTGTATATCCATTATCCGTAAAGACATCTATATGCGGTATTACGTTCCAGAGAAGCTGGTACGCGAATTTTTCCACCTTTAACGGGTTGCCCGCGGCCCAATCCCTGGCCTGCTGTTCAAGTTCGGCCATCCCCTTTGCTCCCGCGCCCGACGCCGCCTGGTAAGATGAAATGACCATCCTTTTAATATTCGCGGCGTCATGCAGGGGCTTTAAAGGAACGATTGCTATTATGGTCGTGCAGTTCGGGTTTGCTATTATCCCTTTGTTCAACCTGCAGTCCTCGGGGTTTATCTCGGGCACCACAAGCGGTACATCCGTTTCCATTCTGAATGCCGATGAATTGTCGATTATCATGGCGTTTGCCGCCAGGATATCCCCAACAAACTGCTTTGATATGGAAGCGCCCGCTGACGCCAGCACGATATCAACGCCCTTAAAAGAATCTTTTGTCAGCAGTTCGACGGCGACATCCCTTCCCTGATATTTCATTTTTTTACCGACTGACCTCTCTGAAGCAAGCAGTTTCAGCCCTTTTACTGGAAATTTCCTCTCTTCCAGAATGTCCAGCATGACTTCGCCGACCGCGCCCGTCGCGCCCATGATGGCGACGTTATATTCTTTCATTTTAAAGCCTCCGTATATTTTTAAGTTTATGTTTTTTTAACTGTTTATTTTACCAGTGAAGCCACATAATCCCCGAGTTCCCTGGTTCCCATTCCCATCTTTCCGGCGGACATTGACTTGATTTTTCCGGACTTAAGCGCCTCTGTGACGGCGTTGTCAATGGCCTTTGCCGCTTTTGTCTCTCCAAGCGTGTCCATCATCATCGCCGCGGCATTAATTGCGGCGAGCGGGTTTATGACATTTTTACCGGTATATTTCGGGGCCGAGCCTCCGATTGGTTCGAACATGGAAACTCCCTCGGGATTAATATTTCCGCCCGCTGCTATTCCCATTCCTCCCTGTATCATGGCGCCAATGTCGGTAATAATGTCGCCGAAAAGGTTTTCTGTTACGATAACATCAAAAAATTCCGGATTTTTCACGAACCACATGGTGGTAGCGTCAACATGTGCGTAATCCTGCTTTATGTCCTTAAAATCCCTGTCGCCCATTTCCTTGTGTGCCCTTACCCACAAATCTCCGGTGTGAGTGAGGACGTTACTTTTGTGAACAAGGGTAAGCATATTTTTTTTGTTGCGTTTCCTTGTTAATTCATAAGCGTATTTAAGGCACCTGTCAACTTCAAAACGTGAATAGACCATAATCTGCGTTGCAATCTCGTTTGGCGTCCCTTTTTTTACCGCTCCGCCCATTCCGGTATATATTCCGCCGGAATTTTCTCTGATGACCACAAAATCAATATCCTCCGGCCCCTTGTCTTTCAACGGTGTTTCCACGTTGGGATAAAGTTTAACCGGCCTTAAATTAATATACTGGTCAAGCACAAAACGGAGCTTTAAGAGTATGCCGGTTTCAAGAATACCCGGTTTTACATCTGGATGCCCGATGGCTCCAAGATAAATAGCATCAACCTTTTTGAATTCCTCAATGCATGAATCCGGAACAAGATCCCCGGTTTTCATATACCTCTCTCCGCCAAGGTCATAATCCACAAAGTGGAGCTGTACCGCGTGTTTTTCAGCGGCAACCTTTAATACTTTTATTCCCTCCGCAAGAACTTCCGGGCCGGTTCCGTCCCCGCCCATTACAGCGATGTTGTACGTTTTGCTCATTACATCTCTCCTTTTGTTTTCTTATTTTATTTTAAATTTCATTTTTCCGTATGCTATCAGTCCGCCCGCGTTGACAAGTTCCTGCATAAAAGGCGGTATGGGTTTTACGGCGTATTTCTCGTTCTTTGTGATGTTTTTTATAACGCCGTTATCCGCGTCTATTTCCACAGTGTCTCCCTGCGCAATTTTCAGCGACGCTTCCTCGGACTCGAATATCGGAAGCCCTATGTTGAACGAGTTTCTGTAAAATATCCTGGCAAAATCCTTCGCAATAACACATGCGACGCCCGCGGCCTTTATGGCCACCGGTGCGTGCTCGCGCGAGGAGCCGCATCCGAAATTTTTCCCGGCCACAATGATATCACCCTTTTGCACCTTTTCCGCCCAGGTCTTATCCGCGTCTTCCATGCAGTGCTTTGCGAGCTCCGCCGGATCCGAGGTATTCAGATACCTGGCCGGTATTATAAGGTCGGTGTCTATATCGTTCCCGAATTTCCATACTTTCCCAGTTAATTTCATATACAGCCTCCTGATAATATTATGTTTATTTCAAGTCTTCCGGTGTGCCTATGCGGCCCAGTATCGCTGACGCCGCGGCCACGGCCGGCGACGCAAGATAAACCGAACTTTCCGTGCTGCCCATCCTGCCCACAAAATTCCTGTTTGTCGTGGATATCGCGGTCTCGCCTTTCGCGAGAATGCCCATGTGCCCGCCCAGGCACGGCCCGCATGTCGGCATGGAAAATATCGCGCCGGCTTTTACAAAAGTTTCAATTAACCCCTCTTTCAAAGCCTGCAGATATATATCCTTTGTCCCCGGGAATATCAGGCATCTTACCCTGGAATTAACTTTTTTGCCCTTTAATATTTTTGCCGCAATCCTGAGGTCCTCCATGCGTCCGTTCGTGCAGGAACCTATCACAGACTGGTCCACCGCAACTTTTGACAGCTTTGAAGCCGGTTTTGTATTCTCCGGCAGGCTCGGGCACGAAACAACAGGCTCTATCTTTGAGCAGTCGTACTCTATAACCTTTTCATATTTCGCGTCCTTATCCGAGGTGAATACCTTCCATTTGTGCTGCGCGCGTCCTTTTACATATTCCAGTGTGGTTTCGTCGGGGTTCATCAATCCGGCTTTTCCGCCCGCTTCAATTGCCATATTTGACATGGTAAGCCTCGCGTCCATGGAAAGTTTGTCTATAACCGGACCGGTAAATTCCATGACCTTGTAAAGCGCCCCGTCCACACCGACGTCGCCTATGGTGTGAAGTATCAGGTCCTTTGACGAGACCCATTTATTCAATTTTCCCTTATAAACAAATTTTATAGATTCCGGCACCTTGAACCATGCCTTGCCTGTCATCATGCCGAAAGCCGCGTCTGTTGACCCCACGCCTGTCGCGAATGCCCCGAGCGCGCCGTATGTGCAAGTGTGCGAGTCAGCCCCGATGACGAGATCCCCGGGCACCACCACGCCCTGTTCCGGCAAAAGTGCGTGTTCAATTCCCACTTCTCCCTGGTCGTAATAATGGGTGAGTTTCTGTTCATGGGCGAATTCGCGCAGCATTTTCGCCTGCTCCGCGGACTTGATATCCTTATTCGGGGTAAAATGATCCGGCACCAGCGCCACTTTTGTGCGGTCCCAGACTTTTTTGGCGCCCGACGCCCTGAATTCCTTTATGGCGATTGGCGCAGTGATATCGTTGGCCAGCACCAGGTCTATATCCGCTATCACCAGTTCGCCCGGCTCGACCGCTTTTTTTCCCGACTTAAAAGCCAGTATCTTTTCCGCTATGTTCATTGACATACTTGCACCTCCTGTTATTTCTTGCCTTTCATATTTTCAAACTTGCCCAGCGCGTTCAGATACGCCTTCGCGCTTGCCTCGATTATATCCGTGGATATCCCTCGCGCAGTCAACTCAACATCGCCTTTTTTAGTCCTTATGGTGACTTCTCCCTGCGCGCCTTCTCCTTTTGTCACCGACTTTATCTGATAATCGATCAGTATCAGATCGGCCTTGACTATCTCATTTATCGCCTTGTATGTCGCGTCCACCGGCCCGTCGCCGGTCGCCGCAGCCACATATTTCTGCCCCGCCTTGCTTAGTTCCACGGTCGTTGTGGGAATTATGCTGCTTCCCGTCGCCGAATATATCGATTCAAGGTGGAAGCTGTCTTTTCCTTTTTTGCCCTGTCCCGTCATCATTGTTATCAGGTCGTCGTCAAAGACCTCTTTTTTCTTGTCGGCTATCTCAAGGAATTTTGGGTAAATCACATTCGTCATCTCAGCCTCTCCGGTTTTATACCCCAATTCCTCAAGCCTGTGGGCGAGAGCGTGCCTGCCGGACCTGCTGGTCAATACCAGCTCATGCCCCGGGATTCCTATTGATTGGGGCGTCATTATTCCGAATGTCGTCTCGTTCTTTAAGATGGCATCCTGGTGTATGCCGGACGCGTGCGCGAACGCGTTAGCACCCACTATGGCCTTGTTCGGCTGAACCGGCATTCCGGTGAGCCTTGATACCATTTTTGAGGCTTTGTATATTTCTTCTGTTTTTATGCCCGTATCGAGCCCGTAAAAATCTTTCCTTGTTTTTAACGCCATGACAACCTCTTCAAGCGAGGCATTTCCAGCCCTTTCACCGAGTCCATTAATGGTGCATTCTATCTGCCTCGCGCCGTTCATTACCGCTGAAAGAGAATTTGCCGTCGCCATGCCCAGATCGTTGTGGCAGTGAACCGCTATGACCGCCTTATTGATATTCGGGACCTTATTCATTATGTTCCTCATGAGCGCTCCGTATTCCTCCGGAGTTGTGTATCCGACGGAATCGGGCAAATCTATTGTCACCGCCCCCGCCTTAATTGTTTCCTCGACAATTCTGCACAGGTAATCAAAACCTGTGCGGGTTGCGTCCATCGCGGAAAATTCCACGTCGTCGCAGAATTTACGCGCGTATTTAACGGCTTCCACGGCGCGCCGCAATACTTCCTCATCAGTGGTCCTGGTTATGAACTTCACATGCTGTGGAGACGTTCCTATAAAAACGTGTATCCTTGGTTTCTTCGCGGGCTTCAGGGCCAGGGCGCAGGCATCTATGTCCTTTTTAACGGCCCTGCACAATCCGGCTATAACGGGTTTTTTAAGGGTCTTTGAGATTTCCTTCACCGATTCCATGTCGCCCGGTGATGAAATCGGGAACCCGGCTTCTATGATGTCAACGTTGAGCTTTTCAAGCTGTTTTGCAATCTCCAGTTTTTCAGACTTCGTGAGCGACGCGCCCGGGACCTGTTCTCCATCCCTTAAGGTCGTGTCAAATATCAGTACCCTGTCGTTTGCCATATGTGCCGCCTTCCTTTCGTTCGGATTTAAAGCCCGTCGGGATAAGGGCCCGGGGTTCTTTCCCGGGCCCTTTTGCCCTGAACTTTATTTTATTTCTTTTTTGCTTTTTTCTGCTTTTTAACTGCCTTTGCCGCCGGCGCCGCCGCCTCTTTTTTCTCGTGTATCCACGGCATCATTTTGCGCAGGTTCTTTCCCACTTCCTCTATCTGGTGGTGCTCGTCTTTTCTCAACAGTGCGTTGAATACCGGTTTGTTGACCTGGTTTTCCATGAGCCACTCGCGCGCGAAAACCCCAGTCTGAATCTCGGTAAGGATCTTTTTCATTTCCTTTTTCGTCTCGGAAGTTATCAGCCTTGGGCCCCTGGTAATATCGCCGTATTTCGCCGTATCCGATATCCAGTATCTCATTCCAGTTATGCCTTTCTCATATATTAAATCCACTATAAGCTTGAGTTCATGGCAGCATTCAAAATAGGCCATCTCGGGCTGGTAGCCGGCCTCAACAAGCGTTTCAAAACCGGCTTTTATCAAAGCCGAAGTTCCGCCGCATAGCACTGCCTGTTCGCCGAAAAGATCGGTCTCGGTCTCTTCCTTGAAATCCGTCTCAATTATTCCGGCCCTGCCGCCGCCGTTGCCGGAAGCATACGCCAATGCGATGTCCTTTGCCTTACCCGTGGCGTCCTGGTGGATGGCTATAAGCGACGGGACTCCCTTGCCTTCCTGGTACTGCCTTCTTACCATGGAGCCCGGGCCCTTCGGGGCTATCATTATGACATCTACATTTTTGGGCGGTACTATCTGGCCGAAATGGATGGAAAAGCCGTGCGCAAAAGCGAGCGCTTTTCCCGGCTTCATTGACTGTTCGACGGATTCCCTGTATATTTTCGCCTGTATCTGGTCCGGAACAAGCATCATGACAACATCGCCCTCATTGGCGGCTTCTTTCACGCTCATAACCTTCAGGCCTGCCTCGGCCGCCTCGTTCCAGTGCCTTGAGCCCTCCCTTAATCCGACCACCACATTAATTCCCGAATCCTGCAGGTTCTGCGCGTGCGCGTGGCCCTGGGAACCATAACCGATTATGGCCACCGTCTTGTTCTTTAAAACAGCTAAATTCGCGTCCTTGTCATAATACACTTTTACCATTTCTACTGCTCCTTTCCAGAATTTGTTTTTATTTTTTTTGCCCTTGTCATAGCGATAGTGCCCGTCCTCGACATTTCCTTTATACCGAAACTTTTCATCATTTCAACAAAACCGCTGATTTTTTCATCCGTTCCGGAAAGTTCGACGATAAAAGTCTCGTTCGACACATCCAGGACCTTTGCCCTGAAAATATTCACGATATTCATGAGCTCTTCCTTGGATTTTCCGTCCACATTAACCCTTATTAACACCAGTTCCCTTTCCAGGCATCTTTCACCGGCCATATCAACGACCTTTATCACGTCCACCAGTTTGTTAAGCTGTTTCACTATTTGTTCAAGGACAAGCTCGTCGCCGCGTGCCACTATAGTCATGCGCGAAGTCGTCGGGTCCTCTGTTTCGCCGACCGCAAGGCTGTCAATATTGAACGCCCTGCCGGAAAATAATCCCGCTATCCTTGCCAGCACTCCGGGCTGGTTCTCCACGGTCACAACTATTGTTTTTGTCTGTTCCATTTTATTCTCCTTTTTGTCTGAGAATCGAATATTCATCGAAGTTGATTCCTAATATATTTTTCAATTATCGATTGCCGGCTTCTCAAAAAAATTTGCCGGCAAAATTTTTAAGCAAGGCCGCCGTCTATCATGGTGTGCAGAGCCGCGCCGGTTGGAACCATGGGATACACGTTCTCCTCCCTGCATACCCTGAAATCCATCACGACAACGCCTTTATAGGCAAAGGCCTCTTTTAAAGCCGCTTCCACATCGCCGTT